>Ga0335083_10003512_pt1 | contig 20279 bp, 15 predicted proteins | sample Lox_Sample_42_FD_206716 | JGI IMG/M metagenome (GOLD analysis project Ga0335083, IMG submission 206716) | Soil microbial communities from Loxahatchee National Wildlife Refuge, Florida, United States - Lox_Sample_4.2 | ecosystem: Environmental > Terrestrial > Soil > Wetlands | place: USA...
AGGTTGGTGACGGTCGTCGTGGAGGAGGCGTTGTGGTGCTTGCTCGACCCGCCGCCGCCCGAGGTCACGATCACCGCGACGACGGCGATACCGGCGACCAGTGCAACGATCAGCACGGCGCGTTTGATGACCGACGAGCGTCCCGAGCCACCGCGGCCGGCGCGGTGGCGGGTGATGGGCCCCTTCTCCCCGGTGGCGGCGACGGGTGGCTCCTGGCGGGCGCCCCCGCGGGCGCGGTCGGTGCCCCGCGGGGGCGGCGGCGGGAAGCGCTCGGCGCCGGGGGGCGGCGATCCGGCGGTGTGCGGGGCAGCCGCCGCGGCCCCTGGTGAAGCCGCCGCCGCGCCGGAGGAGGAGGTCGGAGGGCCGGGGGTGTTGACGGGGCGGAGCGGCGGCACGGGCGCGCGGGGCGGAGCGCCCGCTCCACCGGCCACGGCGGCCGCGGTGGCCGGCGCGGGCGAGCGGGCGGCGAGCGCTTCGGCGCGGATCTCGGCGGCGGCATCGGTGCTGGCCTGCGCCCCGGCCGCAGCCGGGGACTGGGCCTGCGCTGTGCCGGCCACCCTCGAGGCCTGCGCGATCCCCGCCGCCGAGGCCGGGGCGGCCACGGGCGCGCCCGCCCGCACGGGGGCAACGCCGGCGGCCGAGTGGACGGGCGCAGGCTGCATTCCGGGCGCACCCGGCTGGCCCGGCGGCATCTGGGTGCCCGGCGAAGCCTGCCTTCCCGGCGCACCCGTCTGGCCCGGCGCACCCGTCTGGCCCGGCGGCATCTGGGCGCCCTGCGATACCTGCGTTCCCGGCGCGCCCGGCTTGCCCGTGGTACCGGGGTGGGCCCCGGCCGGAGGCTGCCCGGGTGGGACGGGCGGGACGGGCGAGCGGCCGGCGAGCGGCCGTTGCCCCGGCGCCCCGCTGTCGGCTGCAGGGGCGGCGAGGGCGGTTGCGCCCGCCGCGGTGGCAGCCGCCGCCGTCGCTGCCGTGGCCGGGCGCGGGACACCCGTGGCGGGCGCGGGCGGGACGGCGGGACGGCCCTCCTGGCCCGTGGCCGGGGCACCCTGCGCAGAGGCCGCCACCAGCGGGCTTGCCGGTGGCGGAAGCGGGGGTGCGCCCGGTGCACCGGCGGTCGCCGGCACCGCCTGGCCGGGCGTCGCGCCCGCGCCGATGGGGCGCACGGACTGCACGCCGGTGACCTGTTGCTGCTGGACCCGCACCGCGGCAGCGGCCGCGACACGCTGCTCGTTCTCGGCAGCCCGCTCCGGTGCGCGGCCGGCCCACTCGCGCAGGCGCTTGATCTCGCGCGCCTGCGAGAAGACAAGCAGCGAGAGGACCGCGATGCCGGCGAACGCCACGAAGGCGGCGATCGCGCCGACCTGCGTGAACGTTTCCGACAGCCCCAACGAGAACGCGGTCGGCAGGAAGGTCATGCTTGCGGGGAGTTTATGAGCGGCACAGGCGCCGAAGTGCCGGTCGGGCTGAGGATCTCCTCATCCGAGAGCGACGGGGCCTGAACCTCGGGCGGATCCCGCCTCACGGCGGACAGCGCGGCGACCTTGGCCGCCAGCCCCGCTGCGTCCCCCTCGAGGACGAGCAGCCCGATCTCCGCGAACATCGCCTCCACCTGCTCGGCGGCGAGCGGCTCGCGCTCGGCCCGCAGGATCTTCTCGGCGGCCGTGGCCATCGGCCGCTCGTAGCTGTTGAAGAGCTCCTCGTGGAGCTTCTCCCCCGGACGCCGCCCGACGATCTCGATGTCGATGTCGCGCTCGGGGTCGAGCCCCGAGAGGTCGATCATCGCGCGGGCGAGGTCCACGATCCTGACGGGCTCGCCCATGTCGAGCACGAACACCTCTGCGCCGGGTCGGGCGGCGATCCGCCGCGGGCCGATGCGGCCGTTGGAGGGACCCACGACGGGCGCCGGGCGCGGCTCGCCGATCAGGGAGCCCGAGCGGATGATCAGCTGGACGGCCTCGGGGATCGTCATGAAGTAGCGGGTCATGCGCTCGTCGGTGACGGTGATCGGACCCCCGCGCTCGATCTGGCGGCGGAAGATCGGGACCACGCTCCCGGAGGAGCCGAGCACGTTGCCGAAGCGGACGGCCGCGTAGCGGGTCTCGGCAAAGCGCGCCGTGGCCGCCTCCAGGGCGAACTCGGCGAGCGCCTTCGAGGCGCCCATCACGGTCGCCGGGGTGACGGCCTTGTCGGTGGACACGAGCACGAAGCGGCGCACGCCGAGCTGGCCCGCGACGTGGGCGACCACGCGTGTGGCGATCGCGTTGTTGCGGACGGCCTCCACCGGGTTTTCCTCCATCAGGCCGACGTGCTTGTAGGCGGCAGCGTGGAACACGATCGAGGGGCGATGCTCGGTGAACACCTCCCGCATGCGCTCCTCCTCCTTGCAATCGGCCAGCACCGCCGCGAGCATCGAGGGGGGCACGTGGCGCTCGTCCTGGAGCTCGCGCTGGATGGTGAATAGGTTGTCCTCGGCGTGGTCCACGAGCACCACGCGGTGGGGCTCCACGCGGGCGATCTGGCGACACAGCTCGGCGCCGATCGAGCCGCCCGCGCCGGTGACCAGCACGACCTGGCCGCTGAGATAGGCGCCGACCCGCTCGAGCTCCATGTGCAACGGCTCGCGGCCCAGCACGTCCTCGACGCGAACCTCGCGCACCTGGCGGGCGAGCGCCCCGCGCGTCTGCAGCAGCTCGAACAGCGTGGGGAGGGTGCGCACGGGGATCCCCCGGGTGCGGCACTCGCGCACGATGCGGGCGCGGGTGGAGCCGGGGGCGGAGGGGATCGCGATGATCACTTCGCCGGGTTCGATTTCGTCGAGGACGCGAGGGAGGTCGGTCTCGGTGTCGCCGCGCACCGGCACCCCGTCGATCCGCAGCCCGCGCTTGCTGGGATCGTCGTCGAGGAACCCGACCGGCGAGAGGCCGAGCTCGCGGTTGCGCAGGATCTCGCGGACGACCATGCGCCCGCCCTCGCCGGCGCCGGCGATCAGGACCGAGCGCTGGCCGCGGCGCTCGCCGCGGAACGCGGCCAGGGGCCGGCGCTCATAGATGCTGCGGGCGATCGCGCGGACGCCCACGAGGAACACGATCGCGAGCAGCGCGAACAGCACGATGACGCCGTTCGGCAACACAACGGCGACCGCGGCGCGGTGCGGGTAGCGGTCGACCGGGCGTAGCACCTCGATGGCCACGGCCGTCACCAGCACGATCACGATCACCGCCTTGACGAGCGCCTCGTAGTCGCGCTGCCCCGAGAAGCGGTAGCGGCGCTGGTAGACGCGGAACAGCACCAGCACGACCAGGCTCAGCGCCACCACCCACCACAGCGTGTCTTCGCGGAGGTGCGCGTAGTAGCGCGGCGGGCCGCTGTTGAAGCGCAGCTGGAAGGCTAGGTAATACGCGAGCCCGACCAGCGCTCCGTCGACGACAAGCTGCGCGAGCATGTATCGGTGGAGCGGAGGGGCCGCCGAACGCATACGCCGGCGCATTGCAGGGGATTGTACGGCCAGGAGGCGACTTCGACGGCAAATGTTGCGGGCTTCTGCTGGTCGGCCTAGAGGGCGCTGAGGGCGAGCTCCAGCAACACGCGCGGGTTCCTGCGCACCCGTTCGGGGGAGGGTTCGCGCGCTCGGGCCTCCAGGTCGAGCTGCTCGGCGGCGACGAGCGGGCGCAGCCGCCCCTCGGCGATCAGCCGTTCGTCGACGGCCCCCATCCTGCCCGCGAACGTCGTGTAGGCGGGCGTGCCGAGGGCCACCGCCTCGCGGTTCATGGTGCCGCCCGCCGACACGACCGCTCCCGCGAAGGCGCACAGCGACTGGGCGTCGACGACGTGGCCCGGCACGATCAGGCCCTTGAGGTCTGCCAGCGCGGCGAACTGGGAGTCGGTCCGCGGCAGCACCACGCACTGCACCCCGCCGGCGACCGCGGACTCGTCCAGGCGCTGGAGCAGGTCGGCGAACAGGTCGTTGCCGAAGCGGTGGTAGAGCGATACCTCCGGGGGCGTGCGGACCACCACCAGGGGCTTCGAGCGGTCGAGGCCCAGCTCGTCCAGCACGGCCTCGTCGGGCTCGAAGTCGCTGAGGTAGTACTCCTCCTTGAGGCCCTGGTAGCGGCGGAGCTTGCCCGACGCCCCATAGCGCGCCAGGCGCTCCGGCGGGATCGCCTCGGGCACCACGACCGCCCGCGCCAGTCGGCAGTTGATCGAGTGCTGGACAGTGGCCCACTCGTAGTCGAACATCGTCGCGCTCGGGATCCGCAGCACCTTCGCGGCCACGCTGACGTCGTTGGAGCCGTGGCCGAGGGCGATGTCGAACGGCGGTGCACCGCCGCGGCGCCGGCGTCGCGCCCAGCGGACCAGCGCCAGAGAGCGGGAGGCGAGGCCGACCGCCTTCGAGCTGATGCGCTCCCCGCGGTGGCGCCCGATCGCAGTATGGGCGATCCCGAAGCGCTCACACAGTTCGAGCGTCTGGGAGAAGTCGCGCGCGGTCACGCTGACCTCGTGCCCTTCGGCCTGCAGCAGCTCGATCAGCGGGCGCATCACGAGCACGTGGGGGCTGTTCGTGAGGTCGACCCAGACGCGCATGGCGCCTCAAGCTAGCCGCCCGCCCCGCTGGCGCGGCGCCCGGCGCTCGATGAGCTTCCGTTCATGCGGCCCGATGCGACCCTGGGCGCGGACCGGCGCAAGTATCGTGTCCCGCCGTGCCGGACGCTGTCGTGCTCGCCTCGATCTCCGAAACGCTCGTCAACGAAACGGCGAAGTTCGTGGGCGAAGCCGGCCTGCCCGGGATCTTCGCCCTGATGGCCCTGTCGAGCGCCTGCATCCCGATCCCGTCCGAGGTCGTGATGCTGTTCGCCGGATTCGCGGTCGCGGATCCGGCCCAGGCCGGTACCGACCACCACATGACGCTGCTGGGGATCGTGCTGGCGGGGGTGCTCGGCACGATCGTCGGCTCGTGGGTGGCGTACGCCGTCGGGCGGGGAGGGAGGCTTGAGCTGTTCGAACGTCACGGGGCCCGGTTCCACATGGGCCCGTCCCAGATCGAGAAGGCCGACCGCTGGTTCTCTCGCCACGGGGAGTCGGTGGTGGCGTTCGGCCGGGTGATCCCGGTGGTGCGGGCGTTCGTGTCGCTGCCCGCCGGGATCGCACGCATGCCGGTGGTCCGGTTCACGGTCTACTCGCTGATCGGAACGGTTTTCTGGGTGGTCCCGCTGGCGCTGGCCGGGGAAGCCCTGGGGAGCAACTGGAAGACGGCGCGCAAAGCGTTCGAGTGGATCGACTACGCGCTGCTGGCGCTGATCGTGGTGGGCATCGTCTATGCGATCGTGCGACGCCGGCGCGGGCGCAGGCGCCCCGCCGCCGATGCGGCCGGCTGAGCCGGCGCTGCCGGTACGACAGGCGCTCGCCCTGGGCCTGCTGCAGGGACCCACGGAGCTCCTGCCGGTGTCCTCCTCGGGCCATACCACGCTCGTGCCGTGGCTCGCAGGGTGGAGCTACGGGGAGCTCGACGACGAGTTGCGCAAGGGCGTCGAGGTGGCCCTGCACGCGGGCACGGCGGCCGCGCTGGTGCTGCTGGCCGGTCGCGAACTGGCCAGCGACGCCCTCGCTCTGGCGGACTCCCCCGGTGGCGTGCCGGCATTGGCGCTGGCGCTGGCACCGGTCGCGCTGGCGGGCCTCGTGCTCGGGCGCCGGGTTGAGCGGCACCTCGGGAGCCCGCCCGCGATCGCGGGCGCGCTGGCCGCAGGCTCGGTTGCGATGCTCGCCGCGGAGCTGCGGGCTGGAGCTACCGGTACGGGCACGGGAGCGGGCGCAAGTGGACGCGGATTCGGCGATGCCGGAGCACTGGACGGGCTCGCGCTGGGACTCGCCCAGGCGATCGCCCTCGTGCCGGGAATCTCGCGCAGCGGGGCGACGATCGCCGCGGCACGCTGGCGGGGGTTCGCCCGTGCGGACGCGAGCAGGCTGTCGTGGACCGTGGCGCTGCCCGTGATCACGGGCGCGGCGCTGCTGCAGAGCCTGCGCCTGCGGCGCGCCCGCGTGACGGCACCGGTGGGCGCGGCGATGGCGGCGGGGGCCGGGGCGGCCTTCTGCTCGACGCTCGCCGCCAGGACGCTGCTGCGCAGGCGCATGCGGGAGTGGCCGTTGACGCCCTTCGCGGCCTACCGCGTCACCCTCGCCGCCGGGGTGGTGCTGCGCGGCGTCGCGCGCCGGTAGCTAGAAAGTAGGCATGGCAGCGATGCCTGTCCTTGGTGAGTCGATCGGCGGGCGCTACCGGCTCGAAGCGGTTATCGGCCGTGGCGGGATGTCCACCGTGTACCGCGCATTCGACACCGTGCTCGAACGCCCGGTGGCGATCAAGCTGCTGCATCCCGGCGTGGCGGCCGACGGGGACCAGCTCGAACGCTTCCGCCGCGAGGCCCGCCTCGTTGCGCGCCTGAGCCACCCGCACGTGGTGACCGTGATCGACGCCGGGGAGCAGCCGGGCGAGCGGGGCGCGGATGGGGAGGGAAATGGATCCGACCCCTCCCCGGCGTGTCCCTACATCGTGTTCGAGTACGTCGAGGGGGAGACGCTCAAGGAGCTGATCCGCCGCCGGGGCCCGCTCGAGATACCCCAGGCCGTGGCGTATGCGCTCGAGATCGCGCGGGCGCTCGGGGCCGCGCACGCGCACGACCTGGTGCACCGGGACGTCAAGCCCCAGAACGTGTTGATCACCGAGGAAGGGGTAGCCAAGATCACGGATTTCGGGATCGCCCGTCCGCTCACCGAGGCGGCGCTGACGATGCCGGGGAGGGTGCTGGCGACGACCGACTACATCGCCCCCGAGCAGGCGCTCGGCGAGCCCGTCAGCGGACAGTCGGACCTGTACTCGCTTGGGATCGTGCTGTTCGAGATGCTCACCGGCGACGTCCCCTTCCACGGCGAATCGGCCGTGGCGGTGGCGATGAAGCACGTGCGGGAGCAGGTCCCCGACGTCCAGCGGCTGCGCCCGGGCGTCTCGGCGGCGACCGCCGCGGTCGTCGAGCGAGCCACGGCCAAGGACCCGGCGGAGCGATACGCGGACGCCGGCAGCATGGCCGCCGACCTCGAGCAGGCACTCGCGCTCGAGACCTCGCGCTCGGGACAGGCGACGGGCGAGGTGACCTCGGTCCTGCGCACGCTCCCGGGCGAGTCCCGCGAGCGGGTGCCGTGGCGGGTGCGCCGCCCCGGGTGGGCGACGGCGCTGCTGGCGGTGGCCGCGGTCGCCGTGGTGGCGGCCGCGCTGCTGGCAGCGCTGGCCCTCACCCACCGGGGGGCGGGGGCGGGGGCTCCACCGCCGCCGCCGGGCAGCGGCCTGAAGGAGGTCTCGCTGGCCCAGGACGCCGCGCACGGCTACAACCCGTTCGGCACGGGGCCGGAAAACCGCGACCACGTGAGCAATGTCGTCGACAACGACCCCAACACGACATGGAGCTCCGAGCAGTACTACTCGGGGACGCTGCAGAAGGCGGGCGGGGTCGGGCTCGGGCTGTATCTCGATGCCGCCCCCGGCCTGTCGGCGAAGGCCGTCGAGGTCCAGACCCCCACGCCCGGCTTCCCGATGCAGGTTTATGTGGCCGACCACATCAACCTCGACTACCCGTACGGAAGCTCAGCCCCGCTGAGCGCGCGCGGGTGGCACGGGCCGGTCGGATCGACCGGCGCCCTGCAGAGCGGAGAACGGATCCCGCTGACGCTGGGTGGGGCCTCCTACCGCTACTACCTGCTGTGGATCACGGACCTGCCCCCGGGGCAGCAGTCGGCCTCGATCTCGGAGGTGTCTCTGTTCCGCTGAGGCCTAGCGGCGCAGCGCCGCCAGGCGCTCCTGGCGTTCGCGGGCCAGCAGGCACAGCCGCTCGACGAGCTCGGGATAGCGGATGCCCGCGGCGTCGATCAGCTTCGCGTACACGCTCGTGGGGGTGAATCCGGGCATCGTGTTGAGCTCGTTGACGAGCACCTCCTCGCCGTCGACGAAGAAGTCAACGCGCGCCAGCCCATGGCAGCCGGTGGCCGCGAACACCTCGAGCGCGAGCTCCCGGGCACGCTGCTCCGCCACGGCGGAGATGCGCGCCGGCACGATCAGCTGCATGCCGCCCGGCTCGTACTTGGCCTCGTAGTCGTACCACTCGCCGGGGAACACGATCTCGCCCAGCGGCGAGGCCAGCGCCTCGCCGGCCTCTGCCTCGTCCCCGTCCTCCTCGTTGGGCGGCTCCGCAGAGCCCCGCGCCGGGAGGCCGAGCACCGCGCACTCGACCTCGCGCCCGCTCGCCGCCGCCTCGACGATCACGCGCTCGTCGTGCGCGAAGGCCTGCTCGACGGCCGCGACGAGCTCCCCGGCGGCGAGCACCTTCACGATCCCCACCGAGGACCCGAGGTGGGCGGGCTTCACGAACACCGGGAGCCCGAGGCGCTCGAGGACCGCCGCCCCGGCGCGCTCCCCCGTGGCGCTCCAGCCCGCGGGAGAGAGCCCGACGAAGTCCACCTGGGGAACCCCCGAGGCGCTCATCAGCTCTTTGAAGAGGATCTTGTCCAGGCTCACTGCGGAGGCGCTCACCCCGGATCCGACGTAGGCGACGTCGAGCGTCTCGAGCATTCCCTGGACGGTGCCGTCCTCCCCGAACGGGCCGTGGAGGACGGGGAAGGCGACGTCGGCTTCGAGCAGCCCGCGGCCGGGGGTGGGGCTCAGCAGCTCGCCGTCGCAGCGCCACCCGCCGTCGCGCGAGATCTCCACCCACAGGACCTCGTGGCCCCCCGCCAGCAGCCCGTCCCGCACGGCCCGGGCCGAGGACAGGGACACCTCGTGCTCGGAGGAGCGGCCCCCGGCGAGCACCGCCACGCGCAGCGGCCGCCCGCGTTGGTGTCCGTTGGAGCCCGTCACGGCGTCGGGGGGGAGTTCTGGCCGGGGGTCGTGGGCGTGGTGGTGGTGGGTGTGGTGGTGGTGGGCGTGGTGGAGGTGCCCCCGCCGACGCCCACGAAGATCCGCACGGTACTGCCCTTCGCCACGTGGGTGCCGCCGCTGGGGCTCTGGCGCAGGACCTTGCCCACGGAGGAGGCTTCGCCGGTGACCACCGAGGACACCTGCGGGGCCAGGCCGGCGCGTTCGAGGGCTTCTTCGGCCGACAGCTCGGTACGTCCCACGACGGTCGGCACCCCCACCTGCTTTGCCTTCGGCGCTTCGGCCACGACCAGGTTGACCTTGGCGTCGGAGCGCACTTCGCTGCCCGCCTTCGGTTCCTGGCTGAGCACGTTGCCGGCCGACTGCGAGGAGGACGGCTGGCGCGTGACCGTCCCGTTCGCGAGGCCTGCGTTGGCGATCGCGGTCTGCGCCGAGGAGAGGCTCTCGCCGGTGAGGTCCGGCACGGTGATGAGCGCGGGTCCGGTGGAGACGAGCACGTTTACGGCGCTGCCCTGGCGATCGACGGTCCCGGCCGGAGGTTCGGTGCCGATCACGATCCCGGCCGGGACGGTCGAGTTGGGCGTGTTGCGCACCACGGGGACGAATCCGGCCGCGTGCAGACGGGCGCTGGCCTGGGTCGCGTGCAGGCCGTGCACGTCGGGCAGGGGGACGTTGGCCGGCCCACCCGAGACGACGATCTTGACGGTCGAGCCCTTGCGCGCGTCGGACCCCGCGGGCGGGGACTGGGTCACGACCAGCCCGGTCTGAACTCGCACGCTCGGGGCGAGCGTGGGGTTGGCCTGCAGCCCCACACGGTGCAGGGCGATGATCGCCGCCCGTTCGGTCTCGCCGACGACGCGTGGCACCGTCACCTGCTTCTTGCCCTGGGTCAGCACCAGCGCGAGCGCCACGGCCACCACGATCGCGGTCGCCACCACCGCCCACAGCCACCAGCGGCGCCCGTGGTCCTCCTGCGGTGGCTCCTCTTCGGCGGGCGGCCCCAGCGGCGGAACGACCAGCATCGAGCCGGTGGCGGGGGGAGCCTCGGCCAGCGCGATCGCGCCGCTTGGATGGGAGGCGGGGATCGCCGCGCCCTGGTAGGTGCGCAGCACCTCGCGCTCGTGTTCGAGCGCCACGATCAGCTCGTCCGCGTCGGCGTAGCGCTGGGCCGGGTCCTTGGCCAGCGCACGCATCACGACGGCGTCGAGCGACGGCGGGATCGCGGGGTTCAGTTCGCTCGGGGGCCGGGGCGCGGCCGACACCTGCTTGTAGGCGATCGCAACCGCCGATTCGCCCTCGAACGGGACCACGCCGGTGAGCAGCTCGTACAGGATCACCCCCACCGAGTACAGGTCGGAGGCGCTGCTGACGGCGAAGCCCTGGGCCTGCTCGGGGGACAGGTACTGGGCGGTTCCCATCACCGACCCCGTGAGTGTCATGTCCGAGGCGCCGGCGCGGGCGATCCCGAAGTCGGTGACGCGCGCGCGTCCCTCCTCGTCGAGGATCACGTTGTGGGGCTTGAGGTCGCGATGGATCACGCCGCGGCGATGGGCGAAGCGGGCGGCCCGCAGGATCTGCACGACGATGTCGATCGCGGTGAGGGGGTCGAGCGCGCCGTCCTCGCGGATGATCGACTTCAGCGAGCGGCCCGCGACGTACTCCATTGCGATGTAGTAGGTGCCGTTCCACTCGCCGCGGTCGAAGATGCCGACGATGTTGGGGTGGGAGAGCGCCGCCGCGCTCGAGGCCTCGCGCTTGAAGCGCTCGACGAACTCCTGGTCCTCGGCGAAGTGGTGGTGCAGGACCTTGACGGCGAGGTGCCTGCCCAGCAGCTGGTCCTGGGCCAGGTACACGTCGGCCATGCCGCCCGAGCCGAGACGCGAGATCACCCGGTAGCGGCCGTCGATGATGGTGTCGGGCTCGATCATCGCAGCAGGCTTTCCATCACTTCACGCGCCACCGGCGCTGCGAAGGCGGCGCCCTGGCCGGGGACACCCTGGAGCGTCACGGCCACCGCCACGCGGGGCGCCGACACAGGTGCGAAGGCGATGAACCAGACGTTGTTGATCGCGTTGCCGATCTGCGTCTCGGCGGTCCCCGTCTTGCCCGCCACGGCGACTCCCGGGATCTGCGCCGAGGTGCCGGTTCCTTCTTCCACGACCTTCTGCATCATCCCCGCCACCGACGTCGCGGTCGAACGTTTCATCACGACCGACTGGACGCGTGGCCCGATCTTCTTCACGGTGCGCCCTTCGGAGTCCACGATCCTGGTCGTCAGGTGAGGGACCATCAGCCGTCCCCCGTCGGCGACCGCGGAGGCGACCTGCGCCATCTGCAGCGCGGTGACCTCGAGTTTGTCCTGGCCGATGCCCATGCGCCCGACGTCCACCTGAGGGCTTGTCGGGGGGATCGGGCGCCCGTTCGAGTACTCCCCGTTGACCGACATTTCGGCGGCGGGGTAGTCAAGCTGCGGCTCGCGGTTGAAGCCGAAGCGCCGCATGTAGCGCCCGAGGGTGGGCTTGCCGAGGCTCTCGGCTACCTGTGCGTAGACGGTGTTGACGGAGTGCACGAGCCCTTCCGTGAGGGTGATCTGGCCGAAGCTCTCGTGCTGGTCGTTGGACAGGGGCACGCCCGAGATGAGCACGCCGTCGCGCCCGCTGACGGTCGATTCGGGCGTGTAGCGACCCGTGTCGATGGCGGCCGTGGCGGTGACCACCTTGAAGGTCGAGCCGGGCGCGTACCCGTCCTGGGTGGCACGGTTGACGAGCGCCCCGGAGTGGCTTCGCGAGACGCGGGCCACGCCGCCGGGGAAGCGCAGCGCGTTCGGTTCGTAGGAGGGGTTGGAGACCATCACGCGCACGGCCCCGGTGCGGGGGTCGAGCGCCACCACCGCCCCGTGGTGTTCGCCGAGCGCGTTGCGGGCGACACGCTGCGAAGACGGATCGAGCGACGTGATCACCTTGTCGCCGATCGGTTTGACGCCCTGGAGCTGGTTGAGGATCGACTGGAGGCTGCTCTGGGTCTGGCCCTCCAGGTCGTCGTTGCGGTAGCGCTCGAGCCCGCTGGACCCGAGGTTCGTGAAGTAGTAGCCCAGCGGGTGGGCGAACAGCGACCCCGCCGGGTAAACCCGCGTGTAGGTGCCTTCGCGGCCGCGCACGCTGCGTGCGAGCACGCTCCCGTCGGCCGCGAGGATTTCCCCCCGTTTGATGCGTTCCTGCTCGAGCAGCTGGCGAGCGTTCAACGGATTGCTGCGCAGCGACGAGGCTTCGAACACGGTCCACCGCGAGGTGAACGCCACGAGCACGGCGAACAGCAACGCCACGAACGCGAACAGCCGCATGATCGGTCGGTTCACGGCGCGTTAGTCGCCTCCTTCGAGCTGGCCCAGTTCGAGGCTGCGGATCAGCGACGCGGCGTCGCCTTCGGAGTGCAGATGGTGGTTGAGCAGCGTCTTGCGACGGGCGGCGGGGATCGTCGAGGCGCTCACCCCCGAGACGTATTTGTGCGAATACAGGTTGAGGCCGCCGGGGAGCTGGTACGGGACGCCCTGGTAGAGGGTCACCAGGCCGCGGGCGTTGGTGCCGATGAAGTACACGTTCTGCAGGGCGATGTAGGCGCCAGCGGCGATCAACCCGAGCACGACCAGCGTAAACACGAGCGCGCCCAGGTGGGGCACCCGCCGGCGCCGGCGCTGGGGCGCCGGGGGCATGCGCGGAAGGCGCCTCCGCGCAGGCGCCTCGGTGGCGACCGCCGTGGCGGCACCCCGACCCGCGGCGTGGATCTCGCCACCCGGTTGGCCGCTCGCGCCGTTGGCCGCGGCAGCATCGGCCGCGGCGTCGTCCGTCCCGGCGTCGTCCGTCCCGCCGGCAACCTCGTGGTCTGCGGTCTCGTGGGCGCCGGTGACGGCCGGCATGCCGATGAACGTCTCGTCCGAGCCACCGCCGGAGGCGGGCACGCCCACCTCCTTGAGGCGCACCAGCACGACGGTGACGTTGTCCCGCCCGCCGGCGTCGTTGGCGGCCTTGATGAGGGCCTCGCCCGCGTCGCGCAGGCGGGGGTGACTGTTCAGGGCGGCGGCGATGTCCTGCTCGGAGACCATCGTCGTGAGGCCGTCGCTGCACAGCAGATAGACGTCGCCTGGGCGGGCCTGGAAGGAGCGCGTGTCAACTTCGACGGCGCCTTCCGGACCGAGCGCGCGCGTGATCACCGAGCGCTGGGGATGCTCGACAGCTTCCTCGGGCGTCAGGCGCCCCTGGCGCATGAGCTCGTCCACGAGCGTGTGGTCGTCGGTCAGGCGCAGCAGCTTGCCCTCGCGCAGGCAGTACGCGCGACTGTCGCCGACGTGGGCGATCGCCACCTCGTCCTCGCCGACGTAGAGGGCGGTCAGCGTGGTCCCCATGCCGGCCTGCTCGGCGTTGGAATGCGACAGCGAGTGGATGCGCTCGTTGGCGCTGCGGGCCAGCTCCGCCAGCTCCCGCTCGGGGTGGGAGGCGTCGGCGATCCCGGGCTGGAAGGACTCGACGGCGATGCGGGAGGCGACCTCCCCCGCCTGGGCGCCCCCCATGCCGTCCGCCACCACGTACAGGGGGGCGCGGGCGAGCAGGGAGTCCTCGTTGGCCCGCCGCTGGCGGCCCGTGTCGGTTCCCGCGTACTGCTCCTCGACCGCGAGCATGGGCGTCAGTCGACCTCGAAGCTGAATTCGCTCTCGCCGATCCGCACGCGGTCGCCGGGGTGCAGCGGGCGCGGGCTCTCGAGCAGCTCCTCGTTGAGGTAGGTCCCATTGGTCGAGCCGAGGTCTTCGAGCACGACCGAGTTCCCCTGCTCGTAGATGCGGGCGTGGCGGGAGGAGGCGAACGGATCGTCGATGCGGATCTCGGCGTGATCTCCGCGGCCCACCACCAGCTGGGAGTCGAGGTCGTAGATCATGCCCGCATCGTGGCCGGGGGCGCGCTCGACCACGAGCCGTGGGGCGCGCTCCGCGATCTGGGCCCCGCCGAGCGCCGAGGCGGAATACATCCCGGTGGCGTCCGGCGGCAACGAGCGCGGGTCGGGAGCGCTCGCGGACGCGGAGCGCGAGCCCAGGTCGCGGCGGGCGCTGCGCACGACCCACACCAGGAACAGGTAGAGGACGGCGAGGAAGCCGAACTTGAGGGCCACGGATACGGGTTCAACCGAGTTCATCCAAGTTCGAAGACGACCTCCGTCGAGCCGAGCTCGATCCGGTCGCCGTCCTGCAGCGGCTGGGCCCCACGGATGCGGCGGCCGTTGAGCAGCACGCCGTTTGTGGAACCGAGGTCCTCCAATACCCAGGCGTCGCCGTCGGGACGCAGCTCGGCGTGGTGGCGCGAGACGCCGGCGTCCTCCAGGACGATCGCGCAGTCGCGGCTGCGGCCGATCGTGCCGCCCTCGTTCGGTACCAGCAGGCGGCGGCCGCCGAGCGCCAGCAGGGCCCGTGGTGGACGGCGCCGGGCCTGCGCCTCCTCGACCGGCCCCCGCAGGCGAGCGGACTCGCTGTAGATCATCGTGCTGCCGTGCTCGGCCGGGCTGCCGGCGGCGGGGACAGGCTGCTGCGCGGGCTCCTCCTCGGGCTCCTCCGGCGGGCGCACGAGGCTCGCCTGGATGCCGAATTCGCCGAGCGCGAGGTCGTCGTCTGTGTGGAACACGATCCTCGGCTGGGAGGCCATGTTCAGGTCCTCGCGGCGGGCGTGCTCGAGCAGGTAGCCGCAAAGCTCGTCGATGACCTCCTGTTCGATCCCGCTGTAGCGGGCGCGGTCCTCGGGGGACAGCCACACCGCATACTCGTTGGGTACATACACGCGCGAGACGGAGAACGTCCGGTGCGTGTCCATCTCGCGGGCGAGCTTGCGCGCCAGTTCCATGGGGCGCACCTCCGAGCGGAACACGCGCCCGAAGGTCCCCTCGACGAGGTTCGCGATCGTCGTCTCGACGCTCTTCAGCAGGTTCATGGCAGGCCGCGCTAGGACCGGCGATCACGCCGGCTCACGAGAGCCATGCTACGCGTACTGCCGGGCCGCAGGGCCGCGCAGCGCGCGCCCGGCGAGCGCCACGCAGGCCCCGAGAAGCGCCCCCAGGACGGCGCCCCTGGGCTGCGGATGGGCACCGGCGACCAGGCCGGCGTCCAGCAGTGGCTGGGCCAGCAGGAGCGCCAGCGCCCACAGGCCTGCGGCGATCGCGTCGAGCAGGGGTTCGCGGCCGCGGACGATCCAGGGAAGCACCATCGCCGCACCGGCCCACAGCAGGGCGCCCAGCAACACCCCGACGCTGAGCGCGGGGCCCACGACGTGGGTGGCCGCCTGACCTAGCGACTCCTCCCACACCCGGGCGGCGGGGATACCCGAGGGGGCGGGCAGCCACAGGCGCGACGACAGCAGCGGCCCGGCCAGCGTCAGCCACCAGTAACCGAGGGCTCCGCGCATGGCCCGCTCGGACGAGGACGCGGACTGGCCGGCGACCGCCGGGAATGCGCCCGCCAGGCCCACCGTCCCGAGCACCGGGGCGAGCACACACCACAACCGACCGAAGGGGACGCGTGCGCGGCGGCCGTGGCCGGTGAGTATCAGCAGCGCGGGAAGCAGTGCGGCGAGGAGCACGAGCGACAGCCCGGGGCGGCCGGCGATGGCCTCCCAGCAGCACAGCACGATGAGCCCGGCCAGCGCAAGGCGCCGGGGTACGCCCCCGCGAGTGGTCTCGGCGGGCTGGAGGGCCGGCTCGCCCTGCGTCTGGAGCTCCGCCGGAGGGGCCGGCGGGACGTGAACAGGCGGGACGTGAACGGGCGGAGGTTGATCGAGCGAGGCGTCAACTGACGCGGCGTGAACGGGCAGGGCGTGGGACCGGCCAGGCGGCGTGGGGGTCCCACCCGGCGTGGGAGTCCCACGCGGCGGAGCGGGCCGACGCGGCGCAGGGATGTACTCCCGTGGGCGGGTGGCGGCCTCGGCGGCCAGCTCGTGGGCGTGTTCGAGCGCGCCACGCAGTTCGTCCAGCCCGCCCCGTGCGTGGGGACGGGTGGCCAGCGCGGTGTCGATCGCCCCGGTGAGCGCTCGTGGGAGGTCGGGGCGGTGGCGGGCGAGGGGTTCGACATCGCGTCCGATCCGGCGGGCGGTCTCCGCCGGGGTGGCGCCGCGGACGGGGTTGACCCGCGCGAGCGCCTCGTACAGGACGAGGGCCAGCGAGTAGAGGTCCGCCGGCTCCCCCGCGGGGTTGCCCTCGGACTGCTCGGGGGCCATGTAGGCGAGCGTCCCGAGCACGTCGCCGGTGCGGGTAAGGATGTCCTCCCCGGCGAGGCTGGCGCCCCCGAAGTCGGTCAGCTTGGCTGCCTGGGCGAGCTGCTCGCGGCGGGCGGGCACGAGCACGTTCTGGGGCTTGAGGTCGCGATGGACCACGCCGCGGGCGTGAGCGTGCGCGAGCGCGCCGCACAGCGCGACCCCGATCTCGAGGACCTGGCGGTCGGGAAGGTGCCCGTCGACGATCAGGCTCGCGAGCGTGGGCCCGTCGACCAGCTCGGACGTGAGGTACATGGTGCCGTCGCGGACACACGCCTCGTAGAGGGCGACGATCGCGGGGTGGCTCAGGCGGGCACAGGCGTGGGCCTCGCGCATCGCCCGCTCGCCGTCGCCTCCGGGACCCAGATGGATCCGCTTGAGGGCCACCTCACGCTGGAGCAGCTCGTCGGTGGCCCGCCACACGACCCCGAAGCCGCCAGCGCCGAGTCGCTCGTGGAGGCGGTAGCGCTCGAGCACCAGCTCGCTCGGGTCCGGGGTCCGGGGCGCGGATGGCGCGACGATACGCCGGGTGGGCGCCTCGAGCGTTGGGTCGGGCGGCGCGCGGCGCGCCAGGAGTGTCCTGTGCGAATCCACCGGATTTCGCGTTCGCCGCCAGGGGCGGCACTCCTTGCGGGGCGCCCCAAGAGATGCCTAAGAATGAGCGGGAAGTTGCAAGAAACCGGCTGACGGGACCGCCAGTCATACTTCGCCTGCTCGTGAAGTACCTGCAAAGGCGGTGGACTTTTGTCGTTCTTTGACGACGACGGGGAGGAGACGGCTCAACAACCGGCGGCGCGACCCGCCCAGCCGCGCCGTCCCCAACCCCGCGGGCCGCGGGGCGGAGGCCCCGGCGGGGTCGACGACCACACGCTGATCGTCCGCCGGCGGGTGGCCCTGGGCCTGGGCGTGGCGCTCCTGATCGTGATCGTGCTGATCGTCAACGGCTGCGTCAAAGGCGAAAAAACGCAGGCCCTGAAGAACTACAACCAGTCCGTCAGCACGATCGCTCGGGAATCCGGCGAACAGGTTGCGACGCCGCTGTTCACGACGCTCGCCGCAGCCTCCAGCAAGCAGGCACTGGAAGTCGAGGAGCAGGTGGACCAGCTGCGCATCCAGGCCCAGGGCTTCGCCTCGCGGGTCCAGGGCCTGAGCGTGCCCAGCGAGATGGAGGGGGCGCAGCGGAATCTGCTGCTGACCTACAACCTGCGGGTGGAAGCCATCGAGAAGCTGTCGGGGCTGCTCCCGAAGGCTCTCGGCGGCAAAGACAAACAGTCGATCGAATACATCGCGGGCGCGATGGAGATCCTGCTTTCCTCGGACGTGCTCTACTCCCAACGGGTCGCGCCCCTGATCCAGCAGACGCTGGCCGAACACGGCGTTCACGGCGTCTCCACGAGCCCGTCGCGGTTCCTGCCGAATCTCGGGTGGCTGGAACCGAACACGGTCAGCGAGCGCCTCACAGGGGTGAGCGCCCAGGGCACCCCGACGACGGGTGGGACCCACGGCAGCGCGCTGAAGGGGGTGAGCGTCGGCTCCAACGAACTGGCGCCCGAACCGACGCTCAACCATGTCAGCGGCGGCAGCAGCCCGACCTTCACCGTGTCGGTCGAAAACTCCGGTGAATCCACCTCGACCAACATCAAGGTGACCGTGGCCGTGTCGGCGGGGGGCAAGCAGTACAAGTCCTCCGGGACCATCGAAAAGCTCGAAGCCGGCAAGACGGGTCCGGCGCAGGTGACCGTCACGGGGATCCCCACGGGGGCGGCCTCGAAAGTCGAAGCTTCGGTGGAAGCGGTCCCGGGCGAGAGCAACGTCGAAAACAACAAGGGCAGCTTCCTGGCGATCTTCGAATAGGAGGAGAGCCCACCTCGCACCCGGCAGGGTGCCTGGTGTCTCTTCCCCTCTGCTCCGGGTGCCTCCACCCGGCTACGCGGGCCATTGCGACAGGAGTGACGGCTTGCTAGCTCTCCACCAGGAAAGCCTTCGCTCGATCCCACCGGGGGGCGGTCATGGAGAGACGCAATCTTCCGGCGGGGCTCGCGCGGTCCTGACCCTCAGCGTGTTCGTGCTGAGCGGCACCGCAGTCGCACATGTCGCCCCGTGTTCGCCGAGGAACCGGTGAACGTGAACGCCTCCCAGGTGCTGTCGCGCTGCACGCAGTCGCCGCATCGAATGGCTGTGGATGGGTCCGCCCGGCTATCCGCACTCGGTCGCGGGCGGTAAAGACACGACCGTGTATCTCGACAACGACGGCAACGGGTTCGTGGTGCTGATCGGCAACGAGTCGTGTGCGGCGGGCTCCAGCCTGATCGAAGCGCGCCTCGAAAACGCGCCGTGCACGTCATACACGACCGAGGTCACGGTCGAACCGCCACAACCGACGCTCCCGAGCTTGCCCAACCAGGGGGTCGCGCCCGGCGGCCCTGTCACCCGCCTCGGCACCGGGGCCCGGGAGAGCAGAGCTCCCGGGGCCCCCGGCCGTTCGACTTCAAGCTCGGAACCCGCCGGTAAGCGGGCGACACCCGAGACCCGCCGGGCGGGCCTGTAGCGTTCCGTCCACGCTGGGGCCAACCCGGTGTAATGGTCGTCGGTCGGCCGAGCCCGGGGGTGCTCTGGGCCACAGCCCGTCGCCGGCCGAGGCGTCCCCGGGTGTGCCCTCCAGCGGACCCAAAACCCCGCTAGCTGGGCAAATCAAACGCCAAATCGAGCCATTGCCTATTTCTCTAGGACTTGATAGCTTTGCGTACGTAAGCCTTCGCTGGATCCCGCCGGGGGTGGGTCTCGGAGGCTCGCTTCGGGTCTGTCCGAAGCGTGGATACCACCAATAACACTGGAGGAAGTCATGGAGAGACGCAGTCTGCTGGCGGGGCTTGCGGTGCTGGCGCTCAGCTTGTTCATGCTGAGCGGCACCGCGTTCGCCCATGCGACCCACCACAAGAAGGCGAAGCCGCACGAGTCTGGCGGGGGCGATCCGGGAGTCTGCGTGGTGCACGCACTTCCCAGCTCGTTCATGGACCAGGGCGAGTTCACGAACGCGTCGAGCGTCGCGGACATCGTCGAAGTCGAGTGCGAAGAAGTCTACGCCGAGAAGACGGTGCGGATCAGCGCGAACGAGCTCTACAGCCGCTGTGACCAGAGGCTTTACTGGCGGACGCCGTACGGCCACGAAGAGAGCGCGTTCAAGACGGGCCCGAGCTTCCAGGTCGAACTCGACAACGACGGCAACGCCACGGCGATCGTGATCGGCGGTCCCTCGTGCGCGGCTGGCGAAAGCCTGATCGCGGCGCACCTGGAAGTGGCGCCGTTCTCGACAGCCACGACGGCCTTTACGGTACTGCCGCCGCGGCCGACCGAACCGGGCGTGTTCGCCACGCCTGAAAGCAAGGTCGAGGGTGAGCTCTACAGCGACGTGGCGACGATCGTTCAGGTCGAGTTCCCGCCCGTGTTCGCCGAGGAACCGGTCAACGTGAACAGCAACGAGTTCTTCTCGCGCTGCCACAACAACCCGAAAACCGAAGCGATCGTCATGTGGAACGGTAAACCGTTCGTGTTCCGCAGTCTCGAAGAAGGGACGCTGTACCTCGACAACGACGGCAACGCGTTTGCCGTGCTGATCGGCAACTCGTCGTGTGCGGCGGGTACAAGCACAATCGAAGCAAGCCTCGAAAACGCCCCGTACACCACCTACACGACCGAATTCACGATCGAACCGCCCCAGCCGTCATTCCCCAACTAGCGGGAGAATGACGCTGGGCGACCAGCGATCAGAGTTCTCAGGAGAGCCCCGGAAGTTTCCGGGGCTCTCCTCGTTAATAGCGACTCCGATTCGCGCCCCGGTGCAACGTGCAAAACGGGGCTTGCACTCTAGTCCCGGAGTGTGTAGAACCTGCCCTATCCCGCCCGGGGGGCCGCCAGGAATGGGCGAGCACCTCCGTGTGCCTCGACGTTGAGGTCGGCGGACGGATATCTACTACTGGAGGAAAAAGTCATGGAGAGACGCAACCTTCTGGCGGGGCTTGCGGTGCTTGCTCTCAGCCTGTTCGTGCTGAGCGGTACCGCATTCGCACATGCGGCCCACCACAAGAAGG
>Ga0335083_10003513_pt1 | contig 20278 bp, 18 predicted proteins | sample Lox_Sample_42_FD_206716 | JGI IMG/M metagenome (GOLD analysis project Ga0335083, IMG submission 206716) | Soil microbial communities from Loxahatchee National Wildlife Refuge, Florida, United States - Lox_Sample_4.2 | ecosystem: Environmental > Terrestrial > Soil > Wetlands | place: USA...
CGTCTCTAATGGCGACAACAACGGCAGCGGCGGTTCGGCCGGTGCGACCAGCGCCTCGGCCAGCACATCGTCGTTGCAGACCGACGTCGAACGTCTCATGTTCGACCTCCAGACGATGCTGCCGTCCAACTCCACCGGCGCCACATCGCCGAGCACCACGTCGGCCAACTCGACGAGCGCGTGGTCGAGCACATCGAGCGCCAACCTGCTCAGCCAACTTTCACAGTTCGATCAGACGTTGTAGCGGCGCCGAACACCAACCCACCACTCGACATCGAGCCGTACGCGTCAACCCACCTGAACTACGCGTCACTTGACAGCCGATCGCGGATAGGGAATCAGAATGCCTGATCCCGCACGCCACGCCCGGCGAGCGCCGAGTAGCAGACCTTGGGCTCGCCTGTCGTTTCCGTGGGTCAACGAATCTGGCGCGGGACGTCGTTCAGAGAATCCGCTGCATGAGGACGAGATCAAGCCACCGATCGAACTTGCGGCCGACTTCGGGCATCCTCGCCACGACGGTGAATCCGAGCCGCTCGTGAAAGGCGATGGATCCGCTATTGGCTGCGTCGATCGCCGCAACCATGACGTGTACGTCTACGGACTGTGCCCGATCGATGAGCGCTTCGAGCAATCCGCGTCCGATGCCACAGCCGTGAACGTCCTGGCGCACGTGGATCGTGTGCTCGACGGTGTGACGGTAGCCCGGCCATTTGCCGGAGCCCCGAAAACTTCCATACGCAGCGAATCCCACCACTTCGCTCGACGTCTCTGCGACGAGCACTGGATAACGGAAACGCTGTTGACGACGAAACCAAGCGCGCCGGTCTCGCAACGTCTGCAGTGATTCCGTCCATGCCACGGTCGTCGTCGGGATGAGCGCGTTGTACAGGTCGCGCAGCGCAGGCATGTCGCCGTCGACGGCGTCCCGAATGCAATATGAACTCGAGTCCAAGGCGCATAGATTGCCGGATCCCGCGCCGATCGGCGAACGCATAGCCGAAGGTATAGCGCGCGTCCTGTTGGACCGTCGTGGTTGCGGGGCCCGGTTCTCGGCCGTAGCTTTTCCGAAACGCGCCAAAGGAAGACTCCCATGATTGCAGCATTCGTGACATTCGACTCCAAGGACCTCGACGACGACGCCGTACGCAAGATCGCGGCCGAAGCCAAGGCGATGTTCCAAGGCATGCCGGGGCTGCGCAACAAGCTCTTCACGCTCGACGCGAAACAGAAACGTGCGACGAATGTCTACGTTTGGGAGAGCGAGGCGGCGGCGCGTGAGTTCTTTTCGGATCAACTCTTGGAGCGCGTGACAGGGCTCTACGGCGTTCGGCCGAGCATCGAGTTCGCGGAGGTCGTCGAGTTCGTCGACAACTCATAGACGCGCACGTTCGATACCGGCTCCGCTCGGCAGTGCTCGGGTGCGCGAGAGCGTCCACGGTTCGCTCGATCGACTACGGCTCGTTGCTCGAACCAACGCGAGAGCCGAGCACGGATCGCATGTCGACCGCCGGGCTAGCTGCGGTGCCGGCGGTAGTGCAGCCCGACGATCCCGTTGCTGAACTCAGTGCTGGAGACCAGATCGAGCCGGTAAGACTTGGGGACGTCGTCGAACAGTCGGGTACCCTCGCCCGCAACGTAGGGGTGCACGTCCAGGCGGAACTCGTCGATCAAGTCGAGCCGCATGAGCGACCGCCAGAAGCTGACGCCGCCCCAGACCACGATGTGGCCGTCGCCGCCTCGCCGCAGCTTGTCGATCTCTTCTGTCGTGTCACCAGCGGCGATGGTGGTGTTGGCCCACTCGGCCGTCGTCAGAGTCCGCGAGAAGACGACCTTGCGCGCGGCGTTCATGATGCCGGTGAACGGGTGGTCGGCCGTCGGCAATGCTTCGGCCATGGCCTCATAGGAAACGCGGCCCATGACGTGCGCGTAGGCGCTCTCGTAAACGTCGACTTTCTGCTTCGTGGCCATCGGGTCGACGGGCAGGCCGAAGCAGAACTGCCAGTACTCTGTGCCCTCGTCAGCAAGTAGGCCGTCGAGCGAGTACATGAACGCCCACACAATCAGCTTCCGCATGATCAGAACTCCATGGTCTCGGGTCGTCAGGCGATCGTGCTGGCTAGGCCAACGTCCCGGTCCCGGGCCGCGTGCACTGGAGTCGGATAGTGCTCCAGCTGGTCGTAGCAGCGGCGAAACGCGCCCCTGTCGTCGATTAGCCGAGCGACGGTGTCGTGATCGTCGATCGTGGCAATGAAGTGTCGCATCGTGCCGTAGGCGCGGTGCCGAAACGAGCCACGCGACGGCTCCCACCTGCGAAGAACAGTGGAGCCGGAGAGGGGATTCGAACCCCTGACCTGCTCATTACGAGTGAGCTGCTCTACCGACTGAGCTACCCCGGCGAAGCTGGAGAGCATATCCGACCCTCAGGCGGTTCCCGCGGGCGGAAGTGCCATCAGGAGTGCCACGAGGCGAACCACTCCCTTCTCGTTGATCAGGAACGCCTCCCGCGCCTCGCGGCACGCGTCGAGCGCGGCCGCCGCACCTTGGGGGCTGACGCGCAGCCCGGGTCGGTCGGTGTTCAGCGGTGGCACGGGCGCGGCAAGCGCGTCGCGATACACCGTCTCGATCGCGGTCACGCCTTCGATCAACAGGTCGATCCGCGTACGCCTCGACACTCTCTTGTGACGTTCGTCGATCCGGCGGCGCAGCCGCCGCGCCTCGCGCTCCGAATACCCGAGCCGTTCCATCTCAGCATCGAACGCCACGAGCTCCTCGTCTTGCTCGCGTGCGACCGCGGCGGCGGCGCCTTCAACGACACCGTCGAGCTCCTGCGCGATGCCCAGTGCGGTCGCGCCGTAGCCGTCGACCCGCGCGGGTGCGGACGCGAAAGCGGCTCGCAGCGGGGCGAGTTGGCCGGCAAGTGCGCGTGCGCGCGCGATCTGGCCGCCCGCCAACGCGGCGAGCGCGGGCGCGTCGGACGGCGCGACACCCTCGCGTTCGAGCACGGCGCGGACGTCATCGTCGGCGATTGGGTCGAAGTCGAGGCGTTGGCACCGCGACCTGATCGTCGGCAAGAGATCGTCGGGTGCGGCGGTGACGAGCACCACGACCGTCCGGTCCGGAGGCTCCTCGAGGGTCTTCAGCATCGCGTTCGCGGACTCGTTCTGATTGCCCCGGAGCCGCTCGGCCTCGAACAGCACGAGCACCTTGCGGTCACCCTCGATCGGAGCCCGCGCAGCCTCCGGGAGAATGCGCTCGCGTACGTCCTCCTTCACCCGGTACGAAGCGCCGCTCGGCTCGAACTCGACGACGTCGGGGTGCACACCGCGCAAGACGAGCCGGTGTCCCCGCTCGTCGTCCCCGGCGCCGATCAACATCGCGGCGAACTCGCGCGCCGCGTCCTCGATGCCCGATCCCCGCGGCCCGACGAGCAGGTATGCGTGCCCGGGCCGGGACGCCGCGCGCCGCAGCGCTGCGAACGCCCGCTCCTGACCGACCACGGTTGACTCCATGGGCCGAGCCTACGGAAGCAGCGGCGCGACCGCGGCCAGGACGCGGGTCGCCACTTCGTCGGGACTTCCGCCCGCGTCGACGAGGCGCCAGCCTCGCGCGGGCGCGAGCTTGCGGTACGCGGCGCGGACCCGTGCATGGAAGTCGGCACCAGCGCGTTCGAAGCGATCGCGCTCGGGTGCCACCCGTGCCTCCGCGACGTCGTCGGCAAGGTCGAGCACGATCACGACATCCGGGACGACACCGCCCGAAGCCCACTCGCTGAGCCGATCGACCTCGTCCACCCCGAGGCCGCGCGCGGCGCCCTGGTACGCCAGCGACGACGGCGTGAACCGATCGCAGACGATCACCGCGCCGCGATCGAGCGCGGGGCGAATCACCTCGGCGACATGCTGCGCGCGGTCGGCGAGCAAGAGCAGCAATTCCGCCCGCGCGTCGAGTGGCGCGTCGGCGTGGAGCAAGACTGCGCGCAACTCTGCGCCCGCTTTGGTGTCACCGGGTTCGAAGGTCACGACGACGTCGTGTCCGCGCTCGCGCAGAGCACCGGCGAGCCGCTCGACCTGCGTCGACTTCCCCACCCCTTCGCCGCCCTCGACGACGACGAACGTCACGCGGTGTTCACCTCGACCTTCGCCTTGCGCATACGTCGCCGAGCCGCGAGCCCGGATGCCACGGTGAGCACTCCGCCCAACCACAGCGCGAGCCGCACGCCGGGAAGGCTCAGGTGCGCACCGCCGAGCTTCACCTGCCCATTGGTGAACTCACCCGAGAGCGCACCTAGACCGGCGGCGACGAACGGACCGATCGTCAACGAGAGCAGGAGGCACAACCGCACGACCGTGTAGAGCGTGGCGAAGGTCCGGCCGCGCATCTCGTCGGAAACCGACTCCTGCAGCAGCGTGAATCCGGTGACGTACGCGCAGCCCGCGCACGCGCCGACGAACGCGACGAGGAGGATCGCGAGCGCGAGGGTGGAGACGCACGCGACGAGGATGATCGCAACTCCCGTCGCGGTGATTGCGGCGCAGAACAACGCCGCGCGCGGGAGCCGGCGCTGCAACCAGAGCAACGTGACCACTCCGATCCCGCAACCGACACCCAGCGCAGCCGTGAGGAAGCCGAAGCCCGACGCGGTCCCGCCCAGCACGTCCTTGGAGAAGATCGCGCCGAGCGGCACGATCGACCCGCCGCCGAGCAGGCCGCCCGCGAGGCCGATCATGACGCCACGAACCAGCGGGTTGCCGCGGATGAACGAGAGACCCTCGACGATGTCGCGCCACGTCTGCCGGAGCCCAGGCTGCTCCGAAGTCTTCGTTGTTGTGTGGCCCTTGGGCAACGCGAGACGCGAGATCAAGATGGCCGAGCCGACGAACGTCAGCGCGTCGACCCAGATCGCGAGGGACGACTGCTTCGGTTGGAGCCATGCGAGCGCGTGGAAGTTGCCGAGGAAGGTCGACACGGCCGCGAGAACACCGAAGAGGATCGCGCCGACCGGCATCATCCCGAACGCGGCCACGAGACCGAGCGAGTTGGCCGCGGGCAGCTGATCGGGGTCACGCACCACGTTCGGAACGCTCGCGTCCTTGGCCGGTCCCCACAGGAGCGTGAGGATCTCGATCGCGAAGGAGAGGACCACGAGTCCCCAGACGTTCGCCCAGAACGGCAGCACCGCGAGCAACGCGGCCCGCCCGATGTCGCAGGTGACCATCACGACCTTGCGGTTCCAGCGATCGAGGAACGCGCCGGCGACGGGAGCCAGCAGGAAGCCCGGCAGCATGCGTGCGACCATCACGAAGCCGACCGCGTTGGTCGACACGTGGCTCGCGATCGCGAGGATCGCGACGAGCCCGGTCCAGTCGCCGATGCTCGAGATCACCTGCGCGCTGAACAGCTGCGGGAAGCCGGGCGTATGGAAGACCTGCCACGGCTTGGGCGGGATGGGCTCGCTGTCCGGAGACGGTGGGATGAACGGCGCCTGCGGCTGTTGCTGCGTCTCGGTCACGCGTTCGCCAGCCTAGGTTCCCGGTTACGAGCTCCCGGGCTCATCGGCGTCTCCAACCGCCCCCTCGGCCGCCTTCTTCGGGGTCTTCATCGCCATCTTCGTGGTCGTCGACTTCGTCGTCTTCTTCGCGACCTTCTTCGCCGCCTTCTTCGTCGACTTCTTCGCCGCCTTCTTCGCGCCCTTCTTGACCGTCGCCTTCGCCTTCTTCGGCGCGGCCTCGGCGCGGGCGCGAAGCAAGCCGACGGCTTCGTCGAGCGAGAGCGCAGTCGGGTCGGCGCCCCGCGGGACGGTCGCGTTCACGTTGCCGTCGGTGACGTACACGCCGTACCGACCTTCGAGCACACGCACCGCTTGCCCGTTGTCGGGGTTCACACCCAACTCGGCCAGTGGTGGCTTCTGCTGGCGCCCGCGCCGCATCTTCGGCTGCGCGTACAACGCTTCGGCGTCGGCCAAAGTGGTGGTGAACAACTGATCCTCGGACGCGAGGCTGCGCGTCTCGCCGTCGGCGCGCTTGAGGTACGGGCCGAATCGGCCCGGTGAAGCGACGATCTCCCGGTCTTCCGCGTCGGTTCCGACTACGCGCGGCAGGCTCAGCAGCTTCACGGCCTCCTCGTGCGTGACGGTCTCCGGGGTCATCGTCGAGAAGAGCGACGCGCGCTTCGGTTTCTTCTTCGTCCCCTCTTGCTGTTCGCCCAGTTGTACGTACGGACCGAACCGGCCCGTGAGCACCAAGATCGGGAGTCCGGTCTCGGGATCGTCGCCCAAGGTGCGCGGACCCTGCGACTGCTTCGCGATCAGCTCGAGCGCGAGCTCGACACTCAGCTCGTCGGGTGCAATGTCGGGCGGAAGCGACGCGGTTTCGTCGTCCTCGCGCTGGACGTAGGGCCCGTAACGGCCGACGCGCACGATGATCTCGTGTCCCGTGTCGTCCTTGCCGATCGCGATCGTGCTCACGCCGCGCGGGCTGATGAGCGCGAGATGCTCGTCGGAGACGAGCGAATGGAGACCCGGGGTGCCGTTGCCGTAATAGAACGAGTGGAGCCACTTCTCGGCCTCACCCTCGCCGCGCGCGATGACGTCGAGCGCCTCCTCCATCGTCGCAGTGAAGGAATAGTCGACGAGATGACCGAAGTGTTGCTCGAGCAAGTTGGTGACCGCGAACGCGGTCCACGCCGGAACGAGCGCGGTTCCCTTGCGCCACACGTAGCCCCGCGCCTGGATCGTCTCGATCACCGCGGCGTAGGTCGAGGGCCGTCCGATGCCGCGCTCCTCGAGCTCTTTCACGAGACTCGCCTCGGTGTAGCGCGCGGGCGGCTTCGTCTCGTGCCCGACCGACGCGAGCTCGCTGCACGTCACCGCCGTACCTTCGGCGACTGCCGGGAGCCGTGCCTCCGACTCGACCTCGTCACCTTCGTCGACGTCTTCGACGTACGCGCGGCGCCAACCGAGGAAGTCGTACGCCTTCCCCGACGCGCGGAAGACGGCCCGCTCGCCCTGTGTCGAGGTCGCGCCCAGGCGAATCGTCATCTTGCGGCCACGCGCGTCGGCCATCTGGCACGCGACGGTGCGGATCCAGATCAACTCGTACAGTCGGCGCTCGTCGCCGTCGAGCTCGGCGTTGACTTCGCCGGGTGTGCGGATGCGATCCCCGGCCGGCCGGATCGCCTCGTGCGCCTCCTGGGCGTTCTTGACCTTGTTGCGATAGCTGCGCGGTTGCGGCGGCAGGTACTCGTTGCCGTACTGCTCCCCGATCGCGACACGCGCCGCGCCGATCGCCTGCTCCGAAAGGTTCGTGCTGTCGGTTCGCATGTACGTGATGAAGCCGCGTTCGTAGAGCCGCTGGGCGACGGCCATCGTGCGCGACGCGGTGAACCGCAACTTGCGCCCGGATTCCTGTTGCAGGGTCGACGTCGTAAAGGGGGCGCGCGGGCGCTCCGTGAACGGATCGGACTCGGTGCTCGTCACCCGGTACGGCACCTCGCGGAGCCGCTCGGCCAGGTCGCGCGCGCGGTCGGCGTCGAGCAGGACGACGTCGGCGACGCGTGCAGCGGCGATACCACCGGTCGCGGGATCGAAGTCGCGCCCCTCGGCGACGCGCTTGCCGTCGAGTTCGACCAGCGCGGCGCGGAACGGTTGCGCCTCCGCGACGAACGTACCCTCGAGGTCGTGCCACTGGCCTGAGCGGAAACGCATCCGCGCCCGCTCGCGCTCGACGACCATTCGGACGGCGACACTCTGGACGCGGCCCGCGGACGCGGCCTGCCCGCGCCCGAACACGCGCCACAGAACGGGCGACGTCTCCCAACCGACGATCCGGTCGAGCTTGCGCCGGCCCTCCTGCGCCTCCACCAACTTCATGTCGAGGTCGCGCGGATTCTCGAGCGCCTCCCGAATCGCGTGTGGCGTGATCTCGTGAAAGACCATGCGCTTTACCGGCACCCGCGGGCCCAGCGCCTCGAGCACGTGCCAGCCGATCGCCTCGCCCTCGCGGTCCTCGTCGGTCGCGAGGATGAGCTCGTCGGCTCCCTTCAACGCCTGCTTCAGCTCGGCGACCACCTTCTTCTTGTTCGCGGGTACGACATAACAGGCGTCGAAGTGGTCGTCGGGATCGATGCCCGCCAACCGGCCGTGCGTCGCCTTCAGGCTGTCGGGGACTTCGTCCTTACTGCGCGGGAGATCGCGGATGTGCCCCACGCTCGCCTTCACCGTGTAGTCGCTCCCGAGGTAGCCCGCGATGGTCTTCGCCTTCGCCGGGGACTCCACGATCACGAGCGGTTTCGCCACTGCAGCTCCCTGTTCGCCGGCCCAACCCGCCGAGGACACAGAATGCGTCCTTGTCGGCTCTCGGGTCGCGGACCGTAGCCCGTCGCCCTCAGGACCGGACTCCGCGGGCTACCACGACTACTTAATGCGCGATATCGGCCACACAGGGTGGAGCGTCTAACGTTTCCCGCCGTGATCATCGCCGTCAACTGGCTCAGCCCCCGCGATCTCATCGAGACGTTCGGGACGATCGGGCTCATCCTCGTCATCTTCGTCGAGTCGGGTCTGATCCCGGCGCCGTTGCCCGGCGACTCGATCCTGTTCCTCGCCGGGGCGTTCTCGGCGACCACCGCGGCCGGCGACCCGCACCTGAACCTGGCCGCCGTCGTGATCGGCTCGTTCGTGGCCGCGGTCGCCGGAGCGCAACTCGGCTACTTCATCGGCCGCCGGTACGGCACGAGGTTGTTCAAGCCCGACGCCCACCTGTTCAAGACCGAGTACCTGGACCGCGCGCAGACGTTCTTCGAGAAGCGCGGCCCGCGCGCGGTGGTGCTCGGGCGATTCATTCCGTTCGTGCGCACGATCGTCCCGATGCTCGCGGGCGCGGGGAAGATGCCCGTCCGCAAGTTCACGATCGCCAACGTCGTCGGCGCGGCCATCTGGGCCGTCGGCGTGAGCCTGCTCGGGTTCTGGCTCGGCAAGTCGATCGACATCGACAAGTACCTCTATCCGATTGTCGCGGGGATCATCGTGCTGTCGTTGATCCCGCCGTTCATCGAATGGCGCCGGCACCGGCGGGCGCGGGAATCCGCGCCCGCCGAGCAGACAACGGCCTGATCGAACGGCGAAGGGGCCGCCCCGAAGGACGGCCCCGAACGCAACGAGGGCGGGAAGTCAGTCGCCGACCGCGACGGCTCGGGCCGTCTCCGTCGTCGGTCCGTCCGCTTGCAACGTCGCGCCACCGCGCTTCGAGAAGAGGATCGCGATGATGAGCACGACGAGCGCAACTCCGGCGATGCTGAACCGCGCGCCGGGATTGTTCCGCAACGAGATGACGGCCGGCAGGATCAGCAACGAGATCAGGTTCATGACCTTGATCAGCGGGTTGAGTGCCGGCCCCGCGGTGTCCTTGAAGGGGTCGCCGATGGTGTCGCCGATCACGGCGGCGCGGTAGGCGTCGCTCCCCTTGCCTCCGTAGTGCCCGTCCTCGATGTATTTCTTCGAGTTGTCCCAAGCACCGCCGGAGTTCGACAGGAAGTTCGCCATGAGCTGGCCGGTGAGGATCACCGCGGCGAGGAACCCGCCGAGGGCGAGATAGTTGACGCCGAAGCCGATGATCACCGGGGTGAGCACGGCAAGCAGCGCCGGCGTCGCGAGCTCACGCAACGACGCCGACGTGCAGATGTCGATCACCGGCCCGTAGTCGGGGCGCTTTTCGCCTTTCATGATCAAGCCGTCGGCGAACTGCCTCCGCACTTCCTGCACCACGACGTTCGCCGTCCGCCCCACCGCGCGGATGGCGAACGACGAGAAGAGGAACGCGACCGAACCGCCGATCAACAAGCCGATGAATGTCTTCGGGTTCGCAACGTTGATCGCCGTCAAGGGGTTGCGGAACAGATCGTCGCCGCTGATGTTGAGACTCAACTGGTTCTTGATCGTCTCGATGTACGACGAGAACAGCGCGACCGCCGCGATGACCGCGGAACCGATCGCGAACCCCTTCGTGACCGCCTTGGTGGTGTTGCCGACCGCGTCGAGGCTGACCATGATGCGGGCGGGCTCGCCCTCGAACTCGCCCGACATCTCGGCGATACCCGCGGCGTTGTCGGCTACCGGTCCGAACGTGTCCTCGGAGACGACGACGCCGGTAGTGGCGAGCATGCCCATACCGGTGAGCGCCACGAGGTAGAGCGAGAACTGGATGTCGCCGCCGCCGAGCGCGATCGCAAACGCGAGCGCGCCGGCGATCGCGACGATCGCCCACACCGACGACTCGAGGCCGCTCGCGATTCCGGCGAGCACCGCCGTCGCGGGGCCGCCGGTCGACGCCGACTCCGCGATCTCCCGGACCGGCTTCGTCTCGGTCGAGGTGAAGTACTCCGTGATCCGCGACGCGATCTGGGCGAGGATCAACCCGCCGACCACGGCACCGAACATCCGCCAACCGACGCCGTCGATCGAGCCGCCCGAGGGATTGCCCACGTACACCAGCGCGAGGGCGAGCGTTCCGACGATGGTGAGAATTCCCGCGGTGAGGAAACCCCGGTTGATCGGCGCCATGGCCGACTTGTCCTTGTCGGTCGCCCGCACGGCGAACACACCGACGATCGACGCCAGGACGCCGATGGCGCGAGCGGCGAGCGGGAACAACGCACCGATGACCCATAGTGCAGGTCGGTGCGGGAAGATCGCCTGGAAGGCCGGGACGCCGAGGATGATCGACGCGACGAGCGTCACCTCGTACGACTCGAACAGGTCGGCGGCCATTCCGGCACAGTCGCCCACGTTGTCACCGACGTTGTCGGCGATCGTGGCCGGGTTGCGTGGATCGTCTTCGGGGATACCGGCTTCGACCTTGCCCACGAGGTCGGCCCCGACGTCGGCCGCCTTGGTGAAGATGCCGCCGCCGACGCGCAGGAACAGCGCGAGCAGTGAACCACCGAACCCGAACCCGACGAGGATCGCCGAGCTCGTGTTCTGGAAGATGATCATGATCAGCGACGCACCGAGCAGTCCGAGGCCGACGGTGAACATTCCCGCGACACCACCGGTACGGAACGCGACCTGAAGTGCCTCGGGCATGGATCCGCGGCGGGCGGCCGCGGCGGTGCGAACGTTCCCCCGCACCGCCAGGCTCATCCCGATGAAGCCCGTGAGCCCGGACATGAAGCAGCCGAGCACGAACGCACCGGTTCGGAAGAAGCCCGATTGTGCGTAGGTCAGCGCGACCTGGCCGGGGTTCGAGGCCAGAATGTCGGTCTTCACCTTCGTCGAGGTGAGGAACACGATGGCTGCGAGCGGCACCAGGATCAGCGCGATCGTCTTGAACTGCCGCTTCAGATACGCCATGGCGCCTTCTTGGATCGCCTTCGCGATCTCCTTCATCTTCTCGGTGCCTTCGTCGGCCGCCAGCACCGTCCGCATCAGGAAGAACCCGACGGTCAGGGCAAGCAGCGCGGTCGCGACCGAACCCAGCAGGATTACCCACTCACCTCCGTGTAGGTGGAAGGTCTGGTAGCCGCCTTCGGCGGCCAGTACGTGCGTCATTTCCTCTTCCCCAGGGCTAGGCGGACTTCTGGACGTAAACCTGATTGGCGACGGTTGCTCCGAGCGTCCGTTCCTTACCGTCGACTCGCAGCACGAGCGGACCGTCGAACGGATGCTTCTCCTTGATCTCCACGCGCACGCCGGGCCGCAGGCCGAGCGTGTCGAGGAAGGCGACGATGTCGGGATCGGTCGAGCCTGGCACCGCGACCACCGCGGTGTCACCGGGCTCGAGCGCATACAGGGGCGGCATGAGCGGGAGCTCCGCCGTCTCCTTGGCGGGAATCGGGAATCCGTGCGGGCACGTCTCCGGGCGGTCGAGCGCGACGAACAACCGGTCCTCGACCTCTTGGGGAATCTCGTGCTCGAAGGTCGTCGCGAGCCGGTCGGCCTCGTTCCAGGCGTAGCCGAGCATGTCGGCGAGGAAGCGTTCGATGATGCGGTGGCGGCGCATCGACGTAATCGCGGCGCGGCGCCCGTCGGAGGTGAGCTCGACGCCCTTGTAGGGCTTGTGGTCGACGAGACCACGGTCGGCGAGGCGTTTGATCGTCGCGGTTACGGTCCCGGGCGCGAGGCCGAGCCGCTCGGCCAGGACACCGGTGTGGGCGTCGCCGTCGCGCGAGAGGCGGTAGATGGCCTTCAGGGCCTCGCGATCAGTCTTGGACAGAGCGTCCATTTCAGCTGCGATAGCTGACAATCTAGATTTCGGTCACCCAAAAGTCAAAAGGCCCAGACCCTTATTCCAGGTGATATGGCACCGAGGTGACCACGGTCCCCTTGCGGAACAGCAGGCGGCCCTTCAGCACCAGGGCGCTCTGGTTGTGGAGGAGCTGACCCCACCACGACCCCACCACGAACTCCGGGACGATCACGGTGATGACGTCGTTCTCGTAGCGCGCGTCGAGCTCGTCGATGAAGCGCAGCACGGGCCGCGAGAGCTCCCGGTACGGCGAGTGGACGATCTCGAGCGGAACATCGATCCGGCGCTCGAGCCACGCCGCCTCGATTCTCTCCTGCTCCTCCTCGTCGGAGACGACCGTGACCGCGAGCAGCCGGTTCGGCGCGAGCGAGCGCGCGTACGCGAGCGCCTCGAGCACGCCGCGGTGGACACCGCCGACGAGCACGACGACGGTGTGGTTCATGCGGCGCGGTCTGAAGTCGTCGGCCACGGCGAGGCCGCGCGCCACCTGGTCGTAGTGCTGCTTGATGCCCTTGAACACCATGACGATGATCGGGATGACCACGAGGGGTATCCACGCGCCGCCCTTGAACTTCGTGACCGCGATGACGATCGCCACGATCGCCGTCGCGACCGAGCCGGTTGCGTTCACGACGATGTTGCGCCGCCAACCCGGCTCGTGCTCGGTGCGATGGTGTTGCACCATGCCCGCCTGCGACAGCGTGAACGAGATGAAGACTCCCACCGCGTACAGCGGGATCAAGGCGTTGGTCCGACCGCCGAAGAGCGTGATCAGCACGCCGGCCATCACCGCGAGCACGAGTACGCCGTTGGAGAACACCAGCCGGTCGCCGCGGTTCGCGAGCTGGCGTGGGAGATAACCGTCGCGCGCGATGATCGACGAAAGGCGCGGGAAGTCAGCGTACGCGGTGTTGGCTGCGAGCGTGAGGATCGCCGCGGTTGCCAGTTGCAGGATCCAAAAGACGAAGTTGTCGCCGAACACCTGCTTGCCCATCTCCGCGAACACCGTCACTTGTTCACTCGGGTAGGGCTGCAGATGGTGCGCGAGGATCGAGACACCGAGGAAGAGCGTGCCGAGGATCGCCGCCATGCACACCAGGGTCGTCGCCGCATTGCGCGACTCCGGACGCCGGAAGGCGGGAACGCCATTCGAGATCGCTTCCACCCCCGTGAGCGCCACGGCGCCCGACGAGAAGCCTTTGAGCAACAAGAAGAGGCTGAGCGTCCCGCCAGCCTGCGCGAGTCCGGGAATCGCCTTCGCGGCATCGAACGGCACGGGCTGGATGCCGCCGAACCAACCGAAGTACGTCCTCGTCAATCCGAGGATGACGAGCGCAGTGACCATCACGATGTACAGGTAGGTGGGAAACGCGAAGATGCGGCCCGATTCCTTCACCCCGCGCAAGTTCGCGATCGTGATGAACACGAGGATCGCGAGGCACAGCAGGACCCGTGAACTGTGCGCACCTTCGAACTGTGGGATCGAGATGATCGCGGCGACACCGGCGGAGACCGACACTGCGACGGTGAGCGTGTAGTCGACGAGCAGCGACGCGCCCGCGACGAGCGAAGGGATCTCGCCGAGATTCTCGCGGCTGACGATGTACGAACCGCCACCGCTCGGGTAAGCGAAGATCGTCTGCCGGTACGACGTCGCGACGATCGCCAGGAGGATCGCGACCGCGATCGCAATGGGAACGAGCTTCGAGAGTCCGAGCGCGAGGCTCGAGGAGCCCGCGGCGATGACGAAGAGGATCTCCTCGGTCGCGTACGCCGTCGACGAGATCGCGTCGGAAGAGAAGACCGCCAGCGCGATCGTCTTGATGATGCGCTGGTGTTCCTGCTCCGAGGTCGCCAAAGGACGGCCCACGAGCACGCGCTTGAAGCTGTCGAGCACAGTCGTCCCGTCTACGCTCGCCGTCGTTTGGGCGCCAGCATGCCATCGCCGCCTGCGGACGCGCCGCACACGGTTCACCGCTGCGGGACCAAACGCCGTAGCATCCGCCCGAATTGCTTGGGACGGGAGGCCGGTCTTGCACGTCGTGGTGATCGGATGCGGGCGGGTCGGTAGCGAGTTGGCCGGCGCGCTCCAGAACGCGGGCCATACGGTCGCGGTCATCGACAAGAACGGCCGTGCGTTCCGGCGGCTCGGGCCCGACTTCGCCGGCAAGGCCATCGTGGGCTTCGGATTCGACCGCGATCATCTCGGCGAAGCCGGAGTCGAACGGGCCGGAGCTTTCGCCTCGGTGACCAACGGCGACAACTCCAACATCCTGTGCGCGCGGATCGCGCGGGAGACGTACGGCATCGAGAACGTGGTCGCCCGCATCTACGACCCGCGGCGCGCGCTGATCTACCAACGTCTGGGCATCCCCACCGTGGCGACGGTGGCGTGGACGACCGACCAGGTCCTGCGCCGCCTCCTGCCCGGCGAGACGAATCACGACTGGGTGGACCCGACGGGTCGTATCGGTCTGGTCGAGCGGACGATCCCGGCCAAGGCGATCGGGCAGAAGCTCGCGAAGCTCAACCGGCCCGGCCGATTCTGGCTCACGGCTGTCTCGCGATTCGGCCGGGCCCAGGTGGTCACCGCCGACCTCATCGGCCAGGAAGGCGACGTGCTGGTGTTCGTGTCCGACATGGCGGCGCTCGACGAATTGCAGAGTCACATCGAGTCGGGAGGCGGCGACTGATGCGGGTCGCGATCGCGGGCGCGGGCAACGTCGGGGTATTCATCGCGAACGACCTCGCGGCCACCGGGCACGAAGTGCTCGTCATCGAGAAGAACTCCGACGTCGTCCAACGCGTCCAGCAGAACTCCGTCGACAAGGTTGAGTGGATCGTGGCCGACGCGTGCGAAGTGATGTCACTGCGTACGGCCGGTCTCGAACGATGCGACGTCGTCGTCGCCGCGACGGGAGACGACGAGGACAATCTGGTCGTCTCGCTGCTTGCGAAGCAGGAGTTCGGGGTTCCGCGCGTCGTCGCCCGCGTCAATCATCCGAAGAACGAGTGGCTCTTCAACGAGAACTGGGGCGTCGACCTCTCGGTGTCGACGCCCCACCTGATCACTGCGCTCGTCGAGGAGGCGGTCTCGGTCGGGCGACTCGTTCGTATCCTGCAGTTCGAGGGCGGCAACGTCCGGCTCGTCGAGGTGACGCTGGCCGACGACGCGCCCGTCGTCGACAAGGCGATCCGCGATCTCGACATCCCACGGGACGCGACGATCGTCGCCGTCGTGCGAGGCGAACACGTCGTGATGCCGCGCGGCGACACCGTCTTCGAGTCGGGCGACGAGGTGCTCGCCATGGTCACGAGCGACTCCGAGGACGACGTACGCCAGATCCTTACGGGCGGCTGAGTACCAGCTTCAGAGCAGCTGATACACGGGGTTGTAGATCAAGCCTTGCTTCGGTCCGGCGTGCCCACAGACGACGCCTTCGAGGAGGACACGGCGTCCGGGCGAAAGGCCGGGAATCTTGCGCCGTCCGAGGAAGACCGCGGTCACCGCGCCCCGCCCATCGTGCACTGTCGCTTCCAGTGACGCGGCGCCTGCGCGCGGGACGATCCGCACCGATCGCACCTCTCCTGCAACTCGGACCGGCTGTCGGGGCTGCAAACCGTCGAGCGGCGTACCACCTTGCTCGGCGCTCCACTCGACGAGTCGCTCGCGGTCCTGCTCGTCGATCGGCTTCGTGAACTTCTCTGTGAACTTCTTGATGCCCACGCGCAGTGACCTTCCCGTCGGTTCCGAGGCTAGCGCCGCGCGAGTGCGAAAATGGCGCCCGTGCACTTCCCCTTTCGAATCAAACGACTCGGCGCGGGCGCGCTCTGCGGCGCGCTCGTCCTGGCGGCGTGCGGCGGCGGCAGCAGACACTCCGCCACCGACCCGACCGTCACCACGCCGAAGGTTCTGGCGGTCAAGACGTCGATCCTGCGTATCGGTTCCGTCGACGTCGAGAGCGCAGGACCGCAAGAGCAGATCCCGACCGCCGTCGGCAAGGCCGTGCTGACGTCGGCCCAGGCGTACATCGACAACGCGATGTTCTCGCCGCTGCAAAACGGCACCATCGGCGTGCACTACCCGTACCTGTTCGACTCCGGCGTGAAGCCGGCGGCTACCGGAGCAGACGAAGGCGCACTGACCGACCTCGGTGTCGGCAAGGTGGAGAAGCTCTCGACCACGGCGACACCGGTGGCGCTTTCGGCGCTGGTCGGGAACCTCGGTGACTTCATGTACGTCGCGACCAACTTCGACGTCGTCGTGAAGGGCAACGTCGACGCCGGACCGCTGACGATCACGCATCACGTCGAGCTGACGTTCGCGCCGCAGGGCAAGGCGTGGCTGGTCACCGCGTACCGCGTGCAGACGGTGCGCAAGCTGCCGACCACGACGCAGAACACGACCGCAAATGCAGGGGCGAAGCCGTGAACGACCGGACACACAACGAGAGGCGGCCTGGGACGCGTGTCGGCCGCCGCACGAAGCGCATCCTCCTTGCATGCGCGGGAGCGACGACCGCGGTCGTGCTCGCTTGTGCGGGCATCTTCGCCGGTTGGTTGGCCGGGATGCACGTTCCGCTCGCGTCGGGCGCGACCTACCTGCGCGTGGAGAAGCTCGCGCCGCTGAGCTCGGCCGACCGCGTCGGCGGCGGGCCGAGTGGGCTGTTCTTCATCCTGCTGGTCGGCAACGACTCGCGTCCCGGGGTGGGCGGCGCGCGCGGCGACGCGCTGCACGTATTGGGCGTCAATCCGGCCAAGCACCAGGCATCGATGATCGACATCCCGCGCGACACTTGTTGGAACGGCGACAAGATCAACGCGGGCAACACGCAGGGGCCGCGCGCCCAGGCCAACGACGTCAGCGGTCTCGTCGGCGTACCGATCTCATACGTGGTCGACGTCGACTTCGCCGGCTTCACCGGTCTGGTCGACGGGATCGGCGGAGTCGACGTCAATGTGCCGACCCAGATGCACGACACGTACTCGGGCGCGTACTTCAGTCCCGGGATGCAGCACATGAACGGATCGCAAGCCCTCTCCTTCTCGCGTGACCGGCACGACTTCCCGACGAGCGACATCGTGCGGACGCACAACCAAGGAATCCTGATCCTCGACGCGATGACACAGCTCCGCGCGAAGATGCAGAACGCGCCGGGCGAGTTCAAGCTGCTCGCGCTGCTCGGCCGCCACGCCCAGCTCGACGGCATCGGGATCAAGGACCTGTACCGGCTCTCCCGAATCGCGTTCTCGCTCAACCCGAACCAGATCCCGAACGTCACGATGCCGTACACCGGCGGTGGGTGCCTCGGGCTGGGCGCGGGCGCGTCGTCGCTGTTCGCCGACTTCCGCGACGACGGGATCCTCGAGAGCCCCCACTAGCCCATCCGTCGTTCGCGGCGCACCCGATCGGTACCCTCGGGAACATGCCGCTCGGGACCGAGCAATACGTAGACGCGCGCGCCGCGCTCGACGAGCTCATCGCCGATCCCGAGCTGGCGGGCCGGTGTGTGCACCAAGAGGTGCTGCCGGAACGTCCGGCGCGCTACGCGGGTACAGCCGCGCCGATTCATGCGGAGGTCGAAGCTCGGCTCGCGGCGCGCGGCATCCCTGCGCTCTACGCGCATCAAGCCGCCGCGATCGACGCACTCGCGGCCCGCCGTAGCGTCGTCGTCGCGACCGGCACCGCGTCGGGAAAGTCGCTGTGCTACCAGATCCCCATCGTGTCGGCGGTGATCGAACGCAGCCGCGACACCGCGCTCCTGCTGTACCCGACGAAGGCGCTCGCGCAGGATCAGTTGCGGTCGATGCGATCCTGGCTCGTTCCGGGCCTGCGCGCCGTGACCTACGACGGCGACACCGACCCCGACGCCCGCGCGTGGGCCCGCAAGAACGCGAACGTCGTGCTCACGAATCCCGAGATGCTCCATATGGGCATCCTTCCCTCGCACAAGCAGTGGGCGACGTTCCTCATGCGGCTGCAGTACGTCGTCGTCGACGAGCTGCACACGCTCCGCGGGATCTTCGGGTCGCATGTCGCGCACGTGCTCCGGCGGTTGCGGCGGCTGTGCGAGCACTACGGGTCGAGCCCCACCTTCTTCTTCGCGAGCGCGACGATCGGCAACCCCGGTGAGCTTGCCGGCGCGCTCTGCGGGCTCGATGTCGTCCAGATCGACGACGACGCATCACCGCGCGCGGAACGCGTGCTCGCCTGCTGGCAGCGTCCGCTCCTCGACGCACATTCCGGTTCCCGCGCGTCAGGAAACGTCGAGACGGCCGAACTGCTCACGCGCTTCGTCCGCTCGCAGCACCAGGCTCTCGCGTTCACGCGCAGTCGTCGCGGTGCCGAGGTCGTCGCGCAGTACGCGAGGCGTCGGCTCACCGCCATCGAACCCGCCCTTGCCGAGCGAGTCGCCGCCTACCGGGCCGGGTATCTCCCCGAAGAACGGAGGGCGCTCGAGCTCGATCTGTCGAGCGGGCGGCTGCTGGGAATCGCGGCGACCAACGCGCTCGAGCTCGGCATCGACATCGGCGGACTGGACGCGGTGGTGCTGAACGGCTTCCCCGGCACGCTCGCCTCGATGTGGCAACAGGCGGGGCGGGCCGGGCGTAACGGCCGCAGGTCGGCCGCCGTCCTCGTCGCCGGCGACGACCAGCTCGACCAGTGGTATGCGGCCCATCCCGCCGAGCTGACCCGCCGGGCGCCGGAGCGCGCCGTGGTCAACCCGCAGAACCCGTTCGTCCTCCGGGCTCAGGTCGCGTGCGCCGCGAACGAGCTGCCGCTCACACCCGACGACGAACAATGGTTCGGCGACGGCCTCGACGATGCCGTACGCGACCTGGTGCGCGCCGATGTCCTGACCCCGCGCGCGGGAAGCATGTACTGGTCGGGCCCACGTTCTCCGGCGCGAGATGTCGGGCTGCGCAGCGGTTCGTCGATCGAGTACCGCCTGATCGACATCGAGAACGAGCGCACCATCGGCACCGTCGACGACGCGCGCGTCTTCTCGGTCGCGCATCCGGGCGCCGTGTATCTGCACCAGGGACGCCAGTACCGCGTCGATCACCTCGATCGCGACGACCACACCGCGTCGCTCGAGCCGTACGACGACGCCGACGAATACACGCAGGCGCGCACCACAACCGACATCACGATCGTCGGCGAAGATGTTTCCGAGCCGCTGGGCCCGGCGACCGTGCATCTCGGCGGTGTCGAGGTCGAGAGCCAGGTGGTCGCCTACCAGCGCAAACAGATATCGACGAACTCAGTTATCGAGGTGTGCGACCTCGACCTACCGAAGCGCGCGCTCGTCACACGCGCGTGCTGGTACACGATTCCCGCCGACGCGATCGCGGAGGCCGGGATTGAGGTCGCCGAGATCATCGGCGCGGTGCACGCGGCCGAGCACGGGCTGATCGGCATGCTTCCCCTGTTCACGATCTGCGATCGCTGGGACGTCGGTGGCGTGTCGACAGCAATGCATCCGCAAACGATGCAACCGACGATCTTCGTATACGACGGTTACCCCGGCGGCGCGGGGATCGCCGACCTGGCGTTCGATGCCGCGGCGCGCCACGTGCGCGCGACGCTCGAGCTCATCCTCGACTGCGCGTGCGACGTCGGATGCCCGTCGTGTGTGCAGTCACCGAAATGTGGCAACTGGAACGAGCACCTCGACAAGCGCGCCGCGATCACCATGCTGCGGCTCATGGCGGCCGGCGACGGATGAAGCACCGCGCCGCGGTGGTCAGCTGTCCGACGTCTTGCGCGGACCGACCGGCGGCTCGATCACCCGGCCGGATTCCTCGGCATCCATCCAGTCGTGCAGCTTGCGGCGCTGCCGGTCGAGCGCGACCAGCCGTTCCATCATCTCGGCGCGCGGATCGGGTTCGACCGAACCGGGTTGGGGCGACTCCACCACGGGCGACTCGACCACGGGCGACTCGACCACGGGCGACTCGACCACGGGCGACTCGACCACGGGCGACTCGACCACGGGCGACTCGACCACGGGCGACTCGACCACGGGCGACTC
>Ga0335083_10003517_pt1 | contig 20259 bp, 17 predicted proteins | sample Lox_Sample_42_FD_206716 | JGI IMG/M metagenome (GOLD analysis project Ga0335083, IMG submission 206716) | Soil microbial communities from Loxahatchee National Wildlife Refuge, Florida, United States - Lox_Sample_4.2 | ecosystem: Environmental > Terrestrial > Soil > Wetlands | place: USA...
GCCGATGTCGCCTGAGCGTTTGCGCGGGCGAGAGCTTGATCGCGGCCGCGAGCTCGAGGTTCGACGCGCGGCCGTGCTCCTGAAGTGCGGCGAGGAGCCGCATGTCGATCGTATCGAGCGTGAGATTCTGCATTTATCTTGCGCGAGATGGGTTCAAGGTGAAATGGAATTGTATCAATCAGGGTTTGCCTGCGTATCAGATGAAATCATATTTTTCCGCGCCAACTATACACTGGGCGCACCCAATCGGGCTGACGGCGAATTCCGTCAAGCCTGTCGGCATGCCGGCGCAGAACGTTGCGCATGCAATTTTATTTCGTAGAGCGGAGCCGGTGTCCTACCCGGATGCCCCGGCGTCGCGTCGATAAGGAAGAGACAGGAAGAGACATGGTTTCAAACGACACGCGGGACAATCGCGGCCAGCTAAAACGCGGCCTGAAGAATCGTCATATCCAGCTCATCGCGCTGGGCGGGGCGATCGGCACGGGCCTCTTTCTCGGCATCGCGCAGACGATCCAGACCGCCGGCCCCTCGGTGCTGCTCGGCTACGGCGTCGCCGGCATCATCGCGTTCTTCATCATGCGGCAACTGGGCGAAATGGTCGTGGACGAACCCGTTGCCGGCTCGTTCAGCCATTTCGCCGACAAGTACTTCGGCCCGTTCGCGGGCTTTCTCTCGGGCTGGAACTACTGGGTGCTCTACGTGCTCGTGAGCATGGCCGAACTCTCCGCCGTCGGCATCTACATGCATTACTGGTGGCCGGGGCTGCCCACATGGGTCTCGGCGCTGGCGTTCTTCGTCATCATCAACGGCATCAACCTGACGAGCGTCAAGTCGTACGGCGAGCTCGAGTTCTGGTTCGCGATCATCAAGGTGCTGGCGATCGTCGGCATGATCGGCTTTGGCGGCTGGCTGCTGTTCTCGGGCGCGGCCGGTCCTGAGGCGAGCGTCTCGAATCTCTGGCGCAACGGTGGGTTCTTCCCGCATGGCGTTTCGGGTCTCGTGATGGCGATGGCGGTCGTGATGTTCTCGTTCGGCGGGCTGGAGCTCGTCGGCATCACCGCGGCCGAGGCCGACGATCCCTCGCATACCATTCCGCGCGCGACCAATCAGGTGATCTACCGCATCCTGATTTTTTACATCGGCGCGCTCGGCGTGCTGCTCTCGCTGTATCCGTGGCAGAAGGTGGTGGCTGGCGGCAGCCCCTTCGTGCTGATTTTCCACGCGATGAACAGCGACCTCGTGGCCAACATCCTCAACCTCGTCGTGCTGACGGCTGCGCTTTCGGTCTACAACAGCGGCGTGTACTGCAACAGCCGCATGCTCTACGGCCTCGCGCAGCAGGGTAATGCGCCCAAGGCGCTGCTCAAGGTGAGCCGACGTGGCATTCCGCTGGCGGCGCTCGGTGTTTCGGCATTCGTGACGGCCGCGTGCGTGATCATCAACTATTTCATGCCAGGCAAGGCGTTCGAGTTGCTGATGGGGCTCGTGGTGTCCGCGCTCATCATCAACTGGGCGATGATCAGCCTCATCCACCTGAAATTCCGTCGCGAGAAGGCACGCGCCGGCGAGACCACCACGTTCCGCAGCCTCGGCTATCCGCTCACGAATTATGTGTGTCTCGCGTTCCTCGGAGGCATTCTCGTTGTAATGTATCTGATCCCGGACCTGCGGATTTCGGTGTACCTGATTCCGGTCTGGCTGGGCGTGCTTGGACTCGCCTATCGCGTGTGGCAGCGCAAGGCGGTGCCGGCGCTGCAACGCGGCGTGACGGCTCCTTGAGCGCTGTTCCGTCTATTTGTCCCGATTTTTCGTACTGAAGAGCTAATCAGCAAACACCATGTTCGAACACATCGATGCCTACCCCGGCGACCCGATCCTCTCGCTCAACGAGAACTTCCAGAAGGACCCGCGTCAGAACAAGGTCAATCTGAGCATTGGCATTTACTTCGACGACGACGGCCGCCTGCCGGTCATGCAGGCCGTCCACGCGGCCGAGGCGGCGATTCTCGAGGAGCCGGGTCCGAAGCCCTATCTGCCGATGGCGGGCTTCGCGCAATATCGCGACGCCGTGCAGGCGCTCGTGTTCGGCGCGCAGTGCCCTTCGCGCGCGGCCGGTCGCATCGCGACCGTGCAGACGCTCGGCGGCTCGGGCGCGCTCAAGGTGGGCGCGGATTTCATCAAGCGCTACTTTCCGGAGAGCCAGGTCTGGGTGAGCGATCCGACGTGGGAAAACCACCGCTTCATTTTCGAGCGTGCGGGCTTCACGGTGAACACCTACCCGTACTACGACGAGGCGACGGGGGGCCTGAAGTTCGAGGCGATGCTTTCGGCCATCGACGCACTGCCGGCCAAGAGCGTGGTGCTGCTGCACGCGTGCTGCCATAACCCGACGGGTGTCGATCTGGATCGTGCGCAATGGGAGCAGTTGATCGACGTGCTGCAAAAGCGCGATTTGCTGCCGTTCGTCGACATGGCGTACCAGGGCTTCGGCGCGGGCCTCGACGACGACGCGTTCGCGGTGCGCGAGATCGCGCGGCGCGGCCTCCCGGCGCTCGTGGCGAATTCGTTCTCGAAGAACTTCTCGCTCTACGGCGAGCGCTGCGGCGGCCTGCACGTGATCTGCGAGGACGCGGCGGCCGCCGATCGCGTGCTTGGCCAGCTCACGGGCTCGGTGCGCGCGAACTACAGCAACCCGCCCACGCACGGCGCGAAGATCGTGACGCGCGTGCTCACCAGCCCGGAGCTCAAGGCCTCGTGGGAGAAGGAGCTGGCGGCGATGTGCGAGCGTATCGCCCGCATGCGCGTGGCGATTCATGACGGGCTGCGCGCTCACGCAGGCGAGGCGGCGCTCGCGCGCTACGTGAAGCAGCGCGGGATGTTTACGTACACGGGCTTGAACCCGCAGCAGGTCGAGCGGCTGAAGGATGAGTTCGGCGTGTATATCCTGCGCTCGGGCCGCATGTGCGTGGCCGGCCTCAACGAGAAGAACGTGGGCGTGGTGGTCGACGCGGTCGGCAAGGTGATGAAGGACTAAGGGCAGGGCGAACGCCCTCGATTAGCGGGGCGGCTAGCCCCGAGACCCCAGCGACGCCGCTGGCTTGCCGGTACGATCCGCGCATGCCGGCGGCGTTCTCGCTTCTTGCCCTCAAAACCGCACGGCGGCTCCACATCCACCGGCTACGCCCCCGCCGCTGCCACCGGCCGCCCCACAGAACACGCCGCAGCCCGCGAGACTGGCGGCCAGCAAGAGGCCCAGGGCGACGCAGCGCAGCCGTCGCGCAGTCGACCCGTCAAAAACAGGGTGTCGTTTCATCATTGCAGGCGCTGGACAAGGGGCGACCGAGACGAACTCCACGCGGAGGCCATCCGCTCGTCCAGACGCCAACCTCACCGCCGCCTCTCGCAGAGGGATCCGGGCTTCGTCGCCTGCACTCATTCATTCGGCATGAATTCATGGGGCTGTCAAGCTGCAAGACCGGGATGGTGCACACGCCAGAGGCCGACAGTCCTCCAGGTCTTACCCTGATAGAATGCGTGAGCCGCAACGTAGTGGATAGCTGATGAAATTGCTTGATGCCCTCGTCGAACAACGGATTGCCGCCGCGGCTGCGCGCGGCGAATTCGACGATTTGCCGGGCGCCGGCGCGCCGCAGGAACTCGACGATGACTTGTTCGTGCCCGAAGAGGTACGCGTAGCCAACCGCATTCTGAAGAACGCCGGGTTCGTGCCGCCCGCAGTCGAACAGCTGCGCGCCCTGAGCGATCTCGCGGAAGAACTCGCCAAAGTCGGAGACAAGGCCGCGCAATGCCGTCTGCGCGCGCACGTGCTCGCACTCGACATGGCGCTCGAATCGTTGCGCGGCGGACCGATGGTCGTGCCGCACGAATACCGTCGCCGCATCGCGGAGCGTCTGTCGGAACGAGCCGCAGGCGAGGCCGGCCCGCGGGCGGTGGTCATGGCGGGGGCAGCGTGACGGGCGCTCCCGTTCACCCCGGCATTCCGGCCGCAGAGGCCGCGCAGGCGCACCCTGAGCCCGCGCCGGAAGGCCCGACACCCGTCGATACGCTCAGCCCGGACTCTGCACCCGAGTCCGAAGCCGCTTGCGTCCAGGAACGCGAGCGCCATTTCATGCGCCTTGCGCAGGCCGCCGCGGAAGCGGCGCGCGCAGCCGGCGAAGTGCCCGTCGGCGCCGTGCTCGTGCGCGGTGACGAGGTGATTGCGTCGGGCTTCAATCATCCGATCGGCGCGCACGATCCTTCCGCGCACGCCGAAATGGCGGCCTTGCGCGCAGGCGCGCAGGCGCTGGGTAACTACCGCTTGCCCGGCTGCGAACTCTATGTGACCCTTGAACCGTGTCTGATGTGCGCCGGTGCGATCATGCATGCACGCATCGCGCGGGTCGTTTTCGGTGCGCACGATCCGAAAACGGGCGCGTGCGGCAGCGTGGTCGACGCATTCGCCAACGAGCAACTGAATCACCATACGAGCGTGAGCGGCGGCGTGCTGGCGGACGAGTGCGGCGAGGCGCTGCGCTCGTTCTTCGCCGAGCGGCGGCGCGCGAGCCGCGAAGCGCGCCGGGCGGCGAGGGCACAGGCTGAGCAGGACGAGGCGCAGACCGGCGTCGCCGGTCCGGACGAAACGGCAGGCTGAGTTCCATTCAACATGACCACTCATCGCACCATCGAACTGATCGCGCCGTCCGGCTACCCGCACGATGCGGAGGCCGTGCATCGTGCGCTCACCCGGTTGCGGGCGCAGGGCCATCGTGTCGAAGGCGTGCAGGCGACCGAGCGGCGCTATCAGCGCTTTGCCGGCACCGACGGCCAGCGCGCCGCGGAGCTCAATCGTCTCGCCGATCCGTCGCGCGACCTGCCGGACATCGTGCTTGCCGTGCGTGGGGGCTATGGCGCGGTGCGCATCCTGCATGGTCTCGACTACGACGGGCTGCAGCGCCGCCTGAAGGATCAGCCCATTGCATTCGTCGGACATAGCGATTTCACCGCCATCCAACTCGCGCTGCTTGCGCGCGCGGGGCTCACGACGTTCGGCGGCCCCATGCTCGTGAGCGACTTCGGCGCCGAAAGTGTGAGCAGCTTCACGATGCATCACTTCTGGGACACGCTTTCGAAACCGACTTATACGCTCAAGGTGAATGCGCCCCAGGCGCAGTCGGCGAGCGTTTCGGGCACGCTCTGGGGCGGCAACCTGGCGGTGCTCACCTCGCTGATCGGCACGCCTTATCTACCGCAGGTAGAGGGGGGCATCCTGTTCGTCGAGGACGTGAACGAACAGCCGTTCCGCGTCGAACGCATGATCTATCAGCTGCACCTGACGGGCATTCTCGCGCGCCAGCAGGCGCTCGTGCTGGGCGACTTTTCGGGCAGCAAGCAATTCGATTACGACAACGGCTACGACCTGCGCGAAATGGTGGAGCAGGTGCGATCCGTGGTCGGCATCCCCGTGATTACGGGCCTGCCGTTCGGCCACATTCCGGACATGGTGACGTTGCCGATGGGCGCGCCCGCCCAATTGAACGCCACGCCGCACGGCTTCGAGATAACTGTGAGCGGCTACCCGCATCTCGGCTGATGCCGCCGACTCAAAAGCGCTTTCGGGCGCTTTTTTTATGGAGACATATGCAACTAACAGCCAATTCATCCCGGTGCCGGCCCATGTCCCGGTGCAAGCTATTTGGATAAATTGTCGACAAAAAATGGAGCCGCTTCGGGGCGGGAAATCACCAAGTCGGTGCCAGATTCCCCGTTATAAAGCGGTTTTCACCGAATGGAAGCACGCCGCAGCTTGAGGGTGCGTGGGGATATTCCCCAGGTCCGCCAACAAAATTGTTGACAATATTTATGTCCAACCTAGCATACCCAACATAGAGAACCGAGCCATGCGAAAGACCGATATCGACGCCGAAGCAACCGGCATGAAGCCCGAGGCAATTGCAGCGCGCATTCGCGCTGCCATCCTCGAGCACCGCTTGCCGCCCGGCGCGAAGTTGACGGAAGCACAGTTGTGCGAAGTATTCGGCGTGAAGCGCGGCCCGATCCGCCAGGCGCTCGCGCTGCTCGCAACGGATCATCTCGTTGATCTGGAGCCCAATCGCGGCGCGTTCGTCGCAAGCCCGACGCTCCAGGAAGTGCACGAGGTGTTCGAAATGCGGCGGATCATCGAGATGGCCGTCGTAGGGCGCATATGCAGCGCGCAGCACGGCAACCGGCGCCTGAAGAGCATCGGCGAGACGATCCGGCGCGAGCGCAAGGCCTTCGAAGGCCGCGACTTTCCGACGTGGATCCGTCTGTCGGGCGAGTTCCATACGTCGCTCGCATCGCTCACCGGGAACACGGTGCTCTGCGATTGCCTGAACGGACTCGTGGCGCGCTCGACGCTGATTTCGGCGCTCTACGAATCGCCGGGACGCAGCCCGTGTTCGTTCGACGATCACGAGGCGATTCTCGCGGCGCTGGAAGCCGGAAATGAGAAAGAGGCGGTCGACCTGATGGTGCGGCATTTGCAGGGCGTCGAGCTCAGGATGCTCGACCGGCCGGCGGGTACCTCGGTCGATCTGCAGGAAGTATTCGGCGCTCGCGAGGCAACGGCACTCGGGCGCTGAAGTGCCGGCGCATCGGCACTGAAAGGGATTGCAGCAAAACGCGGCGGCGCACGGCGAACCGTGCCTGCCGCGGCTGAAAAGGATGGAGTGGGGCGCATGTAAGGCATGCGCAGGGCCTCGGCAGGAACGGTGGTGCAGGGCGCGCGCAAGCGCCGACCGGCGCCGGATCTGCCAGGCCGAACCATTCGCAGACATCGCGGCGGCCGCGTCATTGCGGCGGTGCGCACGCGTTTCGAGGCGTTCAGGCGTCTTTTTTCCGTCGGCGTATCCATCCCAAGGAGCGGATCATGGCTCAGTTCAGCGCGTCACCAGGCAGTCCGGCAGTGCCCACCTTCGAATCCAGCGAGAGCAGCGAGTCAGCAGACGCCCTGCGGCTGCCTGCCGGCTACAGCGAGCGGCTCTATAACCACGACCTCGCGCCGCTGCGCGAGCAGACCTGGGGCGCGTACAACATCTTCGCGTTCTGGATGTCCGACGTGCACAGCGTCGGCGGCTACGTGTTCGCGGGCAGTCTCTTCGCGCTCGGCCTCACGAGCTGGCAGGTGCTCGTCGCGCTGATCGTCGGCATCTCGATCGTCAACGTGCTGTGCAATCTGATCGCGCGGCCGAGCCAGCGCCACGGCGTGCCGTATCCGGTGGCCTGCCGCGGCACTTTCGGCGTGCTCGGCGCGAACGTTCCCGCCGTGATTCGCGGGCTCATCGCCGTTGCGTGGTACGGCATCCAGACCTATCTCGCCTCGAGCGCGCTCGTGATCGTGGTGCTCAAGTTCGTCCCGCAGCTCATGCCCTACGCGGACGTGCACAAGCACGGCCTGCTCGGGCTTTCCGCGATCGGCTGGGCCGGTTTCATGACGCTCTGGGTGCTGCAGGCCCTGGTGTTCTGGAACGGCATGGAGACCATCAAGAAGTTCATCGACTTCGCGGGGCCTGCCGTTTATGTCGTGATGTTCATCCTCGCGGGCTACATGGTGTATCGCGCGGGTTGGCGCAACATCGGCCTGAATCTTGGCGGCGTGAAGTATCACGGCACGGAAGTGATCCCGGTGATGATCACGGCGATCTCGCTCGTGGTGTCGTATTTCTCGGGGCCGATGCTCAATTTCGGTGACTTCTCGCGCTACGGCAAGTCGCTCAAGAGCGTGCACAAGGGCAACTTCTGGGGCTTGCCGGTCAACTTCCTCGCTTTCTCGCTCGTCACGGTCATCACGACTTCGGCCACGCTGCCTGTATTCGGAGAACTGATTACCGATCCGGTTGAAACGGTCGGCCGCATCGATCATCCGACTGCCGTGATTCTCGGCGCGCTCACGTTCACGATCGCGACCATCGGCATCAACATCGTCGCGAACTTCGTCTCGCCGGCATTCGACTTCTCGAACGTCGCGCCGCGGCTCATCAGCTGGCGTGCAGGCGGCATGCTCGCCGCCGTGGCCTCGATCTTCATCACGCCGTGGAATCTCTTCAATAACCCCGCCGTGATCCACTACACGCTCGACGTGCTCGGCGCCTTCATCGGGCCTTTGTACGGTGTCCTGATCGTCGACTTCTATCTCGTGAAGCGCGGACGTCTGGCTGTGGACGACCTCTATACGGTGTCTCCGTCCGGCGCGTACTGGTACCGCAACGGCGTGAACTGGCGCGCGGTGGCAGCATTGCTGCCCGCCGCGGTGATCGCGATTCTCTGCGTCATGGTGCCTTCGCTCGGCGGCGCGGCGAACTTCTCGTGGTTCGTCGGCGCGGCGCTCGGCGCGCTGTTCTATCGCGCTCTCACGATGGGAGAACGGGCTCGCGCAAGCGCATGAGCGGCATACCAAACCAGGCAATGACGAAGGATTCGATATGCGTATCAAGCTGATCAACCCGAACACCACGCAGCGCATGACTGCAGCGATGGAGCAGTGTGCGCGCGCGGTGATCGCGCCGGGCACGGAAGTGGTGGCGGTGAGCCCGACGATGGGGCCGCCGTCGATCGAAGGCTATTACGACGAGGCGCTTGCCACGCCGGGCCTGCTCGCCGAAGTGGAGGCCGGCGAGCGCGAAGGCTTCGATGGCTACGTGATCGCGTGCTTTGGCGACCCCGGCCTCTATGCGGCGCGCGAGCTGGCGCGCGGTCCGGTGGTGGGCATCGCGGAAGCCGCGATGCATGCGGCGAGCGTGCTCGCGCCAGGCTTCTCGGTCGTGACGACGCTCTCGCGCACCCGGGCGATGGCCTGGCATCTCGCGGAGCGTTACGGCATGACGCGCTTTTGCCGCAACGTGCGTGCAATCGACGTGGCCGTGCTCGAACTCGACGAACCGGGGTCGGCGGCGCGCCGCGCGATCGTCGAGGAGTGCCGCCGCGCGCTCGACGAAGACGGCGCGGATGCGATCGTGCTGGGCTGCGCGGGCATGACGAGCCTGTGCGCGCAAGTGGAGGAGGCGCTGGGCGTGCCGGTGGTGGACGGCGTGACGGCCGCCGTGAAGTGGGTGGAAGCGCTCGTCGCGCTGCGCCTCTCGACCGCCAAGCGGGGCGACTTCGCGCGTCCGATCGCCAAGCGCTACGACGGGGATTTCGCGCGTTTCAGTCCGACCAGTCCCGCGCCCGCCACAGAAACGCCGCCGCCCGTGCGGCCGCTGTGTTACGGGTAAACGCGCAGCACCGGCCAGCGGCCGAGGACGGCTAGCTGGCCAGCCAGGCGGGAGCCACATACACCTCGCTTGACCCGTACTATCTGGGCGTGCGTATGGGCGCGTACGGGTGATTTCGCTACACTGATCCGGTCCTGCAAGCAGGTTGCGCGGCCCGCCCGCCACACCTTGCGATGCAGGGCCGGCGGGCGCTCCACGGTGCTTCGCCGTCGTGCGGATTCTTCGTTTCATCCTCTTTATTCGATTGATTCGACCAGCATGCCACTCGATCCCCAATATCCCCGCGATCTGATCGGTTATGGCCGGCATCCGGTGCAGGCCAACTGGCCCGGACAGGCGCGCGTCGCGGTGCAGTTCGTGCTCAACTATGAAGAGGGCGGCGAGAACTGCGTGCTGCACGGCGACGCCGGCTCCGAGCAGTTCCTCTCCGAAATCGTGGGCGCCGCCGCTTACCCAGCGCGCCACATGAGCATGGAATCGATCTACGAATACGGCTCGCGCGCGGGCGTCTGGCGCATCCTGCGCGAGTTCGAAAAGCGCGGGCTGCCGCTCACCGTGTTCGGCGTCGGGATGGCGATCGAGCGTCATCCGGAGGTCGCGCGCGCGTTCGTCGAGCTGGGCCATGAGATCGCGTGCCACGGGTATCGCTGGATTCACTACCAGGACGCTTCGCCGGAGAAGGAAGCCGAGCACATGAAGCTCGGCATGGAGGCGATCGAGCGCGTGACGGGCGTGCGCCCGCTTGGCTGGTACACGGGCCGCGACAGTCCAAACACGCATCGCCTCGTGGCCGAATACGGCGGCTTCCTGTACGACTCCGATTACTACGGCGACGATCTGCCGTTCTGGATGGACGTGGAAGTCACGGGCGGCAAGCGTGTGCCTCAACTGATCGTGCCGTACACGCTCGACACGAACGACATGCGCTTCGCCACGCCGCAAGGCTTCAATACGGCGGATCATTTCTTCACGTATCTGCGCGACGCATTCGACGTGCTCTACGAAGAAGGCGACGAAGCGCCGAAGATGATGTCGATCGGCATGCACTGCCGCCTGCTCGGGCGCCCCGGGCGTATCCGTGCGCTGCAGCGGTTCCTCGACCACATCGAAAAGCACGAGCGCGTGTGGGTCACGCGCCGCGTGGACATCGCGCGCCACTGGCGCGAGCATCATCCCTATCAACCGCAGCAGAACGACCACCGCGGGGCCGCCGCATGAAGGCAATGCACTACACCCTCGAACAGCTGAATCAAGCCTCGGCCGATGCCTTCGTGGCGGCGCTCTCGGGCATCTTCGAGCACTCGCCCTGGGTGGCCGAGGCGGCCGCGCGGCAGCGTCCGTTTGCAGGCATCGACGCGTTGCATCGCGCCATGTCGCAGGCCGTGGAAACGTCGGACGAGGCGAAGCAGCTCGCGCTCATCAACGCGCACCCGGAGCTTGCGGGCAAAGCGGCCGTACGCGGCGAACTGACCGCCGAGTCCACGCGCGAGCAGAGCGGCGCGGGCCTGAACCAGTGCACGCAGGAAGAATTCGACAGGCTGCAGGCGCTCAACCGCGCGTATCGCGAGAAGTTCGGCTTCCCGTTCATTCTCGCGGTGCGCGGCTACGACCGCCACGGCATCATCGCGAACTTCGAAGCGCGCGTGAACAACAGCCGCGCCGACGAAATGCGCGCGAGCCTCGACCAGATTTACCGCATTGCGCGTTTTCGGCTCGATGAGCTGATCGACGTGTGACGTGGCGCCGCGCCCGTGCAGCAAGCAATTTGCGAGCGGGCGCCGCGCCGATTCGATCCACAGAAAAGACACGAAGGAAGACAACGATGGCACTCCCGACTCTCGACCCCAACGCACCTGACTTCACGCGCCGCTTCGTGAATCTCGCGGATCCGCGTCTGGGCGCGCAGGCGCTCGAGGCGAGCGACGACTTCTTCGCGCCGAAGGAGCGCATGCTCAATCCGGAGCCGGCCGTCTTCATTCCCGGCAAGTACGACGAGCACGGCAAATGGATGGACGGCTGGGAAACGCGCCGCAAACGCACCACCGGCTACGACTGGTGCGTGGTGAAGCTCGCGCGCCCCGGCATCATCAAGGGTCTCGACATCGATACGAGCCACTTCACGGGCAACTATCCGCCGGCGGCTTCGGTGGAAGGCGCGTATGTGGCCGATGGCGCACCCACGGCCTCGACGCAATGGACGGAAATCGTTGCTTCGACCTCGTTGAACGGCAATAGCCATCATTACGTGGACGTGTCGAGCGACAAGGCCTATACGCACCTGCGCGTGAACATCTACCCCGATGGCGGTATCGCGCGCCTGCGTGTGTATGGCCAGCCGCAGGTGGACTGGCAGGGCGCGAGCCGCACGGCGCTCTTCGACCTCGCGGCAATGGAAAACGGCGCATACCTCGTTGCAGCGAACAACCAGCACTTCGGCCTCGCTTCCACGCTGCTCATGCCGGGGCGCGGCGTGAACATGGGCGACGGTTGGGAGACGCGCCGCCGCCGCGAGCCAGGCAACGACTGGGCGATCATCGCGCTCGCGCAGCCCGGCATCATCAAGAAGATCGAAGTCGACACGGCGCACTTCAAGGGCAACTATCCCGATCGCTGCTCGTTCCAGGCCGCGCGCGTGACGGGCGGCACGGACAGCTCGCTCGTGACACAGGCGATGTTCTGGCCGGTGCTGCTCGGCGAGCAGAAGCTGCAGATGGATAAGCAGCACTACTACGAAAGCGAGCTTGCGGCGCTCGGCCCGGTCACGCACGTGCGCTTTAACATCTACCCGGACGGCGGCGTTTCGCGTGTGCGCCTCTGGGGCACGCTCGCCTGATCCGCTTACGAGGCCGTCATGAGTGAAACCACGCAGTTGTCCTGTACGACGCTCGCCATCGAGCCGCTCACGCGCGAGGCGTTCGCGCCTTTCGGCGACGTGATCGAGCTTGCTGGTGCAAAGCAGATTCCGATCAATCTCGGCACGACGATCCGCTATCACGATCTCGCGAAAGTGGATGTGACGGACGAGGGCGGCCGCACGCTCGTGAATCTCTTTCGTGGGCAGCCGCGCGTGCTGCCGTTCGAGGTGAAAATGCTCGAACGGCATCCGCTCGGCAGCCAGGCGTTCGTGCCGCTCAACGACAAGCCGTATCTCGTGGTGGTCGCGCCGGCAGGAGAGCTCGACGTCACGAAGATTCGCGCATTCGTTTCGAGCGGCTGGCAAGGCGTGAACTACGCGAAGGGCGTCTGGCATCACCCGTTGATCGCATTGGGCGAGGTGAGCGATTTCATCGTCGTCGACCGCGGTGGAGAAGGGCTCAATCTCAACGAGCAGGATTTGCCGGAGTCGCTCTGGCTCACGCAAGAGGCAATGAAGGCGGCGATAAGCTGATCGTCTGCACTATGTAGCACTTCACGAAGCCACGGCCGCAACCGTGGCTTTTTTGCGTCTGGCGCGCAAGGATTGGTGGCGGATGAATGCCGGCGTTGCAGGCGCGGCGAGAGCGTTGGCGGGTTCATCGAGCTTGTGCGCGAAGGCGTCAATGACGCGGTCCCGGTCAGATCGAGCTACACACTTCGAGCCATCGTCCTGCCGCCGTGTTGCGGCAGCCTGGGCACGCGGATCGCTCGCGCCCGGAAGGTTCATCGAAGGCGTTGCCGCATGATGCGGCCGCATCTCTTCATACGTCGATTTGAATCAGCGTCCACAGATCCCGCATATATCGTCGCGAAGGACCAAGCCCGCTATTTCCCGCACGCAATCGTGGCACAAGCCACTCGATACGGCGCGCCCAAAAGCAAAAGGACCCGAAGCGCACAGCACTTCGGGTCCTTCCATTCACCGTCTGCGGCGCGCGGTGCAGAGCACGCGCGCACCGCCGGTCACATCACTGCTTCGCGCCTGCCTGGAACCACGCCGCAATCTTCTGACGCTCGTCGTCGGTCATGTGCGTGACGTTGCCAAGCGGCATTGCCTTGAGCGTCACGGCCTGTTGATACAGACGCTGGGCGTTCTGCGAAATCTCGTCGGGCGTATCGAACATCACGCCGGCCGGAGCCGCGCCCATCATCGTCGGGTGCGCCGAGTGGCAGGCCGCGCAGCGCTGCTGCAGGATCGGCTGGATGTCCGCGACCTTGAGCGTCGGCGCATTCGCGGCTTCGGCCTGCGGCACGACTGGGCGCGGCAGCGTCCAGACGAGCGCGACGAACATCAGCACCACGCCGCCGATCGGCAGATACCAGAGTTGCTGGCCGCGATGACGCATCACGAAGAACTGGCGAATCAGCGCGCCGGCCAGCATGATGACCACGAGCAAGGCCCAGTTGTAGGGGTGCGTATAGGTCATCGCGTAGTGATTCGACAGCATCGCGAACACCACGGGCAGCGTGAAGTACGTGTTGTGCACCGAGCGCTGCTTGCCGCGCTTGCCGTAGATCGGGTTCGGCGTGTCGCCCTTGAGCATCGCGGCGACCATCTTGCGCTGGCCGGGGATGATGACGAAGAACACGTTCGCCGACATGATCGTCGCGAGCATCGCGCCCATGATGAGGTACGCGGCGCGGCCCGCGAAGATGTGGCACGCGAGGTACGCGGCGATCACGACATAGATGCCCACGCACACGCCGAGCAGCTTGTCGTTCGTGCCGAGCAGGCGGCACAGCGAGTCGTACACGATCCAGCCCGCGGCGAGGAAGCCGAGTGCCGAGAAGATCGCCACGACCGGGCCCATGTCGAGTACGTTCTTGTCGATCAGGTACGTGTTCGGCGCCATCAGGTACAGCACCGTGAAGAGCGACGCGCCCGAGAGCCACGTCGTGTAAGACGGCCACTTCGACCAGTGCAGGTCATCGGGCATTTCGGGCGGCGCGACGGTGTACTTCTGCATGTTGTAGAAGCCACCGCCATGCACGTGCCACAGTTCGCCGAACACGCCGCGGCGGCGCTGATTCGGATCCGTGGGCGGTTTGAGGCTGTTGTCGAGCGCGACGAAATAGAACGACTCGCCAATCCAGGCGATCGCCGCGATGACGTGGAACCAACGCAGTGCGAGGTTCAGCCAGTCGGTAATAAAGCCTTCCATGAAACTCCTCCACTCCTGATGCAATGCGCTCGCGTCTGGACGCTGGCGCTAACTGCGGGGTATGCGCGCTTCGACATGCCCTGGAAACGCTGAACGTTCCAGGCGCCGTCGCGCTGCCGTTGTTGTTCGTATGACCTTGAATCGAATAGTCGGGCACGAGAGTCGCGCGAAAGTCGTCCGTGCCGAACGCGGCCGATGCTTCGCCTGCCGCGCTCGACTGTGCGTTCAGCTGCCCCGATAGGTGCTGTACGCCCACGGCGAAACGAGCAGCGGCACGTGGTAGTGCGCTTCGGCGTCGGCGATGCCGAAGCGCAGCACCACGCGGTCGACGAAGCGCGGCTCGGGCACGTTCGCGCCGAGCGCAGCGAAATAGTCGCCGGCATGAAACACGAGTTCGTATTCGCCTTTCGTGAGCGTTGCGCCCTCCAGCAACGGCTCATCGCAGCGACCGTCGTGATTGGTGGTGACGGTCTTGAGCGCGCGGCGCGCGTCGCCCGCGAGCGCAAAGAGCTCGACTTTGATGCCCGCGCCGGGACGGCCGTTCGCGGTGTCGAGCACGTGGGTAGTCAGCTTGCCCATTCGCAGTTTTCCTTGTGAGTGCCTGGTGCGATTGCGAGGTTTCAGCGGCGGCTCGATCCCATGTTTCTTGCGGCGGATCGAGGCTCCACGTCAGTGGCTACATACCCGTCGGCGGATCGAAGCGAGCGCCGTGAATGCATTTTAAGAACGATCGCACCCGGCGCGCGCGAGCGATAGGAAAGATAATGCCCCAAGCATGAGGGTGTGCCCCAGGGCGCAGCCCGAAGCCGTGCGTGGGCATCGCTCCCTACATTCACGTGCGTCATTTGTGCATCGTAGCGGCGCCAAAAATCGACCTTTATATGCGTGGCGTGAATGTGGGTATCGCAGCGGCGTGAATTGCCACGAATATTTTGGCCGCGGATCGTAGAGCCCATGCGCAGCGTGTGCTGCGCGTCCCGAAGACGGCGGTGGACGCCGGGTAACCGGGCCAGCGGCGTTCTCGAGCGGACGCGTCGGCACCGGTGTTCCGGCGACTGGCGCCACGCCCCGAGGACGTCTGGTTCACACGCCGCGCGAGCGCCAGGAGGGCGCGCCGCGGCACGACAACGGAACAAGGACGATGGAACGCACACTCGCGCAGGGGCAAGGCCCTCAGAACCCGCAGAACCCGCAAAAAGGCGGCAGGACCCTGCTGCTCAGGAACGCCGAGATGCTGGTGACGATGGACGGCGCGCGCCGCGAAATTCGCGGCGGCGGCCTTTATGTCGAAGGCAACCGCATCGTCGCGGTGGGTCCGAGCGCGGAGCTGCCCGCCACGGCCGACGAGGTGATCGACGCCAGCGGTCACCTCGTCGTGCCGGGGCTCGTCAACACGCATCACCACATGTATCAGAGCCTCACACGGGCCGTGCCGGCCGCGCAGGATGCCGAACTGTTCGGCTGGCTCACGAATCTCTACAAGGTATGGGCAAACCTCACGCCCGAGATGATCGAGGTTTCCACGCTCACCGCCATGGCGGAGCTGCTGCTCTCGGGCTGCACCACATCGAGCGACCATCTCTACATCTACCCGAACGGAAGCCGGCTCGACGACAGCATCCGCGCGGCGCAGCGCATCGGCATGCGGTTTCACGCGAGCCGCGGCAGCATGAGCGTCGGCCAGAAGGACGGCGGCCTGCCGCCCGATTCCGTGGTCGAGCGCGAGGACGCGATTCTCGCCGACACGCAACGCCTCATCGAGACGTATCACGACGATGGCCGCTACGCGATGCTGCGCGTCGTGGTGGCGCCGTGCTCGCCGTTCTCGGTGAGCCGCGATCTGATGCGCGAATCGGCGGTGCTTGCGCGGCATTACGGCGTGTCGATGCACACGCATCTCGCCGAGAACGTCAACGACATTGCTTACAGCCGCGAAAAATTCGGCATGACGCCCGCCGAGTACGCCGAGGATCTCGGCTGGGTGGGGCGCGACGTGTGGCATGCGCACTGCGTGCAGCTGGACGACCACGGCATTGGCCTCTTCGGCCGCACGGGCACGGGCGTCGCGCACTGTCCGTGCTCGAACATGCGGCTCGCCTCGGGCATTGCCCCCGTCAAGAAGATGCGGCTCGCGGGCGTGCCGGTGGGACTCGGCGTGGACGGCTCGGCGTCGAATGACGGCGCGCAGATGGTCGCGGAGGCGCGGCAGGCCATGCTGCTTGCGCGAGTGGGCTTTGGCCCCGACGCCATGACCGCTCGCGAGGCGCTTGAAATCGCGACGCTGGGCGGCGCGCAGGTGCTCGGCCGCGACGATATTGGTGCGCTCGCGCCCGGCATGGCGGCCGACTTCGTCGCGTTCGATCTGCGCCAGCCGCTTTTCGCGGGGGCCTTGCACGACCCGGTCGCGGCGCTCGTGTTCTGCGCGCCGTCGCAGGTGGCGTTGAGCGTGATCGGCGGGCGCGTCATCGTGAAGGACGGCGTGCTGCAGACGGTGGAGCTCGGGCCCGTCATCGAGCGGCACAACCGGCTCGCGGCCGAGCTTGTGCAAATGGCGCGCTAAGAAGAGCCAGCGAGCGGCAGGACGTGAATCTGAAATGCAGCGGCGGCGCGCAACGAGGGCAGCCGGAAGTGCAAGGAAGGACAAGCAAGCCGCGCCGCCGCGCGGCCGCCGTGCTCAGGGTTTGTTGATCAGCGTCTTCGTCGCTTCGGCGACGAGGCCGCGCAACCAGCGTACTTCGTCCGAGTAATGACAGCGCTCGTGCCACAACTGGTAGTACTGCATCGGCGGGAAATCGAGCGGCGCGGGCACGACCGTGAGCGGCAGAAAGCGCGCATAGTGGTCGGCGAACAGGCGCGTGGTCGTGAAGACCAGATCCGACTTGATGAGCACGTAGGGCGCGAGATTGAAGTACGGCAGCGTGACGACCACGTGGCGCTTGAGGCGCTCGCGCGCGAGATGCACGTCGATGGCGCCGCGCTGGCCCACGGAATAGGGCGTGGGCGCGAGATGCGGCGCGTTCAGGTACTGGTCGAGCGTGAGCCCGCCGCGCTTGGCGAACGGGTGCGTGTTGCTCATCAGGCAAACGATCTGGTCGACGAACAGATTCGAAAGGTGCAGTTGCTCGGGCGGCTCGGGCCAGTTGCCGATGACGATGTCGAGCTTGCCTTCCTCGAGCGCGAGCTCATAGTCGAACGCGGGCCCGAGCGAGTGGAACTCGAGCGTGGCGTTGGGCGCGGCCTGTCGAAAGCGCTCGACCACGGTCGGCACGAACAGCACGTTCAGATAGTCCGGACAGCCAATGCGATAGCAGCGGATCGACGTGGCCGGATCGAAGTTGTGCTGCTGGAAGCGAATGCGCTCGATCTCGCGCAATGCGTTCTGTACGGGTTCGAGCAGGCGCAGGCCGTACTCGGTCGGTACCATGCCGGATTTGCCGCGCACGAGCAGCGGGTCGCCGGTGATGTCGCGCAGGCGCCGCAGCGCGGCGCTGATGGCCGGCTGGGACTGATTGAGCTTGACGGCGGCGCGCGTCACGCTGCGCTCCATCAGAAGCGTGTGCAAGACGCGCAAGAGGTACGTGTCGATCGCCTCGCGTTGCTGACTCATGAACTCTCCGAATTATATGTTTTGGCTGATCGATGGGCTTTGTGGGTATATCGTTTTTAATATGGACAGAAAGGACCGTCAAGCGAGGCTTACCCCGAGCGGTGCGTGCAGCGGGGCAACGGTGATTTTTGTCGGCTCGACGCTGGCATGGCTAACAGGTATCGTCACCCCCGCACGGCGGCGCAACGCGTCGGGGTGCTGTGTCGGGCCGCGGCGGCATGCGTGAAGCGGTATTCGAATAGCAATAACGTACAACGGCGGAACCTCCATGGGTGATTCTTCTTCACGTCGGGCTAGGGGCACGCACGGCGATCACGACGTGCCGCGTCTCGCGCTCACGGGCATTACGAAGCAGTACCCGGCGGTGCGCGCGAACGATGACGTCACGCTCTCGGTCGCGGCCGGCGAAATTCACGCGTTGCTCGGCGAAAACGGCGCGGGCAAGAGCACGCTCATGAAGATCGTCTACGGCGCGGTGCGGCCCGACGCGGGCGAGATTCGCTGGGAAGGCCAGGCCGTCGAGATCGCGAGCCCCGCCGCGGCGCGCAAGCTCGGCATCGGCATGGTGTTCCAGCACTTTTCGTTGTTCGAAACACTGACGGTGGGCGAGAACATCGCGCTCTCGCTCGACGAACCGTTCGATTTGAAAACGCTTGCGAGACGCATTCGGGAGGTATCGGCGCAATACGGCCTCGACGTCGATCCGCAGCGCCACGTGCACAGCCTGGCCGTGGGCGAGCGCCAGCGCGTGGAGATCGTGCGCTGCCTGTTGCAGAACCCGCGCCTCCTGATCATGGACGAGCCGACTTCCGTGCTCACGCCGCAAGCCGTGCGCAAGCTTTTCGGCACGCTGCGCCGCCTCGCATCGGAAGGCTGCAGCATTCTCTACATCAGCCACAAGCTCGACGAAATCCAGGAGCTGTGCGACACGGCCACCGTGCTGCGCGGCGGCAAGGTGACGGGCCGCGTGATTCCGCGCGAGGAAACGCATGCATCGCTCGCGCGGCTGATGGTTGGGCGCGAGCTACCCGACTACACGCGCCGCGCGCACACGCCCGGCGACGTGCTGCTCGACGTGAACCACCTGTCGATGCCGAGCGACGATCCGTTCGGCACCTCGCTCAACGATGTTTCGTTCGGCGTGCATGCGGGCGAGATTCTCGGGATCGCGGGTGTCTCGGGCAACGGTCAGGCGGAGTTGCTCGCCGCGCTTTCGGGCGAGGCGCAGACCGGCCGTCATGGCGTGCCTGCCGATGCGGTCAAGATTTGCGGCAAGGCTGCGGGGCGGCTTTCGGCGGGCGCGCGGCGCAAGCTCGGCTTCGCTTTCGTGCCCGAGGAGCGGCTCGGGCGCGGCGCCGTTCCGGCCATGTCGCTTGCGGAAAACGCATTACTCACTGCGCACCGCGAAGGCATGGTGCGCTCGGGCTGGCTGAAGACGGGCGCGATGCGCGCGTTCGCCGAGCGCTGCATCGGCGCGTTCGACGTGCGTTGCGGCGGGCCGGACGCGCTCGCGCAAAGCCTCTCGGGCGGCAACCTGCAGAAGTACATCGTGGGCCGCGAGATTCTGCAGGCGCCGAAGGTGCTCGTGGTCGCGCAGCCCACGTGGGGCGTGGACGTGGGCGCGGCGGCATTCATCCGGCAGCAGTTGCTCGACCTTTCGGCGCGCGGCGTGGCGATTCTCGTGATCTCGGAAGAGCTGGAAGAGCTCTTCGATATCTGCGATCGCATCGCCGTACTCGCGGGCGGGCGCCTATCACCCGCGCGCTTGACGGGCGAGACCAACGCCGAGGAAATCGGCCGCTGGATGGCGGGCCTTTTTGGCGAGCGCGCCGAACGCGGCGGCGGCCCGAACGGCGAGCCGCCCGCGCATACCGTGGCGAATGTCTGAAGCTTCGTGCGCCACGCGAGGCGAGAGCAAAACAACCACCCAGGACCGACCACCGACTTCACCATCATGATCTTCCCGTACCGACTCGAAGTTCGCACGACGCCGTCGCGCACGGTGCGCGTCGCCGTGCCGTTGATCGCGGCGCTGCTCACGCTCGCCATCGGCTTCCTGATCTTCGGCCTCGTCGGCCGTGACCCCGTGCAGGCCATGCACGCGTTCTTCATCGAGCCGCTTTCGACCATCAACGGGTGGTCCGAACTGCTGCTCAAGGCTTCGCCGCTGTGCCTGATCGCGCTGGGGCTCGCCGCCGGCTATCGCGCCAACGTCTGGAACATCGGCGCGGAAGGGCAGATGGTGCTTGGCGGCATCGCGGCGAGCGGCGTGGCGATCTACTTCGATCAATCGACGGGCTGGTGGATCCTGTTCCTGATGATG
>Ga0335083_10003518_pt1 | contig 20257 bp, 24 predicted proteins | sample Lox_Sample_42_FD_206716 | JGI IMG/M metagenome (GOLD analysis project Ga0335083, IMG submission 206716) | Soil microbial communities from Loxahatchee National Wildlife Refuge, Florida, United States - Lox_Sample_4.2 | ecosystem: Environmental > Terrestrial > Soil > Wetlands | place: USA...
CAGGAGTTGAGGATTAACGGCCACGGAGATTCTCTGTTTTGAAGGCAGGGACCAGGCAGACTGGCATCAGTTTTATACTAAGCGGAACCGGCATTTGAGTCTGGTCGCAAGTGCTCTAGGGCAACAGCGAGGGTCCGGAGTCGTCATGGTAGGATCACCGTATGTCGCAACTGTCGGAGCTGAGCCCGAAAGAAAAGGCTCAAACGGGCATGTTCCTGATCAAATCCGCGATCGGGCAGGTGCTCGCCGAAAACAAAGACCGTTGGCTGGGACGGAACCAGATTGAGGAGGCCCTGGGACTCTGGTCAGAGTACGGCAGTGGAACCTACGGCGCTGTCACGTCAATGTTTCTCGATGAGCTTGTCAAAGAGGGAGAGGTGGTCTCTCGGCGAGAGCCGGACGGAAGAACCTGGCTTTACCGCACGATCGCGGCAGCAACGTAGGGAATTCGAAGGGCGATGTAAAGGCCTCTCCGGGTGTCGCTGAAACTGCTGAACTCCACCGATCTGGCCGCACACGCTCATCGCACCGCCGCCGAGCAGCATGGAAAGCAAGACCGCCGTCACAGTAACGCATGCCGGCGATAAAACCAGGACTTCACGGCCTGAACCAGTAGAAGGTATGTAGCGGCCAGGAAGGCAATGGCGGCCAGCAACGACACCGGGAGTGGCGTAAATCCCAGTACACCTCCCAAGGGCGTGTACGGCAGCACGGTTGCAACCGTTACGATCGCGAACACGGCGACCATTAGCGGCCGGCTGGGGCGGCTCTTCAATGGGTTGCCTGCCGTGCGGATCACAAAAACCACCAACGTTTGTGTGGCCAGTGACTCGACAAACCAACCGGTGTGAAATAGCGGCGCATTCGCTATGGCGTGAAAAGCCCAGAGCAACACGCCGAACGTGAGGAAATCGTAAATCGAACTGATGGGCCCGATGATTATCATGAACTGACGAATGAACGCAATCCGCCATCGCTTCGGCCGCTGCAACAGAACCGGGTCCACATTGTCACTGGGGAGGCTGATCTGCGAAACGTCATAGAGAAAGTTGTTCAACAGAATTTGCGTCGGAAGCATCGGCAGGAACGGCAGAAAGAGAGATGCCGCGGCCATGCTGAACATGTTCCCGAAGTTCGAGCTGGTACCCATCACGATGTACTTCATGATGTTGGCAAAGCTGCGCCGGCCCTCGATGATCCCGTCGTTTAGGACGGCCAAGTCTTTTTCCAGCAGAATGATCTTCGCGGCGTCTTTAGCAACCTCTACGCCGTTCATGACGGAAATGCCCACGTCGGCGGTGTGCAGCGACGGAGCATCGTTGATTCCGTCGCCTATGTATCCGACCACGTGCCCGTGTGCCTTCAGCGCGAGAATGACCCGGTTTTTTTGCTCCGGAGACACTCGGGCAAAGATGGCGCCGTGCTCCGCCTGGTAGGCTAGAGCCGCGTCGTCCATGGTATCGACCTCGCTGCCGATGACAATGCGGTCTGTCTTCAGCCCCACGTCTTGGGCGATCTTCTGGGTCACATACTGGTTGTCGCCAGTCATGATGACAACCGACACGCCGTTCTGCTTGAGCGCCTCGAGAATAGAAGGAATCCCTTCCTTGGGCGGGTCAAGGAAAGCCGCGAAACCGGCCAGCGTCATGTCTTGCTCGGCCGCCAGCGTGTAGGCAGCTTGCTTGTCTACCTTCCGAACCGCGACCCCCAGAGCACGGAACCCGCCCGCGCTTAGCTTCAGGAAGGTCTCCGCGGCCTGCGCTCGGCGGCTTTCGTCGAACGGTTGGGTAGAGCCGTCGATAGTTACTGTTTTGCAAATGCCGAAGATACTCTCTACCTCGCCCTTGGTGATCAGGAGGCAGTCGTCTTTATGCCGCACCACCACCGACAGGCGCTTGCGGCTAAAGTCGAAGGGGATCTCATCCAACTTCTCGTATTCCTCAATCAGAGGGTGCCGGTGCTTTAGGATCGCGGCGTCCAGAGGACTCTGAATGCCCGCCTGGAAAAAGCTGTTCAGGTAGATGAACCGCAGGACGCTGTCATCGTCGTTACCTTGGGCGTCCACGTGCCGGTCGAGTTCTATCTCGCCTTCGGTCAGTGTGCCGGTCTTATCGCTGCACAGGATCTCAATGCTTCCAAAGTCCTCGATAGCGGAAAGTTGCTTGACCAGGACTTTCTTCTTGGTCATCCGCCGGGCTCCCTGTGCCAGCGTGACCGTGATGATCATCGGCATCATCTCCGGCGTCATCCCCACGGCAAGCGCCACCGAGAACAGGAAGGACTCCAACACCGGACGATGCAAAGCAATATTTACCAGCAAGACGAAAAGCACCAGCAGCATGATCACTCGGGTGATCATGAGCCCGAAGTGCCGTATGCCGCGGCCAAACTCGGTCTCGGGCGGCCGCAGGGCCAGGCGCTGGGCGATCTCGCCGAAGGCGGTATCTTTCCCGGTTGAAGCAATGACCGCGGTGCCAATTCCTGTTTGGACGGCCGTGCCCATGAAAAGGCTGTTGCTGGCGTCCGCAATTCCGTGTTTTCCCGCCGGCAAATCGTCAGCGGTTTTCTCAACGGGTAGGGACTCACCCGTGAGCGCAGACTCGCGGACGTGCAGGTCTCTGACTACCAGCAGGCGCGCGTCCGCCGGCACAAGGTCTCCAGCACGCAGCTGGATGATGTCTCCGGGCACCAGTTCCGCGATCGGCAACTCCTGTTCGCTTCCGTCGCGCAAAACCGTGGCAGTGGTGGCAACCTGCTTCCGGATCTCTTCTACCGCGTGTCGAGCTTGAAATTCCATGAAGAAGTCCAGCAGCACGCTGAGCAGGACGATAGCGATAATGATGCTCCCGCCAACCGTGTCGCCCAGCGCGAGAGATATGCTGCTGGCCACCAGAAGGATAATGACCAGTGGATTGATCAAGAAGCGGAGAAGACTCAGCAGAGCCGCGAAGCGCGATTCCTTCACCAGGCTGTTCGGGCCGTGAATGTCCAACCGCCGCTGCGCCTCATCGGAAGTCAGCCCCCCAGGAGTCGCCTGCAGCAGCTCCAGCAACTCCGTCCGAGGCTTGTCCCAGAAGCCGCTAGGAGGCGTGGTTGGCTTGTCCTTGCGCATTGAGCCTTATCAGGACAGTCACTCTTGATCTTACGGGAGGGAAGGATGGTAGCGCTAACGGGAATCGAACGTGTATGAAGCCAGTTCAGTTGGGTCTAGTTCGGTCTAAGTGTTTGAGTTTGGGTTCGGCAGGTACGCGACGATCCGCTCCAAGTGCGCCACAGAATGCCGAGGTGGCAGCGCGGTGGCAGCGCACGTCCGCCAATTCTCAACGACAATCCCGCCCATTGCGACAAGCCAGGGGGGTCGATACCCGTTCCTCAACATGTGATCCCCGGCCGGCAATCAAGTGGAGGCACGCCCAATGAGACCGGGCGAGGCATTCAATCCACGCTTCGAGGCCTGCGGTTTCCATCCAGAGGAAGTTGTCGCCAGGAGACTCGACCTAACCGACGGCCAGAAGTGGCTCTACGACCGGATGGTGCGTTGGGCACGGACTTCGGACGGTGAACGGCCAAATGAGCGCGCCGGGGAGGTCTGGCGTTCTCACGAGAACATTGCCCGCGAGCTGGGCAAATGCGGGAGACAGGTTGCCAGGGATCTGGCTAAGCTGGAGTCTGTGCGACTTCTCGCCCATCGAAAGCGCGATGGCAGGAAATCCAACACTTACGTGTTTCTGTTCGCCCCCGAGTTTAACGACAGCGACGAATTTGACCAGACATCGGCGTCCGCTCAAATCCAAGGCGAAGGGAACTTTGAGCGGACATCCATGTCCACTCAAACCCCAAAAGCCGATGCGGGCGATCCAAATTTGAGCGGACATCCACGTCCTGTCAGATCGTGTTTGAACGGACATCCACGTCCTATCAGTCGGCCCGTATCAAATACTAATCAGAAAGCCTTTAATCAGCAATCACACACTCCCCGAGATTCCAGAGGGTTTGGGATGGTGGGGAAGCCTGGGACGGTGCCAACCGAGAGAGCGCCCGCTAGCCGCAAGACCCAAACCAGACCCGGAGGCGCAGCGGGAAGCACGTTTCCTATGGGCGGCTGGGAAAGCCCGGAGGACTTCGAAGCTTGGTGGGCGCAGCTCATCTTGAAACACCCCAACAAGAACCGTAATGGCCTCGCCAAGTCGCGAGCGGCCGAGTTGATTCTCGAAGGCACTCTCAAACGCGCTGAGTTCGAGGCCGGCTACGCCGCTCTGGCGACGGCGAACTCTGTCCGCTGGGCGGAACAGAACAGCAGGTTCGCACCGAACCTGTGGCAGATGCTTGACGATCACCTGTGGAAGCATGCTCTGACAAGGGTTGACCCGATGCCGATCCCGGTGAGAAACGACGGTTACGTGGGGGCGGAAGACTACCTCAGAAGGCACGGCATGCAATGAAGGCTAAACCCGACTTGCTCATGGAGAAAGGTCTTCCCGCCGCCGTGGAGACCGAAAAACTCATCCTGGGAGCGATGCTCAATGGGCAATCGACCGCCAACGTTATCGGCGTGATGCAAGCAAGCGATTTCAGTCTGGAGAAACACCGGCGTATCTTCGATGCGATGACGCACCTCGAGGACAACGGGGCGGCCATCGACCGCGTGACTGTAGCCAATGAGCTTCGGCGCCGTGACCAACTTGAATCAGTTGACGGAGTGGCGTACCTTTCTTCACTCGACGAGGGGATGCCTGAGATCGTCAACTTGGACGCGTACGTTTCGATCGTGCGCGACAAGGCGCTTCTGCGAAGCGCGGTCCTGGAAATGCAGGCGACGATAGACGAATGCCTGCTGGCGGCCGATACGACGCCCGAGATCCTGGAGCGAGCCGAACGTGCGATGGCTGTACTTGGGACGGAGACGCGATCGGCGAGTTTTCGGAACCTGAAGGAAGTGCTTGACCGCGCCGGAGGCCTGACCGCGATCGTTAACCCTGATAAAGCCAACTGCGTTGAGACCCCATGGCCCTTGCTGAACCGCATGCTGATGGGCGGTGGATTGATGCCGGGCCAGATGATCGTAATTGGGGCGCGGCCATCCATGGGGAAAACCGCGATGGCATGCCAAATAGCTGACTTCGCTGCATCCGACGGTATTGGCGTCGCGTTCTTCACGCTGGAGATGCCGGACCAAGCCATCTTGCTCCGTATGGCTGCTGCGCGCGCACAGGTAGATAGTCTGAAGGCCACTCAGAGACGTGCCACCGATTTGGAGAGGCAGGCTCTCGTCCGGGCATTCAGTGATCTGACGAATTTGCAAAGTGGTCGGCTGTGGGTTGACGATACGACCGGCTGCACAGTACCAGCGATGCGCCGGGCGTTGCGGAAACTGACGGCCCGGCACGACATTGGCTTGGTGGTAGTCGATTACCTGCAGCTTGTCGAGACCTGCGGCGGAAGCGGGCGCAACCGCTACGAACAGATTAGCGAGATCTCCCGAGGCATGAAACGTCTGGCGCGCGAATTCAAAGTACCTTTGGTAGTGCTCGCGCAGCTTAACCGGGATGTCGAAAAAGAGGCGCGGAAACCACGCTTGAGCGACTTGCGTGATTCGGGATCGATCGAACAGGATGCAGACATTATTCTAATGCCCTCCTTGCGGAGCGGCCAAGACGAACAAGCCGATACGTTGGCGATCGAACTGATAATCGCCAAGCAGCGAAACGGCCCGCGGTGCATCGTGCCCATGACGTTTCTCAGGCGCTACGCAAAATTCATCGAGGAATCGAAGGAGGCGCGAGTTGCATAGGCGCCCTCTTCCTTCGTCATCGACCGGTAGCAGCATGACAGACAGATCACGCCCGCCACTTCGGCCACCTCTGCGGACTCAAGATCTGAGCCCTAAGCAACGCACGCTCGTGGACTTGATGAGCGAACACCAATTCGGTCGCATTGAGAACATTGCAGTTCGCGCAGGGGAACCAATTCTTGGTCGGAGTGTGAAAGTGGTGCGTGTCATCCGCCTAGGCGGCGAGAGCGGTGGAACGAGGGTGCCCCTAACGAATGAGTTCGAGCTTAAGCAGGCGGTTCGCGATCTTCTTGACGAACTGGTTTCGCTAGACGATGGAGTCGTTCTAAGACTTGAATTCAAACGCGGTTTGCCCTGCTTGCTCGAAACCGTTCAGTTCTTAGGTTCCAGCGAGCCTCAAGCACCGATGGGACCGCAAACTGGCCCGCAGACTACTAGGCATAGCTGAGTTCGTGAAAAAGGGAACCATGAGATTGACTCCCGATATTGCAGAACTGTCAAGAAGCACACAAGGAGTTGGGAAGGTTCAAGACGAACTACATCCCGTCCACTATAGGCACACGTCGGGCCTGCCCGGCGTTGAAATCGAAGTGAACGAGGAGGCCAAGAATGCACGTAGTCGCCGAAGCGGAAGCGCTAGTGATAGCGTTTATGCGTTTGGTGCCACGTCAACAGATTGTGGTCCAGGAACTGACCGCAAACCAGGTCAATCCTATTACGTTGCTCCTGTATTGCTCGCGCGCCGAACGATAATCGGAATCTTGCGAGCAGCGGTGGCCTTCTGTCACTATGGGTGTCTGGGAAGCTCGAACGAAATGGCGAATCAGGATGCAGAGGTCGCGAATCTCCCTTACGATTACACTCAGCAACAGGCTGAAGTCGTCCGTTTGCACGACCGCTACCGGCGTTGCCTGATGGACCAGAAATATTACGCCTACCGTCTGTCTAAGTATCAAAGGTGGGACACTGGCACAAACCTATTCGCAGGTGTGGCCATGATCTTCTCTTTAGTCACACGGAACGCGTCCGCGTGGCTCTCTGACGTTTCTTTCGCGGTGGGTCTCGTTGCCGCGCTTGTCTTCATCGGCAAGCCGATTTTCAAGGTTTCTGAACAGATCGAACGGTACACTACCTTGCACTGCGGATACGCTGATTTATTCCACAGGGTCGAAGTATTGGTGGCGGATATCAGAAATGCCGGCCATGTTTCTAGGGAGCATCGTCAACGCATCGACGAGATTTTCGACAGGTCTGGTACCTTGGCGTTGCGAGAGGACACATCCGTTAACATGAAGCGATTGGAAAAATTCAAAGCTGAGGTAGAAAGGGCGATACCAACCGAAACCTTATGGCTTCCTTCAAAATGAGTAACAAACCCCCGACGCGACCTGTGCGCGAGAGTCCGCATCCTCCGACACCATTCAAACCACCACCGCCGCCAGCACAAGCACCACCACGACCAAAGAAGGAGAAATAAGTCTTACTCGGCCAAACCGTTTTGTGGGATCCCAATTGGGAGCAGTCCGCCAGCTTTCTCTTGCCTCTTCTGGCATTCCGCTGGCCACAGCGATGGGAACGACCGGTATAGCGGGGATCGCCTTTGCGCTCCGTAGCGGCGGAGCTCAGGGCTCTATGCCGGCCTAATCCTCGATAGTCAAGACTTGATCGCACCGAGGCGCGCGAAATCCTCTAATGACTGTTGGAGGCGACCACCACGACCACGATGGCAAGGACGATGACCAACGCTAGCCATGCCGGAAAGTGGAGGTGGCCCGGAGCGCAAAGATCACATCGCGACTCTCGCGCCGCTGGCTTTTGGTACTCTCGCCAGGAAAGGCCCGTGCCAGGCAATCCGATGCTGGTGTAGCGCTGGCCGCGGGCGGTGACTCCGAGGTGGGCACCACGGGCGCCTACGGACACGCCCACGCCGGACAACGAAAGACTGAGATGCACACCCGGCAGCAATTTCAAGCGGCGCTGAAAACGGAGGCCCATTCATTGTTCATGTCAGCGCAAACGCGCGATTTGTGCAACCTTGTGCCCGATGATCGCAGTTTGCCAGGCGTCGCTGTGCGAAGTGATGTACGCTCGCTAGAGACTCACGACGCGAGTGACTACTAGGCAACCCAATGAATAAACCGTCGATCAAGGAAATCCAAGACGAGATCAACCAGATCCGCCGAACGAACCCTAACCTTAAGGATGATTCTGCCTTCGTCCTTTGGTTTCTCCGCGCGTACATTGCAGATTCGCGGGAGTCCACTCTCAGCGCACTGACTGGTGAAACGGGGGACAAAGGGATCGATGCGATATATGTTGATTCAACGGCCCGCCAGGTCCACGTGGTCCAAGGCAAATTCCATAAATCTCTTGGCATTGTATCGGAGAAGCGAAGCGACGTCGTCTCGTTCGCTAGTCTCGTCGATCTCCCGTGGATGGATAAGCCTTCCTACAAGGCGTATTTCAACAAATTGAGCCCGTTGGTGCAGCAGAAGGTCGAAGACGTCAGGCACGCAGCGCGGCAGAACCAGTATGCTCTTCGGCTCTACTATGTGACGACTGGCAAGTGCAGCAAGTCGATTCGAAACGAAGCCATTCAGCGTGCTGAATCGGCTGAAGGGCCGAGGTAACAATTCTGGATGGTGCACAGGTCGCGCTGTTGTTCAAGGACTACATCGACGGCGTTGCTCCCGCTATTCAGTCCCTGGATCTCCGAATATCGTCGGAGGGTTCACTGCGCACTGATGGTGTGATTCGTCGGTACGATCCGGACAAGGAGATTGAGTCTTGGGTGTTTTCGATGTCGGCCGGCGACGTTGGAGAAATGTATGCCAAGACCGGCATCCGCCTCTTCGCCAGAAACGTGCGCGGCTACCTTGGTGAAAGTACCAAAATCAACAAAGCGATGGAGGACACGATCCGCACGAGACCCGGGTATTTCTGGTACTTCAACAACGGCGTGACTATTGTTTGCGATCGGGCTGAGAGGACAATGCAGGGCGGCCAAGACTTCCTGCACGTCGATCGTCCCCAGGTCATCAACGGGCAGCAGACAACCCGGACTCTTCAAAAGGCTCACTCCGGGCATGCCAGCGTGCTGGTCCGGGTTATCAGCGTGTCAAGGGACCCCGCCGACGATCGTGAATACGAGAACCTCGTCAGTCAGATTGTACGCGCGACGAATTGGCAGAATGCAATTAGCCCCTCCGACCTCGTTTCCAATGATCAGATGCAGGTGTTCCTGGAGCGTGAGCTACGCAAGCAGGGATACCAATACTTACGCAAGCGACAGACCAAATCCGAGGCGAGGCGAATCTACGGTACCCAGAGCATGTACCAGATCAAGAAAGAAGAGCTAGCGCAAGCTGTTGCTGCCTGCGAATTTGATCCCGTTGTCGTCCGTGAAGGAAAGGAGGGTTTGTTTGACAGTAAGTACTACCGCTCAATCTTCAATTCACGCACATTGCATTTTTATTTGTCACGCTACTGGCTGATGCGACAGGTTCAGAGTTGTGCGCGGGGCTATCCAGAGCGCGCCTATGCCAAATGGCTTGTACTCCACTTTGCATGGGGATTACTCGACCCGCTTATAGGTGGCGGCAATGGCGCGCAGCTTTTCCGCTACGCCTGTGAGCGGCCCAGTTCGTATCCTGACCTTTTCTTCCAACTGGGCAGAATGCTGGACGGGGTTTTTCGTGCGGCCCTGGCATTCTACCGTTTTGGTCGTGGCCGCGGCGAGGAGGCGAAGGACGTATCGACATTCTTCAAGCGCTCGAAGCAGCACCTAGAATTTGAAAGGTTCTGGCGATCGTCCGACAACTCACATCGATCCAAAGTGACACACAGATTGAGTCGTGTCAGAACGTTTCTCGATGAAGTTGAGCTTGTATAGAACCACTGAACGAGACCAACGCGTGCATTTCGAATTACTAAAAGACGGGTGCATCGGGGAACGCGTTGTCTTCACACGAATCCGCCCTGGGCTCTCAGAATCGTTTGCGTTCGGCTCATCGTGTCTAGACCGTGTTGCGGTCGTGACGATTCATCACTCGGAGTGGGAGAAACTGCAAGCAAAATCTTGCAGCGATTAGGCCGACGTGGGCTTTCGTCGTGGTGAAAACGGAAATTGGCGGGTTGGGTCTTTTTTTTGTAGAACCCGACAAAATGACGATTCCCCGTGTGAGGACCGGAAAGCCAAAGTTAAAGGCGATCGCTCGGGTAAGATTCGCGCGGCGCACGGGAGGCAAGTGGACTCATCTAACGGCTGTTGAAGGCGATCACTCCGATCAGGATGGCTAGCACGATAACTAGTGCCAGCCACCCTGAGGTGGGCCGGTGCACAGAGATCACACCGCGCCGTCGGCGCAGCCGGCTTGTGGTGCTCGCGCCAGGAAAGGCCCGTGCTAGGCAGTCCGACGCTCGTGTAGCGCTGGTCGCGGAATGTGATTCCGATATGGGCACCGCGGCCACCAACGGACACACCTACGCCGGAAGAGAAAGGTTGAGATGCACGCCTGGCAGCAATTTGAGGCGGCGCTGAAAACGGAGGCCCATGGGTTACGCGCGACTGCCTTACTGTCGTGTGGCGTACTTCTTCTCGAACAACCACCGCCGCCCTTCGTACTGCGAATAGACAGGGTTCCGAATCTTGAGCCAGGAATCGCCGTACACACCGACTCTGCGCTTCGCCACGATGCCTTCCAAGTCGCGCTCGCAGACGAGTCGAAGAAGTCGATGCCACGCTGCTCAACGTGATCGGCGTACAGTAGGACCGAGGGCTGTTGCGGAAGAATCGAGCGAAGAATCCGCTTTCGTTCAACTCAACGATCGGAACCGCAGGTCCCTCCCATCGAGCCAAAGCACGTCGAAGGCGTAGAACACGAGCTCACCACGCCAGCGCAGCAGGTCATAGAAGCGTGGCCGGCCATCAGAATCCAAAACGACGATCTCGCCATCGAGTACAGCTTCGCGCCTTAGCTCCCGTTCAATAGCCGAGGCTAGGTTCGCAAACCGCTTCATCGTGTGGCCGTTTTTCGAGACCAACCGAGTTCCGTTAGCACTAAGGTACGCCAGTGCCCGGTACCCGTCCATCTTCAACTCGAAGATAAAGTCCTCGTGGTCAAAGGCATCGCGGACGAGCTTGGGATCGGGCGAACTGAGCAGCGGTGGTGTCAACGCGACTTCAGTATAGCCGCCGGTAAGGAACAAAGGTCTTGGCGCGACACCGAACTTCGCCGTGGCTCAGCGTTAGTCAACGGCGGTCCTCAAGGATCAGTTCTTCGAGGGCCATCATCGTCTCATCCATCGCTGTGCGTTGAAGCTTTAGTCGTCGCAACAACTTCTGCATCTCGAAGATCCGGTGAGCATCTTTGTGGGGTCGGCGACGCCGCTTCAGCTCCCGATTGACCGTGGCGCCTCGCTCTAAACCAGACAATAGCTCAGATAAGCTCACTCCCAAAACGCCGGCGACCTTCGACAGGTTTTCAAAGCTGATGTTCTTCTCGCCACGCTCGATCTGACCAATGTACGTTCGGTGCAGTCCGCTAATGTGAGCGAACTCTTCCTGCGACCATTTCTGTGCGGCTCGAAGCTGATGCACGCGCTTGCCTAGAAGTACAAGTAGGTCATTCACCTACCAAGAGTCTGCAAGCCGAGCGGTTCTGGGCACTACAGCCAGTAGATCGCACCGCCGTTAGATATCCAGCGGAGGTATGCTGCCTAGGATATGGACGTAGGGCATGCACAAAAACAGTTGAGCCGAAGCTGGCAGGAAATTCTTTCTAGAACATGCATCTCTCTGTTGGACTGAGGAGGCTTGAATGAAAGTTGCAGTGGCGATAGTGCTGGGATTCTTGTCCGGATTCCTGGCTTACATGGCGGTAGCAATCCTCGCGGGAGTGGGCGCCAAAGGTGATCCCAGCGCCCTCACGACTGCCTTTTTAGCGTTCGGAGTGGTATGGATCGCTTCTGCATGGTGGATGCGCCAGGGAGCAAAGCGCGTTTCGGCCGTGTGTCGGCGCGGGTTTCTTCTGGGAGCCGCCGAGTGGGTAGCCATGATACCGGTCGGATTCTTTATGACAGGCCGCTCCGCTGCATCTGGGGGGCAGCAGATATCGAACGCTCAAGCTGGTGCTATCGGAGTTGTCGGAATCGCTACCGGAGGATTCTCGATTGCAATGGCCTTTGGTTGCTTAGTCTGCTACGCCGTTGCCTATCTCATTGGGCGAGAAACAGAGTCTTCCGGCCGAACAAAAACCTGCCCCATATGCGCTGAGGCAATTAAGCCGGAAGCGATGAAGTGTCGGTTCTGCGGGGCGGATCAGGGTCCTCTGGTTACCAAAGTCGGAAATTCTTAATGAGAACTGACGTTGCCGTTTGTTTTACAGTGCTGGATTCTTCGCGGCTTAGGGCAGACGGCTAAACTCCATCCGACGGCTCGTCGATGGGGCGCAAGCCGTCCGCGATCCGCAGGCTCAATGCGAGCGGCGGCGTATCCGCTTCCGCAGGACCGAATCAATTTCGTCGCTTGCTGTTTCGATGTAGTTCGCGTATAAAGGGAACTGAAGGTCGGTTCGACAGGCCAGCGCAAAGCGCACCCTCCGAAAGATCCGAGGAGGTAGTGCGTGAACATCGAATACTGGCCGATCGATCGTCCCAAACCCTATCCTAAGAACGCGCGCAAGTGGGGCACCGCGGCTGTCGAGAAAGTCGCGTCCAGCATCCGCGCCTTCGGGTTCCGTCAGCCCATCGTCGTGGATGCTCAAGGCGTAATCGTCATCGGGCATCTACGGCTGGCGGCGGCGATGTTTCTCGGTCTGACGGAAGTTCCTGTGCACGTGGCGCACGACCTCAGCCCAGCGCAAATCCGGGGCCTGCGTTTGGCGGATAACCGCACCAATCAAGAGGCCTCCTGGGACGAGGATCTGCTTGGGCCTGAGCTTGCGGAACTGGCCGGCCTTGGGTTCGATCTCAGCTTGACCGGGTTCGACGTCCACGAACTCGACTCTTTATTGCGTGATCCGCTGGATGAGGAGAGGGCCGAACAGGCCCCGCCCTTACCGGAAATTGCAGTAACGCGTCCCGGCGATCTGTGGCTAATCGGTTCTCACCGGGTACTCTGCAGTGATGCTACTAGCAAGGACGCGGTGGCACGGCTGCTTCCCGAGCGGAAGCCGTTGCTACTTGTGACCGACCCACCTTATGGGATCGAGCTTGACTCGGAATGGCGCGATCGCGCTGGACTCAATAAACACGGGGCTGCCGAGCCGAGCTACATGAAGAAGCGCATTGAAGGCCACACCCAGACTTCGATTTCGGGTGACACGCGCGCCGACTGGTCGGAAGCCTTCGCTCTAGTGCCAAGCCTCGAGGTTGGGTACGTGTGGCATGCTTCCAAGTTCACGAGCGAAGTCTTGGAAGGCCTGTTGCGCATTGGGTTTCTGCATCACCAGCAGATCATCTGGAATAAAGGACGCACAGTGCTCACCCGGACGCACTATTGGTTCCAGCATGAGCCGTGCTGGTACGTGCGTAAAAAGAATGCTCCCTGGTTCGGCAAAGCCGGCGAGAACTCCACGGTCTGGGAAGTTCCATCGCCGAAGTTCATCATGGGCGGCTCCGACGAAGCGAAATTCGATCACCCCACGCAGAAGCCGCTGGAACTGATGCGGCGGCCGATCTTAAACCACATCAAACGCGGCAATGCTGTCTATGACCCGTTCCTGGGTTCTGGCACCACGCTGATGGCGGCGGAACTGACCGAGCGGATCTGCTATGGCTTGGAACTCGATCCGAAGTATTGCGACGTAATCGTTCAGCGCTGGCAGCAGTTCACCGGAAAGGAGGCTGTCCTCGATGGAACCAAGCGCACCTTCGACGACATCGCAGCTGAGCGAGCGGCCGTCGTCGCCTGAGATGCAGCGTTGCGAGCGCGAGATCGCAGAGGCGGAAGCGTTACTGCGCGCGGGGCATCGGGACGTAGCTGGACTGTGCCAGGCGCTTTCGGATTGGTCGGCCGAACGGAGGATCCTCGACCAAGAAGCGGACAGGCATTGATGCCATCAGAACTTCGATACGAAAGGAATTTAAATGGCGGGCGGAAAAAGGACTGGATCGGGACGCAAGAAGGTAAATATCAACCTGGAGGATGTCGAAAAACTCGCGGCGCTCCAGTGCACCGAGGCGGAAATTGCTTCCTTCCTCGGCGTGAGCTTGCGCACGATCGAGCGCCGGAAGAGCCAGCCGGTATTTGCTGAAGCGATGGAGAAAGGTAAGGCTCGGGGACGTGTCTCACTGCGCCGTAGCTTGTGGGCTCTGGCCCAGAAAGGAAACCCCGCAGCCAACATCTTCCTGGCCAAAAATCTGCTCGGCTACAAGGATTACTTCAGCAACGAACACACGGGTCCAAACGGCGGCCCGATCGTGATTGGTCCGGCGCCCGAGCTTGGCGAGCTTACCGATGACGAACTCAAACAACTTAGCAGCCTGGTTGCAAAAACCGAACGCCCGCGCAAAGGTTGAGCGGGAGCTGGCGACGCGACACCTGCGGGAGTTCGTGCGCCAGGCCTGGCCCATCATCGAGCCTCTGACACCGTTCGTCCCCGGTTGGCATATCGACGGGATTGTTGAACATCTGGAAGCGGTCACTCGAGGTGAGATCCACCAACTTCTAATCAACGTGCCGCCCCGCCACATGAAGAGTCTGCTGGTGTCCGTATTGTGGCCGGCGTGGGAGTGGATACTTCATCCTGAGCGGCGCTATCTCTATAGTAGTTATGCGGCGTCGTTAAGCATTCGCGATTCGGTAAAGTGCCGAACTCTGATCGAGTCGCCGTGGTATCAACGGTTCTGGGGCGACCGCTATGCACTGGCGAGCGACCAGAACACCAAGACCCGGTTTGACAATGACCGCTCCGGTTATCGAATTGCCACCTCGGTAGGCGGCGCGGCGACGGGTGAGGGCGGGGACCGCATCGTCTGTGACGATCCGCATAATGTCCAGGAGGCGGAGTCGGATTCCATTCGCAAGAGCACAACCGATTGGTGGGACCTGGTGATGTCCACACGGGTCAACGATCCCCGGACTGCGGCAAAGGTGGTCGTCATGCAAAGGTGTCACCAGCAGGATTTGAGCGGGCACTTATTGGCGCAGGGCGGCTGGGAGCACCTGTGCCTTCCGGCTGAGTACGAGGGGCCTACGCGCGCCACTTCTATCGGCTTCGTCGACCCGCGCGAGAATCTGGGCGACCTGCTATGGCCTGAGCGTTTCGGCCCGCGCGAAATTGAAGCGTTGAAGATCAGCCTCGGTAGCTACGGCACTGCGGGGCAGCTCCAGCAGCGTCCATCGCCAGCCGGCGGAGGAATTTTCAAACGGCACTGGTTCCGATACTATCAGCCACGAGGCGCGAACTTACCGCCCGTCATTGTTCGTTTGCCGGATGGCACGCTACGGTCGATCGAGGCGGTTGAGGCGCCGCAACGTGTCGATGAACAATTGCAATCCTGGGATTGCTCGTTCAAGGATCTGTTGACCTCGGACTACGTGGTTGGACAGGTCTGGGCCCGCAAGGGCGCCCGCTTTCTGCTGGGCGACCAGGTTCGTCGGCGGATGGACTTCCCGGCTACGGTGCAAGCGATTCGTGACCTCAGCCAGAAATGGCGGGGAACCCACGCCAAACTAGTCGAGGACAAGGCCAACGGCTCGGCCGTGATTCAGATACTGGCACATGAGATTCCCGGACTGCTCCCGGTAAACCCGCAGGGAGGCAAGATCGCGCGGGCGGCGGCGGTCAGCCCCTTGGTCGAAGCCGGCAACGTTTTCCTGCCGCACCCAGAGTTCGCGCCATGGGTAAACGATTTCATTGAGGAGTGCATTCAGTTCCCCAACGGCGCTCACGACGACCAGGTAGATGCGATGACCCAGGCGCTGCTGCGCTGGCAGATGGTTCCTCAGGAGACGATCGTCCTGTGCGTGGGCGAAAGGGTGCAGATCAGCCCGATTTGAGTGCTCCGTTTATTCTGATTTTGCGCACGCTCATGGGTGCCAATCACGGCCTCGGCGTGTTCCGGCGACAAGCCCTAAATCAAATCAACACAAGCAAAAAGCGCGCGCGCTCGGCGCACTTACCCCGTTTTTCAAGCGTTTTTCAACGGTTAATCAAAAAGAATCAAAACCTGTCCGATTAGCGTTGACTTCCTCCTAACACAAGAGCGTTCATGGAGTTAGCTATGAAAGCAATCGGGTACGTTCGTGTTTCTACTGACAAGCAGGCGGAGCGGGGCGTGTCGCTGGACGCCCAGGCCGAAAAGATTCGCGCCATGGCGGTGGTTCACAACGCTGAGTTGGTGGACATCATCGTGGACGGTGGCGAGTCGGCGAAGAGCCTGCAGCGCCCCGGCATGGAGCGGCTCCTCGCGCTCGTGGACTCCAAGAAGATCCATGCCGTCATCGTCGCCAAGCTGGATCGGCTCACTCGCAGTGTGAAGGACCTGTGCGAACTCCTGGAGCGCTTTGAGCGCCGCGGCGTGGCGCTGATCTCCGTTGCTGAGTCGTTGGACACCAGCTCGGCCGCCGGCCGCTTGGTGCTGAATATCATGACGGCTGTAAGCCAATGGGAACGCGAGGCGATCGGCGAACGGACACGAGATGCAATGACCCACAAGCGCACCAACGGCGAGCGCGTCGGCAACATCCGATTCGGCTTTAAGCTTGGATCTGACGGGAAGCATGTCGAGCCCGACCCGGCTGAGCAGGTTGTGCTGCAGGAGATCCGTGGGCTGCGCCAGAGTGGGCACACCATGCGGGGGATAGCGGCAGCGCTGAACCACCGGACGCTCCGAACACGGTGTGGTTCCGCCTGGAGGCTGGAGCACGTGGCTCGAATCCTGAAGCAGGGCGCTGCCCGCTGATACCCGGCACCACTACCCGCCCAAAGGCCCCTCGCTTGGCCGGCGCGAACGGCGCGTTGGCGGAACGCGTAGGGGAATACCACCACCCGGCGTACAGGAACGCGCCTGAGGGCGCTTTCCGCCCCAAGAAACGGCATCCTAGGCTCTTTCGCAGCCGAAACATTCCGGGCCGTGGATGATTCTTTGCCCGGGGCAGTGACGTGAGGGGTCCGTCACGTCACTGGATGAGCAATGTGGACTACACAAGCAGGAAACGCCGCCCCGGTCGGAACCAGATGCGGCATTTGCTTTGAGAACAGCGCTGGCTGTTATTTGGCGATCTTGTAGGTGCGCTCGCCGTCGGCGCTCTTGGACGATTCGATCTTCTGTCCTCCCTTGCTGCCCAGGATACTGACGAAGCCCCGGACCGTATGCGGCTGCCAGCCGGTGGCCTTCATGATCTCGGCCAGGGTCGCGCCTTTGGGCCGCTTCAGTAGCGCGATCACCTCGGCTTTCTTGTTGGCGCTGCCCGCACTGGATGTGCTCTTCTTAGCCGCGGGCTTATTAGTGGCCTTCGCTTTCTTAGTGGACTTGGGCTTGGCTTTCCCCCGCTGAGCTTCGGGTGCCGGCGTGGTGCTGCTATCGATTGAGTCGCTGATCATCTGTTTCTCCTTGACCGGGCTGCGGTGTGACAATCCATCACTCTGGTTGGGAGAAATTGCAAGAGCAATCTGCGGCGACTAAGCAGGCGAACAGGGGATCAGACTAACTGGCGCGACCGTTCCCTTTTTTATAGGGCCGACAAAACGTTGGGCGCGCGCGAAAACAGCGTTCGGCTTCGCCGGAATCCTCAGAGATCAAGGACGGATCTGTAAGTACACGCTGTACCAGTCCGTTACGATAGTTTCTTGCGCCTTTTCAAGTGTCATCGCACCTGAGCAGACTTGATTGTGGAGGTAGTTTTCGACGACATCCTTCTTCCTGGCCCCGGGTTCAGGTTCATAAGCTTCTGGCCAAAGGTTGCGCGGATCGGTTGGGTTGCCACCCAATTCCAAGCTGATAAGGTGGTCTTCCTCGTAGTCGGCAGGGCTTCCTGACAGTCCCCACTGGCGGATTTGTTGTCTCTTCAATTTCGTCATGTATGACGCGGGAGGTCGAATGCTTCGCGTACTCCACTTCGGATTGCAAATCGTCTCTCCTATGTTTTCTTGCGTGATCTCGGGATTTCGAATTCCAGGGGTTCGAGCGGGGTTAGGATAGGCCGAAGACGGGCCCGCTTTTTCGGCATTTGCAACCGGTCCGATCATCTTTGGGTTCGGTGGGGCCGAGACCCGCTTCCTTACCGATAGAAACATCAGGATTATGAGCGCGATGGCGACAATAATGGCACTGGTGACCTGCCGTTTCAGACGCATCAAAATGAATCATTGTACTTCTTTTGCACGAACTCTGGCCGGACTTGTCAGCGGTATCGCAACTTCAACGCCAGCGACGAACTTGCGGCGACAAGTGTTGCGCAGCGGCCCACATGTGATTCGATCCGCCGATGATGTGGCCTGATAAGCGTGCCACAATGTCGGGCGTCGGCCTGGTTGAGGTCTAGAGATCGCTCTGGGGACGGTGAGCCTGCCTTCTACGATAAATGTGGCGAAGCAGTATCGTAATATCATGAACATCAACGGCCCGTGGAGTGGGCTTTGGGTGTTGCGGCGCAATCTCTGCGATTCGCCGTCGTTAAGCGCCCAGCGCACGCCCGTTAGCTGCTGCACCCATTCACGACGATACATATCGCCAGAAATCCCAGAAAGGCAGCAAGCAGGCACCATTCCTCGAAATCGGAATCGCGAATCCTCTCTCGGAAATATGCCCGCGCGTTCCTAGCCGCTTTGGCATAGAACGATGTAACGGTGGCCAAGCCGTTGGCGCTACTTGAATCCTCCGTTTCCTGCTGCCTTGGTTCCTGTCGGGGGCGTTCACAAAATCCGGATACGTTATCAACCATCAGTACCCTTCGCTTCCCTGTCTCGAGACATCTGAAGATGTGAAATAGAGGGTGAAACAATCCGGACACAATCGAATTCTCGTCACGTCGGCCTAATGCCTCGACCTGACGCAATGGTCTGGCCAGAAGATATCAGACTACTTAGGAAGTCTGGTCGGCTTCGTGGCGGAAGCGACACATTGAATTCCGTGGGTTGTCTTCCCAAGCAGGTATGAGGAACGAGTCGCAATGTTAGAGTATGCCCCCTACGACCGGCCATACTCGAACATCGACGCGTTGCTGGAATTCTTTAGTGCAAGCTATCCACGAGGCGAACGATATGTGGAATTCTTCTTGGCCGAACGGGCAAACGATTCCAAATTCTCCCAATCGCGAAGTTGCTCAATAGAGAACCGCATATTTCGCTTGGTCGGATTCATTAGCGCATACACCCGGCGAGTTTTCTCTGCGCGCCGGGCCACGAGGTCCCGGATTTCGACCCGAATATCCCCCCATCGCTGGGTCTGCGCAGGACTAAGGTTTTGTGGGAAACTTTCTAAACTGAACATCGTGCAGACTTCGTAGTCGTCAAGCCAAAGATTAATCTCCGCACGGGCAAGATCATGGCGTTCTTGGAGATCCTGCCGCAAAGAGCCGCAAAGCGCGCGAGCTCCCATAAGCATGTGGTGTCCTGCGGCGTATGCGCTCCCTCTGATGCTCCGTTGAATTTCAGTCTGCATTCGGAGGAGCGTCTGATAGGACCGGGAGCTTTCGATGTCCTGTTCGACGCCCATGCGGCCGATCGCCGCCACATTCTCAGCTAGGGCTGGCTCCCCTGCGATTAGCTCTTCGGCTTCTGTAATCAGGCGCCGCATTTCCGAAATCTGTTGCTTCGCATGCCCAAGCTTCTGCTCTACTTTCACGGGCTGTGTCATTGTTGGGATCTCTCTTAAGATTGCGTCGATGTTGCGCTTTCTTAAGTCAACGTTCTTTGCGAATTCTTTGCCCGGTAACGAGGAGGACGCTTTCCAGAGATCACTCGCCGCGGCCGAAATCGTGTTTGCAGCACTTCGCCAGTGGATGTCGCGATCCCGAATTTCGCCGAACTTTGCGCTGCAAACAGAGATTTTGTTTATCGCCAAAGATAGGGCTTCAGATTCGTTCTTAAGGGCGTTGCGCACATCGGCTTCCAATTCCGGGGAAACGCGGACTAACCGCTTGCGGAGTTTGTCGCCATCCTGCTTGCTACAGGCGCAGTAAGGTTTCCATCCACGGAAGGCGGCTGTCGAGTCTTGCCAGTCCGATTCGAACTGGCGGCGAAGCTTACGTTCTTTGCCTGTCCACCTAAAACATGACGCGACTTTACCGAAAAAGCCCAATTCCTACTCCTTCTTGACGTTGAAGTCGAGAACAATATCGACGCGCCGATCACGCGCGTCGACTGCACCGGAACTCGTACCAACGTCACCCTGGCCAGAGAGAACCAGCAGCCGGCGGACTATTGTGTCAGCCTTACCGTACCCGCAATCTTCACAAAGATATAAGAATTTGAGCACCTCCCGTGACCGCTTGACGGAGTACTCCCAATTGCAGAAAGG
>Ga0335083_10003519_pt1 | contig 20255 bp, 18 predicted proteins | sample Lox_Sample_42_FD_206716 | JGI IMG/M metagenome (GOLD analysis project Ga0335083, IMG submission 206716) | Soil microbial communities from Loxahatchee National Wildlife Refuge, Florida, United States - Lox_Sample_4.2 | ecosystem: Environmental > Terrestrial > Soil > Wetlands | place: USA...
GGTCGCGCCGCCCGAGGCGATCCGCGCGACGGTGTCGCGCGACAGGGCCGCCGCGGTGTAGCCGGAGTCCGCCAGGATCGATCCGAGCGGCGGATGGTTCGGCATGAAGTTCAGGAACGAGAGCCGGCGCCGCCCCAGCCGCACGACGATCCGCGCGCTTCCGCCCAGGCTCCCCGGTTGATCGACGGGCGGGTCGAGCGCCAGTGTGTAGGCCCGGCGCGAGTCGGCGTAGAGCGCGACGACGATCAGCACCACCGCCAGCGCCACCAGCCCGGCCCGCAACCCGAAGGCGGCCAGGCTGCGGCGGATGATGGCGCGATCCTCGGGCGATTGTGGGCCCCGCAGATCCCGCAGGACCTCGACCAGCTCCGGGACGCGCAGGCGCTCGCCGGCGGCCCGGCGGCGCGCCAGCGTCCGCCGCGCGACGGCGGCGCGCCCCCGGTCGGCCAGCGTGGCCTGCAGCACCACCTCGCGCAGCGCGGGGTGGGCCAGGACGTGGACCTCGCGCCGCCCGCGCGGCTGCGTGGTCATCAGGCCGCGCGCGCGCAGGGTGGCCAGCGCCTCGGCGCCCAGGTCGCGGCCGTCGCGCGCGCGCGCGTCCAGCTCTTCGGCGTCGACGGACCCGGACGTGGCGGCCGCGATCAGCGCCCGGCGCGCGATCCGGCCGCCGGCGTCGGCGGCGACGCGATCGATCCAGACCGACGGCAGCACGGCCGCGCCGCCGCTGCGGCGATAGCGGCGCAACGATCCCAGGCGCAGGTCGGAGATGGCGCGCGCCACCACCTGGATGTCGATGGCCCGGCAAGGGCCGTCGTGGCAGAGGTCGGCCGCGACGGCGGCGGCCAGCCCCTTCTCGAACGCCGTCCCTGACTGGACCGCGCTGCGCTCGAGGATCTCGGCGACCTTCGGCTCGGTCAGCCGGGGGAGCGCGGTCGACGCGCGGGCGCCGGTCTTCGCCCGCAGCGCCGTGCGCAGCGGCTCGATCCGGGCGAACGCGGTGTCCTCGACGCAGAGGACGATCCGCAGCATCGGCCCACCCTCCTCGATGACCTGCGCGGCCAGCGCCTCCAGGTCGACGCCCGCGAACGTGCCGTCGGGAGCCAGCGCCTCTTCCAGGTGATCGAAGACCAGCACCAGGCCGCCCTTGGCGTCGCGCGAGATGCCGCCCAGGTAGTCGCCGGGGTCCTGCCCCGGCACGGGCGGCGCGATTCCCAGGCGGCTGGTCTCGCGCACCAGCTCGCGCTCCAGGTCCTGGTAGCTCCCCAGGATCAACGCGGCCACCCCGCGCCGCGCCAGCGCCGGGGTCAGCCCCGCCCGCAGCAGGGAGGTCTTCCCGACGCCCGACGGCCCGGTGAACACCACCAGGCGAGGCTCGCCGGCCAGCAGGCGATCGAGCAGCGCCACCTCCTCGGAGCGGCCGAAGAACTCTTCCGCCGCGCGCTCGGGGAACGGCGTGAAAGCGCCGAACAGACCGCCGGGCGCTGCCCCTGCGGCCGTCATCCAGAGGTGGCCCTAGCTCTGGCGAATGTCCGATTCCAGCATCTCGGGCTCTTCGTCATAGTCCGAGATGATGATCTCCCGATTGTGGGCGTCCGTCGAGGATGGGGTGAAAAAACCTTCGACCAGGTCGGCGACCTCTTCATGAGAGGTCCCGCGCTTGACGGTGGCCAGCGCGTAGACGACGTGGCCGTCGTCGACGACCGAGAGGAAGCCAATCCGGCGCCCGTCCTCGACCGACCAGAGATCCCACGACTCCCCCGCCTGGGTGCGGGTCACGCGCGTCGCATAGAAAGTCCGCGGCTCGTGGCGCGTGATGGGCGTGATTTTCGGATCGCGCGGCAAGCTTCTCTCCCCCGGAGGCCATCAGAATAACGACCAAACGCGGGGCGGGCAAGACCCGGGTCCGGCTTCAAGTAATCCGGATATTGATCCAGAACGTGCAGCCCGCGCCCGGTTGGCTGTCGACGCCGATCGTGCCGCCGTGCTGCTCGACGATCGCGCGACAGAGGTAGAGCCCCAGCCCCAGACCGCTGGTCCCCCGCCCGGCCGCGCCGCGCACGAAGCGATCGAAGATGCGGGTCCTCTCTTCGTCGCGCAGGCCGGGGCCGCGATCGGCGACCTCGATACGCACGAGCTGACCGTCGAGCGGGCGCGCGCGGACCGCGATCTCGGAGCCCGCGGGGGCATAGCGGGCCGCGTTCTCGAGCAGGTTCGCCAGCACCTGCCGCACGCGAACCGGATCCAGCGTGGCGGTCAGCGGCGCCGCCGGCACGTCCACTGCCACCGGCGTGTCGTGCGCGCGGCGAAAGGCCTGGACGGCGTCCTGGACCAGCGCGCAGACGTCGGTCGACTGGGGCCGGAAGGGGAGCGCGGCGAGATCGATCTGCGCCTGATCCAGCAGATCGTTCACCAGCCCCGAGAGGACCCGAACCTGCGCGCGCGAGAACGCCAGATCGGTCGCGGCGATCGCTTGCCCCGACAGCAGCTGGCGCTCGACCAGCTGCAAGGTCATGCCCAGCGGGGCCAGCGCGTTCTTCATCTCGTGCGCGACCACGGCCAGGACCACGGTCGGGTCGTCGGCGTCGCGCGCGCGGCTCACCCGCGCTCCAGCAGCACGGCGATCCCCTGACCGACGCCGATGCACATCGTGGCCAGCCCGTAGCGCCCGCCGCGACGGCCGAGCTCGTGGACCAGCGTCCCCGCCAGCCGCGCCCCCGATGCCCCCAGCGGGTGCCCGATGGCGATGGCGCCGCCGTTCACGTTGACGCGCGTCGGGTCCAGCCCCAGCTCGCGCACGCAGGGGATCGCCTGCGCGGCGAACGCCTCGTTCAGCTCGACCAGATCGAGGTCGCCGGCAGCAAGCCCCATGCGGGCCAGCAGCTTGCGCGTCGCCGGGATGGGACCCAGACCCATGTGCTTGGGCTCGACGCCCGCCACCGCCGAGGCGACCACCCGCGCGCGCGGTTTCCGCTTCAGGCGCTCCAGCCCGGCGGCCGACGCCAGCAGCAGCGCCGCCGCGCCATCGTTGATCCCCGACGAGTTTCCGGCGGTGACCGTCCCGCCGGACTTGCGGAACGCCGGCTTCAGGGCCGCCAGCTCAGCGGCTGTGGTGGCCGGTCGCGGGTGCTCGTCGGCGTCCAGGCTGCGCGATGGCGTCCCGCGCGCCCCGGGCAGCGCAACCGGGACGATCTCCTCGGCGAATTTGCCGGCCGCCTGCGCCGCCGCCCAACGCCGCTGGCTCTCGAGCGCGAACGCGTCCTGCTCCTCGCGCGTGACGTGCTGGAGCTCGGCGACCAGCTCGGCGGTCTCACCCAGCGGATGCGTCCCGTAGACCGCCTCCATGCGCGGGTTCACGAACCGCCAGCCCAGCGTGCTGTCGTGGACCGTCACGTCGCCCCGCGGATACGCCTCGCGCGCCTTGCCCATCACCAGCGGCGCGCGCGTCATCGACTCGACGCCGCCGGCGACGATCAGGTCCGCCTCGCCGGTGGCAATCGCCCGCGCGCCGTCGATCAGGGCCTGAAGCCCCGAGCCACACAGCCGGTTCACCGTCGCGCCGGGCACGGTCACCGGCAGCCCGGCCAGGAGCGCGCTCATCCGCGCGACGTTCCGGTTGTCCTCGCCGGCCTGGTTGGCGCAGCCGAGCACGACGTCGTCGATGGCGGCGGGATCGGCGCCGCCCCGGCGAACCACCTCGGCGATCACCAGCGCGGCCAGGTCGTCCGGGCGCACGTCCGCCAGCGCCCCCCGGTGACGCCCGAACGGCGTCCGGACCGCCTCGACGATGAACGCCTCACGCAGCGTTGCCGCCATACCGATCCAGCTTACTAGAAGGCGCCTACCGCGGCGACCGCGGGGACCGTGCTCCCGTCGGCGGCTCGCATCGGAGCGAAGGTCGCGATCGGCATCGGCGCGCCGGGGACCGAGGGCGACTGATCGCCTTCACTGCCGTGGCGAGTGGCCAGCACGCCGCCGACGAGCCCGAGCGCGCCACCGACCAGCGCTGCGCCGGCGACGACCGAGCGAGCGCGGTCGTCGGGTGTTTGATTCAGGCAGCCGGGGTTGGCCACGCAACCGATGGTCGCGCCGGCCACGCCGCCCGCCACCACCGCGGCGTCGACCAGCAGCACCCGTTGCCAGGTCGGGCCGTAGTGCGACTGATCGGGCAGATACGCGCCGAGCAGACCAGCTGCCAGCCCGACGTTCAGCCCGATGAGCGCCCCCGGCATCAGGTCCATGAAGCTGCGCCCCGGAATCGCGCACTTCTGTGACACGTCGGCAGCCGTCTGCGCGGTGCAGGATGCGTTCGTCGGGGCCAGGTCGTCGGGGTAGTTGCTGAACGTCTTCACGGTGTAGGCCCAGCCCGGCCCGTACGGCTGCCATTGCAGGGCCACCTGGGTGGTCGCGCCGACCACGGCGCCCAGCAGCGCGGCGCTCTGGATCATCGCGATCCGGCCGTACGTCGGGGCGCGGTTGCGCAGCAACACCGTCCCCGTCAGCCCCAGCGCGAATCCGGGAACGCTGCCGTAGAATCCGGCCCGCAGCTCGTCACCGAGCGACCCCCGACACGGGTGCGGCCCGCAGGGAAATTGCGCGGTGTCGAGGGCGGTGTCGATCTGCTGAGCGACGATGCCGATCAGCGCGCCCTCGGTCAGCCCGATCCACATCCCGCCCATGATGAAGAAGGCGTGGTTGTCGGGGATGTAGCGGGGAACCAGCGGGGTCGCCACCAGCAGACCGACGATGCCGCCCGCGATCGCGCCGCCGCTGACCAGCAGGAACGACGACACGTTCCGGTCCTGGAATGAGCCGCCGATCGCGGCGGTGACAGCGCCCGCGCCGAACAGCCCCCCGAGGGCGATCGACGCGCCCAGCAGCTCGGGGCGGCCCGAGCGCTGCCGGTACGGCAGGTTCAGGCGCGCGGCGCCGGTCATCTCTGCGCGCTCGCCGGGGGCCAGCCTCAGGTCCACCGCGCGCGAGACGTAGAATGGCGCCTCCGCGAAGATCTCGACGGGCCCGGGCGGCAGGTCCTGCCGGTACGGGTTGCGCGCGCGGTTGCCGTTCACGTACAGCGTGGCGCCCGGCGGGTAGGTCTCGATCTCCAGCCGCGCCGGGATCGGCTCCAGCTTGAAGAACAGCGGCTTGGTCTCGGCCAGGTCGACGTCGACGACGCGCGTCTGCCCCTGGTAGTTGGGCTTGGTGACGTCGACGCGGTAGCGCCCGCGCGGGACGGAGAAGTTGTTGGGGGCCTGGCCCGTGGCGATCACGTGGCCGGTCTGCCCCTCGGGCGAGATCCGCACGGTGACGTCGTCGGGGACGGCGTTGATCACGAACGTGCTCGGGCGCCGGTCGATGGCGCTGATCCGGTCGCGCGCCAGCGTGGTGAACTCGCCCTGCGGGTTCTCGTCGGCGTAGCGCTGGTAGTTGGCGCGCGCCTCTTTCAGGCGACCGAGCAGGTACTGGCACTGCGCCATCATGAACAGCGCGGCCGGCCGGCTCTTCAGCTCGTTGGCCCGCGCGAACTCGATCAGCGCCTGCTCGTGCTCGCGCGCGTCGAAGAGCTGCAGCCCCATCTCGTAGTGCGAGCGCGCCTCGGCGGTGGCGTCGTCGGCCCGTGCCGGACGCGCGACCGCGGTGACCAGGATCAGCGCGAGCAACAGATGTGCCCGCGCCATCACTGGTCGGGATAGGCTTCGCGCGACCCCGAGGGGAGCACGCCGCGTCTGACCGAGTCGGCGGCCTCGGAGTTGGCCGCGGGCTCGGCCGCGGACCTCGTGGGACGATGTTCGACGCGCACGTGCGACCGGTGTGACGGCCGGGGCGCCGGCAGATTCGCCGGCAAAGTCGAATCCACGGCAGGCGCGACGGCAGCCGCCGCGCCGGGCGGCGGGACGACGACCGGCGGAACCGGCGCCGGCTCGGCGGGCGCCGTTGTCGCGGCGGGCGACGGCGGGTGTGCGGGCGGCGGTCGTCGCAGCGCCAGCGAAACCCCCGCGGCCAGCAAGGCGCCGGCGGTCAGCGCCAGCGGCCAGCGCGGCGCCATCCGGCTGGGGGCCGCCCCCGCGACGGCCGGCGGCAGCCCGACGTTCTGGTCGCCGGCCAGCAGGCGCTCGAGGTCGCGCTCCAGCTCGCCCATGCTCTGGTAGCGGCGCGCACGGTCCTTGTCCATCGCGCGCATCACCACCGCGTCGACGGCGTCCGGGATCCCCAGCTCGGGGCGCAGCCGCGCGGGCGACGGGGGTTCGTGCGTGAGCACCTGGGAGATGATCTGCAGGTAGTTGTTGGCGCGGAAAGGGACCTCGCCCGTCAGACATTCGTAGAGCAGCACGCCCAGCGCCCAGATGTCGACCCGGTGGTCCAGATCCTCCTCGCCCCGCGCCTGCTCGGGCGACATGTAGAGCGGCGTCCCCAGCAGCAAACCGGTGTGCGTGAGCCGGTAGCTCTCGGCCCCCTCGTCACCTCCCGGCTTGACCGCCTTGGAGATGCCGAAGTCCACCACCTTGACGAAGTCGGCGTCTCCGCGGCGGACCAGGTACAGGTTCTCGGGTTTCACGTCGCGGTGGAAGATCCCCTTGGCGTGAGCCGCGCCCAGCGCGCTGGCCGCCTGGCGCACGATGCGCAAGCTTCGCTCGATGGGCAGCGGGGCCTCACGCCGCTCGAGGTCGGCCAGCGATTCGCCGTCCAGGAACTCCATCACCACGAACGAGCGACCGTCGTCGGTGGTCCCGAAGTCGGTGACGTCGACGATGTTCTCGTGGCCGATCGAGCTGGCCAGCCGCGCCTCTTGCAGCAGGCGGGCGACGAAGTCGCTCTTGGCGTGGAACTTCTCGAGCAGCACCTTCACGGCGACGCGCTTGCCGATCAGCGTGTGCCGCGCCTCGTAGACGGCGCCCATCCCCCCCTCCCCGATGCGCCGCAGCACCTCGTAGCGGCCGGCCAGCACCGTCCCCAGCAGTGAATCGAACTGGGGGTCGGCCGCCGGGGCCAGCGCCAGCGCCGCGCCGCCCTGCGGGCAGACGTGCGTCGCCAGATCGCATTCGGTCTTACAGGTGGGACACGTAGACACGCGACCGCTCCAGTTTACACGCCGCTGCGGGCATTGCCCGTCGCGCTTGACAGATCTGCCTCGATCTTTCCACAGTTGCGGAGCTTCATGACCAGACCGGCGCACGCGTTCATCTTCGACCTCGACGGCACCCTTGCAGACACGATGCCCTCCCATTTCGTTGCATGGACCGCCATCGCGCGCCGGCACGGGCTGCTGTTTCCGGAGGCCCGCTTCTATTCACTGGGGGGCGTCCCGACGGTGAAGATCGCCGCCATGCTCATCCAGGAGGCGCAGCTGGCCCTGGATCCGATGGCCGTCGCGCTCGAGAAGGAGCAGGCCTATTTCGATGCCCTCACCCCCAATGGCATCCGCGCCATCCAGCCCGTCCTCGAGCTGGCGCAGGCCCACCGGGCCGAGGGGCCGCTGGCGATCGCCTCCGGCGGGGTGCGGCGCGTGGTCATGCGGTCGCTCGAGTCGCTGGGGATCGTGGACTGGTTCGGCGCGATCGTCGCCGCCGAAGATACGGCGCGTCACAAGCCGGACCCCGACGTCTTCCTCGAGGCCGCGCGCCGCCTGAACGCCGATCCGGCCACCTGCACCGTCTACGAGGACACCGACATCGGGCTGGAAGCGGCCCGGCGCGCCGGCATGCGCGCGGTCGACGTCAGGCCGATCATCGCCGCGACGAAGCCGGCGGCTTGACGACCTGACCTCTCCGCGGCCCTCTCCATGCTTTCGCATGGAGAGGGAGAAGGAGCGCTACGAGGCCCGGGGCTTGATGCCGAAGAACGCGGCGATCTTGGCGAGCAGCTGGGTCTTCTGGGCGGCGGTGGGGGGCGCGTCGGGCGCTTGTGCCTCGTCGGCCGCCTGGTGGCGGGCCAGGATGTCGCTGATCGAATCCGCCAGCTCCGGCGTCTCCTCGAGGATCTGCTGGAACGCCTCCTTGTCGACCACGTAGCACTCGACGTCGGACTTCGCGACCACGGTCGCGGAGCGCGGGGCGCCGGTCATCAGCGACATCTCGCCGAAGAACTGCCCGGCGGTCATCGTCCGGGCGCGCACCGCGACGGTCCCGCTGCGGATCACGTACAGCGAATCGCCGGGATCGCCCTGGCGCAGGATGGTCTCGTCAGGGCCGAACATCAGCAGCTTCATCCGCCGCGACAGCCGGTCGACGCGCTGGGCGTCCAGCGCGCGGAAGAGGTCGACCCGGGCCAGGGCGTCGATGCGCCGCGCGTACTCCTGGTCGTCCTGCCGGCGCGCGCGCTCGTCGTTCATCTCGGTCAGGCGCACGTTGTGGGTCGGGAACGGCATCTCCATCCCAGCCCGGTTCAACGCGTACCAGACCGCGCTTCGGACCGCGGCGTTGATGGGCTCGTGGCGCCGGAAGTCGTCCATCCAGTAGACGACGCTGTACTCCGATCCGTCCTCCTTGAAGTCCGCGAGCAGACAGTCGGGCGGCGGCTCCGACCGGACGAACGGAAGCGCGCGAACGGCCTCGACCACCGCCTCGCGCACGCGGCCGGGTGGATGCTGAGAGTCGATGCGCACCTGGATTCGCTCTCGGTGCGCCGTGGTCGGGCGGCTGTAGTTCACGATCGTGCCGCGGGTGATGGCGGTGTTGGGGATCAGCGTGAGGTCGCCGGTCCTGGTGACGATGGTGGTGGCCCGCCAGCGAATCTCCCGGATCTGCCCCTCGATCTTGGCGTCCAGGCTGATCCAGTCGCCGATCTCCAGGTCCCGCTCGAGCTGCAAGGTCAACCCGGCCATCAGGTTCCCCAGCGTCTCCTGCAACGCCAGGCCGATGACCGCGGTCGTCAACACCGACGCGGTGAACACCTTGGTCACGTCGATCTCCGACCGTGTCAGCACGATCAGGGCGGCGACCAGGTAGGCGATCCCCTGCATCAGGTCGCGGAGGATGCGGGGGATGGCGCGCCGGCCCAGCGCCACGTCGAACAGCAGCAGGCTCGCGACGATCACCACCGCGAACGAGAACAGCAGCAACGCCAGCAGGCGGGCCCAGTCGTGGTGCGCCGGTTCGGTGGCCGGCGAGCGCCAGACGGCCAGCGCCACCAGGGCGAGCAGGTAGCCGCCGGCGAAGAAGATCCCCGCCTTGACGCGCCCCCGCTCGGTGACCGGAACGACCGCCCGCAGCACCAGCAGGGCGAGCAGGAGCGCCACCGCGATGAGCGGCAGCGACCCTTGCGCCGACCACTCGTTCGCCAGCCGTGACGGCAACGGGCGGACCGTATCACAATCCGCTACCTTGACAGGTGCGGCTCGGTCCGCAATCCTCAACGATTTCGACCTGGAGCGTAGAAGGAGAACGGAAATGCCCGAGATCAGCACGTTCAAGAAAGCCCCCTTCGTGAATGGGAAGCCCGACCACATGGTCCGGGACCTCTCGCTCGCCGGGTTCGGACGCAAGGAGATCGACCTCGCCGAGACGGAGATGCCCGGCCTCATGGCGACGCGCGAGGAGTTCGCGAAGGGCAAGCCGCTGGCGGGCGCCCGTATCGCCGGCTCGCTCCACATGACCATCCAGACGGCGGTCCTCATCGAGACGCTCGAGGCGCTGGGCGCCGAGATCCGCTGGTGCTCCTGCAATATCTTCAGCACCCAGGATCACGCGGCCGCCGCCATCGCCGATCGCGGCGTGCCGGTCTTCGCCGTCAAGGGCGAGAGCCTGGAAGAGTACTGGGACTACACCTGGCGCGTCCTGCAGTGGTCGGACGGCGGCACCCCCAACCTGATCCTCGACGACGGCGGCGATCTGACGCTGCTGGTCCACCTGGGCGTCAAGGCGGAGAAGGACGCCTCATTCCTGAACGCCGACCCGGGCCACGAAGAGGGGCGCGTCCTCTACGCGCTGGTCAAGCGCGCGGTGAAAGAGCGGCCCGGCTTCTTCGCCCAGTGCGCCAAGAACATCAAGGGCATCTCGGAAGAGACAACCACCGGCGTTCACCGCCTGTACCAGATGGCGCAGAAGAAGGAGCTGCTGTTCCCCGCCATCAACGTGAACGACTCGGTCACCAAGTCCAAGTTCGACAACCTCTATGGCTGCCGGCACTCGCTGCCGGACGGCATCATGCGCGCGACGGACGTCATGCTGTCGGGCAAGGTGGTGGTGATCGCCGGCTACGGTGACGTCGGCAAGGGCTGCGCCCAGGCGATGAAGGGCCAGGGCGCGCGGGTCCTGATCACCGAGATCGATCCGATCTGCGCGCTGCAGGCGGCGATGGAGGGCTACGAGGTCACGACGATGAACAAGGCCGCGCCGCGCGGCGACATCTTCGTGACCACCACCGGCAACGAGTTCGTGATCACCGAGGACCACATGAACGCCATGAAGCACCGGGCGATCGTGTGCAACATCGGCCACTTCGACTCGGAGATCGAGATCGCCAAGATCAGGAAGCACAAGTGGGTCGAGGTGAAGCCCCAGGTGCACGAGGTGATCTGGCCCGACGGCAAGTCCATCATCGTGCTGGCCGAGGGGCGTCTGGTGAACCTCGGGTGCGCGACGGGGCACCCGAGCTTCGTGATGAGCAACTCGTTCACCAACCAGACCATCGCGCAGATCGATCTCTGGCTGGCGTCGCAGCGCAAGCCCACGCTCTCCGGCGTGGCCGGCTACGAGGCGGGGCGCGTCTACACGCTGCCCAAGAAGCTGGACGAGAAGGTGGCGCGCCTGCACCTCGCGAAGCTCGGCGTCGAGCTGGAGGTGATGACCGACCGCCAGGCGGCGTACCTGGGCATCCCCAAAGAGGGCCCGTACAAACCCGAGCACTACCGCTACTGATATTGACAGCGCCGGGGCGCTGACCACGTTCCCGGCATCATGCCTGCGAAGACGAAGATCGTCGGTCTCGATCACATCAGCGCTCCGGTTCGCGATCTGAGGGCCGCTCGTAAGTTCTACGAAGCGGCCCTCGGCGCGATCGGGATGAACATCAACATGGACGTCGGCGAGGCGTTCGGGATGGGGTCGAAGAAGCAGAACATCTTCTGGCTGGCCCGCGACAAGAAGGCGGGCGGCGGCGGCCACTACGCATTCACCGTCGAGCACCCCGAGGAGGTCGACGCCTTCTTCGAGGCGGCCATCGACGCCGGCGGCAAGGACAACGGCAAGCCGGGGCCGCGCCCCAGCTACGGTCCCAACTACTACGCCGCCTTCGTGAAGGACAAGGAAGGCAACAACATCGAGGTCGTCTGCTACGCGCGCGCGCCCAAGCGGGCGGTCAACGGTCGCGCGAAGCGACGATCGTCTCGGGCCTGATCCGCAGCTCGCCCGCCGCGCCGGGGATACTGAGGACGTCGCCGCGAGCCACCCGATCCAGCGCGGCGTTGGCTTCCGAGCGATGGCGGGTGAGGCGGACGAGCTCGCGCCGCCCCTGCCCGCCGCAGACGTACAGGCGAAGCCGGCCCTTGTCGGGCAGCGGGTCGCTGACCACGCGCTCGAACCCGGGCGCCGGCGCGACCGGCTGGGCCTGGAGCACCAGGTAGCTGAAGTCCACCCGCGCGCGCGAGGGGACGGGCGCGGCGTCGTGGCACCAGTCGCGCTCCGCGGCCAGCGCCGGACAGGGGCCCTGCCAGAAGCAGGGGGCAACCACGTGCAGCCCCGCTTTCAGCAGCTGATCGCGCACCGCCAGCAGCTCGCGCGAGGTCTCGCGCAGCGCCGGCTCGATCAGCACGACCAACCCAGCGGGCGCCAGCAACTCGCGCGCCCAGGCCAGCACCCGCAGGGCGCGCAGGGCCACCCGATCCGGGCGCCCGACGAAGAGCTCGTTCAGCAGGTGAGCCGCCACGACCAGATCGAAACGGCCCGCCACCGCGGGAAGCTCGACCGCCAGGTCGGCGCGAATCACCCCCGGGGCGACCGTGCGGTCGACGGCGACGACCTCCAGCCCGTCCCCGAACCGCGCCCGCAGCACGCGCCCGACAGCCCCCGTGCCGGCGCCCAGGTCCAGCGCCCGGGCCGGTCGAAGCGCCGCCGGCAGCTGGCCCAGGACCCGCCCCAGCGCCGCCTCGGTCCGCGGCGCGATCTCGCGGGCGTACTGCTCGCGCAGGGCCGGGTCGGCCAGGTACGCCGTCCCGACCAGCTCGCGCGCGCCGACCAGCCCGTCGTGAATGGCCGAGGTGCGGCGCCGGCGGCCCAACTCGCCCGACTGGCCCACTTTGGGCCTACCCCCGGCCGAAGATGTCCTTGAACGAGACGATCACCAGGATCCCCAGCAGCAGCACGAAGCCGGCCGTGTGAACGGCCGCCTCGATGCGCGGGTTCACGCGCTTGCGGGTGATCGACTCGATCGCCAGGAACATCGCCCGGCCGCCGTCCAGCGCCGGAACGGGCAGCAGGTTGAACAGGCCCAGGTAGACCGACAGCAGGATGAGCATCCCCAGGTAGTCGACCGCGCCCCGCTGGGCCGCCTTGGCGATCTGCTTGGTGATGCCGATTGGCCCCGAGAGGTCGGCGTGAACCCGGCCGCGGATCATGTCGTAGAGCCCGCCCAGGATGCCGACCGACGTGTAGTAGGGGTAGACGACCGCTTCCTTCACGGCGGCGCCCAGGCCGACCTTGGTCCGCTGGTCGATCGCGCCAATCTGGATGCCGACCTGGTAGACGGTGGCGGAGCGCTTTTCCGGCGTGACATGGAAGACGACCGGCTGGCCGTCCCGCAGAACCTTGATGTCCACGGGCGCACCCTGCGCCGCCTGGATGACGTCGGTGATCGGGTGGTCGGCGTTGACCGCCTGGCCGTTCGCCTCGACCAGCACGTCGCCTGCCCGCATGCCCGCCATCGCGGCCGGCCGCCCGGGGACCGGCTCGATGATCTTCTGGGTCTTGGACGGCATACCGAACGACAGCAGGACCACCAGCATCAGCACGAACGCCGTCGCGTAGTTGGCCGCGGGTCCGGCCAGGATGGTCGCCAGGCGCATCCAGCGCGGTCGGTTCGGATAGACGGTCTGATCGGACTTGTCGAACTCCTCGTTGGGGTTCATCCCGGTGATCTGGACGAACCCGCCCAAGGGAATCGGGGCGATCTGGAAGATTGTCCCCTTGCGCTCGAACCCGAGCAGCGTCGGGCCGAACCCGATCGAGAAGCGCTCGACCCGCATGCCGCACAGGCGGGCCACCAGGAAGTGCCCCCCCTCGTGCAGGACGATGAGGAGGCCGAGCCCGACTATCGCGACGAGAATCGAGAGCATCGTGCCAAGAGTAGCATGCCAGGGCCTGACCGACGCCGTGCGCGGGTCAGGCCGCCAGGAAGCGGAGGACCGGCCGTAGCAGCAGCGGCGTCGGCCGGCGGGGGCGCGAACCGACGACGTCGATGCCCAGCTCCTGGGCGCGGCGCTCGAACAGCGCCTCGAAGAGCAGCCCTGGGCGGCTGGCCCGGACGATGACCGGCAGCGCGGCCAGGCGGCGGGCGACCACGTAGCGGCCGCGAAGCACGACCGCGTCTCGGCCGCCGGCCAGCCGGGAGAGCGCCCAGCCGAGGGGCGCCAGCGACACCGGCTTGCCCGCCTCGAGCAGAACCAGCATGTCGCCGCGCGCCTCGGAGGCGCCACGCAGGAACGGGCGGCCGCCGGTGTCGCGGGAGAGCACGCGCACCCCCGGGACGGTGCCGGCGACGATGGCCGCGATGGAGAGGCTGTTGTCCGACGAGCCCGCGTTGACCGCCAGGATCTCGAACGGTCGGCCCACCCGTTCCAGATGCGCGGCCACGCTCCGGATGAGGTGACCGACCGAGTCCTCGTGATTGCCGACCGCGATCACGACCGAGATCTCGGGGTGCGTCGAAGACACGCGCTGCGCCATGGTGGGGGCTCCTCGCATTGGCGGTGTCCTGACGGAGAGCATGGAACGTGCCGTCATCCCAGTACCAGTAAATTTGCGGATTTGAGCCATATCACAGGGTGAACCGCGCAGTTCCCTTCGCACTTTTGAGGACCGGCGTGCGAACTCGGTTACACGCCGTTGACGTTCTCGTTACGTCAGCCTCAGCGCGTCGATCGCCCGGGCCAGCTCGGCCACATCCGGGCTGGCCACGCAGGGAATCCCGACCGCGGCGGCCTCGCGCAAGCTGGTCGGCGCCCCCTCGGTGCGACCGTTCGGCAGCGGGACCGAGGGGAGCGCGAACAGGTCGGCCGCGCGCAACCAGGCGGCGACCTCGGCCCGCGGCACGAACCCGGGCAGGCGCAATCGGACCCCCAGCCGCGCCGACAGCTCTTCCAGACGCCCGCGCTCCGGCCCATCACCCAGGATGACGACCTCCGGCGCGGCCGGCACGATCGCCGCGGCCCGGATCAGGCGGGCGTGCCCCTTGATGGGCACGAGGCGCCCGATCGACAGCACCGTCGGCGCCGAGAGGCCGAAGCGGCGTCGCAGCTCCCCATCGCGACCGCCGCGGGCGGAGAACAGCGGCGACGTGATGGGGAGCGGCTCGACCCGCCCCACCGCGCGCCCGGCCAGCGCGGCGAAGCGCTCGCGCAGCGCCGCGCTGACGAACCGCAGGTCGGTCCCGTCGCCCGCCAGGCGCCGGGCGATGGCGCGGCCGCCGGGGATGCGCTCGAGCAATGCGACGTCGCCCGAGTGCGCCCAGGCGCGGCGGGGCTGACCTGGCGCGCCGGCCGAGGCGGCCGCCGCGGCGGGGACCAGCCAGTGCGACTCGATCAGATCCCACGACGGCGCCCGCGACCGGACCTCGGCGGCCATCGCCGAGAAGAACGCGACGGCGGCGACCCAGGCACGGCCGCTGCCCTCCAGCGCCTCGGGCGCGCCCGCCCCATAGAAGAGCCCTGCTCGCGCCGGCAGCCGGGTGATGGTCAGGGCGCCGGAGCCGCCTTCCACGGATCGTGCGGGCGCAGCACCCGCCGCCACCACGTCCACCCGGTGGCCGCCGGCCAGCAGCGTTGCAACCCGATCGGCGACGAAGCTCCCCGCGTAGTCGTCGGCGTGCCGCGGGTACGAGGTCGTCAACAGGCCGATGCGCGACATCAGACGCGCGCCTGCCGGCGCCGTCGGACGCGGCCGGCGAAGGCACGAAGCAGGATTCCGGTCAGTGGCCCGGCCACGCGCGAGGGACGCAAGCCCGAGCGCCACGAGGGGCCGTACACCGGCCGCACCGGCACGTCGACCACGCGCGCGCCGACCGCGGCCAGGCGAGCCAGCAGATCGTTCGGGTAGCCGTAGCGCGGGTACAGCCGATCGGGCCCCACCGCCTGCAGCGCCGCGCGCGACATCGCGGTGTACCCACACTGCGAGTCGAAGATCCCCCGGTAGCCGGTCGCGAGCTGGGTCACCCACGAGAGCGCCAGGCTGCCCAGCAGCCGCACCGGCGGCATCTGCCGCCACCCACCCGGCCAGGCCAGCCGGTTCCCCTTGGCATAGTCGGCCGATCCATCGACCACCGGCGCCAGCAGCCGCGGCAGGTCGGCGGGATCCATCTGCCCGTCGCCCGCCATGACCGCCACCGCGTCGGCGCCCAGCTGCAGCGCGCGCGCGTACCCGGTCGCCAGGGCGGCCCCGACCCCGCGATTTTGCGGGTGGACGATCACCTCGACCCGGGCCGAACCGGGCCGCCGGGCCGCGCGCGCCGCCCGCGCGGTGCCGTCGGCGCTGCCGTCGTCGACCACGATGGTCCAGTCGACGAACGCCGGCACCGAGCGCAGCGTCCCGGCGATCTTGTCCGCTTCGTTGAACGCGGGAACGACGATCGCGATCGAGCGGCCGCAGAACACGCGCTCAGTCCGGGTCGGGCGCCAGGTCTGACGGGGGTGGGCTGTCGTCGTCCCCGCCGTTGTCGGGCTTGGGCGATGCCGACGAGCCCGACGACGGGGCAGCGTGGTGGCGATGGTGCGGCTTCGGCGCTGGGGCCGCCGCGGCGCCCGCGTCGGCGGCTGCCGCCGGGGCCCCGCCGGACGGCGTCAGCGAGATCGAGATCGGGTCGCCGCTGGCGACGATCTGCTCGAAGCTCTCGTAGCCGGGCTTCTCCAGCCGGATCCGCATCGAGCCGGTGCCGACCAGCTCGATCGGCAGGGTGACGGGCGTGGCCCCCATCAGCGTGTTGTTGTCGCTGCGGTAGATGTTCGCGCCTTCGGGCACCGACTTGATGTAGACGAAGAAGCGTCGCGACGGCGCGCTGGTCACGGCCACCGACGAGCCGAAGCCCAGCTTGTGGCCGTAGACCTTCCAGCCGGCCACGCCGGCGCCCGCCAGCAGGACCAGCGTCAGGAAGACGCCCCGGAACCTGGACTTCGGCTTCAGCGACGCGGGACCCGACTCCATCGGGGCCGGCCCGGCGCCCGACGACGTGTACGAGGTCGGCGCGACCGACGACGATCGCAGCGCGCTCCCGGTGACCGTGTGCCCATGCAGCGTGGCGTGCGGCGCGGTGGGTCGCGAGCCGCCCTTCTCGGGGAACAGGTCGTAGAGCAGCTGCGCCAGGTGGCTCGGCTGGAAACGCGCCGCGTGGACGATGTCGTCCAGCGCCTCCGCCATCTCGGCCGCGTCGGCCCAGCGATCGGCCGGGTTGTGGGCCAGCGCCTTCAGGATGATGGCGTCCATCGCCGGCGGCACGGCCGGGTTCTGCAGCGACGGGCGCGGGACCTCGCAGCGGCGGACGCGCTCGATGGTCTGCACGTCGTTGTTGCCCTTGAACAGCCGGCGTCCGGTCAGGACCTCGTGCAGGACGATGCCGCACGCGAAGATGTCGCTGCGGTTGTCGACGTTCTCCCCCTCGGTCTGCTCGGGCGCCATGTAGGCGTACTTGCCCTTCATGGTGCCGGCCTTGGTGGTCTCGGGGCCGGCGTCGCCCAGCGCCTTGGCGATGCCGAAGTCGAGCAGCTTCACCGCCCCCTCGTAAGAGAGCATCACGTTCGAGGGCGAGACGTCCCGGTGGACCATCCCCAGCGGGCGGCCGTTGTCGTCGGTCAGCGCGTGGGCATAGGCCAGCCCGCGGCAGGCCTCGCGCCCGATGTAGGCGACCATCTCGGGGCGCGGCGGCCCCATCGTCTTCCAGATGGCGCGCATCGTCTCGGACAGGTCGTGGCCGCGGATGTACTCCATCGAGATGAAGTACTCCCCCTCGACCGCGCCCAGCTCGAAGATGTGGACGATGTTCGGGTGTGCGAGGCGGGCCGACAGCTTGGCCTCCTCGACGAACATCTTGATGAACGTCGGGTCGCTCGACAGGTGCGGGAGGATCCGCTTGACCACGAACGTTCGTTCGAAGCCCGCAGGCCCCTGGATCCGGGCCTTGTACACCTCGGCCATCCCACCCCGACCGATGAGCTCGAAGAGCGTGTACTTGCCGAACTGGATCGGCTCGCTGAGTTGGGCGGTGGCCAAGGCAGACCTAACACGAGAACGCGCCTGACGCGCCGACTTCCCGGGGCGCTTATGATAGCGATCCTGTGCGTTCGCCGCAAATGGCTAAGAATCTGCCGGTCATCGATATCGTGGTGGTGGGCGGACTCGACCCCGGCGGCGGCGCCGGGCTGTTTCGGGATGTGGCCACGGCGGCCGCCCTGGGAGCGCAGGCCCACGCAGTCGGGACCGCCTGGACCGAGCAAGCCCATGGGGCGCACCAGGTCGAGCCGCGCGACCCCGACGCGGTCGCGAGCGCGCTGGCCCGCGCCGTCGCCGGGCTGGCCCCAGGTGCGGTCAAGATCGGCATGGCGGCGGGTCCCGCCACCATGCGCGCCATCATGGACGGTCTGGCGTCGTACGCCGGGCCGGTCGTGGTCGATCCCGTGCTGGCGACCAGCCGAGGTGGAAGCCTGTGGTCCGCCGAACCCCGCGCGCTGCTGCCGCTCCTGCGCCGGGCGACGCTGGTGACGCCCAACGCGCCCGAGCTGGCAGCCTTGAGCGGGCGGCCGGTCGCCAGCGTGCCGGAAGCCGAGCTGGCCGGCCAGGCGATGGTCCGGGACGACGGACTGGCGGCCGTCCTGGTCAAAGGGGGGCACCTGGCGGAATCCGAGGACACGGTGGTCGACCTGCTCATCGCGCCGGACGGCGTTCGCCCCTACCGGCACGCGCGGGCGCCGGGGCCCAGCCCGCGCGGCACCGGCTGTGCGCTGGCGACGGCGGTCGCGGTCGGGCTGGCCCGAGGGTCCACGCTGGACCAAGCCATCCAGCAGGCGATCGGGTGGATCGAAGGCGCCATCGCCCGCGCCCACCCGGTGGGCGCCGAACGCCACCTGGACGGTTAGGCTCCCCAGCTTCGCCGGGGAGGCGCAGAACGGAGTTCAGGGTGAGGGGGCGGCGGCGAGCTCGAGCCGGATCATGGGCGTCCGCCTGGTCGGCAGCAGGCCCATCGCGTTGGTCGGATCGTTGTCCCGAATGAACGCTTGCCCGGACGCCACGCTGCTCGCCCAGATGCTGGGCGCGCCGTCCAGCCGGTGAACGCCGATCCAGACAATCCCCTTGAGCGGCGCGAGGTCGACCAGGTCTTCCACCACCCAGCGACCGTCCCGCCCGTCGGACAGGTCCTCTTTGGCGAGATCGCGGGTCAGGGTGCGGAGCGCCGTGCCCGGGGTCTCCAGCGGCGTGCTGTCGTAGATGACGATCTCCAGCTTGCCCAGCGCCTCCGCCTGGAACCGGAGCCGCAAAGGCTTGTATTTCCCATCGGGCAGCTGGAAGCGCACGACGCTCTCGTACGTGTTGGACGGGAACGAGAGCGGCCCGCTCGCGTGCGCGTCGTCGTACGCCATCACCAGCTCACGCGCCGGTGCCGTGGCGGCGGTGGTCGAGGCGCACCCCGTCGCCACGATGGATTGCCCCAAGAGGACCAACACCCCGAGCCGCATGACTTCGAACGCTACATCGGAGAATTGGGGCAACAGCTTCAGCGCGGGCAGGCGCACCCGCCCGACCTCGACGGTGTGGTGAGATGTCACACCACGTTGACCGTGCGGGAACGCGCGTGATATCTCCCCGGCGCATGAACAGAGTCGGCCTGGCTCTGGTGGGCGCCGGCCCCTGGGGTCGGACGCTCGGGCGCACGGTCATGCAGATCCCCGACGTGGAGCTGCGCTGGATCTGCGAGCTGGACTCGGCGCGCCGGGCAGAGGCCGCCGCCCTGGCGCCGGAGGCCCGCGTGACGGGAGCGCTGGACGAGGTGCTCGCGGACCCCGCCGTGCAGGGAGCGCTGGTGGCGGTCGACTCGCCCCGACACCACGCCGTCGGCCTGCGCGTGCTGGACGCCGATCGGCACCTGCTGGTCGAAAAGCCGATGGCGCTCACCGTCGCCGACGCGCGAGAGCTGCACACGCTGGCGGACGCGCGCGGTCGAGTCCTGGCGGTCGACCATCTGCTGCTGCACCACCCCGCCATCCGCCGCGCGCGGCTCCTGATCTCCGAGGGGGCGCTGGGCCAGCCGCTGTGGCTGGAGGCGACCCGTTTCGCCACCGGCAGGGCCCGGCCCGGCCAGAGCGTCTGGTGGACGCTGGCGCCGCACGATGTCTCGCTGGCGCTGCACCTGTTCGAGGCGGTGCCCGTCGCGGTCACCGCGGTCGGCGGCGCCGCGCGCCCCAGGGGCCGCGGCGACGACGCGGTGGTCTGGGCCACGTTGCACTTCGCCGACGGGCGGCTGGCTCACATCCGGGTCGCGCGCCAGGCGGCCGAGAAGAAGCGCCAGTTCACCATCGGGGGCGACCGCGGATCCATGATCTTCGACGAGCTGTCTCCCGATCGGACGCTGCGGATCCAGCCTCTGGACGGGCCCCTGCGCGCCGAATCCTTCGCGCTGCCGGCGGGCGATCCGCTGTCTGCCCAGTGCCGGCAGTTCATTCACGGCGTCGTGCGCGACGATCCCACGGCCGGCAACGGCGCCCACGCGCTGGCCGTGGTGCGCGTGCTGGAAGCGGGGACGCGCTCGATGGCCGCGAACGGGGCACCCGTCGAGGTCGATTGAACCGCCGCGCTCACTGGCGCCACGCGACGGCCGTGGTCGATCGGGGCGCCCGCATCGGAGCCGGCACCAAGATCTGGCACTTCACCCACGTCATGGGGGGCGCGCGCATCGGCGAACGCTGCGTGCTGGGGCAGAACGTCTTCGTCGCCGCCACCGCGGAGATCGGCGACGGCTGCCACGTCCAGAACAACGTGTCCGTCTATGACGGCGTTCGGCTGGGACCCTCGGTGTTCGTGGGGCCGTCCGCCGTGTTCACCAACGTTCGCAACCCGCGGGCCGGCATC
>Ga0335083_10003520_pt1 | contig 20253 bp, 16 predicted proteins | sample Lox_Sample_42_FD_206716 | JGI IMG/M metagenome (GOLD analysis project Ga0335083, IMG submission 206716) | Soil microbial communities from Loxahatchee National Wildlife Refuge, Florida, United States - Lox_Sample_4.2 | ecosystem: Environmental > Terrestrial > Soil > Wetlands | place: USA...
TCTTCTTCGTCCCATTGATAACGTTCGAGTTTTTGATCCTGTTGCGGAAGCCTCAAATCAAGACCTTCGCGAGCGTATCCATATGCGTTAACAGCCCCCCGGAGGCCGTCAATGATTTCCGGGAGTACCTCAAGTTGGACGGGCTTGTCATGCCGGATAGCAGTCAGGAGGCAGTCTAGGTTAAATTGCGTCCAGGCAGCATAAAACCTAAAATGAGTGGCGATCTCGCGATCTTTTTCGATAAGCTCTGGAGGAACCGTCGCTGAAGCGATCTTGGCTATTAATCCGCTGGTACGACGGAGTGACCACACTGTGAAGATGGCCTGATCCCGTGCGGCGGCCCCGAAACGATCCAAGCCGTGCTCACGAAATTCAGCCTCTAATTCACAGAATGAATCATTCAGAACACGTTCAATGGTGACTGGCGGAAGAACGGCCTTGACCAACCGAGCCAAAAGCGTTATGGTTAGCGCGTACTGCTCAAATACGGCTTCCCGCGCTGCGACAAACTCTGATCTGGTTTGTGCAGAGATAGCTTTCAGAAGCAGGTCGTCAACGAACGTTAGCGCTGCTTGGGCATCTATTTTGCCGACAGAGCGTCTCTGTGACGGTAGGCCGACCAGGGCGAGCAGGTCAGCTAGCCCTTCAGGCCTAACATTGGTCCGCTCTAAAATTGCTTCGTTCATCTTGCCCGTTTCCACCTAGCGCGATTTGCCTTCAATGCTATCTCCCGGCGCCGTTCTGGCGTTAGTTTCTTCGCACGTGCAGGTCCACCGACCGCTCCCCCCACGCGCGCTGCAGAAGATCGTTTATCTTCTTTTTTTTCAGTAGTAAGACTCTTGACGATGCGGAAGGCACTAACGTTTAGGTCCATGGCGGGACCTCACGGCTACGTAGATGCGTCATACAACGCACTCGGTGTCAAGTATTTCATGGAATCCAGCACGAGACAAGTGAGGAATCGACATTTTACCTCCAGACAACATGGTACGCAATACTGTCAGTTCTATTTGACCAAATTGCTTGACAAAATGCAAGTCGTCAAGCAAAATGGTCAGTATGAATAGGCTTTCGACTGTGGAACGCGCACAAGTCGTTAGATGCCTAGTGGATGGGAATTCGATCCGGGCAACCGTTAGAATTACCGGTGTAGCTAAGAATACCATCGCCAAACTGCTCCTCGAACTTGGGGCTGCCTGCCTAGAGTATCAAGATCGCGCGTTCCGCAACCTGGGCTGCAAGCGAATTCAGGTAGATGAATGCTGGGCCTTCTGTTACGCCAAGGCAAAAAACGTGACTCCTGAAATCGCCGCAAAGAATCCGTTCGCTGGCGATGTCTGGACCTGGGCAGCAATCGACGCAGATACGAAGCTCATTCCCTCCTGGATTATCGGCCCGCGCGATAATGTGACTGCGCGAATTTTCGTGAACGATCTCGCTGGGCGTTTAGCGGACCGCGTCCAACTTACAAGCGACGGACTCAACGTTTACCTGCAAGCGGTCGAACGTGCATTTCGCGGCGAGGTTGATTATGCTCAGTTGGTTAAAATCTATGGCGCGGCCTCCGATGGAGAGACGCGCTACAGCCCAGCCGAGTGCATCGGATGCGAACGAAAGGTAGTCGTTGGTTATCCCGATCCCGAGCACGTCAGCACAAGCTATATTGAACGCGCGAACCTCACCATGCGCATGGGGATGCGCCGCTTTACTCGCTTGACCAATGGCTTCTCTCGCAAGATTGAGAACCATGCCGCCGCTGTCTCCCTGCACATGATGTATTACAATTTTGTCCGAATCCATCCGACCTTGAAAGTCACTCCGGCGATGGCTGCGCGGGTCACAGATCGGCTTTGGGAAATCGAAGGCATAGTGGCGCTTTTGGATCATGAAAAATCAAACTGACCCACTACCCACCGCGCCCTTCCTCGCTACACTGTTGTATGTGGTTCGCGTCCTGTTGTCGATCCTGGCCGGCGCCGGGGTGCTCACGGCCGGTGTGGGCACCGACCTGGCGCGTGAGTTTCAGGCCATCTCGCTCGATCCCGAGCTGTGCTATCGGGTCACCGAACTCAACCTCGCCAAGGAAGATATCAAGGTCTACCTGGCTTCCGGCTATCTGATCTTCACCAAACCCGTCGGCGGATTCCGGCAGGGGGCGGTATTCGTCGCCTCGGCCGATGCAGGGGATGCGGAAGTCTTGCTGCTGCCGCCCTCGCGCTCCGAGCGCCTTTCGCTGGCCACTTTCACGAAATTTCCGAACCTGGAGGAACACTTCAAGGCCGCAGCCTTTCTTTTCAGCGACGCGACGGCCGCGGAGTTGCTCGCGCGAATCGACGCCGATTCATCGGGCAAGAAGATGCCGGAGCTCGGCAACGTTTTAGTGGAGCAGTGGAATCCCACAATGAGATACCTGGAGAACACGTTTGAGACCAGCCTGGTGCACGACGCGCTGTCCAACGACCGGAAATCCGGGTTTTTCTACATGGCGGTGTCGGGCAACCAACTGGGCAATTTCGATCTGCTCTACGATCCCGGCATGCAGGAGCAGATCTTCGTGGGCAACCTGGCGTATCGAAACAATCGCGCCTATTTCGACTCCTGGAGCAGTTTTCCGTCACGCTCGGTTCGCAACGGCGCTGCGCCGCCTGGGCCCCCGGCCGTGCTGGATGATTTTCGGATCGACGCGACCATCGGGGAAGACTTGAAGATGACGGCGGTGACTCGCGCCCTGCTGACGCTCAAACGTGCCGACGGAGCGCCGCTGCGCTTCAGCATCTCGCCCAATATGCGCGTGACCGAGGCGCGCATCGATGGAAACCCGGTAGAGGTGTTCTCGCGCGGATCGCTCCCCTCCAACGTGCTCACGAACTCCGAGGAGAGCGAGTTCCTATTGATCCCCAGCCGCCCGCTCGATCCCGGCCAACCGCACGAGCTGGAGGTCCATCACGAAGGCGAGGTAATTCACCAAGCGGGTCAAGGGGTCTACTATGTAAACTCGCGCGGCACCTGGTATCCGCGCATGGGAATCGAATTCGCCAACTACGATCTGACGTTTCGTTATCCGCGCAACCTGACGTTGGTTTCCACCGGCGGCCTGGTGGAAGACCGGACGGAAGGCGATTGGCGGATTATGCACCGGAAAACTGAATCGCCCATTCGTTTTGCGGGCTTCAATCTAGGGGATTTTCAGTCCGCTTCGATCAACGAAAAAGGGTACCTGATCGATGTGTACGCAAATCGGCATATCGAGACTGCGCTTCAGCCTAAGGGTCCGGTGGTTGCGGATCCAGCGCCTGCGGCCGTGATCCGGCCGCGCCGGCGCGATCCCCGGGAGCTTCTGCCGGACGTGATGCTGCCGCTGCCGCCCGATCCGGCGGGTCGGCTGGCGCAGGTGGAGAAGGACGTGGTGGAGACGTTGGATTTCATGACTCAGGAGTTCGGGCCGTCGGCCACCCGCAATCTCGCCATCACCCCGATTCCAGGCAATTTCGGCCAGGGCTTTCCGGGGCTGGTTTATCTTTCCACGCTGGCGTATCTGAATCCGGGGCAGCGTCCGGAGCAGTTGCAGGCCCACTATCCGGAGACGTTTTACTCGGAATTGCTGGAGCCGCACGAAATCGCCCACCAGTGGTGGGGTAATCTGGTCATTCCGGCGAGTTATCGCGACGAGTGGCTGATTGAGGCGTTGGCCAACTATTGCGCGCTGCTGCTGCTGGAAAAAAACAAAGGCGTGAAGGCGCTGAACGACGTGCTGGACGATTATCGCGACCGGTTGCTGAGCAAGACCGAGAATGGCCATACGCTGGAATCGTCCGGTCCGATCACTTGGGGCCGGCGCTTGCAGTCGTCGCTCGCGCCCGATGCCTGGCAAGTGGTGGCCTATCAGAAAGGCACCTGGATCATGCATATGCTCCGGCGCCAGCTGGGCGACGAGAATTTCTACAGCCTGTTGCGCGACGTGGCGAACCGCTATCGTTTGAGCCCGATCAGCACCGGACAGTTCCGCGAGCTGGCGCAGGCTTACACGGCTCCGGGATCGAAAGACCGAACTCTGAGGAATTTTTTCGAGAATTGGGTGGATGGCACCGGGATTCCGGCGGTGAAGCTGTCCTATTCCTGGAGCGGCGGCAAGCTCAGCGGGGAGCTTTCGCAGGCTAACGTGGGAGACGACTTCACGGCGCTGGTTCCGGTTGAGGTTCAGAGTGCGAAACAGAAGGCGGTGTACTGGCTTCCGACCGGCAGCGATCCAATACCGTTCAAAATTCCGTTATCCGCGCCGCCCGCGCGGGTTGCGCTGCTGGGGAGCGATTGCTTGATGACGATTTCGCGATGAGCACGCGCTCCAAAACATATACTTCTTAACGCATGCCGATCGCATCCAAGCGCAAAACGGAGGCGCGGAAAGAAGCGCCGATTGTCGAAGCCGAGGCGGAGCCGCGTCCACAGCAAGAAGAACAGCCGCCCGCGCGAAAAGTAACAGCTTTGATCTTTTCCTACGACAGCGCACCGGCGCTACGGAGATGCCTGGCGGCGCTGGAAGGCTCCAACGACCGCGCGTCGATTGAGATCCTGGTGGTGGATTGCGGCTCGCACGACGAAAGCCCGCAACTGGACTCCGAATTCCCCGAGGTTACCATCCTGCGTTTGCCTCGTTATTTCGGGCGCACCAAGGCGGTGAATATCGGCACGCGGACCGCGGCCGGCGAATACCTGTTGGTGTTGACGCCCGAGGTTGAGGTGCTGCCGACCACTGTGCCGGCGCTGCTGGCGCGCCTGGAACCGGATTCTGAAGCCGTGGCGGTCGCGCCGCTGCTGTTGGATACCGACGCCAACCCGACGGCGCAATTCTTCCGGCTGCCGACGCCCGATAGCGGGGTTGAACTCAGGCCCGTGGAGGTAGACAAATCGGCGGAAGCGGTTGGCGTGGAATACGCCACCTTTCAAGCCTTGATGGTCCGCAAGTATTTCGTCAAGGGGATCAACTACCTGGACGAACGCTACGGCGAGTTCGGAGCGGACGCCGAGTTGTGCTACCAGATCCGGCGGGCCGCGCGTAAGACTTTGGCGCTGCCGCAGGTGACGGCGCTGTACACGCCCTGTTCGCCTTACTCGGCCGCGGCTGAGACCATTCTGGCGGCCGACCGCGTCCACGGGGCGGCGGTTTATTTCGGCAAGCACTATGGCTTCCTGACGGGGCTGCTGTTTCGGATCAAATCCGCGCTCCAGGCGCTCGTTACGCTGCGGCTAGGGCTTTTTGCGGCGCTTGTTTCCGGGAGCAGGATTGATGGGTCGCAAACAGTCATTTTGTAAACCACTGAATATCAATGGTTTATGGGTAAGATGATGAGGCTGGATCGGGGCGTCAACCCGGTCTTAGTACCTAACGTTTCTTCTGCCTACTGACGATACTAGGATCGGTATGCAGACTGATGCTTTGTTGTGGATTCTGTTGCCGGTCTTTATTGCGGCTGGTTCCGCGTTGCTGTCCTATTTCGTGATGCAGTCGCGAATGGATGTCGCGATAGCGAGAGAGCGGGAGGTGCTGGCAGAAGCGCGCGCGGAGACCCGTCTGCAAAAGAACACCATGGAAGAGCGCGTCAAAGCCACCGAGCAGGAGGCGCGGCGCAAGGCCCTGGATGAATTCATGCAGGACTTTCGCATCGAGGAGCGGCACTACTTCCGGGAGAATACATCCGATTCGGCGCGGCAGAAATCGATGGTGCTGCAAGAGCGTCTGTATTTCCGCAACATTCCTCTGTCCAATTGGGTAGAGCACGAAATGCTGGTGGAAGAACACGGCTCAGATGTTCGGCAAATCGCGAAAGGCCGCTCGGTCTTTACGACCAGGTCGATCGGACCGCAAGAAAGCAAGACCACGCTGTCGCATCTGCTCGATCAGGCGACGACCGTGACGTCGACGGCGCAATTGGCGCAAGCCTTGAATGGCAGCCGGATCAGCTAGCGGACCGCAGACCGCGCGCGATCGCTAACAGCGCAGCGGCCAGGGCCAGGGCACTCAGAGCGGCGGACCAATACAAGATTCGCGGAACGAATCGCATCCGGATTTCGTGTTTTCCCGCGGGGACGCGTAGCGCTCGGAAGGCTACGTCGGCGATGTAGATGGTCGACGGCTGACCGTCGATGGCTGCTTGCCAACCCGGATAATACGCATCGGTATTCACCAACAGCGATTCGCGATCACTTTCGACTCGGACAGCCCACTCATTGGCTGAATAGGATAGGATCTGCACCTGTCCTGGGGCGTGGGGCGGCGAGAAGTCGGCGAACGAATCGCTGTTTGTCTCCAGAATGGTAGTTTCATCCGGCCGGAATGCCGGATCGTGCAAAGCGCGGGCTGCCTCGTTCAGGTTTCGGACGGCCATCACGCGGCCTGAGAGAAAAAACCGCGGCATGGAGAGACTGTTTTCATAGATTCTGTAGCCGGCGGTTTCGGCCGCGAGGGTTAAGTTCGGGTCGCTGATGGCGGCGTGCGAAAGCAGGAACCGGTCGTTCATCAGACCGACTATCGGGGAGGAAGGTTTTATCACTTGATAGCAAGAGCCCCAGCGCTCGCCGGGCGCGAAGGAAAGCCGGACTTGGATCACGCGCTCGGGCGCTAGTGGGTCGCATCCATTGGCGGTGGGCACTTGAATCAGCGGCGCCGTGCTCGACCAGGCGTAAGCGACGTCGGGTGTTGTGTCGAATCGCGAAGCAGGTAGCGTGGCGGCTGTTAGATTTCGAAGTTGCTGCAGCAGGGCGATGCTGCCGTCCGCTGAATGATGCGTGAAGCCGGGTTCGGCGGCGAGCGACATGGTGTTCATCGGCCGGTCCGAACTTACCAGGATGAGATCGAGCGCGATCGCCAGACCCACCAGCGTTTGGATCCGGGTATTGGGAAGGAAACGGTCGGCGCCGAGGCCGGCGAGAACGGCCAATCCGAGCGAGAAAACGCAGAGCAGAAACTCGGGATGAATGCCGATGCGGAGGTTCACCGGAAGCGCGGCCAGGGTTACGCGGCCCAGCGGCGTTTTGTCACCCAGCATGGCTAGCGTAGACAGAGCTGTGAGCAGCCCGCAGACGCGGGTCCAAGGCGCAGGTTTCCAAACAACCACCGCCAGAGCCAGCACGAGGCCGAGGATGCTCGAATACAGATACAGAAAGGTCAGGTCGACGGGTCCGTGGAACTTGGCCGGATCGAACACGGACCAGTAATTGGGAATCACCAGGGACAGCAGCGCTGAGGGAGGGATGCCGCCGCCGGTACCAAGCCATTCGGCGCGGTACTTGGCGACACTATTTTGGGTGAGCTGGAGGGTTGGGATGATCTGTATCGCGGAAACCAGGAGCGCGCCGATCGAAGCCAGGAGGACGGCTGGGAAACTCCGCCAGGCGCCAACGCGGAACAAGGCCATCAGGATGGCGAGCGCCAGCGCGGATGTGAAGGCAGCCACGGCCACTTGCGGGAGGCCCGCCAGAATGGTGAGTCCGAGCGCCAGGGCGAGCAGCGCGACCCAGTGCCAGCGGATGCGCGCGCGTAGCTGAACCACGCACAACCAGATCAGTGGCAGCCAGCTGGCCCCGTGCATCGCACCCATATGTTCTGTTTGGGCGGCGAAGAAACAGCCCAGCTCGTAGACGGTGGCGCCGATCCACGCCGCAGCCGCGCGTGTTCCGAGTGCACGCAGCAACGCGTACGTGCATAGTCCGGCGAAAATCACCTGAAGGACAACGGCGCCGGCCAGCATGCGCGGAATCAAATCGAGGCTCCGCCATGCGCCGACGAGTTCGGCCGGCAGGACCGGGGGATAAAAGAGCGCGGCTTGTATGTTTGCAAACAAGGGAGTGCCGCAGTAGGTGTAGGGATCCCAGAGCGGCAGGTGTCCGTGCCGGATGGAATCGGCAATTAGAGTTGCGAAAGGGACGTGGACCACTCGAAAGTCCCAGGGGAAGACGAAGCCGTGGTAGAAGAGCACGCGCCGGTGAAAGACCAGCGCAGCGATGGCGAGCGCGGCCGCGTAAAGCAGGTCCTGGCGGCCGATCCCGCGGGTCATTTTATCGCTGGACTGCAAACTTCATATTATTCTGTAAGTTAGGAACGCGATGTCAACCGATCCCGGCGCCGTGTCAACCGAATCGGCCGATCCACGTCCTGAAGATATGATGGGCGTCATGGCCGACCGTCTGGGGGCCAATCTTGCGGCGCTGGCTGATACGCGCGAGTTCGGTGCCTGGATGGCCGCCGAGCAGAAGCGTATCTTTCTGCTTTGCCGCAGGATGCTTCAGGATGTCGAGGATGCCGATGCCGCCACGCAGGACACGTTTCTCAAGGCCTGGCAAGCGCTGAAGAAGCCGGACCCAAAAGAGTTGGACGATCCGGGCAAATGGCTGACTCGGATTGCGGTGAACACTTGCCTGGACCGTTTGCGATCGAAGCGCTGGAGATTCTGGCGAAAGCGGCCGGAACCCCAAGATGAGGCGACCATCTTGGGGATGGCGGCGACAGGCGAACCAGACGCGGAAGATCAATTGTTCGCCAAGCAGATCGAGGGACGGATTAAGCAGGCGCTCGCGAGGTTGAGTCTTCGACAGCGGGCGGCGTTCACGCTGAGGCATTATGAAGACCGGAGCCTGGCTGAGATCGCCGAGCTGTTGGATTTGGATGTAGGAACGGTGAAAGTACACTTGTTTCGTGCCGTGGAAAAGCTTCGGGAGGAGCTGCACGATCTGTACTTTCGCAAGGGAAGAAAATGAAACACTGGACAGAGCTCGATTTTCAAAACTGGCTGTACGGCCTGAAGGAACAGGATGCGCACGCCGGCGAGTGCGCGGAATGCCGCGCCGAAATGGAACGGCTGCAGCAGACGCGCAGGCGGGTGGTGCAGGAACCGGAAGTATCCCGGGATTTCCTCGCGGCTCAGCGGCGCAGCATTTATAACCGGCTGGAAGAAGCGCCGCGGCGGAATTGGCACGCCTGGCGATGGGTGCTTTCTACCGCCATGCTGCTGGCGATCGTGTTCGGGTTGACGCTGCCGCGCTGGCACAAGACGGCGCCGCCCATTTCCGACGAGCAGTTGTTCTCCGATCTCGCGGCCATGGAGCAAAGCTCGGAACCGAAAGCCATCCAGCCCATGCACAGCCTGTTTGTGCAATAGCTATGCCGCGGATTATTGTTTTGATGCTGCTGGTGGCCGGATCGCTCGGCGCGCAAATGCCGAAGGGCATCTATGCGTGGTGGAGCAGGCCGGAAATTCGCAGAGATCTCAGGCTCACGCCGCAGCAGCAGCGGCAGATTCAAGCGACCGTGAAGGAGTTCCGGCCGCACCTGATCGATATTCGCGCCGATGTGCAAAAAGCCGAAATTGATTTGCAGACCCAGTTCGATCAGGATCCGGTAGATGCGGGCAAAGCGAACCTGGCTATCGATCGTCTGATCGCCGCGCGTAGCGACCTGACGCGCACGCTTTCCGAGCTGAGCCTCAAGCTGAGGATGGTTCTTACCGAGCAGCAATGGCAGGAACTGCAGCGGCGGCGGCCGCAACCGGCGGGTACTACGAACGAGTTGCCGCAGAAATAGGCACGGTCTACTTAAGCCCGGCGAGCTGATCGATTTTCGCCGCGAGCACGAAATCGCTTTCGGTCAAACCGCGGATTTTGTGGGTGTAGATCTCGACGTCCACCCTGCCCCATTTCAGGCACAGGTCGGGATGATGGCCTTCTTCTTCCGCCAGGGAGCCGATGCGGTTCACGAAATCCAAGCCGGTCTTGAAATCGGGAAACACGAAGCCCTTCGCGAGGTGGTGCTCTTCGATAATTTTCCAGTCGGGGAGCTGTTCGGCGTAGGGGATCAATTGCTCGCCTTTGAGCGGCGGGACGCCTCCGCGGCAAGGGATGCAGTGTTGATCGGCTAGTTTCGTCATGGCAGTTCAATTCCGTTGCCATTGTACACTGGCACTTACTGGCTTCTTCCTTGGATACTTCCACTCCGCTTCAATATGTGAAAGGCATAGGGCCTGCGCGGGCGCAAATGCTCGAAACCAAGGGACTCTTAACGGTGGAGGATCTGCTGGCGTATGCTCCCTTTCGCTACGAAGATCGAAGCAACGTGAAGAGCATCGCGCAGCTTGCCCCGGGCGAAATGGCGACGGTAATTGCCGAGGTGCAGTCCGCGCACCTATCGGGCTTCCGGCGGCGCAATTTAGGGATGTTCGAGGCGATTTTCAAGGATTCCTCGGGCGAACGGCTGCTCGGCAAATGGTTCCACGGCGGGTATCTGGCGGATCGGTTTTTGCCCGGACTGCGCGTGGCGCTGTACGGCAAAGTCGAGCTCGACAACTACACCGGCGACCTGCTGCTCATGCACCCGGAGTTCGAAGTTCTGGACGATTCGGAGGGCGATGCCGCGCTGCACACGGGGCGCGTCGTGCCGATCTATGAAGCGGCGGGTAAGATCACAACGCGGGCGTTCCGGCTGCTGCTCTATCGCATTCTGGAATCGGTGGAGCCGCTGGAAGACCACTTGCCCCAGGCTCTACGCGAATCGTTGAAACTGCCGGACCGCTGGACGGCGATCCGCGAGTTGCATTTCCCGCCGCAGGGCTCGGACCTGCGACTGCTGAACGCGTTCCGCACTCCGGCGCAATGGAGATTGATCTTCGAAGAATTTTTCTGGCTGGAGTGCGGCCTCGCGCTGAAGCGGGCCAAGGCGCGTTTGCAGCCGGGGATTTCGTTCGAGCTGAACGACCGGGTGCGCGAAAAGATCAAGGCCATGCTGCCGTTCAAGCCAACCGGGGCGCAAAAGCGCGTGCTCAAGGAGATTGCCGCGGATATGCAGGCGCCGCATCCCATGAGCCGCCTGCTGCAGGGGGATGTGGGCAGCGGCAAAACGCTGGTGGCGGCCGAGGCGGCGGTGATCGCGATCGAAAATGGCTATCAAGCGGCCGTGCTCGCGCCCACCGAGATTCTGGCCGGCCAGCATCATTTCTATTTCAAGAATCTTTTTCAGAAGACCGGCTACGTGACGGCGCTGCTGACCGGGTCTGCGACGCAGCGCGAGAAGACGCAGCTTAAGCGGTTGATGTCGGAGGGTCTGATACAGATCGGCATCGGCACGCACGCGTTGCTCGAAGAAGATGTGGAGTGGAAGAAACTGGGGCTGGCGATTATCGACGAACAGCACCGGTTTGGTGTGATGCAGAGGCTGCGGTTGGCATCCAAGGGCCAAAATCCGGACGTTCTGGTCATGACGGCGACGCCTATCCCGCGCACGCTGGCGCTCACGATTTACGGGGATCTGGACGTTTCGGTGATCGACGAGATGCCGCCCGGCCGCAAGCCCATTGCGACTAAGCATGTCACCGAAGATCGCATCGAAGGGGTTTACAGTTTTCTCAAAAAGCAGATTGACGCGGGGCGGCAGGCGTACGTCGTGTATCCGGTGATCGAGGAATCGGAAGATCTGAAGGCCGCGCAAAAGATGCACCAGCATCTTTCCGAGCGCGTGTTTCCGGAGGTGCGCGTGGGGTTGCTGCATGGCCGGTTGAAGACGGAAGAGCGGGAGAGAGTGATGGACGAGTTTCGGCGCGGTGAGGTAAAGATTCTGGTCTCGACCACAGTCATCGAAGTCGGCGTGGACGTTCCGAACGCGACGGTGATGGTGATCGAGCAGGCCGAGCGCTTTGGGCTGGCGCAGCTGCACCAATTGCGGGGACGCGTGGGGCGGGGAGGCGAGCAAAGCTACTGCATCCTGGTTACGGCGAAAATGAGCGACGCCGCGCGCGAACGCATCCGCACCATGGTGGATTCGACCGATGGCTTCTACATCGCGGAAATGGATCTAAAGCTGCGCGGGCCGGGGGAATTCTTCGGCACGCGGCAATCCGGATTGCCCACGCTGCGCATCGGAAACATCATTCGCGACCAGGATGTTTTGGAAGTGGCGCGCAGCGAGTCGCAGGCCTTCATCGCGAATCCGCCGTCGCCTGAAGAGCTGCGGCACGCGGTGAATTTTATCCGTGAGCACTGGCAGCGACGCTACGGGCTGGTGCAGGTGGGCTGATGCGCGTAATCGCGGGAGAATTTCGCAGCCGAAGGTTGAAGTCGATTCCGGGCCTGGAGACGCGGCCGACACCGGACCGGCTGCGCGAGACGCTGTTTGATGTGCTGGCGCCGCGGATCCAGGCCGCGATTTTCCTGGATGCTTACGCTGGCACCGGCGCGGTGGGGATTGAAGCGCTCAGTCGGGGGGCCCGGCGCTGCGTGTTTGTCGAAAAGAATCGCGGGGCAGCGGCGGTGATTCACGAGAATCTGGCCGCACTGGGGCTGGAGAATCGAGCGCAGGTGTTTACCAGCAAGGCCGCGCCGGTGCTGGAGCGGGTGAAGGCCGATATCGTGTTCCTGGATCCGCCGTATGAGTTGGACAAAGAATATGAAGGCGCGTTAGCGCTGTTGGGAGCGGTGTCATCCGGGAGCACGCTGGTTATAGCGCAGCATGCCACGCGCCGCGCGCTGCCCGAACAAGCCGGAGCGCTGCGACGCTATCGAGTCTTGAAGCAAGGAAACAATTCGCTGAGCTTCTATTCGATTTCGGCCTAGGGCGCTCGTTCCGAGCTATTGATCGAGCCTCTTCAGATAAGCCCGGGCCTCCTCCAAAACTGGGTTTCCGGCCTGATAGGTCCGCGCCCAGATTCGGACTGCTTCGTTTGCCGCCAAACGCGCTTCCGCCATTCGCCGCTGCGCTTCGAGTGCGGACGCAAGCCAGCGCTGCGCTTCGGCAAAGTACACATGGTCGGGCTGCAGAGCATGTTGATACACCTCCAAGGCTTTTCGAAAGCGATGCTCGGCGCTCCCATTATCGCCACGCTTCAGGGCGCACACTCCCGACACAACGTCGAAATACCCTTGAAGATAGACGGGCCCCGGCGCAAGTCCATCCATGGTCGGCTTGAGTTGCAGTAAACCCTGTTCGGCTTCTTGCACCTTCCCTTCGCGCGCCAAAGTCATGTAGAGATTCAGGGGAATGGCCAGCGCGCGCGCCTCGTTTCCCATCGGAGTGGAATTGGCGATGGCCTGAGCCTTTCGGAGTTCGCTTTCGGCGGCGGCCAAGTCTCCCATGTAGAGGTGACAGACGCCGATATTCTTTCGCAGCATGGCGCCTTCGCCGGCCTTGTCCTCGGCAGCGTTCCACTCAGCCAGCACGGCTTGATACTCCTTGGCAGCGTCGGCGAACTCTCCACGCAGCAACCGGGAAGACGCGCGATTGCCACGCACCACCAGAACTCCTTCTCGATCCCCGGCCGCCGACGGATGAGGAATTGCAGCCAGCGCTTCCTGGTAGACACTATCCGACTCGGTACGGTTGGCAGAGATCAGGTACCCCAGGTGTCCGGCAGCCTGAGCCAGCAGGCGATTGGGTGTTTCTGACAGCTTCTTCGCCTGTTTCACCGCTTCGCGGCAGTAAGCTTCCGCTTCGCGGTATTTCGTTTGGCGGAACGGAATATCGCAGCGGGCTGCCGCGAGTTCTGCTTCGACTCGGGGGGCTTGACCGGCCACGCGGGGCAAAATCGTGGCGGCCCGGTCGGCTTCCTGCTGGGCTCTGTCGAACATACCCAAACTGGTGAATGTTCTGGCCAAGGTGGTTCTCAGGCTCAATTCCGCCAGCGGGTCGTTCTTCAGTTCCGCGCTCATGCGCTGGCTGGCCAATTCCAAGACATCCAGCAGCTTGGTATCCTTGCCGCGCCCGCCTTGGGCGATATACCAGCTGGGACTGGGCGCTAGAAAAACGCTGTTGGTGAAGTCGGTCATACGCTGGGCCCGAGCAGCCTGCGCTCGCGCCTGGCGGGCCTGATAAATCGCGACCGTAGTGGCCGCCAGCAGCCCGCCGACAAACACAGCCGCGGCTCCGACGGGGAGCCATCGGCGGCGAACGAATTTGCCGGCACGATACAGCGCTGTTTGCGGACGAGCCGAAACCGGATGTCCGTCGAGAAAACCTTCGACATCCGCCGCAAACTGACTCGCCAGCTCGTAGCGCCGGGCGGGATCGGTGTCCAACGCCTTCAGGACGATGGCGGACAGGTCTCCGGCGAGCGCCCGGCGTAGCTGTTCCTTCGTTACCGAGCGCTGCTCGGCCGCGTGGTCCGTGATGACGGCCGCAAGAGGCTTTGCCTGAACGTCGCTGGTAGCTCGGTTCAATTCGGTCAGAACGGAACCCGGATCGCCAAAGGGCCATGCGCCGGTGAGCAGTTCGTAGAGCACCACTCCCAGGGAGAACACGTCGCTGGCGATCCCGACGCGCTCGCCGCGAAGCTGCTCAGGGCTGGCGTAACGCGGCGTAAGCATGTGCAGCCGCGTGAGGGTGATGTCTCCTTTGGCGGCCAACAGCGAAGCCGTCCCAAAGTCGAGGAGTTTCACAGTGCCTTCTTCGTCGACCAGAATATTGCCGGGCTTCAAATCGCGGTGCACGATCAGGTTGCGGTGAGCGTAGTCGACGGCTCTGGCCACTTGAAGAAAGATTCGCAGACGAAGCGGGACGCTCATTCTGCGTTCGTCGCAGTATCGATCGATGGTCTGGCCTTTTATGTATTCGGTGATCAGATACGGATCGCCGGCCGAGGAAACGCCGCCGTCGATCAAGCGGGTGATGTTGTTGTGGTTCAACGTCGCCAGTAGTTGGCGCTCGGTCTCAAATCGCCGCAGAAACTCGGAGCCGGCCAAATAGGGAGCCATCACCTTGAGAGCGACGGTCTGCTCGAATTGTCCATCGGCGCGATGAGCGCGATATACGGCGCTCATTCCACCGTGGCCGATCAACTGGTCGGCGCGATAAGCGCCAAACTGGGCCTCGGGGATTTCCGGCTCCCGGCACGCTGGGATGCTCGCCGAGCGCTTCATTTCCGCGTGAGCATCCAATAGGGAGATGACCTCGCGCAACAAGCCCTGGTCGCCTCCGCATTGTGCTTCCAGCCAAGGCACGCGCTGGACCCCGGGCGGCAGCAACAGCGCCTGGTGAAACAAGAATTCGATTCGTTCTACCTGGAGCATCAGGGCGCCTCGATAGTGGTAAGTTCCTCTACTGTAACCGACCAATCCAGATTCTTCGAATTGATCAACAGGTAGGACCAATGCGGATCCACACTCACGTAAGCGATGTTGTGGCCGGCGCCTTTCTGGTTGACAGCCGTGACCAGTTCGCGGCCGCTCACGGCGCTGCACACCGCGGCGCGGAATGTTCCTTCCCCGGCGGGTTTTTCGTTGTTGGTTTCCCAGCGAATCCTCACGTCGGAGTAGCCGATATCGAACGAGTCGGTCTGGGCGTCGCCACGACCGGACCAGGATCCCACCGCGCGCCAGACCGTCTGCATTTTGTGCCTGGCGGGATGCCGGCATGCGACGGTGGCCACCGAGGCGGTGAACAACGCCAGCGTGAGTGTTGCAACGCGGCCGAAATGCGAGGCCATGCACTTGATAGGCTACCAGAGACAATCAGTGCGCCTGACGAACTAGCGGGAAATTGTTTCGAGCGCCAGGCTGTTGGTGCGCGGCCCCAGCAGTCCGATGGCGAGCATCACCATCAGCATGCTGGCCGCGATGAAGGCGAACACGCCGCCGACCCCAAACCGATCCAGGAAGAATCCAATGACGAACGAGCTGAAGACCACCGAGAGCCGGCTCCAGGAGTAAACGAAGCCGATGGCAACGGCTCGGATGCGCGTGGGGTAGAGTTCCGCCTGGTAGGCGTGGAGAGAAAACGACATGGTGTTGTTGGCCAGTGTCAGGAGCACGCCGAACAAGATGAGCAGCGGCGCCAGAGTCATGCGGGCGAACAGGAGGCCGGAGAGAGCAACTGCAAAGGCTGACAGGACGATCAGCCACTTTCGTTCAAACTTGTCCGCGATGGAAGCCGCTAGCAGCGGGCCGAAGGGCGCGGCGATGGCGATGAGGAAGGTATATTCGAGGCTGCTGGTGAACGCAATGCCGCGTTGGATGAGCAGAGTGGGGACCCAGTTCGAAAAACCGTAGAAGCCGACGGTCTGAAACAGGTTGAAGATGGTCAGCATTACGGTGCGTCGCAGATAGGGTGCGCGCCAAATCTCGCGAAAGCCGCCTTGGTTGAGCTGTTTTTCCACCGGAGCCGGCGCAGGCAGGCTGGCGCCGATGTCGGCGGCGATTCGGGCTTCGAGCGCGGCCAGCACAGATTCGGCCTGATCTAATCTGCCATGTTGCGCGAGCCAGCGAGGACTTTCGGGAACGCGGCGCCGAATCCACCACACGAAGATGGCGCTCAAGGCGCCGATCAGCACCACCCAGCGCCAGCCATCGAGCGAGAGCGGAGATAGCGGGACCAGCCGCCAGGCCAGCAATGCGACAAACGGGACGGCGCAGAATTGGATGGTCTGGTTGAAGGCGAAAGCCCGGCCGCGCACGGCGCGCGGCACCAACTCGGAAACATAGGTGTCGATGGTGACCAATTCGACTCCCACGCCGATGCCGGCGATGAAGCGCCACAGGTTCAGGCCGAAGACGTGATTTTGAAACGCCATGATCACCGTGGCGGCGCTGTACCACAGGAGCGAGTAAGTGAAGATGGTTCTCCGTCCGAAGCGATCGGCTACAAAGCCGAACAACGCGGTTCCGGTGAACAGTCCTAAGAACATGGCCGCGGCAAAGCTTGCGATGCCGGTGGTTCCGAACAGTCCAGCCGTGGTGGGGGTCAGGATATGACTGCGCACCAGACCGGGCGCGATATAGCCGGTAAAGAACAGATCGTAGTATTCGAAGAAGCCGCCCAGCGATAGGAGCGCGACCAGCGTCCAAATGGAGCGCGTGGCGGGCAGACGGTCCAGGCGCGCGGCGATTTGGCCGGCGTCGATCGCAGACGTGACTGTCTTGATCCCCGGTCCAGGATCCTGCATGTGGAGGATGATAGTAGCGCAATGGCGGGCGGCGGCGCATTCAGTGCTACGCTCGAATCGGGAATCTCGCGGGAAATCCACGGAAACGGTTATCTGGAGAGGAGCGTCAAGATCTTTGATGAGATTGTATCTGGTGACGATTGGCATAGCGCTCTGCGCCTCGGCTCGCGCGCAAACCGCGCCGGTTTTCGACAACAGTGGAAATGGCAGCTTGAATGGCGCTTATTTCTTGCGCCAGGTTCTGACCGTAGTTGATCCCAGCAGCGGAGCGATCACGCGTGCGGTGGCCATCACCGGAACCATGACCTTCGATGGGAAGGGCGGCTACAATTTCACGGGGCAGAAGGTCGATTCAACCGCGGGCGGGTCCGCTTCGGCGTATTCAGTATCGAACGGGACCTATGCGGCTGCCGCGAACGGCCTGTTGCAAATACAAAACCCGTTCGATGCTTCCGATATAGACTACGGCGGCATCGGGGGTGTCGGCCCGTCGGCGATTGTCGCGAGTGCGACTGAAGGCAGCTATCTGGATGTTTTGGTGGCGATCCCCATTTCCTCCAGCGCGTCCAATGCGAGCGTGCAAGGATCGTTTCAGACTGGATTCATTGATTTTTTGCAAGGCAACGCGTCTCAAGTCCGGGACGGCTATTACACTCTGACAGCGGATGGCAGCGGCAATTTTGGAAACGTATCGATCAACGGCGCGATGGCTAATCAGGGGAGCACGCTGGTTAACCAGATGCTCTCCGGGGTCACTTACTCGCTGAGTAATGGGGCCGGGACCATTACGTTTCCAACGTCGGCCACCCCACTTACCGCGCTGGTTAGCGGCTCGAAGGCTTTCTATGTATCCACCGACGGGAACATTTTGCTGGGCGGCAACACCAACGGCTTCGACTTGATGGTAGGCATGAAAAGCCTGGCGGGGCCTGCATCCAACAGCATGTTCCAGGGCACGTATTACAACGGTGCATTGGAGAACGATACTACCGGCGGCGGTAATTTCATCGACTCTTTTTATGGATCGACGCTGGCTCTGGGTGAAGGCGATCACATCAGTCATTACCGTTTGCGGAACGATAATGAGAACGCGTTCGACTTCACCGAGGACGGTTACACCAATCTTGCCGCCGATGGAACTTACAACAACGGAGAATTCGAGACGATACTTGGCGCGGGTGGGCAAGCTGCCGTGCAAATTGGTATCAGCACTTACTACACTCTGACCGTTTACTTTGAAGCGCAGCAATACACCGGAAGCGCCCCGTTCATCAATCCAGTAAAAATCTGGAACGCCGCGAGCTATGCGCCAATTACTAACTCGGTGGCGCCAGGTGAATATGTATCTATTTTCGGAACTGGGCTGGCTTCGACTCCGGTTACTGCTCAAAGCTATCCGCTTTTAACAACTCTGGGGAACGTCCAGGTCATGGTCAACGGGGTGGCAGCGCCACTCGATTACGTAAGCCCTACGCAGATTAACCTGGTGGTTCCTTATGAAACGCCGGCGTATAGCTTTGCAACTTTCCAAGTGATCAACAACAAGATTCCGTCCAATCAGGTTACGGTTTACACCAGCGGCAGCTCGCCCGGCGTATTTTCGACGACCTCGAACGGCATAGGGCCGGCTGCCGTGACACACGCCGATGGTTCCCTGGTGACTCAGAGCAGCCCGGCGGTGGGCGGCGAGACAGTGGTGCTGTATGTTACTGGCTTAGGCAAAGTCAACCCTCCGGTAGCGGACGGTGTGGCGGCTCCGGCGCCTCCTCCTCTGAGTTACACGGTGGAAAACATCAACGTCGACATTCAAGACACGGACGGGAATATTTACCCAGCAGCTACGCCGGCGTTTGCGGGACTTACACCTGGGTTTGCAGGCTTGTATCAGATCAACTTCGTGGTGCCGACTGGAGTTCCGAGCGGTCTTCAGTGGGTCAACGTAGACACACAGGACGGCTACACGTCGGAAGCCAGGATTTATATGAAATAGGCGGGCCTACCTGAAATACTTCTCGTACCAACGCATGGAGCGATCGGTCCAATCGACGACGTGCTTGGGCTCGGCGAGACCGTGGCCTTCGCGGGGGTAGCGCAGCATCACGGCATCGACGCCGACGTCGCGAAGCGCAATGTAGTATTGTTCGTCCTCGGCGATCGGTACATCGTTATCGTTCTCGCCGTGAACCAGCATCACTGGGGTATGGACGTTGGCGACATGTTTCAAGGCCGAGCGCTCCCACAGCACGTCCATCAAGTTGCCCTGATGCGGGAAGGCGCCCCATTCCATCTGCTCGTATTGGTTGTAGTAGGTCATGTAGTTGTAGCTGATGAGATTCACGATGCCCGCGGTGGGAATCGCGGCTTTGAACATGTTGGATTGCGTGATGATCCACTCGCTCAATTGTCCGCCGTAGCTGGTGCCTTCGATGCCCAGGCGGTCGCGATCGATCCACAGATTGCGGCGCAGCGCCGCGCTCACGGCGTAGAGGACATCCTGTGCTTCGTTGCCGTTCTGATCGCCAAAAATGGCGTCGGTGAATTTCTGCCCATAGCCGGTGGACCCGCGATAATTCACCATTAGCGTGGCCCAGCCGTGCGAGGAGTAGACTTGGTTGCGGAAATTGAAGGCGGGGCCTTGCTGTCCGTGCGGACCGCCGTGAATGTTCACGATCAGCGGATATTTGCGATCGGCGCGAAAGCCGGCGGGATAGGTAAGGAAGGCTTCGACGGTCCACTGGTTGTCGCCGCTGATGAAGGTGAACGATTCCACCGGCTCCACGGTCTTGCCGGACAGAGCTGGACGGTTCAAATCGGTCAGCTGCTCTGCTGCGCCGTCGCCGGTTTTCAGAAACAACTCCGCTTGATCGCTGGGAGAAGTGAAGCCGTAGGCGATCTGATCGCCGTGAACAGACCAGTTCCCCGCGGTGCCGCGCTCATTCACCACCGCGACCGGCGCGCCGCCGGATACCGGCATCCGATACAAGTGCACATTGCCGCGTTCCTGAACCGTAAACAAGACTGACCGGCCGTCGTCGGCCCAGGCCACTTCGCCCTGCCGATTGTCGACTGCACCCGCCAGTTCGCGCCGATTCTTGCCATCCGCGTCGATCAGCCAGATGTGCGTGTCCTCCATAGTGGTCTCGAGATCCGTTAGCCCGCGCTTGGTGGCTTCATAGGCGATCGTTTTGCCGTCGGGCGACCAGCGTGGGCGATATTCGGCGTTTTCAGTTGCGGTCAGCCGCGTCATTTCTCCGGTGACGGCGTCGAGAGTCAACAAATCGTAGTTGAAGAACTGGTCTTCGTTTGGTTCGCGATTGGAGACGAAGGCGATTTGTTTGCCGTC
>Ga0335083_10003521_pt1 | contig 20251 bp, 21 predicted proteins | sample Lox_Sample_42_FD_206716 | JGI IMG/M metagenome (GOLD analysis project Ga0335083, IMG submission 206716) | Soil microbial communities from Loxahatchee National Wildlife Refuge, Florida, United States - Lox_Sample_4.2 | ecosystem: Environmental > Terrestrial > Soil > Wetlands | place: USA...
TGAAAACTTATGATTACGCTGACGCCCATAGGTTTCGTGAGCAGTTCTCGTGATGATACCAGCGATGACGGTTGGGGTGCCATCGAAGCCACCATTCATTTATCTCCCCGGTTTGGCCTCGAAGCCTTGGATGGCATCGAGGAATTTTCGCATGTCGAAGTCGTCTATTTCTTTGATCGCGTTCCGGAGGATCGGATTGAAAAGAGCGCCCGTCACCCGCGCGGAAACACGGCCTGGCCCAAGGTGGGTATTTTTGCGCAACGCGGCAAGAACCGCCCGAACCGCCTTAGCGTCTCGGTGGCGCGATTGATTAAAAGGCATGACGAAAAACTGATTGTGCAAGGCCTGGATGCCATTAACGGTACTCCCGTATTGGACATTAAGCCGGTCATGCGGGAGTTTCTTCCCGCCGGCGAGGTTCGCCAGCCCCAATGGACGCATGAACTCATGGCCCGTTACTGGCAATAACCGCGCATAAATAATTTGCCCCGCTCCAATTCCACGTTACATTTTCTGTCCCAAATGACAAAAGCTGATTCGAACCACGTTATCCCGTCCATTCCGCCGGGCGTCAACCTCACGACGCTGGACAACGGCCTCGTCGTCATCGTGCGCGAAGACCACAGCGCGCCCGTCGTGTCCGCGCAGGCCTGGTGCCAGAGCGGCAGCATCCACGAAGGCCGCTGGCTTGGCGCGGGCCTTTCACACGTGCTCGAGCATATGCTTTTCAAAGGCACCAGCACCCGCCCCGGCAGCCGCATTGACCAGGAAGTGCAGGAAGCGGGCGGTTACATGAACGCCTACACCAGCTTCGACCGCACGGTGTATCATATCGACGTGCCCAACACCGGCGCGCGCACGGCCATTGATATCCTTTGCGATATCATGCAAAACGCCGCGCTCCCGCCCGATGAATTGGCGAAGGAGATGGACGTCATCCGCCGCGAAATGGACATGGGCCAGGACGACCCCGGCCGCCGCGCCAGCCGCCGTCTTTTTGAGACCGCCTACACGCGCAGTCCCTATCGCTTCACCATCATCGGCTACCCGGATATTTTTAATGAACTGAAGCCGGACGACATCCGCGGTTATTACCACGAGAAGTACGCGCCGAACAATTGCTTCTACGTCATTGCCGGCGACGTGAAGAACGACGAAGTCGTCGCCCAGATCAAGGAAGCCTACGCGAAAACCAAATCGCGCCCAATGCCGCCCAATGTGTTGCCGCTGGAACCGCGGCAAACCGGCGCGCGCGAAATCATCGAGGAAGCGGCTATTGAACTCGGCCATTTCCATTTCGCCTGGCACATCCCCGAACTCCGCCACGCGGATGTTCCCGTGCTGGATGTCTTTGCCGTGCTGCTCGGCGGCGGCCGCAGTTCGCGCCTGTTCCAACAGGTCCGCGAACGCCAGGGCGTCGTGCATCACGTGGACGCGTGGACGTATAGCCCCGGCCTGCCTGGCGTTTTTGGCATGAGCGCCATCGTGGATGGGGACAAATTCATCGCCGCGCGCGACGCCATGCTTGCGGAAATCGAAAAAGCCAAAATCAATGTCGTCTCGGCCGACGAACTGCAAAAGGCCGTGAAACAATTTGTCTCGGCCACGCTCTCCGCGCGCAAGACCATGGAGGGCCAGGCGCAAAACCTCGGCGGCAATTGGATCGCGGCGAACGATTTAAATTTTTCCGAGCGTTACCTCGCCGCCGTCAAGCGTGTCACGCTCGCGGATATCCAGCGCGTCGTGCGCCATTATTTGACCGATGAAAACCGTACTCTTTACGCGCTCCTGCCGGATGGCACCAAGCCAAAACCGGCAACGGAAGTCAGCACGAGCAAGGAAAGTCCCATTCAAAAAATTGAGCTGCCCAACGGCTTGAAGCTGCTCGTGAAACAGGATTCCCGGCTACCCTTCGTGGAATTTCGCGCCGTGCTGCAAGGCGGTGTTCTGGCCGAAACCCCGGCCAACAACGGCATCACCATCATGCTCGCGAACATGCTGCTCAAAGGAACGAACAAGCGTTCCGCCGAAAAGATCGCGTCGGAAATCGAATCCATCGGCGGGCACATTGACACGTACGGCGGCAACCAGAGTTTCGGCGTCAGCGCGGAAGTGTTGAGCAGCGACTTCGCCACCGGCCTGGATTTGGTGGCCGATGTGCTGCTAAATCCGACTTTCCCCGCGAACGAACTCGAGCGCGAGCGCGAAATCCATCTCGCCAACATCGCCGCGCGCAAGGATGACATGCTCAAGAGCGCCGGCGTAGCGATGCGCAAGGCACTCTTCGGCCCCGGCACTTACGGCCTCGATCCGCTGGGCAGCGAGGAAACGATCCAAAAAATTTCCGCTGCTGACCTGCGTGAATTCCACCAGAAACTTGCCGTCGCAGGCAATTGCGTCCTGTCTATTTTTGGCGACGTCAATGTGCCCGAGGTGAAAAGCGCCGTGGAAAAATTGTTGGGAACCTGGAAACGCGGCAATATAGTCAAACCCCAGGCGCCCGCGACCCAGGCTGCCGCCACCAATCGCGTCACCGAGACCAAAGACAAAAAGCAGGCTGTGCTGGTCATCGGCTTCAACGGCACGACCATTTATAATGAAGACCGCTACGCGCTGGAATTGATCCACGAATCCTGCAGCGACCTCGGCTCGCGCCTGTTCCTGCGCATTCGCGAGCAGCTCGGCCTCGCCTACTATTGCGGCGCGCAAAATTTCGCCGGCGTCGTGCCCGGCTATTTCGCCTTTTACACCGGCACGGAGCCCTCCAAGGCCCAGCAGGTCGAGCAGGAATTGTTAAAGGAAGCAGAACTACTGCGCACTGAAGGGCTGACCGAAGAAGAATTGAAACGCGCGAAGGCCAAAATCGTCGGCCAGCGAAAAATCCATCGACAGGACCTGGGCAACCTCGCCTCGCTGAGCGCGCTCGATGAACTTTACGGCCTTGGCTATCAGCATTCGGAGGGTGAAGACGCCAAATACGAGGCCGTGACGCTCGACCAAATCAAAGCCGCTGCACAGAAATATCTCAAGCCGGAAGGCTTCGTCGTCTCCATCGTCAAACCTGATTAGCCAGATCACTCTCATATACGGAGTACAATTTGAAACCAGTGCGCGCGTTATACTCCCTCGCCCCCACCGGGGGAGAGGGTTGGGGTGAGGGGGCAATGCAAATAACCTGCCCCTTAATCTTAGGATTACATCCACTTCCGTTCGCGTGAAACCCGCCGACACCATCGCGCTCACCTGGCTGATTGTGGCCAGTGTCATCACGTTCCTCGTTTTCGGCTTCGACAAATGGCGCGCCGGCGGCACACGAAGTCGCGTGCCCGAGTTTACTCTCGCTTCGCTCGGCGCCCTTGGCGGCTGGCCCGGTGGATTGTTGGGGATGATTTTGTTCCGCCACAAGACCGCCAAATGGACCTTCAAATTCAAATTCGCCCTCGCGCTAATTCCTTTCGCTGCTGAAGTGTGGCTCTGGTGGCACTGGCGTTAATTGAGTGCCACGAGAACGCGCTTGCGTCTTGAAGTGCGCCAGTCCTGTGGCGCTTTCTTTCGAGTGCGCTCAGACAATTGCTGAGCGATTTTCAAAACAGCCATGACGGCCCGATCGCTTCCCCCTCTCCTGGGGGGAGAGGGCCGGGGTGAGGGCGAGCTCATTAACAGCCGAGTCCGCGAGGCTCTGATTGAGTGCCCTGAAAGGGCACAGGGTATTAGCCCGGGGCAAAGCGCGAGTCTGCGAGTGCGACGCCCCGGGTAAGGCCACCCACAAATAAGCCGCTAACGGCGAAGTCATGCGAAGCATGAATCTGATCAGCGGTCTTTCCCCTCTTTCTGGATTCACACCATAAAAATCCGTTTCGGGTCAAAAAATTCCGCAATCAACGCGCCATTACTTCTCGCGGAAACATCCGGCTTGGGTTGCGGCATCAAAACCACCCGCGCTTTGGCCTGCAATTTTTTTGGCAGCGCCTCGAGCGTGAGCAAAACGCTGTTCACCACGCCCAGGCGATTAGGTGCGACGATAAACGGCATCGCCTCCAGCGCCACGATCAAATCACGCGAATTAAAATTCTCACCCAATGGACTCAACAATCCTCCCGCCCCCTCGACCAATAAAATATCAAATCGCTTTTGCATCTTGCGAATATGCGTCACGACCGGCGCCAGCCTGACCATCTTCTTTTCCTGTCGCGCCGCTAGCGACGGCGCAATCGCCGCGCGAAAATGCCAGGGATTAATTTCATCCAGCGATAAAGTCCCGCGCATCACCGACAAAATCTTGCGCGCGTCATCGCGTCCCCCGGAACAAATCGGTTTCAACGCCCCAGCACTGGCGCCCTCCTGCCGCAGAAATTTGAGCAATAAAACCGTAAACACCGTTTTACCTATCCCGGTGTCCGTACCTGTGATAAAAAAAATTTGTTTCACTTCCGCCATCAAACCTGAAAGGCCGCACAACATCAAGTGCGTCGCCGCTTAGACCATCTCCAGCACCAACAGATTCCAGTCCATAAAACCTTTGTGGCTCAGCGCCTTTCCGGTGTCCGGATGGTAATATTCATTTAGCGATCCGTTGGTGGCCAAATCCGTGGCGAGCAACCGCAGCGTCTTGTCCGCCAGCGCATTCGCCTCGTCATGAAACCCATAATCGTTCAGCCCTTTCCAGGTAAAATAATTCACGATGATCCAGACCGGTCCCAGCCAATTACTCGGATTGGAGCTGAAATCCATGCAATACATGGACTCCTTTGACGAAAGCGAGCGAACGCCCCAGTTGGCGCAGAAACGATCATCCGCCAGATAATTCGTTTGGATGAGCATCTTCGCCTGGGCCGGCGTGGCCAGGCCGCACCAAAGCGGTAGGAAACCCGTGAACGTCTGTATGCGCAAGGGCAAACAATGCCAGGACATGTCCATGCCCGGCTTTACATTGGGAATGAGTTCACGCCGCCGATCAACACATTGCACATCCACGGTGTAGTAAAATTGATCGCGCAGGTCCCAGCAATATTTCTGGATCTGCTCCCCCAGCGTACGGGCCTGGGCGCTGAGCTGCTGCGCGTCATTGGGACGATTCAGCCGGCGCGCCAGCTCCGCCGCCGCTTTCAAATCCTGGTAGAAAAGGCAGTTTAACAGCAGGTTCGCCGAGGAAAAGAACGGCCGTCCAAACGTGGTCGGATCGTTGTCGTTTCCAATCGCCACATCGTTTCCCCATACCAAAAGCCCGATCGAGCTTTGATTGCCCGAAACCCACGACGCATAAAAACGTAACAGCTTATCGTATTGCGGCGCCAGCCATTCCGCCGAGCCCAGTTCATCGCTGATTAAAAGTGCGAGCTGTCCAAAAACCGGCTTGGCCTGGTTTTGCGATTTTGGCCGGTCCGCCTTCAGCGTTCCGAAAGGGTCCGCATTTTTCACGTCCAGCATGATGGAGATGCGGCCTTCATCCGACTGGTGATCGAAAAAATTCATGAAACTGCCCACGGCATGCTCCGCCACTTTATTCTTAAGACCGGGATCATTTGAAACTTGGGCAAAGCGAAACAACCCGCGCGTCGTCCAATACGTGTCCCAATCCCACAGGCTGGTCGAATAGCGTTTGCCCGGAAGACTGGGAGCAATGCTCGGATGCGTGAGGATGCCCTCGGCGGGCCGCAACAACTGTGGCGTCGTTTTGCCAAAATAGCCCAGGAGCTGTCCTGTTGCCTCTTTGCGGGATTCCGGCGACCACGAAGGCCCCGGGGCCGATGCCGGAACCGCGTTAGTGCTTCCGTGAACGAGGGTTGAAGCGCCCAGCAAAGCCATTCCGGCAAGAAATTCGCGTCGCGACGTTTCGGCCATGCCGGAAAAGGTAATCACGGCGTTGTCTATTGTCGAAATGTTCGTTCTGATTTGGGTATGTTAATGCGTTGACGCAATCGCGGCGTTTCTGCTATTTTACGCGGCTCGTTTTAACGAAATTTTACTGTGAATATCTCTGTTGAAAATCTGGCCCCGTGCAAAAAACTGATGCGCATCGAAGTCGATGCCAAAGCCGTGGACGAAGTCTTTGACTCCGTCACGAAAGAATATCAAAAGCAGGCCGCCCTGCCCGGCTTCCGCCCCGGCAAAGCGCCGCGCGACATGGTCGTCAAAAAATACAGCGCGGAAATCTCCGATGAAGCCAAGCGCAAACTCATTGGCGACAACTACCGCAAAGCCGTGGACGAAAAGAAGCTCAATGTCATCGGCTATCCCGACATCGAGGAGATTACCTTTGGCCGCGGCCAGAATATGCAGTTCGCCGCCACGGTGGAAACTGCCCCGGAATTTGAGATGCCCGAGTACAAAGGCCTGCCCGCCAAACGCGAAGAAAAATCCGTGACGGACGAGGACGTCGAACGCGCCCTGAAAATGCTCGCGCAGCAGCACACGAAATTTGAAACCGTCACCCGCGAATTGAAGATGGGCGATGTCGCCGTGGTCAATTACAACGGCACGTGCGATGGCAAACCGATCACGGATACCGCCCCCACCGCGCGCGGCCTCACGGAAAAGAAAAATTTCTGGCTGGATATCGAGCCAAACGCCTTCATCGAAGGCTTCTCCGCGCAAATGGTTGGCGCCAAAGCCGGCGATAAACGGACGGTCAATGTGGATTTCCCCGCTGACTTCGTGACGAAGGAATTGCAGGGCAAGAAAGGTATTTTCGAGGTGGAAATCCTCGAAGTGAAAGAAAAAATCCTGCCGCCGGTGGACGATGAACTGGCGAAAAAATACGGCGCGGAAAACCTGGAAAAATTGCGGGCGGGCGTCCGCCGCGATTTGGAAAACGAATTAAAGCATACGCAAACGAACGCTGTGCGCGGGCAAATCGTCAAGGAATTGCTCGATCGCGTGCAATTTGAGCTGCCGGAAACGCCGGTGGCCAACACGACGCGTAACGTGGTCTACAACATTGTTAACGAAAATTCGCGCCGGGGTGTGGCGCGTGACATGATTGAAAAGCAAAAGGATGAAATCTACACCGCCGCCGCGGCCAACGCCAAGGAGCAGGTGAAGCTGGCTTTCATGGTCCAGAAGATTGTCGAGAAGGAAAAGATTGCCGTTTCACAGGAAGAGGTTTTGCGGCGCGCACAATCGCTGGCCGCCATGTACCAAATCCCGCTGGATAAATTCATCAAGGACCTGCAGAAGCGCAATGGCGTCCAGGAATTGTTCGACCAGGTGGCCCATGAAAAAGTCATGCAGTTCCTGGAAGATAACGCAAAAATTGAGACCGTGCCGGCGAAGTAAAATCACGATCTTTTTTCGCTAAAATTCAGCGGGGAGGTTTGACGAATTGAAAGCAAACGCGCACTATTTCCTCTTCATGAAATATCTCAGCGTGGCATTCGTCTTCTTCTCGCTGGTGTGGGCTGCCTATGCGCAGAGTAATCCCACCCTCGAAGCGACGAACCTGCTCGCGGGAGGCCGCCGGATGTCTTTGCAGGATTGCATCGCCCAGGCACTGCAACACAATCTCGACGTCGAGATCCAGCGTTATAATCCTGAAATCGATCTCTTCAATCTCCGCGCGGCCTATGGCGGTTATGATCCGACCTTCACGTTTAACGGAAGTCATGCCTATACCGTTCAGCCCAGTGGTTTTACTTCCCAGGGCATTCAATTGCCGTCCCAGACAACCACACTGAATTCATTTGATTCCGGGATTGCCGGTGCGCTGCCAGTGAGCGGACTACAATACAATTTCGAGGGCAGCCTCAACCAGCAGACATTTCTTTCCGGGAGCAATAATCCCACGAGCGGCGGTTCTATCGGTGTGACGCTCACGCAACCGCTGCTGCAAGGGCTATGGATTGACCAAACCCGCCTGTCCATCAAGCAAAGTAAGAATGTGTTGCAACAGTCGCAGCAGGCGTTTCGCGATCGGGTCATCACCAGCATTAACCAGGTGCAAAACGCCTATTACGAACTCATTTACGCGCTGGAAAATCTGAAGGTGCAGGAAGAAGCACTCGAGCTGTCCCAAACCCAGTTGGACCAGGACAAACAACGCCTGGCCATCGGCACGCTGGCGCAATTGAGCGTCTCCCAGGACCAATCCCAGGTCGCCCAAAACCAGGCCAATGTCATTGCCGCCCAAAGCACCCTGGAAACGGACCAAAATACCTTAAAAAATCTCATCACGGACAATTATTCCCAGTGGCATGCGACCGACATCCAGCCGACCGAGACACTGAACGCTCCGCTGGTGTTTTTCAATTTAGAGGACAGCTGGAGCCGTGGCATGACCGAGCGCCCGGATTTGTTGCAGGCGCGACTGAGCGTGGAGAAACAAGGCATCCAGTTGAAGTACGATCGCAACCAGCTTTACCCGTCATTGGACCTGGTGGGAACCGCCGGTTACAATGGCCAGGGCGTGTATTACGGCGGGACGTTTGACCAAATTGATAAAGGCAACGCGCCTTATTGGAGTTACGGCGTGAAGCTGAGCATGCCGCTGGCCAACCAGGCGCCCCGCAATCAATTCAAATCCGATAAAGTAACTTTGCAACAGCTCGTCCTGACCATGAAACAGCTCGAGCAAACTATCCTCGTCGGCATTGACAACGCCGTGAAAACGGCCCAATCCGATTACGAAAGCGTGGATGCTACGCGCCAGGCCCGCATCTACGCGGAAGAAGCGTTGGACGCGGAACAAAAAACCTATGCCGTAGGCAAGGCCACCACGTTTGAAGTCTTGCAATACCAAAACAGCCTGACCGCCGCGCGCGGCCAGGAAATTCGGGCGCTGGCGAATTACGAAGAAGCCCTGGCGAACCTTGCCCAGCAGGAAGGCAGCACACTCGACAAGCTCGGCATCACTGTCGAGGCGGAATAACCGGCACCGTACGCCGAAGCCATTTTCGTTGCCTCAGGAGGCTGTTGACAACCCGCGCTATTTCTGGTGTAGATGGCCCATGGCACGAACGCCCTACTCAGTTGCGGGCGTGGCGGATAGAAGGCCGTTCTGATGTTCGCTGATGATTTCAGCAGCCATCCGGAGTGGCACAACAAACAGATCCAGTAACTCATTATAGTTCGCAATTTCAGCATTCATGACCTCAACCGCCACTGAATCCTCCGCACGCTATGAACTGCGCCCGGGCAGCGGCGGCGAGTTGTCGGTGATTTTGCAGGGCCGGTTCGACGCGGATTCCACGGCCCGGGTCTGGCGGGAATTGGAAGCGGAACTCCGGCGCAATTCGCCTAAGCGCATGGATGTGGATGCCTCAGGCATCGAGCGTTGCGACGGCGCGGGCCTCGCACTCCTGCATTTCCTGAACATGGGCGGCCCCTGCCCGGATGGCGTCACCACCACCATCAAAGGGCTGCGGCCGGAATTCAACGATCTTTTTAAACGGTTCTCCGAAGCGGATTATCAGAAGAATCTACCCCAGCCGCCACCCAAAGTCGGCACCGCCGAGCAGGTCGGCCGGGCCACGATACAGGCCTGCCAGGATTGGAGAGACAAACTCGGATTTATAGGGGAAGCTGCTGCCGGTATCGTCGGCAATCTTGCGCAGCCCAAACGCATGCGCTGGGGCGAAGTCTGGCGCATCTTCGAACGGGCTGGCGTCAACGCCCTGCCCATCATTTCGCTGATTAGCCTGCTCGTCGGCTTGATCATTGCGTTCGAAGCGGCGGCGCCCTTTCAGATGTTTGGCGCGGAAATTTTTATCGCCAATATGCTCGGCATTATCATGGCGCGTGAGATGGCCGGGCTGGTGACGGCCATCATCCTGGCTGGCCGTTCCGGCTCAGCGTTCGCCGCGGAATTGGGCACAATGAAGGTCAATGAGGAAATCAACGCCCTGGAAACGATGGGCCTCAGCCCCATGCGCTTTCTCGTCGTCCAACGCATCGTAGCCGGGACCCTGCTCACACCCCTGCTCACGATCTATGCTATTGGCGTTTCCATCGCCGGCGGCGTGCTGGTCATGCTGGCCATGGGCTTTCCCCTGATCACGATTTACCACCAAATGGCCATGACCCTCCACATGCGGGATATCATCATCGGGGTGGGCAAAGGATTTATTTTCGGCGCGCTCATTGCGGGCGTGGGCTGCCTGAAAGGATTGCAGACGCAAAAAGGCCCTAGCGCCGTCGGTGAATCGGCCACGGCTGCGGTCGTTAGTGGCATCCTTTTGATCATCATAACCGATGCCGTCGTGGCCGTGATCCTGTTCTTCCTTCACTTATGAGCGCCACTGCCGAAACTATCATTGCCGTCAAAGACCTGAAAATGGGTTACGACGACAAGGTGCTCATGGAAAAGCTGAACTTCGAAGTCCGGCGCGGCGAAGTGTTTGTCATCCTGGGCGGTTCGGGTTGCGGCAAGAGCACGCTGCTCAAGCACATGATTGGCCTGTATCCGCCCATGGCGGGCGCCATTTGTTTCGGGCAGGAAAATATCGTGACCGCGCAAGGCGAAGAACGGCTCAAAATCCTGCGGCAATTTGGCGTGATGTACCAAAGCGGCGCATTGTTTGGCTCCATGACCGTGCTGCAAAATGTGATGCTGCCGCTGAGCGAATTTACCGATTTGCCGGAACAGGCCATGGACCTGGTCGCCATGGCTAAACTGAAACTCGTGGACATGGACGCCGCCGCGGGCAAGATGCCCGCCGAATTAAGCGGCGGCATGCAAAAGCGTGCGGCCATCGCCCGCGCCATGGCGCTCGACCCGGGCATCCTTTTTCTTGATGAGCCTTCCGCCGGGTTGGATCCCATCACATCGGCAGGACTGGATTCACTGATCAACGACCTGGCCTCCAACCTTGGCATTACGTTCGTGGTCGTGACCCATGAACTGCCGAGCATTTATACCATTGCTGACCGTGTCATCATGCTCGATGGCAAAACCAAAGGCATTATCGGTGAAGGAAGTCCCGAGGAATTAAGGGACCACTCCCCGAACCCCTGGGTACGGCAATTTTTTAACCGCCAGGCGGAAGCGCCGCAAGAAACGTCCGCCAAAACCTGACTACGATTATGAACTCAAAAGCCAATTATATTCGCATCGGAATCTTCGTGCTGATTGCTATTTTTCTTTTGGTGGCGGGGCTGCTGGCGTTCGGCGCCAAAAGCTATTTTGCCACGAAGCTGACCTATGAAACCGCCATCCAGGGCGATGTGACCGGCCTGTCCGTCGGTTCGGGGGTCCTGTATCGCGGCATTCCCATCGGCAAAGTTTCCAACATTGTCATCGCGCCCAATATTTATCCGGACTCAACCTCGGATGTGATCGTCGTAGTATTCGAAGTGGATCAAAAAATATTTAAAAAAGACCAGACCACCAAAGAAAGAGAACAGCTTGTGGCCCACGAAGTCGGCCGGGGCCTGCGGGCCATGGTCAAACTGCAAAGCATCACCGGGACGAGCGTGCTCTTTTTGCAATATCTCAATCCTAAAAACTATCCGCCGCTGGCCATTGATTATAAGCCGGAAAATCCCTACATCCCTTCCGCCCCCAGCCAGGTTACCCGGATGCTCGAATCCATCGACGCATCCCTTCAAAATCTTCAAAAACTCGACTTCGGAAGTATCGGTTCGGAAGCATCCAACGCGCTCGCGCAGACATCCATCCTGGTTGAGCAACTCAATCGCATGGATCTCAAAGAAACCGTTACCAAAGCAAATAACCTGCTGGATACCTTGAATACCACGGTCGGGAACGTCAACACCACCGTCGCCGGCATGAAGCTCGACCAGCTCGGCGGCAACGCCGATGATTTGCTCGTGCAACTGAAAGAGAGCAATCGCAAACTCCAAACCGTAATGGACAAACTCGGCAGCGCGCCTCTCAGCGAAACGGTAGACAACCTCAACACCGACCTGCAGACGCTTAATGCCGTCCTGCTGGAGCTGAAACGCTATCCCTCCGGATTCATTTTCGGTGAACCGCCGCGGCGCGCCAAAAGCGTTGAGCCGCCGGCCAAATGAGTAACACAACCTTTAACCAACCATGATTATGATGACACGATCACATTCTAAATCCTCCGTGACCATTTGGGCCGGTGCGCTGTCGCTGCTTCTCATTGCTCTCCTGGGCGGCGGCTGCCTTTCCAAACCCGCGCTCAAGACGCAGCTATTCTCATTTCAAACACCGCCTGCCGCCACTGCTTCGATGGGCCCAATCGTGATGCTTCGCTCGGTCACCGTATCACCGGTCTTTGACAATAACTCGTTCATCTATCGCACCGGCCCGGAGACGTATGAGATCGATCCCTACGCCAGCTTCATGGCTCCTCCCGCCCAGGCCATTTCTATTGCGGTGCGCGCCCGGCTCCTGGCCAGCGGCCATTTCCGAAATGTCGTCGAAACGGGCAGCCTGGTGCAGGCAAACCAGGTGATCGAAATCAATGTCTCCGAGCTGTATGGCGATTTCAGCCAGGCCGGTAAAGGCGCAGCGGTGCTCTCCCTGCGACTCTCCGTGTATCGCATGGACAATGCCGGCAACCGTCGCCCGCTGCTACAGAAGGATTACTCGCGCCGCATTGCTTTAAAGAAGAACACTGCGGCTGACGTCATGGCCGGCTGGGACGAGGCGCTCAGCGAAATCATGGCCGAATTCACCAGCGACGCCCCGGTCCGCCCACGGTCTTAATCATCATTCCGGCTGCGGTATCGTCGCGTGCGTCATCAGCCAGGCGACGTCCTGGTTGCCGGGCGTGGATTGCTGCGAGCTTTCGAACTCGAGCGAATATGTCTCGGCGTCCTGCCAGGGATGCAAGACCGCGCTGCCATCGGCGAAGGAAAAAGCGCTGCACTTGTTATGGTAAATAGCCGGCAAATCGGCAATCGCCAGGTTATCCACATCCACCGACCCGTTTTCGTTATAACCGCTGGTCGCCACCCACAGCCAGCCGTCGTTGATGCTTTCCGCGCGTTCATCCAGGAAAACAAAAATGTCCGCCGGCGATTTCGTGGTGAAATCTGACGGCCGCGTAAATTTCAGGAAAGGCTCGTCCCACAGCGGTGAATCGCTGCCATTGGTTCGGCCCGGATTGATCCATCCATTCATGGAGATGGAGCGCACCCGCACCTGGCCATTGCGGGGATCCTGGCTTTGGTCCCCGGGACAATGATACACACCCGGCGTTTTGGTATAACCGCCGATCGAACCGAATGGCGCATAGGCTGAACCGGTCAGCTTCATCCAGTTCGTGTTATCATCCACGCCCGCGTAATTATCGCCAGATACCGTCAACACACCGGCGACCCACGAAGGATTTGCGATATCTTCGCCGACGGGCGGGTGATTGTGCCCCATCGCGGCGTTGGGCGGGAAATGATTGTTATTTTCATCCGTGTAGAGCTGCCAGCCCAGTGTCATCTGCCGCAGGTTATTCACGCACTGGATGCCCTGGGCGCGTTGTTTCGCACGGCTAAAAACCGGCATGAGGATCGCCGATAAAATTGCGATCACCGCAATGACCACGAGCAATTCAATAAGCGTGAATGCGCTTCGAGGCCTCATATTCCATAAGACAGGCCTGCAATCTTGGCGTTCCGGACATATTTTATGGCGCCGTTTCATGGAACGGGATAATAACGCCTCTTACGCTACCGGGGGGACCCCTTCCGTAGGCTTCCGTAGCCTTCCGGACTTCGCCCGCGTTGAAACGTTAAAGGGTTAAAACGTTTAAATGGAAGGCCCGGGGGGGTCTTGCATAGGCTTGCATAGCCTTGCCTAGGGTTGCCTGGCCTTGCAGCGGCTTGGTTCTGCTTTGTCTTGCCGCTAGTTCCCTTTGCGACCCCTTCGATCTTGCGACTAAATTTGTCCCCCGCCCCCCCTTCCGTAGCCTTCCGTAGCCTTCCGAAGGGACCGAAAACATGTTTTCGGTGCGGCAGATGGGCGTTACGATATTTAGGCACAATCATCAAGCGGAACGGCCGCGCAGCAGCGCGGCCCTACCATATCCCACAACCACATATGTCAAAGAACGCAATGAGCATTTTACCACAGAATGCCCATACCGGAACCGAAACTTGACTCCTCGTTGTTCACGCGAAGATCGAAGTTGATATGAAATGGCGGCTGTGCAGGAGCACAGCCCTACCACACGGAAACAACGCCGTTCACGCGAAATCCTTGCGGCGACTTTGGCAATTTCCTTGTATCCAGATTGTTATCCAAACTTAACAATTCAAAGAAATCTTCCTGTTATGGTTAAGGGAGAATGAAAATAAATTCGCGCCGCGGATTTACCCTGATCGAATTGCTCGTGGTCATTGCCATCATCGCCATCCTGGCGGCGATCCTCATGCCGGTTTTAGGCCGGGCCAGGGAAAGAGCCAGCCAGCTCACCTGCGTCAATAATCTCAAGCAATGGGGAACGGCCATGGCAATGTATGCGGATGATAACGGCCAGTTTTACCCGGCATCGCGTGATCTCAAATATGTCGCCACCCCGGATAATAATCCGGTTTGGACTGAAATGTACGCGGATGCCAAGGCGTCTCCGCCCATCGGCCTGTCTGATTGGTTTAATGCCCTGCCGCCCTACGCGGGCAATATCCCGTTGTGGGAATATGGAGCCAACAGCATCAGCAATAACGTTTTTACGTATTTTCAATCCATTTACATTTGTCCCACCGCCGCCGCCATGCCCACCGTCCCGCCCTCGGACCCCAATTCCGTCACGGGCATTCAGCCGGGGGTTGGGCCGGGGCCCACGTTTAATTACGGGATGAACCAGCGCATCAATAATAATCTCCCTGCCCCGGCCAACGTGCCGGAAACTCCATTCAGAATCACCCAGGCGGTGCATCCCTCAGCCTTTGTCGTTTTCTCGGAACAGCGGGTCCACGCCGCCGAAACTCCTTATTACGGCACCAGCCCCACGGATTTGAGCAGCACCTATAACTGGTGCAACCGCTTTTCAGGACGGCATAGTTCCGGCGGGAACATTGTTTTTGGTGATACCCACGCCGCCTGGTTCAAATACAGTTATGTCGTTGGCCTGGCCGGCGGCAAGATTACAGATCCCAAAGACCCCGACATCAACTGGGAGTTTGACGGCCAATAAATCCCGCAGTCGTTTCGAGCCGGCCCATTGACAAAGGCTTTGGCTGGAGCCCCCTGGACAGGTCCTTCCCTAAAGGGCAGTAGCATGCCCGTTAAATCCTCCTACATTCTATTAGCAGTCATAGCCAATCGGAACTGTATGAACCTCGAAAAACATACCACCCAAAGAGTGTTGATCGTGGATGACAATCCGGTCATCGTCCAGGCGATAGCGGCAGTACTCGACCTGCACGGTTGCGAAACGCTGGAGGCGTCGAACGGCCCGGACGCCATTGCCTTGGCTCGCGAAGAGAAGCCCGACCTGATTGTGCTGGACCTCAATTTCCCGCCGGACAGCAATGGCGTAGCGTGGGATGGTTATCGCATCATGGATTATTTGCGAAGCATGAAAGAATCGCGAACGATCCCGATTATTACTATTACCGGCTACCCGGATAGCCTGGACATGGAGCGCAACCTCGATTCCGGCGCGATCGGCTTCTTATATAAACCGCTGGACCATGGCGACCTGCTCAGGCTGGTGCGCGGTGCCGTGGGGGCGACTGTCAGTATGGCAGCGTAATACAAGCGTCAGTGAAACCGCTTTAAATAAGCTGACGGCGAAAGCGCAGGAATAGGTGAAAGCTTAAAATCCCTTTCATTGCGAGTAATAATAAAGGCGGATTTCCAGGCCATTGCCGCTGCTACTTGCAGCGCATCTTCCAAATCCCGCAATCCCAAATTCAACGAAGCCTTGACCAAAGCAGCATCCCCGCAAACGACTTCAAAGTCTGCCAGGAAACGATTTTTCAAATCCGGAATGATGGCTTTCTGATATTTGTAAAAAATATTGGCGACCGTATGAGAAGCCAGGGCCGCATCAACAGCACCGCGTTGAGCCAGCTTAACCATTTGCAAACTTGCGGAATAATGGGGCATGCGACGTTCGATAACATCGAATACAATATTAGTATCGTAAAGCAATCTCATCGATGCTTGCGCGTGAGATATTCATAACGCGCATCGCCCGGACGGGGAACCGGCTTGCCTTGCGCGCAATAATCCTCGGATTCCTCCGGGGCATCGCCAAGGGAGAGTAAATGCTTTTCAACCAGTGCAGACAGGCTTGCACCGCGCTTTTTTGCGGCACGTTCACCACGCAAAATAGCCTGCCGTGACAGGGTGATGTTTTTGCGAATCTTCATTATGCGCATTCTCGCATCTGAATGCGCATTGTCAAGTACCACGCAATAAAAAAGCCAGGCGGGAACTACTTCCAGCCACGCTCATTTTACAATTTTCATTTACGGGACGAAACCTGTCCCGTATGGTCAGCGAATCAAACGGTGATAAGGAAAATATGATTGGATTCCCGATAAGATCTATCCGGCTATTGATTGCCGTCTGGGTACTTTTTTTTGCTTCCTTCTCCGGCGTATGGGCAGCGGAACAGCAATTTACAGACGACAATTGCATAATCACCTGGCCTGACGGGTGGCACGTAGTAACAAACCCCCGATCGAGCCAAGCTTGCGTGTTGTCTATAGCGATGCCACTGGTAACCGCCGTATCGCTTTCCAGATCGTTGCCCAAAAGCCTACCGGCCCATTAAATGACCGCTTTATTGCCGAATATAATCGGGGTTATCAAGGAAGCAGTGGAGATGAGCGCTTGTCAGGAAAATATATTGAAGTGTCAGGCATCAAAAGCTACGAAAGGACCGGCAGAATGTTTTCGGACGGAAAACAAATATCTACCCTGAATTGGCTGGTGCCTGGTGAAGACCGGTATTACAGCCTGACTGCACTGCGGTTCGACGGAGACGCCAGCGAGGACCCTGAGATTCGGCAAGTGTTCGGCAGTTTCCGATTCATGCATCACTTTGTTCCGTCGTATACCGCGGATTCGCTGGCCTTCCGAATCGGGTATGTCACCGGGATTCTCATGTTTATCATCACGAGCCTGGCCATAGGAGTTTACTTCGTGAGGCGCGGCCGGACACCTCGTCCTCAACGGCCGCCACCGCTTCCTCCGGGCGTGCGTTGAACGCGACACAGATTCGCCGCCTCGTCTCCTTACGGAAGAAAATAATAAAAAAACGCGGCGGGAATTTCTTCCCTCCGGTTCAATCCCTGCCCGATTCAAAAACGTCTTCGATTTTCAGTTTGAACAGGCGGGCGATTTTGAACGCCAGCGGCAGGCTCGGATCATATTTCTCCGTTTCAATGGCATTGATCGTTTGGCGCGAGACGTCGAGTTTGTCCGCCAGGTCGGACTGCGACCATTCTTTCACCCCGCGCAGTTCGCGCAATTTGTTTTTCATTTGTAACGGCGGTTGAAAAAAGCCTGGCCGCCGATATAAAACAAGATCATCAGCAAAAACCCGTGCGTGGGAGTGCAAACATCCCAACCAACCTTGCCGGGCTGGCGAAAGATGACATTGAAAAGTCCTGCCCGGTCCAGTCCGTGCCAAAACATCATCACAAAGAATGTCGCACACACCGCAAACAAAATTGACGATACCGAAATCCGTCGATGCAATTCGTCCATGCCATGAACCCACGCCCGTACGTCGCGCGTCCAAAGCCAGATGGCGAGAAATTCCGCGACGACGATAGCGGTTTGCCATCCCATCGGCCATTGCTTGACCACGTGCCGAAACATAATGTCGCAAAGACCCGAAATAACGGCGGCCACAAACAGCCAGCCATTTACTTTAAAATCCTTACGCCAGGAATATCCTTTTTGGCCAAAGGCAATGTCGTCCGGTGTATTTAGTTTGCTATTCATAATGCAGGCAGTGTAAAGCATACTTGTCATATGTCAAGCATTCTTTACATTTATTTTAATTAAAAAACGCGGCTGGATTTCGTCCAGTCGCGCTTGTTTTTAAGTTCCTCTGACCTTGGGTCTTAGTAGTCCATGCCGCCCATGCCGCCACCATGACCGTGGCCACCGGGTGCGGCCGGCTTTTCTTTCTCCGGCACTTCGGTGATGAGGCATTCAGTCGTAAGCAGGAGACCAGCGATGCTCGCCGCATTTTGCAGCGCGCTGCGCGTGACCTTCTTGGGATCCACGACCCCGGCTTTCACGAGGTCTTCGTATTCGCCGGTCGCGACGTTGTAACCGTCGTTGCCTTTGGCCTTTTTGACGGCTTCGACGATGACGCTACCTTCCACACCCGCGTTGGCCGAGAGTGAGCGGAGAGGAGCTTCCACGGCGCGCTTGATGATGCCGATGCCGATGGATTCGTCTTCGTTGGCGCCTTTGACGCCTTCAATGGCCGCGATGGTGCGGATCAATGCCACACCGCCGCCCGCCACGATGCCTTCTTCGACCGCGGCGCGGGTCGCGTGCAACGCGTCTTCCACGCGCGCCTTCTTTTCCTTCATTTCCGTTTCGGTCGCCGCGCCGACGTTGATGACGGCCACGCCACCGGCCAGCTTGGCCAGGCGTTCCTGCAATTTTTCGCGGTCGTAATCGCTCGTCGTCTCTTCGATCTGCCGGCGGATTTGGTTCACGCGGGCCTGGATATCGCTGGACTTGCCGTTGCCTTCCACGATGGTCGTGTTTTCCTTGTCCACGACGACGCTCTTGGCGCGGCCGAGGTCATTCAATTCGATGCTCTCGAGCTTGATGCCGAGGTCTTCGCTGATGAACTTGCCACCGGTGAGGACGGCGATGTCCTGCAGCATTTCCTTGCGGCGATCGCCAAAGCCGGGGGCCTTGACGGCACACACATTGATGGTGCCGCGGAGCTTGTTCACGACCAGGGTCGCGAGCGCTTCGCCTTCCACTTCCTCAGCGATGATGAGCAGCGGCTTGCCGAGCTTGGCGGTCTTTTCGAGAATCGGCAGCAAATCCTTCAGGTTGCTGATTTTCTTCTCGTAATTCAGGATGTACACGTCTTCGAGCTTGGCTTCCATCGTGTCGGCGCTCGTGACGAAGTAAGGAGAAAGATAGCCTTTATCAAACTGCATGCCTTCGACGACGTCGAGGGTGGTTTCGATGGACTTGGCTTCTTCCACGGTGATGGTGCCGTCTTTGCCCACTTTGTCCATGGCATCGGCGATTTTATCGGCGATATCATAGTCCCAGTTGGCGGAAACTGCCGCGACCTGCTTGATTTCCTCTTTGTCTTTCACCTTCTTGGAAATTTTGTCGAGCTGGCCCACCGCGGCTTCCACGGCCTTGTTGATGCCGCGCTGGATGCCGATGGGATTCGCGCCCGCGGTGACGAACTTCAAGCCTTCGCGGTAAATTGCCTCGGCCAAAACCGTCGCGGTCGTGGTGCCGTCGCCCGCGGTGTCGCTCGTCTTGCTGGCGACTTCGCGGACCATCTGGGCGCCCATGTTTTCATACGGGTCTTCCAGGTCAATTTCCTTGGCCACAGTCACGCCGTCCTTGGTGACGGTGGGAGAGCCGAACTTTTTGTCGATGACCACGTTGCGGCCTTTGGGCCCGAGCGTGGCGACGACGGCTTTGGAAAGCTTGCTGACGCCGCGCAAAATCGCCTGGCGCGCCTGTTCGTCAAATACTAATTGTTTTGCTGCCATATATTAGATCTTAGTTAATGTTGATGGTTGTTGGTAATTATTCGAGGACGGCCAAAATGTCGTCCGAGGAAAGGATCTTGTATTCCTTGCCGTCAATTTTGATTTCGGTCCCGCCGTATTTGGAGACCAGGACGCGGTCGCCCTTCTTCACTTCGAAAGCGACTTTTTTGCCGTTGTCATCGGTTTTGCCCGTGCCGAGCGCGACGACAATTGCTTCCTGCGGTTTTTCTTTGGCGGAATCGGGGATAATAATGCCGCCCTTCTTTACTTCTTTTTCTTCAGCCGGCTCGACCAGGATACGGTCGCCGATTGGTTTTACGTTTAATGCCATAGTTCAGTTATTTTGTTGTTAGTTTGAATGGTTACTATATCAAATCCCAGCGCACTGGCGATGGGAAAATTATCCAAAGAAATGGGCGCGCCTTTTCAGGCGCGCCCGTGAATTTATTTCTTTTCCTCGTCCACGACTTCGGCGTCAATCACGCCTTCGTCCTTCTTTTCGTCGGACTTCGGCGCTTCGCCTCCGGGCTGGCCGCCAGGACCCTGGCCGCCGGCCTGCCCCTTCTCCGCCTGGGCCTTGGCCGCGGCAGCTTTGTAAAGCTCCGCGCTCACGGCCTGCCAGGCTTCGTTCAGCTTCTCGGAAGCGGATTTGATCGCGCCG
>Ga0335083_10003523_pt1 | contig 20244 bp, 14 predicted proteins | sample Lox_Sample_42_FD_206716 | JGI IMG/M metagenome (GOLD analysis project Ga0335083, IMG submission 206716) | Soil microbial communities from Loxahatchee National Wildlife Refuge, Florida, United States - Lox_Sample_4.2 | ecosystem: Environmental > Terrestrial > Soil > Wetlands | place: USA...
GAGCAAGAGCCACGCGCAGGCCGAAAGTCCGAGCTCGGTCTCGGCCCCGATGCCCGGCGTGCCCGCCGTGAGGACGAGCAGGAGCAGCGCGCCGAGACCGAAACCGAAGCGCGCCGTCGCGAGGGGTCGGAGCTCGCCGACGAGGAGCAGCGCCGTGCGCCGGAGCTCGCCGAGGCCGCGCTCCTTCAAGTGCAGGAAGATCTCGGCGTCGAACACGAGCTTCACGGCGGTGAGCACGGCGAGCGGCGCGAGCAGGCCGAATGCAGTCGACCGCAACGCCGAGTCACGGCCTTGGCGGAGAGAAGCGAGCGTGAGCGCGACGCTCGTCGTCGAAACGCCGAGCACCGCCGCGGTCAAAAAGAAGCGACCGCTCGTGCGCGCCGCGCTCCACCAGCGGCGGGCCGTGACCTGATAGAGCATCATCGAGCACAACACTCCGGCGACGCCGCTCGCCGCGACGACGAAGCCGAGCACCGAGCGTCCCGTCCCGAGCAAGGCGGCGGGCGGCGCCGGCAAGCCGAAGCGTGCGGCGAGCGGCTCGACCCAGAAGAGCGACGCATAAACGAGCGAGCACTTCGCGAACAAGCCGAACGCCAGGACCTCGCGACTCATCCACGACGTGCGGAGTCCGAGAATGGCGCGGAACGCGTACTTGGGCCGCCCGAGGTGGAAGATGCTCGCACCGAGCGCGAGCAAACCCATCGCCACGGCGACGAGCGATTGGTACGGGCGCGCCTCCTCGAGCGTCCGATACCCGCCGAACCGCTCGAGCACGAGGTCCACGACGAAGGCGCCGACCGAGAGCTGCGTGAGCACGAGCAAGAACACGAGCGGTACGTGCCGGTGCGAGCTCCGCACGCGATGAAAATCGGCCGGCAGCACGTTGCGCGGCAGCGGGCGCGCGCTCTTGTACGTCGTCGTCGGGACCGTGATGGTGGGTGAAGGCGAGCCGGGCAAGAACGCTTCGGCCCCCGCGTCTTCGAGCGCACGCGCCGTGTCGACGATGCGGATCGAGATGGCTTCGTTCGGGCACGCTTGCACGCACGCGGGCGGCTCGCCCTCGGCGAGCCGGTCGCTGCACATGTCGCATTTGCGCACGATGCCGCGCTTCTTGCTGTATTGCGGCACTTCGTAGGGGCACGTGAGCGTGCAGTATTGGCAGCCGATGCACTGATCGTCCAAGTGCTTGACGATGCCCGTCACCGGATCTTTTTCGTACGCGCCGACGGGACAGCCCTTCATGCACGCCGGATCGACGCAGTGGTGGCAAGCGGTCGTCACGGTTTGTTGGACGGGCGCTTCCGGCGTGCCGCCGTGCAAGAGTCCGACGCTCCGCCACGTTTCGCCTTCGTCGTCGTCGAGGCCGTTCAGGCGATGGCAGGCGGTGACGCACGCCTTGCAACCGCTGCACGCGTCGAGGTCGACCTGGAACGCGAACTGCTGTCCCGGACCGGGCCGTTCGAGCGGAATCAAGTCCTGGTAGTAGCGGCGCCCGGGCGCGAGCGCGTCCTTGTCGTGGCGCTGCGAAAAGCGCTCGACCGCAGTCAGGCGCTGCTGCTCGCGCAGGTAGTGCTGGAGCAACGGCAGGCGATGCGGCTCGCGGCGGCGGGACGAGCTGCCCGGAAAGACACTGGCGGCGTCAGCGACCATGGTAGACCGAGTGGTTGGGGCGGCCGCTCATTCGGCGGCCGGGCACGCCATTTCGGCGATTTTGACGGGCACGAGCTTGTCGACTTCACGCGCGCTCGGGAGCTCGACGAGCACGTCGCCGTTCTCGATCCGGATCGGGAAGGTGCGGATCTTCAGCTGATCGCCGCTCAGGCACTCGCCGTTCTTGAGTGAAAACGTCTTCTTGTGCTGGGGGCACGCGACTTTGGGGATGCCCTGTTGATCGCCCAGCAAGCCGCGCGCGAGCACCATGTCGCGCATGTGCGGGCACATGTTCTGCGTCGCGTACCACTCGCCGCGCGAGCTGAAATTGTACACGGCAATCTGTGCGTTGCCGTGACGCACCGCCATGCCGCCGTCGAGCGGAAAATCCTCGACCCGCCCGACCCGCACCCAGCTCGTCTGGATGAGCGGCAGGTGCTTGCGGTCGCGCAAGGATTCCGGCTTGTCCTTCACCCAGTCGCGCGGCCGCGCCTGACCGCGCTCGGTCATGAACTCGACGCTGTCGTCGGGCTCCGCCGTGTTGGCGAAATGGCGGAAACGAGCGCGTTTTTCCGGGTCCTTCACAACCTCGGCCCACTCGCACTTGTACGTTTCGACCAAGAACTGCATCTGCCGTTCGAGATCCTTCGCGATGCCGAGACGGTCGTCGATCACGACCTCGCGCAGGTAGTCGATGCCGCCGTCGAGCTTCTCGAGCCAGGTCGCCGTGCGCGTGAGGCGATCCGCGGTCGAGATGTAATACATGAGGAAGCGATCGATGTAGCGAACGGCCGTCTCCTTATCGAGATCGGCGGCGAGCAGCACCGCGTGCTTCGGCTTCATCCCGCCGTTGCCGCACACGTAGAGGTTCCAGCCCTTCTCCGTGGCGATGAGTCCGAAGTCCTTGCCCTGCGCTTCGGCGCATTCGCGCACGCAGCCGCTCACGGCGCTCTTCAGCTTGTGCGGCGCGCGGAGCCCCTTGTAGCGATTCTCCACCTCGATCGCGAACTTGACCGAGTCCTGCACGCCGAAGCGGCACCACGTCGTTCCGACGCAGCTCTTCACCGTGCGCAGGGCCTTGCCGTAAGCGTGACCGCTCTCGAAGCCCGCGTTCACGAGCTCCTCCCAGATGTCCGGCAATTGATCGAGGCGCGCGCCGAACATGTCGATGCGCTGGGCGCCCGTGATCTTCGTGTAAAGGCCGTATTTGTGCGCAATCTGCCCGAGCGTCACGAGCTTCTCGGGCAGGATTTCCCCGCCGGGGATGCGCGGAACGATCGAGTAGAGGCCGCCGCGCTGGAGGTTCGCGAGGTAGCGATCGTTCGTGTCCTGGAGCGAGGCGTGCTCGCTCTTCAGGATCATCTCGTTATAGAGGCTCGCGATGATGGAAGCGACCGCGGGCTTGCAAATCTCGCAGCCGTTGCCGGAGCCGTGCGACGCGAGCACCTCGGCGAAGGTTCGGTAGCCCTTCACCTGCATGATCTGAAAGAGCTCCTGACGCGCGAACGCGAAGTGCTCGCAGAGCTGCTCGCGCACGACCTGGCCGGCCGCGCGCTGCTCGGCCTTGAGGATGTCGGCCACGAGCGGCACGCAGCCGCCACAGCCGGTGCCGGCACGGGTCTTCGCCTTGATCTCGCCGAGCGTGGAGCACTCACCGCGGCGGATCGCGTGGCAGATGTCGCGCTTGGTGACGTTGTTGCACGAGCACACCTGCGCCGACTCGCCGAGCCCGGCGGCGGCCGATTCCTCGCCGGCGCGGGCGCCGAAAATCAGCTCTTCCGGCGCGTCCGGCAGCGTCGAGCCGCTGCGCATGATCTGCGTGAGCTTCGGGTAGTCGCCGGCGTCGCCGACCAGAATGCCGCCGAGGAGCCGCGTGCGATCCTCGCTGATGACGAGCTTCTTGTAGACGCCCTTGACGAGGTCTTCGTAGAGGATGCTCGCGCCGCCGGTCGTGTCGGCGAACGGATCGCCGAAGCTTGCCACGTCGACGCCGAGGAGCTTGAGCTTCGCCGAAAGGTCGGAACCCTCGAAGCGAGCTTGGCCGTCGCCCGTCAGAATGCGCGCGAGCACGCTCGCCATCTCGTAGCCGGGCGCGACGAGACCGTAGAGCACGTTCGCGTGGAGGGCACACTCGCCGATGGCGCGAATCGACGGATCGCTCGTGCGGAGCTGGTCGTCGATGACGACGCCGCCCCGGTCGCCGACGATGATGCCGGCCTCGCGCGCGAGCTCGTCGCGCGGACGGATGCCGGCCGCGACGATCAGCATGTCGGCCTCGAGCGGGTCGCCCTCGCTGAACTCGATGCCCTCCACGCGGTCGCGCCCGAGCACGCGCTGCGCCGAGACGTTCAGGTGCACCTCGACGCCGAGCGCGCGAATGCTGCGCAGGAGCAGGCGCGACCCGGCGCCGTCGAGCTGGCGCGGCATGAGCCGCGGCGCGAATTCGACGACGTGCGTTTCGAGGCCCATCTCGTGCACGGCTTTGGCGGCTTCGAGGCCGAGCAGGCCGCCGCCCATCACGACCGCGCGCTTGCTCCGCTTCGCGTAGTCGCGGATGCCGACGAGATCCTCGATGGTGCGGTAGACGAAGACGCCGGCCTTGTCGACGCCGGGGATCGGCGGCACGAACGCGTTCGACCCCGTGCAGAGGATGGCCACGTCGTACGGCACGCGCTCGCCGCTCGACGACTGAATCACCTTGCGCCGGCGATCGATCATGGTCGCCCGCTCGCCGAGGAGCAGGCGGATACCGTGCTGGCGATACCACTCGGGCGCGACGAGCAAGAGCTCGTCCGCGCTCGCCTTTTCGTAAAAGCTCGTGAGCCCCACGCGGTCGTAGGCGGGGCGCGGTTCCTCGCAGAACGCGACGATTTGGTAGCGACCCTGCTTGTCGAGCTCGCTCAGCCGCTCGCACAACTTCCAGCCGACCATGCCGTTGCCGACGATGACGAGCTTCTGCTTGGCGCCGCCGCCGGCGAGCTTCACGGGCGTGCTGCTCTCCGGGCTCGGAGCGCCGTTCACGGCGGGGGGCTCACCCAAGCCCAAAACGCGGACGAGCTCCCCGAGCTGCGGCCGCACGAAGGTGGAGCGCGGGGGCACGTCGTCCACGCGGAGGCCGTGCTGCTTGAGCGCGAGCTCGACCGCGGTGCCGAGCGCGACCATGCGGAGCTTGCCGAGGTCGGAGCGGAGCTCGTGGGTCGTCCCGTGCACGCACGCGATTTCCCAGAGCGCCTCGACCTGCGCCGGGGAGCTCAACACGATGGCGCGCAGGGCGCCGCTGCGTACCGTCTCGTAGAGCGCGAGCGCGCCGCTGTCCGAGCCCGGCGAGCTCGAGAGCAGCCGCGCGGTGGCGCCCTTCTTCTCGAGCATGTCGAGCAGGCGCGGATCGGGGCGGAGCGACGCGATGCCGACGACGCGCCCCTGGAGGTCGAGCGTGTCGAGCACGCCGCTCAGGCTCTCGAACGACGAGAGCGGCGCCGGCGCGTCCGCTCGGAGCCCGATTTCACGCAGCGCGCCGGCGGGCTTCGGCCCCTGCGTTATTTTGCGGGACGAGCGCAGGGCCGTCACCACTTCCTCTTCCCGATCGAGCTGGCGCGCAAATTCGATGATCAGCCGCACGCCCTGCGCGGTGAAGAAGACGATGTCGTCGAACTCCCCCCGCGTAAGCTCCATGATCCAGCCCTCGAGCGGGCGCGAGCCGGATTCGGTCGGCGCCACGTCGAAACGGCTGAGCTCCGCCCCTTCCTGCCGGAGCAACCGTGCCGCCGCGTCCAAATCCGAAACGTTCGGAAGCGCGACGCACCAATTCGAAAATACACCTTTATCGGCCATCGACGCGGACCTCGCCGTGATGGGTCAACCACCCGAAGGGCCGTCGCGCACCAGCTCTCGCGTGGGCACGACGAACGAATCAAGAACTCGGTTTTCAGTCTACGCGCCGCGACTTGATCGTCAACGCGTCAGATCGAGCAAAATCGGCCCAAAACACGTGTGTCGAAGCAACACAGAAACGACCAAGAAACTCCGAAACGTCGCCGACAAACTTGTTCATCGTGAGGAAACGAACGGACGCCTCGTCACGCGGATGAAACGCTCGCCCGGTGGTCTCACCCTCGGGAGTAACGATCGCCGAAACGCGACGGCTCAATTCGGGAAGCGCGTGTCACCCGCCCGAGACGGGAGGTATCAGCGCCACCACGTCCCCCGGCATGAGCTTCCGCTCGAGCGAAACGAACTCGTCACCCACCGCGAAGCGCACGCTCCCGAGCACCCCGCGCAAAGCGGGGCGAGATGCCTCGAGAAAAGCGGCCAGCTGGCGGACGGTGTCGACCGTGTCCGGAAGCGGGATCCGCTCGGCAGCGAGGCCCATTCTCTCGCGAAGAGCCGCGAAATAGAGGAGGTCGATCGGTCTGGTTGCGGCCACGGTGTACGCTCCGACGTAGCACCGATGGCCGGCCATGCAGCCAGCGATCCAGACTCCCAGGCTCGGGCCGCCGAAGCGCGGCGCGCGATCCGCATTCTCACCGTCACGGTGAGCGACACCCGTACGAGCGGCACCGACGAGTCGGGGCCGAAGCTCCGCGCGCTGCTCGCCGCGGCGGGCTTCACGCTGGCCGAGCACCGGATCGTGAAGGACGAGCCGGCGCTCATCGCGGCGGTCGTGCGCGCCGTTTCCGCGCACGACCTCGCGGACGTGCTCGTCACGACGGGCGGTACCGGCATCGCGCCGCGCGATTGCACCATCGAGGCGATCGGGCCGCTGCTGGAAAAGACGCTCGACGGCTTCGGGGAAGCGTTCCGGCGCCTCTCGTGGGACGACGTGGGGCCGCGCTCGGTGCTCTCGCGCGCCATCGCGGGCGTCGCCGGCGGGCGCGTGGTGGTCGCGCTCCCGGGGAGTCCGCGCGCCGTGGCGCTCGCCGTCGAGAAGCTGCTCGCGCCGCTCCTCGAGCACGCGGTCGCGCTCTGTCGGGGCGAGACCGGCGGGCACGGTCACGGAAAGCACGGCCGCTGATGCTCGACTTCGAAGACGCGCGGGCCCGTTTGCTCGCCGCGGTCGAGCGGCTGCCTTCCGAACGCGTCGCGCTCGAGCGGGCGCACGGTCGCGTGCTCGCCGAGCCCGTGATCGCGGCGAGCCCGCTTCCGCCGTTCTCGTACAGCGCGATGGACGGCTACGCGCTCGCGACGAGCGACCTCGCGGGTGCCGGGCCGTTCGAGCTCGGCGTGCGCGGCGAGAGCCGCACCGGGCGACCCGCCGAGCCGCTCGTCCCGGGCGCGGCGTGCGCCATTTCGACCGGAGCCGAGCTGCCGAGCGGAGCGGACGCCGTGGTCCCCCGCGAAGACGCCGAGCGCACGGGCGACGCGATCGCGCTCACGCGACGACCCAAACCAGGCCAACACATCCGGCGCGCGGGCGAGGATCTCGCGGTGGGCGGCGTGGCACTCGTGCCCGGCATGCGACTCGGCCCCGCCGCGCTCGGCCTCGCCGCGTCCCTCGACGCGACGGAGCTCGGCGTCGCCGTTCGGCCGCGCGTCACGATCCTCTGCACCGGCGACGAGCTCCGCGCGCCGGGCAGCGCGCCGAAGCCGGGGAAAATCCCGGAATCGGTCTCGCCTTCGCTCGCGGCCCTCGCGGCGCTGACGGGCGCCGAGGTGCGCCGGCTGCCCCCCGTCGCGGACGAGCCCGCGCCGACCCGTCGGGCGATCGCCGAGGGGCTCGGCGAGACCGATCTCTTGCTCACGGTCGGCGGCGTCAGCGTCGGTGAGCACGATTGGGTGAGGCCGGCGCTCGAAGCCGAAGGGGTGACGCTCGACTTCTGGAAGGTCGCCATCAAGCCGGGCAAGCCGCTCGCCTTCGGCCGGCGAGCGGGCGGAGGCGCTTGGGTGCTCGGCTTGCCGGGCAATCCGGCGAGCGCGGTCATCACGTTCATGCTCTTCGGAATGCCGCTACTCCGCGCGCTCCAGGGCGATCGCGAGCCGCTGCCGAAGACGCTTTCCTTGCCGCTCGCGGCGCCTTTCGAGCACAAGCCCGGACGCCTCGAGTTCGTGCGCGCGCGCATCGAGCGGCACGCGGGGACGCAGGCGGTCGTGCCGCTCGTGAATCAGGCGTCCGGAGCGCTCACGAGCCTCGCCTGGGCCGACGCGCTCGCGCTGATCCCTGCGGATCTCGCGGCGCTGCCGGCTGGACAGCCCGTCGAGGTCCTGCGCGTTCAAGACTTGTGAGGGCCGTGATCGTGCCCGTGCTCGTGACCGGGCTCGCAGCGCGCGTCCTCCCACCCGACCCAATACGGTCCGTCCGGCCCGTGCTCGCGCTTCCAGATCGGCACGCGCGCCTTCACGCGATCGATGACGAGGCGGCACGCAACGAACGCCTCCTCGCGATGCGGGGCGCTCGCCGCGCAAACGACGGCCACGGCGCCCACCTCGAGCTGACCCGTGCGGTGATGAACGGCGACGCGCACGCCCGGCATTTCGTGCTCGATCTCGCCGAGGATCCGCCGCATCTCGGCGAGCGCGAGCGACGGGTACGCTTCGTATTCGAGCAGCGTGACGGCATGTCCGTCGTTCGTCTCGCGCACCGCGCCGATGAACGTCGCCACGGCGCCGGCACCCGCGTGCGAAACGGCAGAAATCACGCGATCGAGCACGAGCGGCGCCGCCGAGAGCTCCACGTCGCGCGCCCCGGCCGGCGCGGGATCCGACGAGCGCTCGGTCGGCGGCGGCACGGACGGCAGCGGTTGCCTCGGGGCTTTCATTTGGCGTCCTCCCGTCGAAAGTCGCCGGAACGACCGCCGGATTTCTGCGTGAGCTCGAGATCGGTGATCGTCATGCCGCGGTCCACCGCCTTGAGCATGTCGTAGATCGCGAGCGCGGCGGTGCTCGCGGCGACGAGCGCTTCCATCTCGACGCCGGTCCGATCGTAGGCACGGGCCGTCGCCGTGATCGCGACCCCGGGAGGCTGCGTTTGCGTTTCGAGCGCGACCTCGACGCCCGTGAGCGCGACGGCGTGACAGAGCGGGATGAGCTCGGGCGTGCGCTTGGCCGCCTGGATGCCGGCGATGCGCGCCACCGCGAGCACGTCGCCTTTCGGTGTGTTCCCGGCAACGAGCGCCGCCACGGTTTCGGCCCGCATGCGCACGAACGCCCGCGCGACCGCGCGCCGGGCCGTCACCGGCTTCAGCGAGACGTCCACCATGTGCGCGTCGCCGTCCGCGTTGAGGTGCGTCAAATCGCCGCGTTTTCGCGGCAAAATGTCGTCGCACGCCCGCGCGAGCCGCGCCGCGCGTTCGGCGGGCTCCGCCTTCTTGCTGCGGGCGAGCTTCACGAGGGCGTAGCGTTCGAGCGGGGTGAGCGCGGGCCAGGCGAGCTCGACCTCACGGCGCCGTTCACCCAGAGCGGCGACGAGTTCCGGCGCCACGTCCTCGGGGTCGTGCTCGGGTGCCACGCGCTCCGGGGCGGGCTCGACCCGTGCGGTGATGCGCTCGACCGTATCGACCGAGACGTTCGTCGCCGTCCCGGCCGCGACGAGCAAGCGGCGCTCGGCGAGCGGGAGCTTCCGCCACGCGTCGAGCGACAGACGAACGCCGGCCGTGTCGAGCGCGCGGCGCGCGGCGAGTGGCAACAGCGAGAGCCCCGGGTTCGGCTCTTCGAAGGCAAACTGCTCAAACGTGCTACGATCGTCCACGCGTGCGCTTTCGGCATTGTTTCATGCACGCTTCGCCGCGCAAGGTCCAAATTGAGCCGATTTCTGCCGATTTTTGGTGAGCTCGAGCGCGCGGCCGCGGCCGAGGTGACCGCGCTTTCGCCCGCGAGCGTCCGCATTTCCCTGACGGACCGCTGCGATCTCGCGTGTGTCTATTGCCGTCCGTCGCGGAGCGACGGCTACTTACCCGATCGCCTCGACGAGCCGGCGCTGCACACGCTGATCGAAGGGCTCTTGCTCGCGGGCGTGAGGCGCGTCCGCTTCACCGGCGGCGAGCCGCTGCTCTCACCGCACGTCGTCGGCGCCGTCGCCCGCGCCGCGGCGCTCGGTGCCGAGGACATCGCGCTCACGACCAACGGCACGCGCTTGACGAAGCTCGCGCGCCCGCTCCGCGCCGCCGGCCTCAAACGGCTGACGCTGTCGCTCGATTCGCTCGACGCCGCGCGCTTCGAGCGCATCACGCGCGGCGGCAAGCTCGACCGCGTGCTCGACGGCCTCGCCGAGGCGCGCGCCACGGGCTTCGACGAAATCAAACTGAACACGGTGGTGCTGCGCGGCGAAAACGACGACGAGCTCGAGCGCATCACCCTGTTCGCGTGGAAACACGGCCTGATCCCGCGCTTCATCGAGGTCATGCCCATCGCCGAAGGCGCGCGCATCGTCGGGGAACGGCTCGTCCCCGCGAGCGAGATCCTCGAGCGTCTCGCGCCGCTTTTGTCGGACGCGCGCCCGGCCGTCGACCCCGAGCGCGGTCCCGCCAAATACGTCGCGAGCCGCCACGATCCGAAGCTCCGCGTCGGCGTCATCACCGGCACCACGGATACCTATTGCAAGGGCTGCGACCGGCTGCGCGTCTCCGCGACGGGCGTGCTCCGGCCGTGTCTCGCGACCGATCGCGGCGTGGGCGCGGCGGCGGCGGCACGGGCGGGCGATCCCGCGCTCATCGCGCAGAGCGTCGCCGAGGCGTGGAAGCTCAAGCCCGACGGCGACGTGTGGCGTGGTTGCACCGAGCCGACGGCGAGCGACGTCTCGATGCGCGCCATCGGCGGCTGAAAGAAGCGCGCATTCAGCCGGGCGCGTCGCCCGGCTCGTCCCAATCGCGGAGCTCGGCGCGCTCGTGCTCGTTCACGTCGAGCGCGACGGCTCGCTCGCCGAGGCGTGCGATGACCGCTTGCAACGCGCGCTCACCCGCGAGCATCGCCGCATCGACCGCGTCGAGCGCGTCCACCGCGTAGCGCGCCACGAGCGCTTCCCAAAACTCGCCCGGTCGGGGCGCGAGCAAGCTCGCCCGCGGCGCCTCGGTCGCGAGCCGCGCGACGAGCGGCGCCTCGAGGTAGGGCAAATCGCACGCGAGGGCGAGGGCGTGCGCGTGACCTTGTGCGCGCGCGTGAAGGACGAGCGCGCGGAGCCCGCCGAGCGGACCGATGCCGGGCGGAGCGTCCGCGAGCGCGGGCAAGCCGAGCTCGGCGTAGGCGTCGGCCGCGCCGACGAGGACGAGCGGCGCGTCCGGCACCGCCGCGCGGCACCGAGCAACGAGCCGCCCCGCGAGCGTTTCGCCGTTCGCGAGCCGGAGCTTCCCCTTGTCGACCCCGCCGAGCCGCCGCCCGCGGCCACCCACGAAAATGCCGACCGTGAGCGACGCGCGTTCGCTGGGCATCGGGTCTTTCAATAACCGGAATCGAGACTCGAAGCACGCGCGCTCCCGAGGTAACAGTCGTCCGTGCCGATCGCGAACCCGAGCAGGCGTCATTTTTGTTGGGCGCTCGGCGTCGCGCTCCTCGGCACGAGCTGCCGGGCGCCGAACGAGCGAACGGCGCCGGCTGGACCGAGTACGAGCGCCCGGGCGCCGGCCCCTCCCGCCGAGCCGCGCGACGTGACGGTGTTCGCCGCGGCGTCGCTCCGGGAGTCGTTCACGGCGCTCGGCGGCGCGTTCGAGGCCGCGCACCCGGGCGCGCGCGTCGTCTTCAATTTCGCCGGCAGCCAGACGCTCCGCGCGCAGATCGAACAGGGCGCGCCCGCGGACGTCTTCGCGTCGGCCGACGAGCGTCACATGCGGGCTCTGGTCGACGCCAAGCGCGTCCTCGAGCCGCGCGTGTTCGCGACGAACGACCTCGTCGTCGTGGTCGCGAAAGCCGACGAGACGTCGCTGACGACGCTCGCGGCGCTGCCGAACGCCGCGCGCATCGTGCTCGGCGCGCCGGAGGTGCCGGTCGGCGCGTACACCGAGCGCATGCTCGAGCGCGCGCAAAAGACGCTCGGCGCGGACTTTCGGAGCCGAGTCGAGGCGCACGTGGTTTCGCGCGAACCCGACGTGCGGCAGGTGCTCGCGAAGGTGTCGCTCGGCGAAGCGGACGCGGGCGTCGTCTATCGCACCGACGCGCTCGCGGCCAAGGGCAAGGTCGCCGTCGTGCCGATCCCGCCCGAAGACGAGGTGCGGGCGACGTACCCGGTCGCGGTGACCGCGAGCGCGCCGGCGCCCGATCTCGCGCGGGCGTTCGTCGAGCTCCTGTCGTCGCCGGCGGGACAGCGCGTGTTCGCCGAGCACGGGTTTCTCCCTCCCGAAGGCGCCGAGGCGAACGCTCGGTGAGCGCGCGTCTCGTGCGTGGCGCGCGCCGCCCGTGGCACGCGGTGCTCGGCGCGCTCGGCGGCGCGCTGATTCTCTTCTTGGTGCTGCCCGTGGTCGGGCTGCTCTCGGGCACGACGCTCGCCGACGTGCGCGCCGGGCTCGAGCATCCGCTCGTGGCGCCCGCGCTCGAATTGAGCTTTTTCACGACGACCGTGAGCGCCGCCGTCGTCATCCTGTTCGGCACGCCGCTCGCTTGGATCATCGCCGAACGGCGGGGCGGCGGCGCCCGGTTGCTCGAGTCGGCGTTGAAGCTCCCGGTCGTGCTGCCGCCCGCCGTGGCCGGACTCGGCTTATTGCTCGCGTTCGGCCGCACGAGCGTGCTCGGCGCGCTCTTCGCGCGTCTGGGCGTCGGCGTGCCGTTCACGAGCGCGGCCGTCGTGCTCGCTCAGGTCTTCGTGTCGGCGCCGTTCTACGTCGAAGCCGCGATCGCCGCGTTCCGCCGGCTCGACGCGGACTTGCTCGTCATCGCACGCTCGCTCGGTGCGGGCACGGCGCGCGTGCTGTTTCGAGTCGCGCTGCCGCTCGCCGCGCCCGGACTGCTCTCGGGCGTCGCGCTCGCTTGGGCGCGCGCTCTCGGCGAGTTCGGCGCGACGCTCATGTTCGCCGGCAGTCTCTCCGGTCGTACGCAAACGCTGCCGCTCGCGATTTACGCCGCGCTCGAGAGCGATGTGCGCGCCGCGCGCGCGTTGTCGCTCGTGCTCGTGTGCATCGCGTTCGTGCTGCTCTTCGCGGTGCGGAGCAGCGAGCGCGTGCACGGACCCGGGCCGGGGGCGCGACCGTGACCCTCGGCGTCGAGCTCGAGGGGCACGTCGGTCCGCTCCGGCTCCGGGCCGCCTTCGACACGACGCGCGGCACCGTCGTTCTCACCGGACCGAACGGCGCCGGCAAGACCAGCGTTCTCCGCATGATCCTCGGCGCCGTCACGCCCGAGCGCGGCCGCGTCCGCCTGAACGGCGCCACGCTCTTCGACTCCGAACGGGACGTGAACGTGCCGCTCGAAGAGCGCGCGATCGGCTACGTCCCGCAAAATTACGGGCTTTTTCCGCATCTCAGCGCCGCCGGCAACGTCGAGTTCGCGCTCGCGTGCCGCCGGCCCGCGCTTTCGCGCGAGGAGCGTCACGGACGGGCGCTCGACCTCCTCGGCGAGCTCGGTCTCGCAAACCTCGTCGCTCACCGGCCGCACGCGCTCTCCGCGGGCGAGCGGCAACGTGTCGCGCTCGCGCGCGCGCTCGCGTCCGAACCGAAAGCGCTCCTGCTCGACGAACCGTTCGCGGCGCTCGACGTCGGCACCCGCCGCAAGCTGCGCGTGTTTCTGCGCGAACGGCTCGAGCGGCTGTCCTTGCCGACGGTCGTCGTGAGCCACGACGCCGAGGACGCGCGAGCCGTCGGGCACCACATCGCCGTCGTCGAGGACGGCTCCGTCGTGCAAGCGGGCAGCTGGGGTGAGCTCGCGCGCGCGCCCGCGACCGAGTTCGTCCGCGAGCTCACGCTCGAGCGCGAACGCGCGCCGTGACGAAAGCCTTCACGACCGCTCGACGTCGCCGCGCTCGAGCTCGGCGAGCTCGCGTTCGAACCCGCCCGAGAGGATCGGAAAACGGTACCAAGTCTTCGGGTCGAGACTCTCGTCGTCGACGTGAAAGCTCGGCGCGTAGCGCTCGCGCTTCCATTGGTTTTGCGCGAACAATCGGAAAAACCGCCGCACCCAGACGGCGAGCGTCGCGCGATCGTACCCGGGGAAATCGGCGCACAACGAGCCCATGATCTCGCGCGGCGAACGCTTGTCGCGAATCGCGGCGCGTTCGATGGCGTCGAGCACGTCGTACGGCATGAGATCCCCCTCGTCCGTCTGCGAGCGCGCGGGCGGACGAAGCTCGGCGGTCGGCGCCTGCTCGTTCACGGCCTCGAGCTCCGGAATCGGACCGAGCCCGACCGGGCCCTCACGCTCGAGCCAGCGCAAGTACGCGCGCACGAAATTCTTGTCCACGCCGGCGATGGGGCTCAGGCCGCCCGCCGTGTCGCCGTCCATCGTCGCGTAGCCGACCGCCGCTTCGGAACGATTGCTCGTGGAAAGCAACAGCTTGCGTTCGACGTTGGCGACGAGCCAGACGCTCGGCGCCCGCACGCGCGCTTGAATGTTCTGGAGCGCGAGATCGTCGTGCTCCCAGTCGAGCCGCCGGCCGAGCGCGGCCTCGATGCGACCCCGGTAGCCTCGCACGAGCTCTTCGACGTCGAGCTCGAAGTGTCGAGCGCCGAGCGCGCGCGCGACCTCCCGCGCGGCCGAGCGCGTGACCTCGGAGCTGTTTTCCGTCGCCTGGTACACGGTCGTGAGCAACCGCTCGACGAGCTCCGCGGGCGCGCGTGGCGGCGCGTCCGCGAGGAACGGCAGCCGTTCGACGAGCCCGCTCGGACCGAGCGCCCCGAGCGCGAGACGCGCCGTCATCGCCACGAGCGACGCAACGAGCGCCGAGTCCGCGCCGCCGCTCAGCGAAACCACGAAACCACGTGAGCCCGTCTTGCGCAGGTAGTCGAAGAGCGCGAGCGTGAGCGCCCGCGTGAGCTCTTCTTCTTTTCGGTGGGGTGAGCGCTCCCAGCCCGTTTCTTCCGGCGGGCGCGTGGCGACGGCCGCGTGCGGATAGCTCATGGGCGCGCGCACGCGCAGCTCGGCCGCCTCCTCGAGGTTCGGCTGATAACTCGAGAGCGCGCCTTGCCGCACGTCGCCGAGATCGAGATCGACCACGGCCGCCGCGAGCTCGACCGTGCGGAGCGAGAAGCGCGGCGCGCGCGCGACGATCGCGCCGCCCGCGGCGACGAGCGCGTCGCCGTCGTACACGGCTCGCCCCGCTTCGTTCCCGAGCAGGTTCGAGTACACGTACGTCACGCCGAACGCGCGCGAGCCCTCGAGCACGAGCCGCTTTCGCACCTCGTGCTTGCCGAACGCGAAGTGACTCGCGCTCGGGTTCAAAATCACGTCCACCGCGTCGAGCGAGAGTTCCGCGCCGGGCCGCTTGGCCATCCACGCGTCCTCGCAAATCTCGAAGCCGACGCGCACGCCGCCCACGTCGAAGACGTAGTCGCCGAGCGGCAGCTCCTCGCCGTGAACGTCGACGCGCGCGCGCACGCCCGCCGGCCACGGCTTGAACCAGCGGGGCTCGTAGTGAATGCCGTCACCCGCAAGCGCGCGCTTCGCGACGAAGCCCAAGAGCTTGCCGTCCGCGACGAGCGCCGAGGTGTTGAACACGGCCTTCGCGTGCTGGAGCGGCAAACCGAGGCTCACGACGATGCCGCGCGTCTCCGGCAAAATCTCCTTGAGCACGGCGAGCGCCGTCTCGCGCACGAACGGTGCGAGAAACGCGTCCTCGCAGCCGTAGCCCGTCACCGAAAGCTCCGGCAGGCACAAAATCCCCACGCCCGCGTCGCGCGCGCTGCGAATCGCACTCACGATGTTCCGCTGATTGGCCTCCCACGCGAGGGGCGTTTGGTTCAGCGCGGCGGCGGCGACTTTGAGGAGCCTCAACCTGAGCCCGTCTTACCACGAGCGCGCACTCACGTCGCGAACCCGCGCGCGCTCGCGCACGCGACCTAGCCGAACGTGAACGTGGCGCCGAGCGCGTAATGATACGAGAGATCGCGGCGCGGGTGCGGTCCCACGTCCCAGCCCTCGCGCGTGAAGCGATGAACCGCGCGCTCGACGCGGAGGTTCGAGCCGTTCGCGCGGACGAGCACGTAGTCGAGCTCGTTTTGGCTCTTCGTGTCGTCGACGGCGAGGTCGTCGAGACAGCGATCGTCGGCGCACGTGATGCGCACTTCCGCGCCGTTCTCGACACCGAGCGTCGCGAGCAGGCGCTCGTAGGCGGGCGTTTCGCAGCGCCCGTCTCCGCTCAGGCGCGGCGTGCCGAAGTCACCGCACACGACGAGGGGCACGCCCGGCTCGCTGATCGGATCCAGCACCCGCCGGCGGATTTCCGCCGTCTGGCGGTCGCGGATCTCCTGATTGGTGCGCGTGACGCGAGGCCCCTCCTCACCCTGGAGGTGAGTGCCCACCAACCGAAACGGCATTCCCCCGCACGTCCCGGAAACCAAGAGCGCGCCCTTGCGCGAAAAGCACTCGACGTTGCCGCACTCCCCGAACTCGATGGCGCGGTAGTCGGCGAGCGGCCGCTTGCTGAGGACCCACACCCCGCTGTTCAAGAGCAACGAGCACCCGCCGTTCGCCGGGCCGTACCGCCACGGGTAACGCACGCACAGAGCCTCCGCGAGCACGTCGCGAGCGCCGCCGTCGAACACCTTCTGCAAGCAGACGATGTCGAAGTCCCGCTCGAGCAACGCGGCCGCGATCGCGCGAGCGCGCGGCTCGTTCCGCGGGCTCGTTCCCGTCCAGGGCGGCATCAGCCAGACGTTCCACGTGAGGAGCGAGAAGCTGCGCTGCGCAGGGCAAGCGTCGAAACGCAGCGGATCGGGGCGCGACACGGGCCGCACCGGCGCGCTCGAGACGCAGCCGCCGAGTGCGCTCGCGGCGCCGGCCAAGAAAGCACGGCGAGAAACCGTGTCGCTCACGACCGGAGAGCTTTGCGAAGCTCCGCCCGACCGGCAAGCACGCCGTCCCGCTGCCGGTAAAAATACTCACGAGGATCACGATTGGCAGCGTCGGGCGCGCCGACTACCCTCGCCGCTCATGAAGCGATCGGTTGCGCTCGTTCTCGCTTGTCTCGGCCCCGCGTGCGCGAGCTCGCCACCCGCCCCGGCGAACGAGCCGGCGCCCGCCGTTCCGGCCGCCTCCGTGTCCGCGGCGCCCGTCGCGGTCGACCCGCCGCCCGCCGCGCCCGCACCGGCTGCGCCCGCCACGGCGAGCGCCGAAAGCAAGCCCGCGCCGCCCGAGACGCCGGACGCAATCAAGGTGCCGAACCCCGCGTCGGTCGCGTACAAGGGCAACGCGGTGGGCGTTCAGATCTACGCCTGCGGCCCGAGCAAGGAGTCGAAGAAGAAGTTCGAGTGGACGCTGAAGGCGCCCGACGCGAGCCTCACCGACGACGCGGGCAAGCCGTTCGCCAAACACTACGGTGGCCCGACTTGGGAAGCGACCGACGGCAGCAAGGTCGTCGGCGCGATGAAAGCAAAAGTCGACGCGCCCGACGCGACCGCGATTCCGTGGCTCCTCGTCGAGGCCAAATCGAACGAAGGACAAGGCGTCCTCGCCAACATCGGCTGGGTGCAGCGCGTCCAGACCGTCGGCGGCAAAGCGCCGAGCACCGGCTGCGACAAAGCGCACGACGGCGCCGAAACGCGCGTCGATTACCGCGCCACCTACTACTTCTACGCTCGCTGAACGCCTGCGGCGTCGCCGCAGGGCGCCAGCGCCGCGAGCCCGGCGCCGTCAAAGCGCGTCGCTGTCGTGGACCTTCGGGTCACCTGCACCCGGCGCGCGTCGGAGGCTGAAAAGCATTACCGTACGGCTCCACGATGGATCGCTTCGCGCTCGCGCTCTCGCCGTCGGGTCGGGTGCGCCTCGACGCCGCGGCGCCGGATGCAGCGCTCGTCGCGCCGGACGCCGCGGCGCGCATCGAGCGCGCGTTCGAGCGCGGCTGGGCCGAAGGCGTCCTTCACCTCGGCGCCGCCGAGATCCGGACCGTGCTCCCGCCGAGCGCCGCGTGGTTTCGCGAGCTCGCCGAACGGCTCGTGACGGCGCTCTGCGCGACGCCCGAAGACGCGGGTGAGGCCGAGCTCCCGCCGCTCGAGCCGAACGCCGAGCTCGTCGCCGAGCTCATCGCGGGCGCGCCGCCGTTCGTCGGCTCCGAGCTCTTGACGCCGGAGGTCGTGCGCGGCGTCTGGCGTGAGCTCGAAGGGGCGTTGAGAAAAGAGGTCGCCGCGGAGTCGGGCTCGGTGCGCGGCTGGCTCGCGAAACAGGACGCCGTGTGGCACCGCGTGGGGCGCGTCGTGCTGCATTTGGCAGAAAACAAGCGCGATCGCGCGTTGCCGTTCGCGTTTCTCGCGACGTACACGACGCGTGTGGGGCGCGGCGGAGCGCTCGAGTACGTGCCGCTCGGCCGCGCCGTCGAGGCGTCGGCCGGCAAGCGAGATCGACGCGCTCTGCTCGCGTTGCTCGAGCCGCTCGAGCGCGCGAGCAAGCAAAGCGAGCTCTTGCAAACGCTCGTCGCGTCGGGGGACGTGTTTCACCCGCTCGCGTGGGATCCGCGGCAGGCTTACGCGTTTCTCCAGCAAATCCCCGTGCTCGAGGCGAGCGGCGTCGTCGTGCGGGTGCCGGACTGGTGGAAGTCGCGCCGGCCGCCGCGGCCGAAGGTCAACGTGACCGTCGGCGGCAAGAAGCCGGGCGGGCTCGGCGCGGAGTCGCTCGTCGCTTTCGACGTGAGCGTGACGCTCGACGGCGAGGCTCTGCGCCCCGAGGATTGGGCGCTCGTCGAGCGCGGCACGAGCGGGCTCGCCCTCGTCCGCGGGCGCTGGGTCGAAATCGATCGCGACCGGCTCGAGGCGACGTTGTCGCACTGGCGCGCGGCGGAGCGCGCGGCGGGCGCGGGCGTGTCGTTCCACGACGCGATGCGTTTGCTCTCGGGCGCCGGAGCGGCCGAAGACGCGGACGAGGGCGCCGCGTGGTCCGACGTTCACGCCGGCGCCTGGCTCGGCAAGACGCTCGAACGCCTGGAAAAACCCGCGGAAGCGCGCGCCGTCGAGCCCGGTACCGCGCTCCGCGCCACCCTGCGCCCCTACCAAAAAATCGGACTGCGCTGGCTTGCGTTGCTCGACGAGCTCGGCCTCGGAGGCTGCCTCGCCGACGACATGGGGCTCGGCAAGACGCTTCAAGTCATCGCGCTGCTCGTCCTGAAAAAGGAGCACACGGGCCGCGTGAACGCGTTGCTCGTCGTGCCGGCCTCGTTGCTCGCCAATTGGAAGAGCGAGCTCGAACGCTTCGCGCCGTCGCTCTCGGCGCTCTTCGTGCACCCGAGCCAGCCGTCGAACGCCGGCGCAACACCGGAAGCCGCGGCCGAGCACGCCGATGTCGTCCTCACGACCTACGGCATGCTCACGCGCCAAGCTTGGTTGCGCGAAAGGGCGTGGAGCATCGCCGTGCTCGACGAGGCCCAAGCCATCAAGAATCCGAGCGCGAATCAGACGCGGGCGGTGAAGCGGCTCCACGCTCGGTTTCGACTCGTGCTCACTGGAACCCCCGTCGAAAATCGCCTGGGCGACCTGTGGTCGCTCTTCGACTTTGCTTGTCCGGGGCTGCTCGGCTCCGCCAAGGAGTTCGGCGCGCTCGCCAAGCGGCTCGAGCGGAGCGAACACGCCGATTTTTCGCCGCTTCGGCGGCTGCTGCGGCCGTACGTCCTCAGGCGACTGAAGACCGACAAGAGCGTCATCGCCGACCTGCCCGACAAGACGGAAGTCGTCGCTCATTGCTCGCTCACGAAAGCCCAGGCCGTGCTCTACCAGCAGGCGGTCGATGAGCTCGCGCGCGAGCTCGCCGCGGCCGAGGGCATGAAGCGGCGCGGCGTCATCCTCGCCACGATTCTGAAGCTCAAACAGATCTGCAACCACCCCGCGCATTGGCTCCGGCACGGCGGCTGGGACGAGAGCGAGAGCGGGAAGCTCCTCCGCGTGCGCGAGCTCTGCGAGCCGATCGTGGCGCGACAGGAACGCCTGCTCGTGTTCACGCAGTTTCGCGAAGCGACGGCGCCGCTCGCCGCGTTCTTGCGCGAGCTCTTCGGCCGCGAAGGACTCGTGCTGCACGGCGCGACGAGCGTCGCGAAACGCAAGGCGCTCGTCGACGCCTTTCAGCGCGACGACGGCCCTCCGTTTTTCGTGCTTTCGCTCAAGGCGGGCGGCACCGGGCTGAACCTCACGGCGGCTTCTCACGTCGTGCACTTCGATCGCTGGTGGAACCCCGCCGTCGAAGCGCAGGCGACCGACCGCGCGTTCCGCATCGGGCAAAAGCGCAACGTCCTCGTGCACAAGCTCGTGTGCCGCGGGACGGTCGAAGAGCGCATCGATCGCATGCTCGAATCGAAGCGCTCGCTCGGCGAGGCCGTGCTCGCGGCGGGCGCCGAGACCCTCCTCACCGAGCTGCCGAACGACGAGGTGCTGAGACTCGTGGCGCTCGACCTCGCGAGCGCGCTCGGAGACGCCGCCGCTTGACGCCGCGCCCCCGCGGAGCACGGTTACGGAACGCCGATGGCCCGCTATTTCCGCCCGAGCGACTTCGACGACACCGGCGTCTTCCCGGCGTACGTCTCGGTCACGGAGCGCCGGGCCCAAGCCGCGC
>Ga0335083_10003524_pt1 | contig 20241 bp, 14 predicted proteins | sample Lox_Sample_42_FD_206716 | JGI IMG/M metagenome (GOLD analysis project Ga0335083, IMG submission 206716) | Soil microbial communities from Loxahatchee National Wildlife Refuge, Florida, United States - Lox_Sample_4.2 | ecosystem: Environmental > Terrestrial > Soil > Wetlands | place: USA...
GGGGGATTACCGGCATGATCGCCCTGGCCAACAAGGAAGGGGGGTATGCCGATGACGACCTGCGGGACGTGGAGGCCCTGTCGGTCGCCTTTGTCGAGGCGCTCAACCGACGCCGCGCCGAGAAGGTGATAGCGGAGCTGAACGAGGACCTGAAACGCCATGTCCTCCAGGTGGAAGGGGCCAACCGGGAGCTGGAGGCCTTCAGCTACTCGGTTTCCCATGACCTGCGGGCGCCGTTGCGGCACATTACAGGTTTCGTGGAGCTCTTGCGCGAGAGGGATCTCTCCTCCCTCGACGAGAAGAGCCGGCACTACCTGGAGGTGATTTCCGAGGCGGCCCGGAAAATGGGGATACTCATCGACGACCTCCTCGCCTTTTCCCGCATGGGGCGTGCCGAGCTGATGAAGGGGCAGGTCGATGTGGGCCAGCTGGTGCGGGAGGTCGTTGACGGCCTCGCCGACGAGACGCAGGGGAGGGAGATAGCCTGGGAGGTCGCTCCCCTCCCGGTGGTGGAGGGTGACGCCGCCATGCTCCGGCAGGTACTGGCGAACCTCGTTGCCAACGCCCTGAAATTCACGAGGCCGCGGCCACGGGCGCATATCGAGATCGGCGCGGTGACCGGGGAGCCCCACGAAATCAGCTTCTATGTGCGGGACAACGGGGTCGGATTCGACATGAAGTACGCGCAGAAGCTCTTCACCCTGTTCCAGCGCCTCCACGACCCGGAAGCGTTCGAGGGGACAGGGGTCGGGCTGGCCAATGTGCAGCGGATCGTTCACCGGCACGGCGGGAGGGTGTGGGCCGAAGGGACGCCGGACGGTGGCGCCACCTTCTGGTTCGCCCTCCCCGACAGGGGGGGGGAATGACGATGGGCTCTCTGAAGCGGATCCTCCTGGTGGAGGACAGCCCCAACGATGCGGAACTCACCATGGAGGCGCTTTCCAGGCACAGCCTCGCCAACGACGTCACCTGGGTGAAGGACGGGGAGGAGGCCCTCGACTTCCTTTACTGTCGCGGGAAGTACGAGGGGCAGGTGTGCAGCGAGCTGGTGCTGATCCTGCTGGACCTGAAGCTTCCCAAGGTGGACGGGCTCGAAGTGCTCCACACCATCAAGTCCGACGAGCGCCTGCGGTTCGTCCCGGTGGTGGTCCTCACTTCTTCCCGCGAGGAGCGGGACCTGGTGGAGAGCTACCGGCTCGGCGTCAACGCCTACGTGGTGAAGCCGGTCGACTTCACCGAGTTCATGGAGGCGGTGCGGAAGCTGGGGGTCTTCTGGGCGCTCGTCAACGAACCTCCCCCCGCACGCGGCGTGCCTGAGGGGCGGAAATGAGCCGGCGGCTGCGGATTCTTCATCTGGAGGACGACCCGGCGGATGCGGAGCTCGTCCAGGCGACCCTCGTCCGGGAGGGGATCGACTGCGACGTGCAGGTCGTCGACCGCCGCGATGATTTCGTCGCCTTCCTGGAAGGGGGGGGCTTCGATATGGTCCTCGCCGATTTCTCGCTCCCCGCCTTCGACGGCATGAGCGCCCTCGCCATCGTCCGGGAGCGGGACCCCGACCTCCCCTTCGTCTTCGTCTCCGGCAAGCTGGGGGAAGAATCGGCGATCGAATCCCTCAAGAACGGCGCAACCGATTACGTTCTGAAGAACCGTCTTTCCCGGCTGGCGCCGGCGGTCACGCGCTCCCTTGCCGAGGCCCAGGAGCGGGCCGGGCTGAAAAAGGCGGAAGAGGCGCTGGCCGTGGCCAATGCCGAGATTCGGGAGCGGGCGGAGAGCTACCAGAACCTGTTCAACAGTATCCGCGACGTGATCGTCGTGACGGACCACGACCGGCTGATCCTCCACGTGAACCAGCCCGCACTGCGGGAGGCGTTCGGCTACGAGCTGGACGAAGTGAGGGGAAAGAGCGTCCGGCTTCTCTATGCCGACGAGGAGGAGTACCGTCTGACGGGGAGGGAGATCTTCGACCTCAGGATGCCGGTCAAGGGGAAGCTCCTGGAGATCAGTTTCCGCCGGAAGAGTGGCGACCTCTTCACCGGCGAGCTTTACGCGCTGAAGCGCCTCGACAGCTCCGGGGTCCCCACCGGCAATATCGGGATCATCCGGGACATCAGCGAACGGAAGAAGGCGGAAGAGGCACTCCACGAAAGCGAGCTGCGCCGCTACCAGCTTCAGTTGGAACTGGTCTACGCGGCGGAGATACAGGCGAAGCTCCTGCCGCGCAGCTACCCCCATATTGCCGGTTTCGACGTCGCGGCCCAGTGTCTTCCTGCCAAGCAGGTCGGCGGCGATTTCTTCGACTGGCAGGAGGTCTGTCCCGGCGTATGGAGCTTCACCCTGGGGGACGTGATGGGGAAGGGGATGGCGGCGGCGATGCTCATGGCGACCGTCCGGGCGTCGCTCCGTTCCGTGGCGCACAACCGGGCGGGGGAGGCCCTGCGCATGGCGGAGCAGGCAATCCTCCCGGACCTGGAAAACTCCGAAAGCTTCGTGACCCTTTTCCATGCCCAGCTCCATGCCGAGGCGCGCCGGCTCACTTTCGTCGATTGCGGCCACGGCTATGTCTTTCTCCGGCGCGGCGACGGCGAGGTTGTCATGCTCTCGCCCCGTGACCTCCCGCTGGGTGCTCCGGGAGAAAAGTCCTTCCAGGAAGGTGAAGTTGTCCTCGCCCCGGGTGACATCCTGGTCCTCTACAGCGACGGGCTGATCGATGCCAGGCCGGAGCTGGAGCTGGATAACCGGGCGCTGGCGGCGCAGCTGGAGGGGGCGGCGAGCGCCCAGGAGATGGTGGTGCGGCTCATCGGGCTGACGGAGCAGCAGGAGCCGCTTCCCGACGATGTAACCGTGCTCGTGGTGCGCTGTACGGAGTAAGGGGTTGTGCGGCACGTTTTTGGCCGTATAGTAATCAACTGCACGTTGCTGCCCACGTGAGGCGACCATGTCCAGACCCGACACATTTGGTGCTCCCTACCGGGTATTGAAAGGCCGGACGCGTACCAGCGGCACGGTCTACGGTGTTGACCGATGGCTGTTGCGCACTTTTCTCCATGTCATGGGGGACCCTACGATACGCGCGGCGCTCTGGGACGGGAAGGATGTCGCCGGACCCTTTCCGGAAGCTGCCGTGCGGATGACGATCCGTGACCGCCGCGCCCTCTGGAGGCTCGTGACCAATCCCCTCCTCAACTTCGGTGACGATTACAGCGCCGGCCGGATCGAGATAGAAGGGGGACTGGTGGCGTTCATGAAAGCCATTTACGGGGCCATGGGGAGGGGCTCCCGGCGTTTTCCCCAATCCGCCTACCACCGGAAGCAGACGGACACGAACTCCCCTGCCGGGTCCCGTGGTAATATCCATCACCATTACGACATCGGCAACGACTTCTACCAGCTGTGGCTCGACAGGGAAATGCTCTATACCTGCGCCTACTTTCCGCACCCCGGAGCGTCACTGGAAGAGGCCCAGATCGCCAAGATGGACCTCGTCTGCCGCAAGCTTCGACTGAGGGCCGGCCAGTCCGTGGTGGAAGCAGGGTGTGGCTGGGGTGCGCTGGCACGGTATATGGCGAGGCACTACGGCGTTAGCGTCAGGGCGTACAACATCTCCCGCGAACAGATAGCCTATGCCCGCGAGATGGCCGTGGCCGAAGGTATTGTCGGGCAGGTGGAGTATGTGGAGGACGACTACCGCACCATCACGGGCCGCTTCGACGCCTTCGTCTCCGTCGGGATGCTGGAGCACGTGGGACCCGACCATTACCGGGAGCTCGGCAGGATCATCGACCGTTCCCTCACGGACGAGGGGCTCGGGCTGATACACACCATCGGGCAGAACGTGGCGGAACCCATGAGCCCCTGGCTGGCGAAACGGATATTCCCCGGCAGTTATCCCCCCACCCTGCGGGAAATGATGGCGGTGTTCGAACCGTGGGGCCTCTCCGTTCTTGACGTGGAAAACCTCCGCCTTCACTATGCGAAGACCCTGGAGCACTGGCTCGAGCGTTTCGAAAACAACCGGGAGCGGGTCGCGGCCATGTTCGACGACTGTTTTGTCCGGGCCTGGCGGCTCTATCTCTCCGCGGCCATCGCCAATTTCACCCTTGGCAGGCTGCAACTCTTCCAGGTGGTTTTCGCCCGCTCAGCCAACAACCTGATACCCTGGACCAGGTCTCACCTCAGCGACACGCGGGCCTCCGGCTGATGGAAAGCTGCGAGGTCCTTGTCGTCGGCGGCGGGCCGGCTGGTTCCACCTGTGCCGGGCAGCTGCGGCAGGCGGGGCTCGATGTGCTGCTGCTGGATTCGCGGGTCTTCCCGCGGGAGAAGCCATGCGCGGGGTGGATCACACCGGCGGTGCTGGAAACGCTGGCGATCGACAGGGACGAATACCGCTGCGGGCGCGTGTTCCAGGAAATCCGGGGCTTTGTGACCTGTGCGCTGCACGGCGCCGGGGTGGAGACCCGGTACGACAGGATCGTCAGTTACGGCATCCGGCGCGGCGAGTTCGATCACTACCTCCTTCGACGCAGCTCTGCCCGCCAAGTTCTGGGAGAGCCTGTAACGTCCCTGGAGAGGAAAGGCGGCGGCTGGATCGTCAACAGCCGCATACGGGCACGGCTCCTGGTGGGCGCCGGCGGACATTCTTGCCCGGTGGCGCGCCTTCTGGGGGCAAAGGTCGGTGCCGAGGAGGCGGTCATCGCCCAGTCGGCCGAGTTCGCATCGCCGGGTGACCGGCAGGAAACCCCTCCTGTCCGGGGGGATACGCCGGAACTCTATTTCAGCCGGGACCTGAAGGGCTACGGCTGGGTCTTCCGGAAGGGGGAGTTTCTCAATGTGGGATTCGGCCGGCTGGGCCGGGCCGATTTCGGCCGGCACATGGCCGGGTTCCGGGAGGTTCTCGAACGGCGGGGGGTGGTGGTGCCGGGCTCCCCTGACGGGTTCCGGGGGCATGCCTATCTCGTCTGCCAGGGACAAAAGGGGCGCAGGCGGGTCGACGACGGCGCACTGCTGGTCGGGGATTCGGCCGGGCTGGCCCTTCCCCTGAGCGGCGAAGGGGTCCTGCCGGCGGTGGAATCGGCCATTCTGGCTGCGCAGACCATCGTGGCGGCCAACGGAGATTACTGCCGCGACAAACTGGAACCGTATGTGACACGGCTGGACGACCGCTTTGGCCGGGAGAGTCCGGAGATCCCGCTTCCGTCCGGACTTCTCGGCTTAATCGGGACCGGCCTGCTATCCATCCCCCCCTTTGTCCGCCATATCGTCCTGGACAGATGGTTTCTCCATCGCAGCCGGAAGGGGCTTTTTGCATCGCCGTGACCGGTCGTGGTCAGCAAAGTCACCGGGTGCCCGATGCGCGGCAGCGTCAACGGGGTCTCACCATCCCGACCGGGGCAAGATACACGGTGAATTCCTCGTCGCCGTCCGCCCCCACCAGTTCATCCGCCAGCATCTGGTTGTAGGCCGCGATTGCACAAGCCCCCGCGCCGATCGCCTCGCAGGCGAGATACAGGTTCTGGCAGACGTGACCGGCATCGAGGGCGATCACCTTGTAGGATGCCTCGGCGTAGCGCCACTCGGTGCGGCCGGGGATGGCGGTCCAGATGAAGGTGACAGCCGCTTCACCGGCAAAGCGCTGTCCCCTCGCGGCGGCAGCGAGGCGGTCCGTGAGGCGGTCGGTAACCTGGTGGAGCACGAGGGAGTGGTCGAGGGGGAGGTAGCGGTAGATGCCGGGAGAAAGGGTTTCAACGCGCATGACGGCCAGGTAGGTCTCAAAGGGGTGGCGACAGCCGGCCGAGGGGACGGTCCGCAGGACCGCCGCCTCGTGGAGGCGGGCCCGGACCCCCTGGGTGCTCCAGAGGAGGAAGGCCACCTCGTCGAGGGAGAGTTCTGCGGGAAGAAACCTGCGCCTGCTCTCGCGCCGTGCGATGGCGTCCGCAAGGTCGCAGGCAGGAATGCGCCAATCCCCCCGGCCGGGGAGGGGGATGCGCTTCGCGCCGGCCGGCACCGGCTTCTGGAGGGGAGGGGGCGCGAGTCCCCGGGACTGGCGGGTGTGCCACCAGTCCACCTCGTCCCTGATCCGGTCGGTGAGGAAATTGCGGCCCGATTCTCTCGTGATGGAAGGCTTGGACATGGCTGCTTTCACCCTTTGAGGGTCAGCCACGGCTCCTGCTGGAGGAAGCTCCCCGGAACGTTCGCCTCCATCTCCACGAATCGCCGGTACGGCATGGTAAAGGTGAGTGTGTCCCGTCCCGTTTGTGCCCTCAGGTATTTCCGCGCCGAGAGGTCGACGAGCCCTGCGATGCACCGCGGCTGAGAAGATTTTGCCTCCCGGTACGAGAGGATGCCGATTGCCTGGCACCCCGCCACGAAGGGGGTGGAGACGTTTTCCAGGCCGGGCCGGTCATAACAGGCAAGCACCACGAGGGCCGAGAACTGATCGGGGTTGACGACAAAGGTGACGGACTCCGGCTCACTCTTTGCCGGGTCAACGTCGCGGAGGGGCACAAACGCGGCGTACCTGGTGGGGATTTCCGTTATCGGGAGGGCTTCGACAAACGCCTTGACCATTTCCGGGTTCTTCTTGTACCGCTCCCCATGGAGGAAGTGGTGGACGAACTCCGGCTGCGCCCCGCCTGCCCTCATTCCCTCGGCGATCTTTTCTCCTGTCGCCCAACCCTCGTTGCCGTCCGAGAGGAAATTGCAGAAACCCGCAATACCCCCCGGAAAGCTCTGGTACGTAGTGCCGAAGCCGAGCCCGATGCCGCCGCCGAAGCATCCATAGGTTTCCCGGTCGAAGACGGCCGTCTTTCCCTTTGTCGCCGCCGCGCCGAACATGCTCATGACGCACCCCCACTTCCCCGGTTCGAACTGAACCGCCCTCTCGGGCTTTTCATCCGTGAGAAGGAGGGCCACCGGTTCCGTCTGCAGGTTGATGGCCTGGGCAATGGCGCTGTTCATCTTTTCTCCTCCGCGATGTGATGGATAGTGCAGAAGAATGCCGAGACGAGTCAGTTGCCCCCTGCGGCGTCGCTTCCCGCAAGGGGCGGAGCTTCGGCCGGTGTCGCCGGTGCGGTACCATTCTCCGCCCCGGCGGTGGGCGTCTGCCCGGAGGCCGGCGGGGATGTGTAGAGCCTCTCGTAGACGCCGGCCCCCGCCAGGACCTTTTTCACGTAGTCCCGGGTCTCCCCGAAGGGGATCCCCTCGATGAACTCGTCGTCGCGGAGATTCCCCGCAGTCTTTTTCCAGCGGGAGACGTTGCCGGACCCGGCGTTGTAGGCGGCAACCGCCGCCATTACATCGCCGTGGTAGAGGTTCAGGAGGTTCCGAAGGTGCCGGGCCCCGAGGGCGATGTTTACCTCGGGGTCATTGAGATTGGCGGGCTTCTGCGTAGCCCCGCGCTTCCCCTTGATGGCATCGGCCGTGGCCGGCATGATCTGCATGAGACCCATGGCCCCTACCGGCGAGAGTGCGGTGGGGAGGAAGCTGCTCTCGGCGCTGATCACGGAATAGATCAGCCACTGGGGGAGGCCGTTGTCCCTGGCGGCCCGGCCGACCGTGTCCCGGAATGCGAGGGGGTAAGAAATCTCCCAGAGGGTGAGGGTTTCCCGGTCGAGACGGCGGGGGCGTTCCTGGCGGAACAGGGCCTGCGCGCCGTGGTAATCCCCCATCTCCAGGTAGAGTCGGGCGAGCCCGAGGAGGTTCTTCTGCTGGCCGGCACCTTTTCCCTTGACGGCGGCGAGCTCCTTTCTCGCCTCGTCATAGAAACCCATGGCAACAAGGGCTTTGATCCTGTCGTAGCCCACCGGAAGGGGAAGGGTGGCGGTCAGGTCGGCGGGTGCCGCGAGGGGAGGGAGTTCCGGGGCCTTCGTCTCCTTCCGGTAGGTCTGGGCATAGAAACCGGCGGGATATTCGTCGAGGAGCATGGCGAAGGACGCCTGGGCGGTGGCCGCTTCCCCTGCGGCGAGGAGGGAACGGCCGTACCAGTAGAGGGCCTTTTCCCGCATCCCCGCGTCGGTGGTCAGCTGGCGGAAAGTGGTCGCCGCCGTGGAGAGGTCTCCGGCCAGGTAGGAGGCCCAGGCCATTTCCCACCGCGCCTCCCGACGCAGGTTCGACTCCGGATACTCCGACAGGAGCCTCTTCAGCAGGGTGAGTTGCTCGTCCCTCCGCCGCTGGAATTTTCTGACAGAGGCGGCTCCGAGGAGGGCATCATCGGCCAGGTCGGAGGAGGGGTTCTTGTCCGTCACGACGAGATACGCGGCAACGGCCTCGTCATCCTTCCCCCGCTTGCCCATTGCCTTGGCCATCAGGTAGCGCGCCTCGACGGCGATCTCCCTCTTGGGGGACAATGCGATGAGGTCGCGGAAGGTTTCCTCGGCCTCTTTGTAGCGGCGGGCCTTGAGAAGCGCCTGGCCGGTCTTGAGGGAAAGCCGCCAGGCAAAGGGGGTGGTGCCGGGCTGCGGGGGTATGGAGGTGAGGGTTGTGACGGCCCGGTCGTATTTGCCCAGGTCATAGAGGGTGACGCCCATGGCATAGAGCTCGTCCGCCGTGTAGGGGGCGACGCTGAACCCAAGGGCAGCGAGCCGCTGCAGGTCGGCTTCGGCCTTGGCGGCGACATCTGCTGCCGGGTATTTCAGGCGGATGGAACGGAGCGCTGCCACCGCGGCCGTCGTCTCCCCCAGCTTTTCCCGGCAGAGGGCGGCGGAGTACAGGGCGTTCAGGGCGTCGGCACCGGCCGGGTACTTGCCGATGAAATCCTGGTAGGCCTTGCCGGCCCCGGCAAAATCGCCGCCGTCGTTGAGGAGATCGGCCCGGAGGAGTTCGGCGGCCCGGAGAAGCGGGGTTTCCGGATAGCTCTTGAGGAGCCGCTGCAGGGGAACGGTGGCATCGGCCGGGCGCTTGAGGTTCCGCAGGGCCTGGGCCTGGTGGTAGAGGGCATAATCTGCCAAGAGCGGGAAGGAGTCGGCGGCCCGCCCAAGGTAGCTGGCAGCTTCTTCCCACAACCCCAGCTTGTACGCATCGATGCCGACGAGGAAATCCCGCTTCCCTCCCTCGGGGGCGCGCAGGGCGGCCTCCCGGGCCTCCCGGTACTCCTTGTCCCGGTTTTTACCGGCGGCGACATTCAGGGCCTCATCCGGGAGCGGAGAGAGGTTCCCTCCGGAAACCGATCCGGCGAGGAGGAGGAAGCTGCAGGCAACGAGAAGGCTACGGCAGAGCACGTTGTTTGTTCTCCGATTTCAATGGCAATCCGTGGTATTCATCCATAGTAAACGGACCGCTGCAAAAAAATCAAAGGATTTTTCCCCGGAAGCGGTGTACACTGGAACCGGATGGCGCGCAAGGCTCTGAGGTCTGGCTGCGGGAAGGGACGGAATGATGAAATTCAGGATAGAGGCGGTCCTCGAGGTACTGCGAGCCCGGGGGAGCGAACCGGTGGCGTTCCGGGAGCTGGTTTCCCGTTGCGGCGTCGCCAAGGGTGACCGGCTGGGTTTCCGGGAGCGCCTTGACCGGCAGGTGGCCGCCGGGGTCCTGCGCAAGGTGAAGGGGAACCGCTACGCCCTGCCGGAGGCTGGCGGCGCCATTACCGGGAGGCTCTCCGTCCATCCCGACGGGTACGGCTTCGTACTTCCCGACGAGGGAGGGGATGACATCTTCATCCCGGCCCGCTATCTGCGGGAGAACCTGCACGGCGACCGGGTCGAGGTACGTGTCTCCCCTCCCGGCCGCCTCGGGAAACGGGAGGGGCGCATCCTCCGGACCCTGGAAAGGGGCGTGCGCCGGATCGTGGGGCGGTTCCACGCCGACCCGGACGGCAATTACCTGGTGCCAGAGGAACTGCGACTCCCCCGGCTCGTCGCGATTCCACCCGGGGGGAAAAGCGGGGCTATCGACGGCCAGGTAGTTCTGGCGGAGGTCACCGCCTATCCCGCCCCACGGCAGAGCGCCGCGGCGAAGGTCGTCGAGGTGCTCGGCTGGCCCGATGAACCGGAAACCGAGGCACTGGCCATTATCCGGCAGTTCGACCTCCCCGACCGGTTTCCCGAGGAGGTCGTCGCCGCCGCCCGTGCCGTTCCCCAGGCCGTACCGGCCGAAGCCTTGGCGGGACGCACCGACCTGCGGGATCTCCTCACGGTGACCATCGACGGCGAGACAGCCAGGGATTTCGATGATGCCGTGTCGGTCATGAAGGAGCGGGGGGACAAGATCAGGCTCCGGGTCTCCATCGCCGACGTCTCCCACTACGTGCAGCCGGGATCGGCCCTGGACGCCGAGGCCTACCGGCGCGGCACTTCGGTCTATTTTCCCGACCGCTGCCTTCCCATGCTGCCGGAAGAGCTTTCCAACGGCATCTGTTCCCTGAATCCCCTGGTCGACCGGCTGGCGTTCACGGCGGAGATCCTCTTCGACCGGTCGGGGGGCGTGTTGGAGAGTAAATTCTACCCCAGCGTCATCCGCAGCGATGCCCGCCTTACCTATACCGCCGTCAGGAAGATCCTCGTGGACCGGGACCCGGCGGAGATCGCCGCACACGAGCCCCTTCTCGAAGACCTCGGTCTCATGGAGGAGCTTGCCCGCCGCCTGATGGCGCGGCGGCGGCAACGGGGGAGCATCGACTTCGACCTGCCCGAGCCGGAGATCATCGTCGACCTGCAGGGGCAGACGGAGGCAATCGTCAAGGCGGAGCGCAACCTAGCCCACCGCATCATCGAAGAGTTCATGCTGGCCGCCAACGAAGCGGTGGCAGCGTTCCTGGATGCGAGCGACGTTCCCTCCCTCTACCGCATCCACGAGCCCCCCGACCCGGTGAAGCTCAATGACTTCCGCGAGCTCATCCACGGCTTCGGGTACAGCCTCGGCTCCCAGGAGGAGGGGATAGCCCCGGGCGAGCTGCAGCGGCTCCTGGAGGAGGTGGAGGGGAAACCGGAGGAACGGATGATCAATGAGGTGCTGCTGCGCTGCATGAAGCAGGCGCGCTACAGCGCTGAGAACCTCGGCCATTACGGTCTCGCCTCCCCGTGCTACACCCACTTCACCTCCCCGATCCGCCGCTATCCCGACCTGGTGGTCCACCGCATCCTCCGGCGCTCCCTCGCCGGCAGGATGGGTGAGAAGGAGAAGGAGAGGTCCGCTGCCACCCTTCCGGATGTCGCCAGCCATACCAGCAGCCGGGAAAGAGTCGCCATGGAGGCGGAGCGGGAGATCGTCGCCCTGAAAAAGGTCCAATTCATGGCGGACAAGATCGGGGAGGAATTCGACGGCTTCATCTCGGGGGTCTCTTCCTACGGGTTCTTCGTGGAACTCGTCGACCTGTTCGTGGAGGGGATGGTGCATGTCTCGACCCTTGGCAGGGATTACTACCGGTACGTGGAGAAGCAGCATGCGCTGGTGGGGGAGAGGCTGGGGAGGATCTTCCGGATCGGTGACCGCCTGAGGGTTAAACTGGCGGCGGTCAGCACCGAGCGGAAACAGCTGGATTTCGTCCTGGCGGCGGAAGAGGGGGGAGTGGCTCCCGGGGAGGTCGAGCCGGACGGGGAATTCTACCCCCGCATTCCGGTTCGCGGCAAGCGGCCCCCCGGCGGGGCGAAGAGGGGGAAGGGGAAGCAAAGCCCCGCCGGAGGCGGCGGTAAGCGGCACCAGCGGCCGCGGAAAAGGCGGTAGCGGGAGCCGTCCCCTTTTACTTGACCGGACCGCGAAAAAATGGTAGTGGTAGCTTAATGAATTGATGGGGCTTCGGCCCCATCACCCGTTTGTGCCGTTCATGCTGCAAAGGAACAGGGAATGCTGCGGAAGATAGCGCTAATCCTTGCCGTCATATCGTTCGCGGCCATTGTCGTGTACAAGCCTGACGCCACGTCGGAGCCGGCGGCCAACCCCAATGACCCCGCCCATGAAGACCTTTCCCGGATCGACTACCCGAGCATCAGGGCCATCCCCTGGAAACCACGCTTCATAAGGCCGCAGGATACCCTCGAATCGCTGTACGGCGAGTACTGGGTCGATGTGGCGCGCTTCAACCGGATCGACCGGCGCCATGTCTATCCCGGCATGACCATCAAGGAGCCGCTGCGCCTGGCGGACATCCGGGACTATACCCCCATGCCCGCCGAGTACGAACCGGCCCTGCACCATGAAAAGTACATCCTCGTCAACATGACCGAGCAGTGGCTCGGCGCCTACGAGTACGGCAAACTGAAGTTCTCCATGCCGGCGGCAACGGGCAAGGATTCCACCAAGAGTCCGACCGGCATCTTCCAGGTGGACGCCCGGGACAGGAACCACACCTCTTCCCTCTACAAGACCGAAGACCAGGAGGAGCAGTATCCCATGGACAACGCCATCCGTTTCCATGTGGAGAACAACATTTCCTACTGGATCCACTCCCGGGACCTGCCGGGGCGGCCCGCATCCCACGGCTGCATCGGCTTGTTCGACGAAGAGATGCAGAACCGGGTCTACGGAGTTCCGGGACAACCGGTGCTTCTCGATGCGGAAAAGCTTTACGCCTGGGCCGTCGGCGAAGAGGAGTACGAAGACGACACCGGTGAGCAGGAACTCCTCGAGGACGGTCCGGTGGTGGAGGTCATCGGGGACAATCCCCACAACTTCAAGAGGTCTATTTTCTCATTTCTCGACAAAAGCTCATAGCACGGAGGTTTCAATGAAGGTACTCGGAAAGACATCCGCACTCCTGGCGCTCGCCGCCGCTCTGCTACTTTTCCCGCTCATCGACTGTTTTGCCTCTTCTGCCGCGGTAAAACCCGATGCCGCCCTGCGCCAGGCATTCCCCGACATCCCCTTCGACAGCGTGGAGCCGACGGACATCACCGGATTGTATGAAGTGACCTCGGGCGCCACCGTCTTTTACTACTATCCGGAGAAGGATTATCTCATCATCGGGAGTATCTACACGAAGGATAAGAAGGACCTGACGGCGCAGAAGAAACGGGATATTTCCTCCCGGCTGGTGGGCACCCTTCCCCTCGACAAGGCAGTCAAGGTCGGCAACGGCAAGACCAAGGTCATCGAGATTACCGATCCCGATTGTCCGTTCTGCAAAAAGGCGTCGGAGTATTTCAAGAACAGAACCGACGTGACCCGGTATGTGTTCTTTGCCCCGCTCGCCCATCCTGCGGCCATCGAGAAGATCAAGTACATCCTCAATTCCCAGGACAAGGAAAAGGCATACCTGGAGATGATGGAAGGAAAGGTAACGCCTCCCGCCAAAGCCACCTACAGCGACGCCGTCACGAAGCTTGCCCAGGAGCACCTCGCCCTGGCCAAGATGGTCGGCGTCCAGGGGACCCCGACCTTCTTCATCAACGGCACCATGGTGGTTGGGGCAGATATCCCCCAGATCGAGAAATTGCTCAAGGAGCCGGCGCCGCAAAAATAGCGGGTGTCGGAAGTATCTCGGGGAGAAGGAACGCGGATGGTGTTTCCGGAAGGGCCACCATCTGCCGTGCCTGAGAGGCCTGGCGACCGCAGCCCGCTACAGCCGGGGGCCAGTCCGGCGGATTCCTCCAATGCCGGACGATTCAGCCGCTCACAGGCCTTGTGTCTGCAGATTGCCGACTCTTCGTTGTTTCCGACAGGGCGTTGACTTAATTGATCGTTTCTGGTACGAAGGACTATCACCTGTCGGAACTGTGGTCATCGGTTGCCGGAACATGAAGACCAAGGAGAATGCCATTGTTTGATTCGTCGTGGAACAGAAGGTCCTTTCTCAAGGGGGCGGTGCTGGGCACCCTGATACTTTTCGGCTACCATCCTGCGTCCGCCGTGGAATATACTGCCGATGACGGCCCCGAGGGGAGGCTGTCGTTGTTCAACATCCATTCCAAGGAGAGAGTCCGGGTTACCTACCGGGACCGGGCGGGCAATTACGATCTGGATGCCCTCAACCGGCTCAACTGGGTCCTTCGCTGCCACTATACCGGCGAGGTTGCCAACATGGATGTCCACACCCTCGAATTCCTCAATACCGTGGACAAAAAGCTCGGCGGGGATCACGAGATCCACATCATTTCCGGGTACCGCTCCCCCACGTACAACAAGCTGCTGCGCAATGAAGGCCACAAGGTCGCCCGGCACAGCCTGCACATGGAGGGGAAGGCCATCGACATCCATATCCCCGGGATCGGGCTGGATACGGTGCGGAAGGTCGCCCTCGCCACCCGGTTCGGAGGGGTCGGCTACTACCCGGGTCCGGGATTTGTACATATCGATTCGGGGAAGTTCAGGGTCTGGCAGCAATGACATGACGAGGCTTCTCCTGCTGCTTGCCGCCATGGTTTCACTGTGCTGTGCGCCGGTCTTCGCTTCCCAGTCCAAACCGTCCAATTACTGCAAAATATCCCATCCGAGCGATGACGAGATAGAGTGGGATTGCCACCGCCTGAAGCGGAAGGAAACCCTCGAAGGCCTTTTCGGAGACAGGTGGCAGGACGTGGCCCGGTTCAACAGAATGGACCGGCGCCATGCCTATCCGGGCATCTCCATCAAGGTGCCGAAAAATCTGGACGATATCAGCGACTATTCACCTCTTCCCGACTTCCTGCCCTCCCGGGAAAACGAGGCAAAATTCATCCTGATCGACCTTTCCGAGCAGTTTCTCGGCGCCTACGAGTTCGGCCGCCTCTTTCTGTCGTTTCCCATCGCCTCCGGCGACCGCAAGAACCGGACCCCCACCGGTGAATTCCGCGTCATGGCATTCAACCGCAACCATAAATCCTCGCTCTACAAAATCGAGAAAACCGTCACTCCCTACCCGATGCACTATGGCCTGATGTTCTACATCAATCCAGCAGGGGTCGCATTCTGGCTGCATGGCCGGGATGTGCCGGGATACGCTGCCTCCCACGGCTGTATCGGCCTCTATGACGAAGCCATGCAGAAGGAGTTCTACCGCACCCCGCGCCGGCCGGTCCTCGATGACGCCAAGACCCTCTTCGAATGGGCCACCGAACTCCACAACGATGACGGTGAATTGCATTACATCGACGACGGACCGAAGGTGCTGATCGTCGGGAAACCGTCGTACTGAGGCAGCCCCTAACGGCTGCTCTTTCTCCCGCCCCCGCCTCTGTCCCCCAGTTCCGTGCTTCCCTTCTCCTGGTGACCGTCTATCTACCCGGCTGTTTCCCTCTCAGAAGACCACTGCAGGCCAACCTGAGGAGCATAAATACATACGTACCGGTATGCCTGTGACTGGGACAAAAAAATGCCGGGGCGTCCCCCGGCGGTGGAAAGGAGCACACATGGCGATGTGCTGTTCGCGTGGTGATATTTGTTTGCCTACAGAAAAAGTACTTACAAATAAATATGTTACGCAGTGAAGCCTGAATGGTGGGTTTAGCTATGATGTGTCTGCGCCGGAGCGCGTTCGGTCCACATTGATCTTCAGCCTGCGGCCCGTCAACCTGATGTGCTGCGTCACTTTTTCAGCCGTTGCGCCACGAGGGTTGCGGAATGTTCCACCCGGATGGAGCTCCCTGCCGCTTCGAGGCCACCCTCGATCTGCAGGCGGCAACCCGGGCAGTCGACCGCGACAGTCTTTGCCCCGGTAGCGGCAATGTTCTCCAGCTTGTTTTTCAGCACCTCCTGGGAAATTTCCGGATACTTGATGGAGTAGGAGCCACCGAAGCCGCAGCACTTGTCGCAGTCGGTCATCTCGGCTATCTCCACACCGACCAGCTCCCGCAGCACCTGCCTCGGTTCTGCCGACACGCCGCACCCCCGTTTCAGGTGGCACGCGTCGTGGTAGGTCACGGTTTCACGTTCCAGATCAGCCGCTGGTCCCCGGTCTCCGGTCCCCGTCTTTCTCGCCGCCAGTTCGGCGAAATTGAAGACCTTGGCAGCCAGGATCGCTGCCTTTTCCCGGTACTCCGGCTCCTTTTCCAGCAGCTTGGGAAAGTCGTGCTTCAACGACATGGTGCAGGTGGGGCAGATGGTAACGACGTAGTCGGCCTTTTCCTCCAGCAGGACGTCGATATTGATCCGCGCCATGTCCCGCGCCACCTCCATCTCCCCCGAGTAGCGTGCCGGGATGCCGCAGCATGTCTGTTTCTGGGGGAAGGTGACGGCGTAGCCAAGTTTTTCCAGGCTCTCTTTCGTATCCATGCACATCCCGGGATAGACAAAATCTGCAAGGCATCCCGAGTAGAAGAGGACCTTTTCTCCGGTCGCCGGTTCCCTTTCTCCAGTCCTGGTCTGTTCTTCGACCAGGTCACGGAACGGTTTCTCGGCGATGGGGGGGAGAGAGCGGTTGGCGGTCTCCCGGTTGAGCACGAGGGGAAGATGGCGGATTCTTCCCCCTTCTCCCTGAAACGGCTTCTGGGCGAGGTAGGCGGTCCGGAGCGCGGCGTGGAAGAGCTTTCTGTTCTTCATCATGGTGCCGAAGAGAAATTTCTGCCCCAGCGGCTTTCTGATCTTGTCCCGCAGGTCGACGATCAGCCCTTCGATGTCGATCTTCGCGGCGCAGACCTCGTTGCACTTCCGGCAGCCGATGCAGAGCTTGAGGATCTCCTCCGCCTTGTCGAAGCCGTGGAAGAAGGGGGTAAGGACGAGGCCGATCCCTCCCACGTAGATGTGGCCGAACACATGGCCGCCGACGATCTCGTAGATGGGGCAGACATTGGCGCAGGCGCCGCATTTCACGCACTGCAATGCTTCGCCGAAGTCGGGATCGGCTGCCAGGGACGTCCTGCCGTTATCCAGAAGGACGATGTGGAGTTCCCGCCCGTCACCGGTCGGCCCCTTGATGAAGGAGGCGTAGGAGGTGATTTTCTGGCCGGTGGCGTTCTTCGGGAGGATCGTGATGACGTCCAGGGCCTCGGCCATGTTCGGGACGATCTTTTCCACGCCGATCAGGGCGATGTGGGTTCGGGGAAGGGTGCTCACGAGGGTCTCGTTTCCCTCGTTGGTGATGATGCCGATGGCGCCGGAATCGGCGATGGCGACGTTGGCGCCCGTCAGTCCCACCTGTCCGGAGAGAAAGCCGCTTCGCAGGGTCTCCCGGGCGATCCGGACCAGTGACGGGATGTCCGGCGGGCATTCCGTCCCGGTTGCCCTGCTGAACAGCTCGGCCACCTCTTCCTTGTTCTTGTGGATGGCGGGCATCACCATGTGGGAGGGGCGCTCGCCGGCCAGCTGGATGATCCATTCCCCCAGGTCGGTTTCCAGGCAGCGGACCCCTCTCTTTTCCAGGTAGTGGTTGAGCTCGATCTCCTCCGAGGTCATCGCCTTGGATTTCACCAGGAAATCGGCCCCTTTGTCCTTGATGATGGCGAGAATGGTCCGATTGGCCTCTTCCGGGGTCCGGCAGAAGTGGACCGTGGCCCCGGCGGATTCGGCCGCGGCCGTGAAGTCCTCGATCAGCCGCGGCAGTTTTTTCAGCCCCGCCCGCTTGTTCTCGGCAATCCTCCCCCGCAGCCCTTCGAAGTCGATCCCCTCGAATGCCTTGGCCCGCGCCACCGGATAGGCGGCGGCGAAATTCTTCAGTGCCCGCCGCAGGAACGTATCGTTGATTTTCCTAGTAATGGTTTCTTTTCCCATGTCAGGCTCCTTCCAGGATAAGCACGTGCAGTTCCTTCGGACCGTGGACGCCGATGGTCAGGACCCGCTCGATATCGGCCGTACGGGAAGGCCCGGAAGTGATGGAGATATACCGCCCCGGTGTGGCGAGGGCGGTTTCGAGGGCTTCCTTGGCTGCGCCAAGGTCTGCGACGATGGATGATGCCCGGAGGAATACCGCATGCACGGAGGCGAGGGCGGCGGCGCCCCGGTCGGCGGGATCGGACAGGTCGATGAGGAGGCTGCCGGTGGCGGCAATTCCCCCGTGGGCATAGCTCACCGCTGTTCGGGTGAGGGGATAGGAGTCGGGTTGCGCGAATGCGAACCCTTCCAGGGCGGCACGCAGGCCGGAGGGAAGGGTGGATGCCGCGACCGGTTCCCCGGCGGCCAGTTCTGCCAGGTAGGCAACCGCGGCGTCCGTTGTGGTAAACCGTTTTACTGTGGCCCCGACCGCTTCGGCCGATGCCTGAAATATGGTATCCATTCTCAACCCCCTCATTTGCTTTACCAATAATACGATTTTACTGTACCCGGTTACAATCAAGGCAGTCAAGAGAAAAAAGAGACGATTCAGAATCTTCTTGACAGCCAGTGGTATAAATGATAATTGGTAAGACAAATAAATAAAACATTATTTTGATTTACCGGGAATGACGGCGCCGGATCAGCCTGCTTGATGTGTGGGCGTTCGGCGACCAGCGAGGGGAAGAATCTATTACGGGAGGCCCGGTTCGGGGAACCGAATGCCGTCCCATCGTCTTGTAGCAATTCACAGCGACACGATGTACAGGAAAGGAGAAAAATCATGCCATGGATTCAGAGTTACACCCCGGTAGCGGGCAGCCTCGGGCTTTCGGCCCTTGTTGCCGCAGTTCCCCTCGTCGTCATCTTCGTCTGTCTCGCCCTGCTGAAAATGAAAGCCCATAAGGCCGGTCCCCTTGCTGTTGCCGCGGCAGTCGCCATCGCCGTAACCGTGTGGGGGATGCCCGCCAAGCTGGCAGCCCTTGCCACCCTCCAGGGGGCGGCCTTCGGACTCTTCCCGGTCTTCTACATCGTCGTCACCACCATCTTCCTCTACAACATCACGGTCAAAGGGGGGCAGTTCGAGATCATCCGGGCTTCGCTGGCAGGGGTGACCGCAGACCGCCGTCTCCAGGCTCTCCTCATCGCCTTCTGCTTCGGGGCCTTCATCGAAGGGGCAGCAGGGTTCGGTACACCCGTGGCCATCGCAGGAGCGACGCTGGCCGGGCTCGGCTTCCGACCCCTCTATGCTGCCGGCGTCTGTCTCGTCGCCAATACCGCTCCGGTCGCCTTCGGCGCCATCGGCATTCCGGTGGTCGCCCTGGCCGGGGTCATGGGATACGGCGATCCGGGGATGATGAAGCTCTCCACCATGGTGGGACGCCAGCTCCCCTTCATTTCCTTCATGATCCCCTTTTACGTGATCCTGATCATGGTGGGGTGGAAGAAGACCATCGAGGTGCTTCCCGCCATCTTCGTCTGCGGGGCCTCCTTTGCCATCTGCCAGTGGGCAACCGCCAGCTACCTCGGACCCTATCTCCCCGACATCATTTCCTCCCTGGCAGCCATGGTTTCGCTGGTGCTTCTCCTCAAGGTCTGGCATCCCAGGACGATCTGGACCTTCGATCACGAGCCGGAGTTTGCCGGCAAGGAACAGCACCACTACACTGCCGCCGAAGTCTTCCGTGCCTGGACCCCGTACCTGGCGCTCACCGTCATGGTGCTTCTCTGGGGCATCCCCTCCATCAAGGGGTCTCTCGACAAGAGCAATGTCATGATCACCGTGGATGGCCTCCACAACAGCATCGTCAAGAAGGTCTCCAAACCGGAGGATGGCCTGAAGAAGGCGGCTGCGGTCAAGGCCGAGATCGACGGGCAGCTTGCCGTTCTCTCCCCGGCCGATCCGAAGCTGGCCGCACTGGCAGGGAAACTGACGGAGCTCAAGGGAGCGGAAGACCAGCTTCTCCAGGTCGAACAGGGATTGCTGGGGAAGGGTGCGGTGCTAACCGATGAACGAGTCAAGGCCTTCGATGCGGTAGGGAAGAAAAAGGATGAAATCCAGAAGATGGCCAAGGAGCTGGCCGGGCCGGGTGCGGTGCCCGGCCAGGGAGCGCCCGCCACGGCTCATGCCTCGTCGGCACCCGCTCCTGGTCTCGTCAAAGACCAGCTGAAGCCTCTCGACAAGGCCCTTGCCGACCAGTTGCCCATCAAGCTGGCCGCCAAGTACAATTTCAACTACCTCTCCGCCGCCGGCACAGCCATCCTCATCGCTGCCTTCATCTCCGCCCTTCTCTGCGGCGTAGGCTTCGGCGACACTTTCCGGATCCTGGGGAAAACCCTCCATGACATGCGGTTCCCGGCGGTCACGGTCGCGTCGGTTCTCGGGCTCGCCTACGTCATGAACTCGGCCGGCATGACCAACTGTCTCGGCCTCGTCTTTACCAAGACCGGGACCCTCTTCCCGTTCATCGCGCCGTTCCTCGGCTGGCTCGGCGTCTTCCTCACCGGCTCCGACACCTCCAGCAACGTCCTCTTCGGCGGTCTGCAGAAGGCCACCGCGGAGCAGCTGGGCCTGAACCCGATCCTCACCGGGGCTGCCAATACCAGCGGCGGGGTCATGGGGAAAATGATCTCGCCCCAGTCGCTGGCCGT
>Ga0335083_10003525_pt1 | contig 20236 bp, 20 predicted proteins | sample Lox_Sample_42_FD_206716 | JGI IMG/M metagenome (GOLD analysis project Ga0335083, IMG submission 206716) | Soil microbial communities from Loxahatchee National Wildlife Refuge, Florida, United States - Lox_Sample_4.2 | ecosystem: Environmental > Terrestrial > Soil > Wetlands | place: USA...
TGAAGGAAGCGATTTACACCCGTCGTGCGGTGCGGGAATTCACAGCCGAACCGGTTAGTGAAAGCGTTGTTCGCGACCTCATTGACGCGGCTATTCAAGCGCCGAGCGCGGTTAATCAACAACCGTGTTCGTTTTGCGTGGTACGCGACAAAGCCACGCTCGAGACAATATCGCGGGAAGCGAAGGCGCACATGGTCAAGACGACGCCCGTCGGTCTGATGTCGCACCATTTCAGCGAAGTTTTGAATAATGCAAAATTCGACATTTTTTACCATGCGCCGGCGCTGATCCTGATTTCCACCATAGCGGAGATGCCGTGGGCCATCGAAGACTGCGCGCTGGCCGCAGAAAACCTGATGCTCGCCGCGCGCGCGGAGGGACTCGGAAGCTGCTGGATCGGATTTGCTCAATCCTGGCTTAATACGCCGGAGGGTAAGGCGCTGCTGAAGTTGCCGGCCGCATACAAGCCGGTTGCCCCGATTATCGTCGGACATCCGAAAGCGGCGCCCCCGCCGGTGCCAAGAAAGCCGCCGGAAATCCGCTTTGTCGGCTGACAACCCGACCGTTCATGCTTTTCAAGGTGACGCGGGACGGCTCCAATGCGCGACCTGGCCTTGTCCAAAGTCTATCAATTGCTGGAGCCGGGACCGGTGGTGCTGCTGACGACCGCGCACAGCGGACGCCCCAATGTCATGACCATGTCGTGGCACATGATGATCGAGTTCGAGCCGCCGCAGGTGGCGTGCGTTGTCAGCAACGCCAATTACAGCTTTGCCGCCCTGCGTGCGACGGGCGAATGCGTCATCGGCTTGCCGGCACGCAAATTGGCAACCAAAGTGGTTAAAGTCGGCAATTCATCGGGGCGCGACCTCGACAAGTTCGCGGCATTCGGTTTGACCACCATGCCCGCCACCCGCATCAAGCCGCCGCTTATCGCCGACTGCTTCGCCAATCTGGAATGCACGGTGACCAACAGGCGTCTCGTCAACCAATATAATCTTTTTATCCTCGAAGTGCTGAAGGCCTGGACTGATCCGGCGCAGAAGAACCCCAAGACCATTCACCATCACGGGTATGGCAAATTCGTCGTCGACGGGAAAACGCTCAGGCTGAAGTCGCGGATGCGCTGAACCGCGTACGGTTCCTAATCGCCGATCGGCTCTCCAAAAGCGTCATACCAACGAACAATGCCATCCCAGATTTCCTGGGCGGTCTCGGCAAACCAAAACAGCTCGCGATCCTCCCGGTCGATCACGCCCTCCTCGACGAGATAGTCGAAATCGACAGCGCGGCGCCAAAAGTGCTCGCCGACCAGCACAACGGGGATCGGCTTAATCTTGCGGGTTTGAATAAGGGTCAAGACTTCGAACAATTCATCAAGCGTGCCGTAGCCGCCGGGAAAGGACACCAACGCCTTGGCGCGAAGCAGAAAATGCAGCTTGCGCAACGCAAAATAGTGAAAGCGAAAACAAAGATCAGGCGTAACGTAGGGGTTAGGATATTGCTCGTGCGGCAATTCAATGTTCAGCCCGATCGATCTTGCGCCGACGTCGAAGGCGCCGCGGTTGGCAGCCTCCATCAATCCAGGCCCGCCTCCGGTCATCACCACGACGCGCGGCCGCCCGGCGCTCGCGGCATTACCGACCACGCGTCCAAACTCTCGCGCCACGTCATAGTAGTGGCTTTTTGCGAGGACCCGTTCGGCGGTCGTAAGCCGGGCCAGCGTTTCCGCGTTGTCCGGATCGGCCCGGAAGGCGGCACGCAATGCTTCGACGGTGCGACGCGCAGCCGCCGGCTCGCAGATGCGGGTGCTACCGAAAACGACGATGGTGTGGTCGATTTGCGCGTCCGCAAGTACAGTGTCGGTTTTGAGATATTCAATTTGCAGCCGCGCCCCACGACTTTCCGGGCGCGTAATGAAATCGGCATCTTGTTCGGCGAGACGGTAGGTCGGGCTCTCGCGAATCGCCCGGACCGACTGCGGCGCGCCGGGGTCCTCTTCGGCCGGCTTCGGCCGGTGCCACGGCAACGGCTCGCGGCGTTGCTGCGGGTGTGCCGGACGCGGCACGCCGGTTGGTTGATTTGAGGTCAAGGCCCTTATCCCTCCCTCCAGCAAACGACGTGCGCCGTTACTGCTATGTCGCCTGCACGGCAGTCGAGCGAAAACGCAGAATGGCAAGAACGAAGAACAGCCCGCCGACTCCGGCCACAAAAAGAAATTGCGGCCAGACAACGTCGATGCCGGCGCCGCGATAGAGGATCGATTGGGCGAAGGAAACGAAATGCGTTGAGGGCGAGACCTGCATGGCGTTCGCGAGCCAGGGCGGCATGCTTTCGAGCGGCGTGTTGCTGCCCGACAACATGTTCATTGGCAAAAACACCAGGAAAAACAACAGACCGAGCTGCGGCATGGATCGCGCGATGGTGCCGAGAAATATGCCTATCGCTGAGGCGAAGAACAGATAGAACGCCACTCCGACCAGGAACAGCGGGATCGATCCGGCGATCGGAATATGCAGCAGGCCGCGAACGATCAGATAAAGCGAGAGGCCGACGGCAATGGTAATCACCAGCCCGTTGGCCCACACTTTGGACATAGCGATTTCGAACGGCGTTAATGGCATCACCAGAAGATGATCCATAGTGCCATGCTCGCGCTCGCGCACGATGGCAGCCCCGGCAAGAATAATCGCCAGCATGCTGACATTGTTGATGATGCCCATGACGCTGGTGAACCACGCTGTCGTGACATTCGGATTGAAGACGACGCGGACATCGAGATTGACCGGTGGTGCCGACTGGATGCTCTCTGCCCGCGCCAGAAAGCCCGCAATCTCGTTCATGATGATCTCTTGCGCGTATCCGGAGCCGAGTCCGCCCTGCACCATGACGGTCGCATCGACATCGAGCTGGATTGCGGGATTGCGACCGCTGAGCACATCGTGCTCGAAGTTCGGCGGGATATCCACCACGAATGTGTATGTGCCGGCGTTCATCTGCGGAATGATGTCGCGTTCCGCAATCGGCCGCGGGTGCTGGAAGTAGGGAGGAAGAAAAGCGCCGGCGATCCGCCGCGACAATTCGGAGTGATCCTCATCGACCAGCGCGACTGCGGCGTTGTGCACTTCCTGCGAGTAGCTATTCGCTTGAGCCATGATTTGCAGTGAAAACGCATAGACCACAAAGCCCAGCAAGACGTAGTCGCGCAGCACGCTGCGCAACTCTTTGGTGCCGAGCCAAAAAATATTTGCAATGGTGTTCATGGCTCTGACTAGCGTTCCTGCTTGCGTAACAGCACCAGGCTGAGCAAAAGCAGCGCGGGGACGAAGACGGCAAGCTGCGCCAGATTGATGGCAAGATCGCTGAAGCCCAATCCCTTGGTGAAAGTGCCGATGGCGATGGGCCGGAAATAGGACATCGGAAACGCCCGCCCCATAATCTGCGCCCCGGTCGCGAGCGAGGAAACTGGAACCTGCAGGCCGGAAAATTGCGACGCCGGCAGAAACGTCATTACTGCGGTGCCGAACAGCGCTGCGATCTGCGTGCTGGCAAACGACGAAATCACCATGCCGTAGGCCGTCATCGTCGTGACGTAGATCACAACACCAAGGAGGAGAGTGATGAAACTGCCTTTCAGCGGCACCTGAAACACGAACAGCGCCATGATAAAGATCACCACGAAATTCAACACGGCGACGCCGACATAAGGGATCTGCTTGCCGATGAGGAATTCGAGCCTGGTAACCGGTGTAACGTAAAGGTTGGTGATCGAGCCCAGTTCCTTTTCGCGCACGATCGCAAGCGCCATGAGGATCGCGGGAAACAGTGCGAGCAAAATTGCCATCGTCGACGGCACCATGGCATAGATGCTGTCGAAGTCCTGATTGTAGTTGTAGCGAATCTCGATCCTGACAGGCTGCTTCGGCGTCGAATGATTTGTGGTCGTCACCACCGGATCAGTCAGATAGAGTTGGTGCATGGCTTGCAGATAGCCGCGGATGGTCTCGGCGCGGAACGGCATCGCACCGTCGACCCAGGCGCCAACCCATGCCGGACGCCGCCGCTCGATATCGCGGCCGAAGCCCGGCGGAATTTCCACGGCGGCGTTGATGTCTCCGCTTTGAAGACGCTTATGCAGATCGTCGTAATTGGTGAGAGATCGTTTCTCCAGGAAGTAACTGGAGCCTCGCAGTTCCTCGAGATACGCGCGGCTATCATGGCTGTTGTCACGATCGAGCACCGCGAAGGTCAGATTGTTGACGTCGTTGGAAATCCCGAAACCAAAAACCAGCATCAGGAACGCAATGCCGAAAAAGGCGAATCCCAGGCGAATGGGATCGCGCACAAGTTCTATCGTTTCACGAATCGTGTAGGCGAGGACGCGTTGTGGACTGAAGGCGCGCTGCGGCGGCAACGGCATCGGCGCCGCCTCGGGAGGCGCCAAATTCAGGATCGGCGTGGTCTTCGGCCTTGCCGTGCCGGTCGCCTCCTCCAGATAGCTGATGAAGGCGTCCTCCAGACTGATGGCGTTCCGCGCCTTGACAAGGCTGGGCGGCGTGTCGGTGGCAAGCACACGGCCGGAATCCATGAGCGAGATCCGATCGCAGCGCTCGGCTTCATTCATGAAGTGGGTCGAGACGAATATGGTCACGCCCTGATTGCGGGACAGATCGATCAGCAGCTCCCAGAAGCGATCCCGCGCCAAAGGATCGACGCCTGAAGTCGGTTCGTCGAGAATAAGCATCTCGGGCTCGTGGACGACAGCGACCGCAAGTGACAGGCGTTGCCGGATGCCAAGCGGCAAGCCGGAGGCCAGCTGCTCGCAATAATCTTCCAGTTCGAAACTGGTGATCAGTTCGGCAAGCCGCGCTTTGGCTTTTTTCGCCGGCAGATGGAACAGGCGCGCATGCAGCTCGAGGTTTTGCCGTACGGTCAGCTCGGTGTAGAGGGAAAACGACTGCGACATGTAGCCTACGCGCCGCCGCGAATTGATATCGCGTGCGTCGGGTGGAACGCCGAACAACAGCGCCTCGCCCTCGCTCGGCTCCAGCAGACCAGTAAGCATCTTCATGGTCGTGGTTTTGCCGGACCCATTGGAGCCGACGAAACCGAAAATTTCGCCGCGCTCGATGGTGAAGCTGACACCGTCCACGGCGGTAAAGTCGCCGAAGCGGCAGGTGAGATCACGCGCGATGATGACCGGATCGCGGTCGACGGCATCGCGGGGCGGGATTTCGAGCTTTTTATGGCCCGCGCGCATTTGTTCCGGGAGCAGCGCGATGAATGCGTCTTCGACGTTCCTGGTATTTGTCCGCGCCTTAAGGTCCGCGGGCGAGCCGACCGCCAGGATCCGTCCATCATTCATGGCAATGAGCTCGTCGAAGCGGGCGGCCTCTTCCATGTAAGCGGTGGCGACGACGACGCTCATGCCGGCGCGCCGCGCACGAATACGTTCGATCAATTCCCAGAACTGGCGGCGCGACAACGGATCAACGCCGGTCGTGGGCTCGTCGAGGATGAGGAAATCCGGATCGTGGATCAGCGAGCAGCACAGGCCGAGTTTCTGCCGCATGCCGCCGGAGAGCTTTTTCGCCGGGCGATCGGCGAATGGCGTGAGGCCTGTGCTTTCCAGAAGCTCGGCGATCCGCCATTCGCGTTCGGCCTGCGATTGTCCAAAAACACGCGCGAAGAACTCGATGTTCTCGCGGATGCTGAGATCCGGATAGAGATTCTTCCCGAGCCCCTGCGGCATGTAGGCGATGCGGGGACAGATCGCGGAGCGGTGCGCAGAATCGGTGATATCGCCGCCAAGAACGGACACCGCGCCTGCTTGAAGCCGCCGGGCCCCAGCGACAATACTGAGCAGCGTCGACTTGCCGACGCCGTCGGCGCCGATCAATCCGACCATGCCCGCGGCCGGCAACTCTATCGTCACATCATCGAGAGCGGTGACTCGGCCGTAGCGCTGGGTGACGTGTTCAAGTTGCGCGACGGGCATTACCGGCCCGCTCACTTTGTAGCCGAGACGTGCAGCCAATCGGGCCACCGAGTGGTGGGGTCGGTCAAAACATAGGCGACGCCTGGGAGTCCGCTGCTGACGGCGTCGCTTCGACCGCGCAGCCAATCGGCGTCGATTCGTACACGGACCCGAAACATCAGCTTGTCGCGTTCGGTCCGCGTCTCGACTGTCTTCGGTGTGAACTGCGCCTGCGTGGCGATGAACATGACCTTCGCCGGGATCGCGACTTTCGGGTAGGCATCGACCACGATGCGAGCATCGGCGCAGTATTTTACCTTTCCCGCTTGTGCGGTCGGCAGATAGACATCCATGTAAACATACGAGGTGTCGAGCATCGCAAAAACATGACCGCCCGCCGGAAGCACCTCGCCGACATTGGCGACGCGGTACTGGATGCGGCCGTCAACCGGCGCGACCAACGTGTCATCGTTGATCTCGACGGTGTAAAATTCAGCGTCGTGCGTGGCAGCGTCGAGCGCATGCTGAAACTGGATTACCCGGAGGTTTGCGGCATTGAGCGCTGCACTGGCGGCGTCGAGCTGCTGTTGTCGCTGATCCAGGACTTCTTTGGTTTGAAAACCTTTCTGCACCAGAACAGCGGCCCGACCGTATTCTTGCTGGGCAAGGAGAAGTTGGGACTTCTGCTGGGCGACGTTCTCGATTGCTTCGTCGACGGCGCGCCGGGCCTGGCTGACCTGAGCCTCCGATTTCTTTAGCGAGGCCGCAAGGTCGCGTGTGTCCATGCGCGCGACGACCTGGCCGGCTTTAACCAGATCGCCCTCATCCGCGAGGATTTCGGCGATGCGGGCCGCGTGTTTGGTGTCGATATTGATCTCGTCCGCTTCGAGCCGACCATTGCCGTAAGCAATGCCGGGCGGCACTAAGGGGTGCAGCGTCTGCCACCAATAATATCCGCCGCCGCCAGCGGCGGCCAAAACGGCAAGCGCCAACCCAATTCGAAGCCACCATCTGTGAGCGTGAGCTTCCCTCGCGACAACTGGAACCGGAAGGCCGGCGGGGCGAGCGGGCACCAACTCACGCATATTGGAGAGCGTCGGCTCGTTCGGCCCTGCGTCCGGCATTCGCGTAACATCTTCAGTTTCGGTGATGGGGGTCATTTCCGCGTCCAGAGCCAATGCAGCTGCAAGGGACAAACCTTTAGATCGATGCAGGCTAGGTTAGTTGCGCTGCAGCATGACAAAAATTCAGGAATTGGCCCTAAGGGATATTACGGGTGGCGCCGAGCCCAGGTGTCGCCGTATTTTTCATAACTGCGCTTGACCGCGGCCCATGCAATCCGATGAGCTGCCTCCTCCTGCCTAACGTCACCCTCGTGGGCTGCGTAGGCGTGATTGAAGGCTTCGCGATAGATGTCCTGGGCATGCTCAGGCAGGTGGTGCCTGATGGAAGCAGGCAGATCCGCGTTCATTGCGTACGGCATCGGCAATCCCTGCACTTTTGACTTTGCAGCGTGTCGCATGAGCTGATGGTTTCATTTGATACAAATCAAAGCGTGCCTGCCGCGAGCTGCACTAGCTTAATATTGAATAAGAAATTCCATGGTCGCCGCAGAGGAGCGTGCCAATGCAGCAGGACATACCCGGTACGATTGTTTTCGACGGAGCGGAAGCGCAGAAGGGCTTGGCGCTAAACCGCATGTGTTACTCGTTCAACAGCGCTGAGAACCGCGCCTCATTCCTCAAGGACGAAGATTCGTATTGTCGCAAATACGGCCTCAATGCCGAGCAGCGGGCCGCAGTCAAAAGCCGCAGCGTGCTGAAGATGATCGAGGCCGGCGGAAACGTCTACTACCTCGCCAAACTTGCCGGCATCTTTGGTCTCAATGTTCAGGACATTGGCGCACAACAGACCGGCATGACAGTCGAAGCATTCAAGTCAAAGCTTTTGTCAGCGGGAGGATAATTATGGCCACAATAGTCGGCGGCGTCGGCTCGACGCACGTTCCCGCGATCGGCAAGGCGATCGCGGAGAAAAAGCATAACGATCCGTATTGGAAGCCGTTCTTCAAGGGCTTCGATTATGTCCATTATTGGCTAGCCCGAACCAGACCCGATGTCGCCGTGGTTTTCTATAACGACCACGGGCTAAACTTCTTCCTCGACAAGATGCCAACCTTCGCGGTCGGAGCCGCCAACGAATATCGGAGCGAGGATGAGGGCTGGGGCATCCCGGTTTCGCGCCCGATCCCCGGCGACGCGGCGTTGTCATGGCACTTGATCAATGCACTCGTCGCCGATGAGTTCGATGTGACGATGTGTCAGGAAATGCTGATCGATCACGCGGTCACGATACCGATGGCCCTGATGTGGCCCGGCCCGGTCTGGCCAATCAAGATCGTGCCAGTCGAGATCAATACCGTGCAACATCCGCTGCCGTCGCTTGAGCGCTGTCTCAAGCTGGGCCGCTCGATCGGCCGTGCGATCGAATCCTATGAGCAGGATTTGCGCGTGGTCGTCATCGGCACCGGCGGGCTATCGCATCAGCTCGACGGCGCCAGAGCCGGCTTCATCAACAAGGAATTTGATCTGCTTTGCCTTGACAAGATCGTGGCCGAGCCCGAGGCGCTCACCCGCTATTCGATCCACGATTGGGTCAAAGAATCCGGTTCGCAGGGCGTTGAATTCCTCAACTGGATGGCGATGCGCGGCGCAATGACCGGACGTGTCAGCGAGCTCAATCGCAATTATCACATCCCGATTTCCAACACGGCCGCGGCAACGGTTGTCTACGAAAACCAGAAAGAGGTCGCGCGTAAGGCCGCATAATGCGGCCTTCGCAGTTGACCTTTTCTGTCTACCCTTTTTCCGTCTGTGGCTGAACTGGATCAGCGCTGCATCAGCGCAGCGCATGCTTGCCAAGCGGCTTTACCGTGCTTGCCTGCGGCCCCTTGTCGCCCATCTCTTGAGCAAATGTCACGCGTGAACCCACGCGTAGGTTCGCGTATCCCTCGTCGACGACACTGTTGTGATGAAAATAGACTTCCTGGCCGTCAGGAGTCGTGAGGAACCCGAACTCGCCGAAGGGGTCAAGGCGAGCCACTGTTCCGATCGGCGGCCCGTTATGGCTTTTGACCTTTCCTCGCGTCCGCCGCACGCGATCTTGCAGTTGTCTGCGGGCGCGCTTGAACGCATCGTTGACGGCAAATTCCAGGTCTGAACGCCGCTCGTCGGCCGGCGCCGTGCGCTCCACATGCACCTCGCGCCCTTCAGGCAGCGCGAGATGAATATGGATCTCATAAAGTCCGCCAACGCGGTGATGCTCGCCCGGCCCTTTCACCACTATCCGGCACGCCGTAACGCGATCCCAGCGCCGCTCGAGATCGGCAACATGTCTTTCGATGACATTCTTGAGCGTTGCTGTCGGATTTATGTTTTGGAACTCGATCTTAGGGGCGGTTTGCATGGTCTACTCCGATTTGCGCGGCGGGTTAGCTCAACTGTTCCAAATTTTTTTTTGCGAACTCAGCGGCATGTGGCAGGTCACGGAATTGCCAAAGAACATTGTGATACTAGAAATCGATCCAAGATTCTCCTTGACGCAAATCAATGTTCGGCGGCCCGGCCGCCGCTAGACGAAGACAGTCACCTATGGAGGAGTGTCATGGCTGAAGCCATTACCAAACTGCCAGTGAAGACCGAGGAAAAGAAGGCCGCAACGTCGCTCAGGCCGTGGCGACCGTTCGAAAATCTGCGCCGCGAAATCGATCGCGTCTTCGAAGATTTCGACGGCGGCATGTGGCGATCGCCGTTTGGGCGTTCTTTGTTCGACTTCCAACCTTTCACCCAGCGCGAGTCGAGCTGGGCGGCGGCGCCGGCGGTCGACATCGCCGAAACTGAAAAGGCCTATGAAATTGCGGCCGAACTGCCTGGCATGGATGAAAAGAACGTGGAGGTGAAATTCGCCGACGGCGTTCTGACCATCAAGGGCGAGAAGCAGGAAGAGAAAGAAGAGAAGAAGAAGGACTATTATCTGAGCGAGCGCAACTACGGATCGTTCCAGCGCGCATTTCAGGTGCCCGATGGCGTCGACGCCGACAAGATCGAGGCAAACTTCAAGAACGGCGTGCTCACAGTAACGATGCCGAAGAGCGCAGAAGCGCAGAAGTCGGCGAAGAAGATAACGGTCAAGGCGGCCTGAAAAACAGGCCCAGTCTTATGACTCGATCCGGATTGCGTCGAATGACGCAATCCGGCGCTTGTTTTGTCAGCTACGTAAACCTCGACGTGCTGGCGTGTCTTCCGAAGCTCGTATCGCCGAGGCTGGTATTGGCTCTCTGATCCATTGGACGATCGACGGCCAAATCTCCTCGAGCACCTTTTTACCCATAAACAGCGAGACATGACGGCCTGACGCCGTCGCCTTGCGTATATTGCCGGCTGAAGTGCCGACCAACCGTTCGATTGCGAATAGTTGCGACGGCGCCACCAATTCGTCTTCACTTGCGGCAAGCAGAAAAATGGGCACGTGGACGGTCGTAAGATCGATCCGCTGCCCCAGAGCGACGAACTTTCCAAGCGCCAGTTCGTTGCCCTTGTAAAGTTTCTCGACGACTTCGAGGAAATAGGCGCCGGGCAGATCTGTCGTCCACGCATACCAATCCCGGAATGCCGCTTCGAGCCCGGCGAAGGCGGCCGATCCAGGCAGCTCGTCGGTCTGTAGTACCTGCCGCAGGTCGTCTGTATCCACCGCGCCCACGCCCCAAAACTTTAGCACTTTCCGGCCGGGAATAATTCCGTCGCCGATCCGGACGAGTTCATCGAAGACCGCGATCGGACTTGTGCTGGCAAGCTCGGACAGGGCGGATGGGGCGGCCGCAATGTCGATCGGTGCGCCGGCGAGCACCATCTTGCGGACCTTTGCCGGAAACCGCGCCGCATAGGCGAGCGCCATCCAGCCTCCCTGACAAAGGCCGATCAAATCAACTGGGCCGCCGATATGATCGACGAGAACGTTTAGATCGGCGAGATAATCGTCAATGCCGCGGAAACGCATCTCGGGCGTTGCAGCTCGCCAGTCGGCCGCCAATAGTCGCCGCAATCCGGCGCTCCGCAGTGCGGCAACCAGACTGTGGTCACTTGTAAGATCGGCGACGGCGGCGCCGTGCAACGCAAGCGGCGTACATAACAGCGCCGGCGGACTGGTTTCGTCGACGGTAAAATCGCGAAGCCGGACGTTATTCAGCTCAAGCGCGACCGTGTGCGATGTTGACCATTTCGGCTCGGGTACCGACGGCCCGGCGGCACCGACAGCGAGGTTGGCAAAATGTTTGGCGATCAGCGCCGACATATCGCTCGCTGAGGCGGCCACAAATGCCGGCCAGAGAAAGGCCAAATTCGCCGACTGACGACCCGTTGGCTCGTACATCTGATATCCGAATGGTCATGTCATTATAATGTCATCCAACCTGCACACATCAACTTTGATGTGCATCAAGAGGCTTGCGGCCGAAACCGGTCAACGTGCTTTTCCGCCGACGCTTTTGGGCATGACGTGAACGATCCGCTCTCCATCAACGCCGAAGCGCCGCGACCGCGAATGGCCAAAGGTGGTGTCGTTGGGCAGGCGGTGCCTGAGATAGCGGACTTGGCAGTTGTTTCGTTTCCCGACCTTTTTCAAAAGCTTCATTCAAATGCAGCCGGCCTCAGTAGCGCCGAAGCCGCTGCCCGCCTCGATGTAGTCGGACCAAACCGGATCGATACCGCTAAGCAAAAGGGGCTGGCGCTCACCTTTTTTCTGCGTTTGATGAACCCGCTGGTCGCAATCCTGCTGTTCGCCGCCGGCGTGTCGGCACTAACCGGAGACGTCCCGAGCTTTGTCGTTATCGCCGCTATTGTTCTTATGTCCGTCATCCTGGACGTGACGCAGGAACGCCAGGCGCAAAATGCCGCAGAACGTCTGCGTGAGCGGGTCAGTCTGACCGTCAAAGCGCTCCGGGACGGACAGAGCGTTGACATTCCGGCATCGGAACTGGTTCCCGGTGATGTCGTTCTGCTTGGCGCCGGCGATCTCGTCCCGGCGGACGCCCGCCTGATCGAAGCCCGTGACCTTTTTGTCGATGAGGCACTGCTTACCGGAGAGGCCTATCCGGCGGAGAAACAAGCGGCGATCGTCAGTCTGGCATCCGACACCGTCTTGCCGCCTAATCTTGTGTTCATGGGAAGCTCTGTGGTCAGCGGAACAGCTAAAGCGCTGGTGTTCGCGACCGGACGCAAAGCGCAGTTGGGCTCAATCGCCAGCTCATTGCAAAAGCCGCCGCCGCCGTCCGCGTTCGCGGTCGGCATCCAAAAATTCGGCCTGATGATCGTGCAGGCGACAATATTCCTTGTGCTGTTCGTGCTGCTCATAAACCTGTTGTTTCATCGACCGCTGCTTGAATCCTTCCTGTTCGCCCTTGCGCTCGCCGTTGGGCTGACACCGGAGCTGTTGCCGATGATTGTATCGGTGACCCTGTCTCACGGTGCGCTGCGCATGTCGCACAAACAGGTGATCGTCAAACGCCTGTCCGCCATCGATGATCTCGGCAGCATGGACGTTCTGTGCAGCGATAAGACCGGTACGCTCACCGAAGCTCATATTAAGCTAGTCCGCGAGGTCGACCTTAAAGGGGAGAGCAGCGCCGCCGTCATGGGCATGGCGCAGATTAACGCGGCCTTCGAAAGTGGGCTCAAGAGCCCCTTGGATGAAGCAATCCTGGCAGCAGGCAACATCGACCTTTCGGCTTGGCGCAAAATTGATGAGGTGCCGTTCGATTTCGAGCGACGCCGGGTTTCCGTCCTCGCCGAATGCGAGAACCGGCGCATACTCATCGTCAAGGGTGCCCCTGAAGACGTGCTCGGTCTCGCCGCCACTTTCGAACAGAAGGGATCGCCGCCGCGCGCGCTTGACGCCGCTGCCCGCGAAACCGCGGACGCGACTTTCAAGGCACTGAGCGCAGAAGGCTACCGCCTCCTCGGCGTCGCGTGGCGGGACGTCGAGCCGGATCGCCAGCAGGCGGACGTGAGCGACGAGAAAGATTTGATATTTGGCGGGTTTCTGGCCTTTCTCGATCCGCCCAAGGCTGGCGCTCACGAAGCACTGAAGGAGCTGGCGCAGCTCGGTATCACGCTGAAGGTAGTCACCGGCGATAATGAACTTGTAACCCGGCACGTCTGCGGCGAGCTTGGTCTCGGCATCACCGGTGTTTTAACCGGCACCGAGATCGCCCACTTAACCGACGAGGCTCTGCTGGCCAAACTCGACGACACCAGCGTGTTTTGCCGGGTCACTCCACCGCAGAAATCGCGCATCATTCGGGCGCTTCGCAGCAAGGGCCACGTCGTCGGCTATCTCGGCGACGGAATCAACGACGCGCCGTCGCTGCACGCCGCAGACATCGGCTTTTCGGTGGACACGGCCGTCGACGTCGCCAAGGAGGCCGCCGCCATGATCCTTCTGCGCAAGGACCTCGGCGTCCTGGCGGAGGGTGTACGCGAAGGCCGGCGGACCTTCGCCAACATCCTCAAGTATATGATGATGGGAACAAGTTCGAATTTCGGCAACATGTTCTCGATGGCGGGGGGCGTTCTGTTCCTGCCCTTCCTGCCGATGCTGCCGATCCAGATTCTCCTCAACAATCTGCTTTATGATTTGTCGGAGACGACCATACCGCTCGACCGCGTCAGCGATGCCATGGTGGCGCAACCACGCCGCTGGAACCTCAATATGGTTCGCAAGTTTATGCTTCTGTTTGGACCGCTGAGTTCGATATTCGACTTCGTCACCTTCGGCATGCTGTTGTGGTTCTTCCGGGCGAACGAAGCGCTCTTTCACACTGCCTGGTTTGTCGAGTCGCTCTCGACCCAGATTTTGGTGATCTTCATCATTCGCACCGCTCACCCGCTGCGAGATAAACCGCATCCATTCCTGGTGGGGAGTTCGATTTTAGCCTTCGGTTTGGCTTTGGCACTCCCTTATTCGCCGCTCGCGCCCTGGCTGGGTTTCGTTCCGGTACCGGCCATAGTGATGGGTTGCCTGATGCTTATAACGGTCATTTATCTTGCCTGTGTTCACGCGACGAAAGTTTGGTTCTTCGCGCGGCACAACCTTGGCTAGCGGCAGCCGTCGCGACTTTGATCCAGATCAAGGTATTACCGTCGCGCCGCTTCATCCTTTTAAAATGTTGTGGCAGCCCATTGGAACTGCGCCGTTCGACCGCGAGCTTGAACTCGCCGTCATTGATCGGGAAGGGCCGCACGCTCTGGCCTTTGCATGCCGTCGCGTCAGCAGCGGGTGGATCGATGCTAAGACCAGACAGACGATTGAGGTAAATCCGACTCACTGGCGGGAGTGGCATGCAGCGTCTTAGCATGCAAAATGCGGGCGCTTCGGGTTTGTTCAACCGATGGCGGAATGTCGCGTCCGTCGTGTTGACCGTCGCATTGTTGGCGCCAACCGCCTCTGTTGCACAAGAAAAGCTCAGTCCTCAGGAGCGCCACGGCCGCGCATTAGCCGCCCGAATGTGCTCCCGGTGTCACGCCATCGGCAGAAGCGGATCAAGCCCGCACGTCCCGGCCCCGCCATTTCGCGCGCTGGAGAATCGCGTCGACCTTGACACTTTCGCGGTGCGACTGCGCGGAGGGCTGGTCAGCGGCCATCCCGATATGCCGATGTTTCGGTTTACGCGCGATGACGCAAAAGCGCTTACCGCGTATTTGCGGTCGATTCAGGGGCCATAGGTCCGCGACAGAGGCTTGATCCAAATCAAGCTGCCCCGCCACGAATTAGCCTACGGAACGCATAGAACCTCACGAGGTGCGATACCATGACGAAACCTATTCCTGATAAGGCCGAAGTGGCGGTGGAATATCCGGATAAGCTCTATGTTGGAACATTCGAGCAAACCGCGCGCTTCGACGCTCACCTCGATGAAAGCGGAATCTCTCTCAGTCTGCACCGGCAAGGCGACGCGAACTCACGCAAATCCGTCCGCATGCACTTCCACTACATGCTGTTCGCCGAGATCCTGCATGATCTGGCGAAGACCGTCACTTCGCTGCCCCCTGCTGATGTCTCGCATCGTGAAGCATTATGCGACGCCGCCAAGGCTCTCTATAGCGCGCTCATGGCCGGTACACGCAAAAATAACGATAAGGATGACATTTCCAACATGACACCGGAGCAGGAAGTGCGGCTCCTGCATATTATGGAATAGGCCTATCCGCAGCTGTCCGGGCCTTTTGTCACTATCGACGGCAAGCGTCGCGGATGCGGTCTACCAGTACATTGCCGAACAGCGGCTTCTCGACGATAGGAATGTCAGCTGTTGCCGCGCGGGCAGTCAGCGCTGGACTTGGCTGGCTGATGAGCAGAATCGCGGGTGTGAGGACCTTCTGGCTGCGCAATTGCCCAATCAATTCCATTCCGCTCATTCCCGGCATCCGTTGGTCGATCACAAAACAATCGCAGCCGCCAAGGTCGGCGGCACTCAGCAGTTCGCCGGCGCTGCCGTAGGCCCGTACCACAAAACCTTCCAGTTCCAGCGAGAATTTCAGTGAGCCGCACACCGCCGGATCGTCGTCGACAACGACCACCACCAGCGGGCGCCCCGCCAATCGGGACTGCAGCTCCGTCTCGGTCGATTGCACCTCTAGCCTCACATTCAGTGTTTATTTTTATTTAGAATACTCAACCATGCGTGGCTCCGCATTGATGTGGCGCAATTCGCGAACGGCATTTCCTCAATTGATGCAGCTCAATGTTTTCACCGCGGCCTTAGCTAAAAACTTCGCTATGAAAGTCGATCGCTACAAGCAGCCTCCGGCGTGCCCAAGCTGTGGCAGGCCTATGCATTTTGCGAGAGCCGTTCCAAGAATCGGGGCTCAGCCGGAGCTTTGGACCTATGCAGGGTATCTGGCGTGATGCTCACCGCAGCGTGGGAAGCGCGCGGACGCCGCGATATGTCAAAAAACTTCCGGTAACGTCGGCCCGTTACTCAGGTCCTACAATCCCGACGATCAACGCCATCCGCACGAGATCGGACAGGCTTCCCGCCTGCATCTTGTTCATGAGATTTGCACGGTAAATCTCGACCGTGCGCGGGCTGATGCCGAGGTCGTAGGCAATCTGCTTGTTGGCCCGGCCAGCGACGAGGCCGCCAAGCACGTCGCGCTCGCGCTTGGAAAGGGCTGCGAGCTTGCTTTCGATCTCGGCCTGCTCGGCATGACGTTTGCTGTCGCCGTCCTGGCGAGTGAGCGCGGAGCGCACGCTCGCCAGCAGCACCTCGTCATCAAATGGCTTCTCCAGGAAATCCATGGCGCCAATCTTCATGGCTTCGACCGCCACCGGGACGTCGCCGTGGCCGGTGATCACAATAACAGGAACGCCGATCTTGAGCTCCTGCAATCGCCGCAGCAGATCGATGCCGCTGATGCCAGGCATTCTCACGTCGGTGATGACACAGCTACCCCGCGTCTCGGGCAGCGCGTCGAGGAAGGCGCCTGCCGATTCGTACGTTCGCACCTCGATCCTGGCTGTGCGCAACAGAAAGGCCAGCGATTCCCGAAGGGCCTCGTCGTCATCGATGACATGGACTATGGCCTGTTCAGACGGCATCGCCGACCTCCTCTTTGGTCACGGCAGGCAGCGTGAAGCCGAAAGCCGTTCCGCCGCCGGGATTGGGTCGCGCTGCGATCGAGCCGCCGTGTGCCTCGACGATGGTGCGCGAGATCGACAGCCCCACCCCCATTCCCTGGCGTTTCGTGGTGATGAATGGCTGGAACAGCTGGGCGCTGATTTCGGGTGCAATTCCGCTCCCGGTGTCCGCGACGCTGATCTCGACCATACCGTCGGGAGCCAGCGACGTCGCGACGACAAGTTCGCGCCGCTCGCAATCTTCCATCGCTTCGATCGCGTTGCGCATCAGATTGAGCAAAACTTGCTGAATCTGCACCTTATCGGCCAGTACGGAATCGGTGCGCGGATCGAACTCGAAGCGCACGCGTACGCCCTTGTCCTTGGCGCCGACCAGCGCCAGCGCGCTCGCCTCTTCCACGAGCTTCTTAACATCTTCCACGCGCCGTTCGCTTTCGCCCCTGGCGACAAAATCGCGCAACCGGCGGATAACCTGGCCAGCGCGGAGCGCCTGCTCGGCCGCCTTGCCCATGGCCTCGCGCAAAATCGCCGCTCGTTCATCGGAACTGTCTTCGAGCAGTCGGCGCGAACCCTTCATGTAGTTGGCGATCGCCGACAGCGGCTGGTTGAGCTCGTGGGCAAGCGCCGATGCCATCTCTCCCATGGCCGTCAAACGTGACACATGGACAAGCTCGGCCTGCAATTCCTGCAGCCGCGCCTCGCTCTTCTGACTCTCGGTTAGGTCGCGGATAAACCCGGTAAAGAAACGCTGATTGCCGGTTTTCATTTCGCCGACATTCAGCTCTAGTGGGAACGTCGAACCGTCTATGCGCTCACCGACGACAACCCGTCCGATGCCGATGATTCGCCGCTCACCGGTGGTCAAATAGCGCCGAAGATAGCCGTCGTGACCCTCCCGATAGGGCGCCGGCATCAGCATCTTGACGTTCTTTCCGAGGACCTCGCTGGCGCTATAGCCGAACAGCCGTTCAGCCGCCGCGCTGAACGATTGCATTGCCCCGCGCTCGTCGATGACAATCATCGCGTCCGGAATGGTGTCGAGGATTGATTTCACATGGGCTTCACGGGTGGAGGCCTGTTCGGCGTTCGCAGCGGCCGCCAGCCGAGCACGACGCAATAGGTCGCCACGCCACGAAGTGCCGACGCCGACAAGGCCAAAGACGAAAGCGTTGACGATGTCCCCACCCGAAACGACGCGAAAGTCGGCGACAAAGAACACTCCAAGCAAAAAGCCGAGCGCGGTCGCGAAAACCCCCGGTCCCCATCCGCCGTATGCCGATGCGAGCAAAATCGCCGGCATGTAGAAGATGTAGGAAGCGCTCCCGGCGAGAATGGGCTGAAATGCCAGCCGAATGAGTACCGCTAAGGCAATCGCGACGAGCGCAATGCCGTATTGCTCAATGATTCCGCGGGGCGCCGCGAAGCTCAAACCCGCCCTGGAATCGTATGACCGTGAAGGAGGGATGGCTTCAGTCATCGCAAAATCGCTGGTCGCCGGGTGTCCTGAGCGCTTTTTTGGGCGTCGCGCGATTGCAGGGGGGCCGCCGCCCTACGGGATATCCCTTATGGACAATATCTGAATTTCTCAACGTTGGCGCGCCGATTATCGATAGCTGCACACGCTCACGGAGGAAGAAACGATGCTCGCGCAAGCCCCTATCCGCACCAGCCAATTCCGACCGTTCATCCCTGTAGCCCGTAACCACACGCCCGTTTCGGCCGACAGTCTCGACGCTCATGAGCCGCTCGCCCAGTCCATGCAGCTCATGGGCGCAGTCATGTCGTATCCGCGCAACACCGAGATTTTCGGCGAGAACGAGCCGGCCGACTACGTTTACAAGGTCCTCAGCGGTAGCGTACGCACCTATAAAATCCTGAGCGACGGCCGCCGCCAGATCGGGGGGTTCTATCTGCCCGGCGACGTTTTCGGACTTCAGTTCGCTGAAGAGCATACCTTTTCCGCCGAAGCCATCGCTGACACCAAAGTGCAAGTGGTCAAACGCAGTGCGCTGACAGCGCTTGCCGGGCGCGACGCAGCGATTGGCCGCGAACTTTTCGACCTCACCAGCCGCGAACTGCGGCGGATGCAAAACCGCATCCTGCTGCTGGTCAAGAGCGCCCAAGAGCGCGTCGCCAGCTTCCTTTTGGAAATGGCCGAACGTGCTGCCGGTAACGTCGTCGAGTTGCCGATGTCGCGGCAGGACATTGCCGATTATCTCGGCCTGACCATTGAAACCGTCTCGCGGACACTAACGGGTCTGGAAACCGCCGCAGCGATCGAGGTGCCGACTTCGCGGCGTATCGTGCTGCGCAATCGCCCGGCCCTGAACCGTCTGAACGGGTGATCCAGTCAAGGCTGCGCCCGCCGATCGTCCGATCCTGAAAGAGGGGAAAATTATGCAAGTCCGTGATGTCATGACGCGGAACGTCATTTCTATAGCGGTCGGCGAAACCGTCCTGAGTGCCGTCAATGCGATGCTGCAAAACAGAATAAGCGGCCTGCCGGTCGTCGATCCGCAAGGCAACCTTGTCGGAATGGTGACAGAGGGCGACTTTCTTCGGCGTGGTGAAATCGGCACGCAACGCCGCCGGCCGAAGTGGCTGGAGTTTCTGGTCGGGCCAGGGCGTCTTGCTGACGAATACGTCCATGCCTCTGGCCGGAAGGTGGAAGAGGTAATGACGGCCGACCCGGTGACGGTTAGCGAAGGCGATTCGCTCGAGACCGTCGTCGAGCTGATGGAGCGGCGTCGCATCAAGCGGCTTCCGGTCCTGCGCGATGGCAAAATGGTCGGAATCGTCAGCCGCGCCAACCTCATGCTCGCTCTGACCAGTCTCGCCCGCGATAAGGAAGCGCCAGCCAGTGGCGATGCTGCAATCCGCGACGGTGTGCTGGCTGCGTTCGAAAAGCAACGCTGGGCTCCGCAGGTCAATGTCGTGGTCAAGAATGGCGTTGCGGATTTGTGGGGCACGATCATGGATGAACGTGAACGTCGCGCTTGTTTGGTCATGGCGGAAAACGTCGCTGGCGTCACTGAGGTGCATGATCACCTGGTGTGGGTCGAGCCGATGTCCGGCATGGCGTTTCCGTCGGCCGAAGATGAAGCCAATCTACGCAAGGATGCGCAGATTGCGGCGCACTGACCCTGGCGCCATCAAGCATCCCGACGTCAACCTGAAGAAGACAATTCATGCTCACAATGTTTACCCAACGCGGTCTCTTTCTTGGCATGATCGCGGCCGCCGCGTTTGCGGATTCGCTGCCGCAGCTCGCGATAAGTGCGGAAGCGCTGTCGCCGGCCGCGCAAAGAGGCCAGGTCTTTGTCCTCAACAATTGTTCGCGGTGCCATTCGGTCGACAAAGTAAGTGAAAGTCCGCTCAAAGTGGCGCCGCCGTTTCGCACCCTGCACAAGCGTTATCCCGTAGAGAGCCTGCAGGAATCGCTAGCAGAGGGCATCGTCACCGGGCATCCGACGATGCCCGAGTTCCGGCTCGATCCCGGCCAGATCGCTGATGTGATCGCCTATTTGAAAACATTGGAGCAATAAGGCGAGGGTTCTTTCGCTTTCA
>Ga0335083_10003527_pt1 | contig 20218 bp, 14 predicted proteins | sample Lox_Sample_42_FD_206716 | JGI IMG/M metagenome (GOLD analysis project Ga0335083, IMG submission 206716) | Soil microbial communities from Loxahatchee National Wildlife Refuge, Florida, United States - Lox_Sample_4.2 | ecosystem: Environmental > Terrestrial > Soil > Wetlands | place: USA...
CCAGTCACACTGATGCCGCTCAAACTTGCGTTCGTAATATTCGCCAAAGAAATCCCCTTGGTACATGTGCCGGTGATATTGGACAACGTTAATCCGTCCAGCGGCCGTTCCGGGGAAATCTTATTCGCTTCACACAATTCCGTCGCGCCAGCCAAACGAACATTGGAAAAGCTGAAGTTGCGTCCTTGCGGAAAACCATCCGGCCCATCCACCGGATCGTCCACGGTGTTTGAATTGCCCGCACTAATGAGGTTGATGCGCAAAAAACCGCCGCCCAGGACGTCAATGTCATCTGCCGAAATATTTTCAATGCTGCCACCGCGGCCAATGCGGGTCTTGATATAAATGCCATCCGAGCGCGCCGCAAAGCGGCAATGGCTGATGCGCACGTTATAGATGCCACCGGAAGTCTCGCTGCCAATGCCGATGCTGGCAAAGCGATGGTCTACCAGCGCGCAGTTCGTGATCACGACGCCATCAGTGGGGAGGCCGTCAAGCACGGCTTGCTTGCCGCGGCCCGATTTGAGGCTGATGGAATCGTCGCTGGTGTCGATCTTGCAGCCATCAATCAGCACATTTTTGCACGAATCAACGTCAATGCCATCACGCCGCCCGGTAATCGTCAGGTTGCGGATGATCACATTGGTACTACAGGTGGGATGCGTTGCCCAATTGCCGCCTTGCGTAACGGTGAAACCTTCCCAGCGCACGTTTTTGCATGAAACCGCTTCCAATACTACCGACCCGCGCGGGTTCTGCGGTGCGGCCATCTGGGGATTTCCCTCGATGCTGCCCGGACCTTCGATGGCGATGTCATGGGCATTGGCCGCGTAAATCAGAGCACGCCGCCCCGTTTCCCAGCGACCTTCCCAGCGCACAGAGATCATCGGGTATTCGTTCGTATCGCCAATGCCAATAATGACGCTGCCCTCTTGAAGTTGCAGTGTCGTGTGCGTGCTCATGGTGATGCTGCCGATGAGATAACGGCCCGGCGGCACGACCACTACGCCGCCACCCAGGGCTTCGCAGATCGCCAATGCCTTTTGAAATGCCACCGTGTCGTCGTTGGTGCCATCGCCGATGGCGTTGCCATTACGGACGTTGAGAACCGGATGATGGGCCGGGTTATAGCTTTGGCATCCGGCCACCACGAAGGTGAGCAGTGCGATTGATAAGATAAACAGTTTCATTTGGATGTGGCGGTATTGCCCTCGTCAGGAGGAAATTGGTCGAAAGTGCGGTGATGGTCAATACCGCGCAGTTGTTGATCGGCAAAATCCATGGCATCGTTCCAGTCTTCCGGCGTGAGGCCATGCCGATGCTTCTCATAACTCACGCCTACGCGGTCAGGGCTGACGCCCAGGAAAACATAGACGGGTTTGGCGGCATTGACCGTTTGTTTCACGGCATTTGGCACGCAATTCTGGTCGTCTGTGCCTTCGACGGAGATCCACGGACGCGGCGCAGTCAGTGCCACGTACCAGTGCGCGTCGAATGGCAGTTTGTAAATCTGATTGGTGAATCCTTTCAACTCCGGCACAAAGTAGTAGCCATATTTTCGCACCATGTCCTCGATGCCTTCCTTGCCGCCGCGGCCCGGCCCGCAGAAACGGTAAGCACCCGTGCCTGCGCCGCTGGAGCCAGCCGGCGCGCCGAGGGAAATCCGGTCGTCAAATGCCGTGGCCACCATCGTCAGTTTGCCCAGCCGCGAATGGCCCAGGGCGATGATCTTCGTCTTGTCCACAAACGGCTGCGTTTCCAAATAATCCACCACGCGCGAAAGGCCCCATGCCCAGCCGAGCAGCACGCCCCAGTCGTAGCCCGGATAGGCCGGATAAAATGTGCTGGTGCGGAAGTTCGGATTGTCCTCGCCGCATTGCGTATAGCGATAGGTCACGATGGCATAACCGCGAGCGAGCTGGTTTGAGAATGTCACGGCGGCTTTGGCCGGATCCACCGGCATGGAAAACATGCGCAACAAACGATTGGTTGTGGCAGGCACCGCCGGAGCAGCACCGTTCGTGAAGTTGACGCCCGGTGTCATGAAGAACGAGGGATTGATGATGGTGGGAAACGGTTCTTTGCCTGCCGGTGTGAAGATGGCGATGTCCATGCCCAATTTTTGATCCGGCCCGAAGCTCAGATGCACCAGGCGATAGTGTACTGTGCCATCCAGGTAATCATGGGATTGGATGTCCTGGCCGATGACATTGCCCGGCGGCGGTGGCGCATGACCCAGTTCATAGTGCTCCAGGATTTCCTTCATCTCCTCGCGACGCGCCTGCCATTGTTCCGGCGTGGTCACGCGCATGCCGTCAGCCATGGTCATGACATCAGGCAAATTGGTTTGCACCGGCAAATCCTTTACGTCGGGAAAGGTCAGCGACGCGGCAGGAAGGGAAGAACCAAACGCGGCGACGATTAAAGCCAGGAAGAATGTGCGACACGTTTTCATAAATGGCGAGTGAGCGAAGGCTCATGGCTGGAGTGGATAAAGTAAATAAAAAATGGGTGAACAAACTCCCGTGATGAATTGATTTTTGTGCATTTAGCGATGTAGAGGGAGGGATGAGAACCGGGGTGATGGGAAATGGTATATTCGTGTAAAAGTGGCTACACTGGCTACATCATTGACTATCAATGACTAAAGTGGCTACACAACTGGCTACAAAAATTTTAAAGTGGCTACATCATTGATAGCCAAAGATTTAAGTGGCTACATTAACGATAACGGTGATGCACTGCTATGTGAATAGGAGTTTGCCTCGGCAAGCGTTAGGTCTTAGGCGGCAAAAACACATCCGAACTAATGTGAAAACCGTTTATTTTCCAACCACCACCAACTCGCAAGAGCTGAATCCTTATGGTCGCGGTGCCATTCTCAAATTCGGCCTTGGCTTCATAATTGCCTACGGTGACAATACCGGAGCCGGTATAGGCTCTGGTATTAACCGTGCCTTCGGGCGTATCAAGATGCTTGAGTGCGCCCAGCTTGCCGAACTCGACAAAGAGGCGGTCAATGTCTTCTCGTGATTTCCCTTCGGCTAATAATTCAGGAGTAGCCCGGTCAACCAATTCCTGGCTGTTCCAATTGGTCACGATCCTGGGAACCGCATCCTGAATGTAAGCTGTGGCCTCATGGTCAAGCTTGAGCGCGTGGGGAATGAAAATAGCGGCTGCGGTGATAATGAGCGAGATAATCACCGCAAAAATGATCCCAAGAATGGTGAATACTTTATTCATGGCCAAAAGATTTCACGGCTAAACCTGCGCCACGGCGCGGAAAAGGGCAAGAGCATAAGCAAATTCTACGCTTTCACTGAAGTTCCAACGTCATGAAAACACTGTTCCGGTCAGGAACGTAATCGCCAAAGGGCGGGCACTCAACGAATCCATGCCGCTCGTAGAGCTCGCGAGCAGGAATAAAATACGGCCATGAGCCGGTCTCAAGGCTTAATCGGGTCAATCCCATTTCGCGTGCGCGGGCAATAATATGCCGGAGCATGGCGCTGCCGGCGCCTTTTCGCCGATAGGATTGCTCCGTGTGCATGGATTTAATTTCCCCGTGCGATGTCGAAAGCCGTTTCAAAGCGCCAATGGCCACAACGCCATCACCGTCCCACGCCGAGAAAAATTGGATGTCCGGTGATTTCAATCCGCTGAGGTCCAGCGCGTGTGCGCTGCCGCGCCCGGTCTCAGCGCGCGCGGTTGTAAAATGATGGGCCAGGAGCGCCTGCACGCGCGGATCATCCAGACCGCCATCGGTGATGGTCATGGGAAGGCTACTTAATTGTTCAAAAGTTCGCCCAGTTGTGGAGACGCGGCAGGAAGCCCCTTTATTACCAGATCAGCCATGGCGCGCGCGCCCTTTTCATTGAAATGTGTCGAGTCCCCTTCCTTGTTTGCCAGCTCCTTGCATTTTTCCGGGCCAAGCTGTTCGATGAGCGCTTTGCTGGATTCATGCAGGTCGATCACGGCCACATTTTTCTCAGCCCCCACCTGCTTCATCGCGTCGGCATAACGCTGCAGCGGATCCTCCAATTTACCGTTGGCATCGAACGTCCGCCGCACCATGGGCGTCACCAGGATGGGGGTCGCGCCAATCGCGCGCGAGTCGTCAACATAACGGCGCAGGTATTCTTTGTAATCCGTCGCGGCATCCGTCGCTTCCTTCTTGCTGGGGTCGTGCGAATCGTTATGGCCAAACTGGATCAAGACGTAATTCGGTTTTTCCGCGAGCGCCTTTTGCCATCGGCCTTCATTGATAAACGTCTTCGTGCTGCGCCCCGATGCCGCCAGGTTGATCACTTTTACACTGCCATCTTTAAACCGTTCCTGGATGTACATTCCCCAGCCGCGCGTTACGTTCGTCGAAGCATAATTGCAAACCGTCGAATCACCGACGATTACCAGCCTGATCGGAACGTTGTTCGTAACACTCGGCGCGTCGGCGGCACGCAACGCGGGCAGGAGGGCCAAGGAAAGAACGGTCAGGATTAAGGTGGAAGATAAATGGGATTTTAAAAGTGATTTCATTTTGGTTCGGCGACGTGTTTATTGGTCATGCTTTCTTATTGCTGATAAATCTCTGAATTTGTTGTCTTCCGATCCATAGCAATAATAAAGCCGAACAAGTGCTCATGCAATAACCGTGCAGAACACGAAGTAATCCACCATGAGAAAGCCAAGCGAGTACTGCAACAATAAGGAGTGTGCCGACTATGGTCAATAAATCGCTACGCATCCGCCAGGAAACCGTGAGAAAAGCAAGCCAGGGGACTCCTAAAGCCATGCACCATAGAATATAGTTCAAAGGCGGGCGCACCCAAATCGCCATCAATAGTGTAATGACAACCAGGACGACAAATACGAATGGGACATGCGCCATGAATCCTTTTGGTTTTTGATTTTTGTCTTGGTTATTCATGGGGCTTGCAACTAAAACCTTACGACTGATTAAAAGTTGCCTTCTTTTCCCTGATTTTCCAGCCCAATTTGCCCCCGAAATTTTTTTCACTTTCTTTTAGCTTGGACAGCCATTGTCCAACCCCCTCCGGTAGGTTGTCGCACAGAAAGGTTCATTATGACAACAAACATTGATCGAAACGAACAACTGGAACTGGGATGGAACGGCGCGAAACTGTGCGTCAAAGCCACGGGCCGCAAAGGCCGCATCGCCCGCGCGGGCTGGTGGTTCACCCAAATGCGCGACATCGTCAACCGCGCCGTGGAACCCGGCGAACCGCGCCCGGAACAAATCTGGATGCCCGGGGCGAACCGCGAAGTAAAAGTTTAAGAATTCCTCACCATACACAAGGCGCCAGGGAGGTGTCTGGACCGCGCGCTGCGTCCCACAAGCGCAGCGCGCTTCCTCCTTGGTTCGTTTTCATGACCGCAAATCAGATTCGCGCTAGCGCGCGACTTCGAAGTCAGCGGCTTATTTAGGGGTGATGTTACCCGGGGTGGCGCGCTCTCAGAATCGCGCTTACCCCGGGCTAATATATTGTGCCCTGTCAGGGCACTCAGTTGGCGGCTGCGCCGGAGGGTAGCCCTGCCGAAAAGCAACGCTGCAGGTTGCAGCTCCACAATCGCGGCATTGGTCTAATTCCTGCTGAATTGGCCGGGATAATCAGACTATGACAACGCGAATGGTAACCAGACTGATGGTTGTGGCCCTGGGATTGATGTTCTGGGCCGCGACTCACTCTTTAGTGAATCTGCCGCCAGGCAAAATCCAAAGCGCTCCCTCCCAGTCCGACGCGGGCAAACTTACCCCGGGCTCTGCCTTCGAGGGAGATATGTATGCCACGATGCCCCAGGACCACACGCGGCCCTCGACCGATGCCGAGGACCAGGAGCGGGCCGTACGCGCCGCGACCTGCGTGCGGGTGATTTTTGACACGAACAGCCAGCCGCAGTTTGCCGCCCTGGTAAAATCGGCGCTGCAAAAACGGTGGGATCCCCATCTCGGTTATCAATTGGTCTTTGGCGAAAGCCGGGGACCGCTGGAGGAGGCCGCTACGGCGGTGACCTACCGGATGTCTGTGCAGGCACACGCCCAACAATATAATTCATCCCTCCAACCTTATCATGAATTGCTCTTTTCCTCCGTGGATCTGACGGTTCATTCAACCCTGAGCGCAAAAATGCAAAACTGGTTTCCTCCTCACGTGGGCTACCTTTGGTGCAATCCACTCCCGGCCAGTTGGGACGACCTCGCCTTCTCGTGCGACGCCCCGTTGCCGCGAGGCTTCTCTTACCGCCAGGAAGAACTCGAGGGGCTCAACCGCCGGCAACTGTGGAGTCTCTATCAGAATTTTGGCTTAAAACTAAATGAGGTCCCGGCCTTTTGCTTTTTTCCCGACCATGATTTTGACCGCATTCGTGATTTGTATCTCTGGCCCAACCTGAACGGAACGAACCCGCCGGTAGACCCACTCGTATTTGCCCAGATCGCCACGAACTTAATCAGCAAATATAAGCAAAATCCAGTGGATCCGGGCCGGGCTTGCCTTGATACCATTTGCTTTCATTTGCTGGACACCGGGGCTACGAATTATCTCGCCGGCGTCTCCCTCATCACAGACTCGTGGTCTCCGGGTTTATCCGATAGTCACCTGCGGGTGTTGATAGCTTACCGCTCGTTCGGGAATTACGGCTTGATGGAGCATGCGTTGACTCAGAACGACGGCTACTTACTCATCGAAAACATGCCCGACATCTGGAATGATCCGGTCCTGGGGTATTGGCTACGAAGTTATCTCCGGAAAAATGCGCACTCGACCTGGCTGGCCGTGCAGTATGCTGACAAACTAAAATCCGCCCCGGTTTCCAGCCCTCCACAAACCGTGAGCAGCAAGCCGAAGCCCAAGCCGGTGATCATCATTCTTTCGCCGTCATCCGTGCCCGCGCGCACCAATCACATGGCATCGCTCAACTGATTTTATTGCCGTTCGCAATTATTTTCCTAACCTATCCAACGCGTAATTTAGCGTCACCACATTCACGCGCGGCTCGCCAAACAGACCGAGATCACGGTCGCTGGTGTTTTGCTTCACCAGCACGCGGACTTTGTCCTCACTCAGCCCACGCTGTTTGGCGACGCGCGGAATTTGAATTTCAGCATTCGCCACGCTGATATGCGGGTCCAGGCCGCTGCCGGACGCCGTCACTGCATCGGCCGGCACGGGAGCATTCGCCGGCAGGTTATTGTCCGAACGATACGCCGCGACATTATTCATGATGTTGGTATACAACGCGCCTGAAGTCGGCCCCAGGTTGCTGCCGCCGGAAGCGGTCGGGTCATAGCCGTTGCTGCCCGCAGCAGACGGACGTGGATGAAAATATTTTTCCCCGGTAAAATTCTGCCCAATCAAGGCCGAGCCTACGACCGTGCCTTCCTTATCCACCAGCAAACTGCCGTTGGCCTGGTGGGGAAATGCCAGTTGGCCCAACCCGAAAATAACCAGCGGATACACGCCGCAGCAGACCACGGCGAAAACAAGCGTTGCCGCAATCGAACGGCCAAATTCGGAAACAATCGTTTTCATAAATTTTCAGGTAATGATGTGCAGCGCGACGATAATCACATCAATGAGCTTGATGGCGATGAACGGCAGGATGATGCCGCACAGGCCGTAGATGAGCAGGTTGCGCCGCAGGATTTCTGCCGCGCCGAGGGGCCGGAATTTTACGCCGCGCAACGCCAGGGGAATCAATGCAATGATGATGAGCGCATTGAAAATCACTGCACTCAGGATGGCGCTGTCCGGGCTGTGCAGCCGCATGATGTTCAGCGGCGCGATGGCCGGGAAAGTGACCATCAGCATCGCCGGGATGATGGCGAAATATTTCGCGACATCGTTAGCGATGCTGAAGGTCGTGAGCGAACCGCGCGTGATGAGCAGTTGCTTCCCGATTTCTATGATCTCCAGCAACTTGGTGGGGTTGGAATCCAAATCCACCATGTTGCCGGCCTCTTTGGCGGCCTGGGTGCCTGTGTTCATGGCCACGCCGACGTCTGCCTGCGCGAGCGCGGGCGCGTCGTTCGTGCCGTCGCCGATCATCGCAATCATCCGGCCGCCCTGTTGCTCGTGCCGGATGAGCGCGAGCTTGTCTTCCGGTTTGGCTTCGGCGAGAAAATCGTCCACGTCCGCCTCGCGCGCGATGGCGGCGGCGGTCAATTTGTTATCGCCGGTAATCATCACCGTGCGAATGCCCATGGCGCGAAAGCGTTTGAAGCGGTCGCTCAACCCGCCTTTGACGATGTCCTTCAAATGAACGACGCCCAGGACGCGCTTGCTCGTAGCCACCACCAGCGGCGTGCCGCCGGACATGGAAATGCTTTCGACCGCCTGTTCCACTTCCGGCGGAACGGTGCCGCCGGCAAATTTCTTGATGGCGCTCGCCGCGCCTTTGCGGATTTGTTCGCCGTCCCAATTCACGCCGCTCATGCGGGTCTGGGCCGTGAACGGAACGAACTCCGCGTGCGGCATTTCGTGGATGGCCCGCGCGCGAATGCCAAATTGTTTTGCCAGCACGACGATGCTGCGGCCTTCGGGCGTTTCGTCCGCGAGCGAAGACAGTTGCGCGGCGTCGGCCAGCTCCTGTTCGGTTACGCCCGGTGCAGGCACAAACGCCGTGGCATGGCGATTCCCCAGCGTGATGGTGCCCGTCTTATCGAGCAGCAACACATCCACGTCGCCTGCGGCCTCCACCGCGCGACCGCTCAGCGCCAGGACATTTTTTTGCAGCAAACGGTCCATGCCGGCGATGCCAATCGCGCTCAGCAGCCCGCCGATGGTCGTGGGAATCAGGCATACCAACAGCGCCACGAGCACGGCATTGGTGAAGTTCACCCCGGCATAAATGCCGTACGGTTTCAACGTCACTACCGCGAGCAAAAAGACCACGGTCAATGCGGAGAGGAGAATCGTGAGCGCAATTTCGTTCGGTGTTTTTTGGCGTTTCGCGCCTTCCACCAGAGAAATCATGCGGTCAAGAAAGCCTTCGCCCGGATTGGCGATGATGCGGATTTTAATTTCATCCGAGAGTACGCGCGTGCCGCCGGTGACGGCACTGCGGTCGCCACCCGCTTCGCGGATAACCGGGGCGGATTCGCCGGTGATGGCCGACTCATCCACCGTGGCCGCGCCGGAAAGGATTTCGCCGTCGGCGGGAATGATTTCCGTGGCGCGGACGACCACGACGTCGTCTTTGCGGAGTGAATCGGCATCGACCACTTCGATGCGTTCGCCGGAAACTTTGTTCGCATTCGTGCGCGTGCGCGTGGCGCGGAGCGCCTTGGCCTGCGCTTTGCCGCGGCCTTCGGCGACAGCTTCCGCGAAATTGGCAAACAGCACGGTGAACCACAACCAGACGGCGATTTGGATGACGAAACCGATTTGGTCCCGCGACGAGCGGAAAATATCCACCGTGCAAATGGCCGCGCCCACCATCGTCACAAACATGACGGGATTTTTTATCATCAGGCGCGGGTCCAGTTTCAGGAACGCATCGCCGATGGCCGGCAGGATAATTTTTGGATCAAAAATGGATGCAGATTTGGTGGCCATACAATTAAAAGAGATGTCCTTCCAGCATCAGGAAATGTTCGACGATGGGCCCGAGCGCGAGCGCAGGCAAAAAAGTCAGGGCGCCCACGAGCAGCACTGTACCCACGAGCAAAATCGTAAACGTTTTCCCGCTCACCGGAAATGTGCCGACGCTGGCGGGAACAATTTTCTTTTTCGCCAGCGAACCGGCCAGCGCCAGCAACGGGATAATCATCCCGAACCTGCCCAACAACATGTCAAAGCCCAGCGAGGTATCGTATTGCCAGGTATTGGCGTTCAGCCCGGCAAACGCGCTGCCGTTATTGCCCGCGCCGGATGTGAAAGCATAAAGCATTTCGCTAAAGCCATGCGGGCCGGCGTTGTTCAATCCCGCAAGGCCCCACGAACTCACGCAGGCCCACGCGGTGAAACCGAGGATGATGAATGCCAGGATGACAAACGCCAGCAGCGTGACCTTGACGTCATACGGCTCGATTTTTTTGCCGAGATATTCCGGTGTGCGCCCGACCATCAACCCCGCGATGAACACCGCGATGATGACGAAAATCAACATGCCGTACAGGCCCGCGCCCACGCCGCCAAAAATGACTTCGCCCGTCTGGATGTTGAACAGCGGCACCAGGCCGCCCAGCGGCGTGAACGAATCGTGCATGGCATTGACTGCGCCGCACGAGGCGTCTGTGGTCACTGTCGCGAACAGCGATGATTCAAAAATGCCAAAGCGCACTTCTTTGCCTTCCATGTTGCCGTCCGCTACGGCCACACCGAGCTGATGGTGAATGGGATTTCCCTTCGCTTCCGCCCACCAGCAAATCAGCACGCCGGCCAGGAACAGGATGAACATAGCCGTCCAGACCGACCATCCATGTTTTTGGTTTTTTGTTTCGCGCCCAAGGTGATACGTCAGCGCGCTGCCGATCGCCAAAATTGAAAGCATCTGCAGGAAGTCCGAGAGCGGCGTGGGATTTTCAAACGGATGCGCCGCGTTGGCATTCACATAACCGCCACCGTTCGTACCGAGCATCTTAATCGCAATCTGCGACGCCACCGGTCCCTGCACAATGGTTTGTATCGTGTTCGTTCCTTGCGGCTCGATGACCGTGGCCGTGGTGTACGGCTTGAAATTATCAATCACACCCTGCGAGATGAGAAACACCGCGTAGATAATGCAAATCGGCAGCAGCAAATAATACGTGATGCGTGTGATGTCCACCCAGAAATTGCCGATGGTCTCGGAGTTGTGCCGCGCAATACCCCGCACCAGCGCGGCGGCCACGGCGATGCCCGCGGCGGCACTCAGAAAATTGTGGAACACCAGCGCGACCATCTGCGAGAGATACGACATCGTGGACTCGCCGGGATAGCTCTGCCAGTTCGTGTTCGTGAGAAAGCTAATAGCCGTATTGAACGCCAGGTGCGGCGCAAGCGGGCCAAAGCCCTGCGGGTTCAGTGGCAAATGGTCCTGCAACCGCAAAATCGCGTACGTGAACAGGCAGCTCACCGCACTAAAAATCAAAAGCGCAAAAGCGTACTGCTTCCAGGTTTGTTCCCTGGCCGGATCAACCCGCAGGACGGCATAAGTGAGCTTTTCCAGCGGGCGCAATACAGGATCGAGCCACGTGCGGCCGCTGGCATTCAGCACCCGGTTGATGTAAAGGCCGAGCGGCTTGGTAATGACGATGAGCGCGGCGATATAAAGCGCCAGCTCCAGCCATGAATGGGCGTTCATAGGTTTGGCTTAAAATTTCTCCGGACGCACCATGGCGAAAATGAGATACGCACATAGCGCGAGGGAAATGACTCCAAGAATGATGTTTTCAGTGCCCATAGGTTAGAGTTTTTCGCACCCCACGACATAAAGCATCAGGGACATGATGCCTCCCATAATCAGACCGACAAAAATTCCGTCCAACATAATGTTAACCACGACGCCCGCGCTGTTCACGCGGCGCCATACTTAATTTTAATATTGGGTGAACATGGAGATCGCGGACTTCGCGATCCAGAGGCTCGCCCTTCCAAATGCCTACGAGATTAGCTGTCGGGCTCGGCCTTGAAAGTGGCCTGGAAACCGGTTACCCGGCCTCGTGCGCCCCGTCCTCATTCCTGAGGAATTTGGGTCTCCCGCACCCGGCTTCAGGAAGGAAACCGGATTTCGGCTGCAACGGAAAGTAGTAAATCACAACCTGCCTCGCTTGTCAAGATAGGCCAAATGGCAATGTTTAACGTTGAAGTTGAAGTCATTTCGCCGGTGGCTCTGACACTCGGGTGTAACGCGAGTCGGTCGGTACGATATGAATGACCTGCTGGTTACCGGGGTGAAATCTCCAAAATTGATGATGACAATAATCGCATTCGCTAAGAAAGAACGATCGGGCCTCGCCGGTAAGCTCCGGTTCAGGGCGACAAAGCCCTCCGCGCAATCCTCTACGGCCACAATTTAGACAACGCCCGCGAAGAAGTGTGGGAAAAAGTAGGGTCAGAGGAAAAGTGATGATGACAGCAATGACTGAAAATAACATCAGCCTAAGCTTCGTCGAAACGTTATGTGGCGTCTGCGTCATCATGGCCCAAGGTTGTTTAACATCCCAAACCTGCGCCACTTGACGGCATAGGACAAGCTAGAAGTTAGCTACGGCAATCGAATGCTAAAAAATTCCTGCTCCGCGCCAGCCGCGACAGAATTCGTCACCGAGCAGTTGCCAGACAGATCAAATTTGTTCGTCGCAACCGGAGTCCATTGCGCGAGCGGCAGCGAAGGATCATCGCTGGCGACCAAATAATTTGTCCCGCCTGCCGGGCCGCCAGTGCTATTTAGGACCACATTGGCCCCGGCTGGCGACATTGCCAGCGTTGGCGGCGGTTGCGAGCCGTATTCGAACGCGCCCAAATCCGGCGCGCTGCCGGTGTAAGGAAATCCCACGTTCGTGCCCGCATCCACCAAATCGCTGTCATGAACGAGCTGCGCGTACGCGATGTACGGCAGGCTGCCGTCCGCCTGCCGCGGCAGCGTCAGCAAAGTTTCGTCGAGCGACATAAAATCATTCGACGTGACCGTCACCGGCAGCGTAAAAAAGTTATAAGCCACATCGCACGCGCCGGTATTCAGCCAGGAGATGCTGTTGGTGTCCGTGCGCACCAGGCCGATGTTGTTGCGCATGTAATGATCGAAGCCCGGCACCTGGTCGCTGCGCGCCGTGTTGGTGGGATAAACACAAACCATGCAGAAATCCGCATTCGCGCCGGGATTGGTCGCCGCAGCATTACGAATCGCCGTGTTATTGATAAAATCCAATCCGTCCGGGTGAAAGTTCGCGTAGAACCCGTTCGCCGCATTGCCCACAGACAAACAAAAGCGCGCGGTATGGCGCGGCGGCGGTACCGGGTACGAATTGCCGGCCACGCCGTAACCGCCGCACTTGAAGCCGTTGCCGTTACCGCCGGTGCCGATGCCATTAGTGAAAAAGCCATTATAAAACGACCAGCAATGATCGAAGATCGCGACAGCTTTGCAGTTGATGAGGTCGTAACCGTCGTCGCTGTTATACCACGCGCGGCAGCCGTAGAACATATTGCCCGTGTCTTTCGTGCTCGTGACGTGGCAGCCGAAGCCGTCGATGTTCCCCTGCGAATACTTGTCCACGCCCGTGTTATTCCACGCGTCGCAATTGCGCACCAGGTTACTGATACCGTCCGTGATGTAAAGCCCGATGCCGTGGCCATCATGCATCCGTAACTGATCAAAGAGACAGTTGTAGCCAAAATTTACGCGAATGCATTCCGATTGCGGCGGCATGGAGGTGTTCGTGTAGATGATCGGGACACCCACGATATCGAAGCCCCGGAAAATACAATTCGTCGTATTAATCAGGAAACCCGTCACTCGGTTAGTCGGCGGCGTAAAATAAACCTTGGAAAAATCAAAGACGGGCAACTCGTTCGAGTACGCCAAATAGCTAATGCCGTTGTTCGTCATGTAATTGATGACGTTCCACGGCACGCCCTTCGAATTGTAGAGCGAAATGTTGGTGGGATAATACGTACCGCCACGGAGCCAGACGATGTCGTTCGAGTGCGCCACGGTTTGCGCTTTCATAATCGTCGCAAACGGCGCAGTGATGCTGCCGCTATTTGCGTCGGAGCCATCCGGAGCCACATACCACGTTGCAGAAAAAACTTTGGCAGAGGAAAAACACAAAGCCGCGGTAGCCAGCCACAGGCAAAGATGCTTCAGGCGCGAGATCATGAGATAGGCTCCAAACTACCATAAAATCAGCCTCCTACAACCTCGCACGGGGTCGGATAAACATCCTACCCGGCACCTTTTCCACGTCGTGCGCGAAAAAACTTTGTCATTTCTCATTTCTCTTTAAATTACCCCCGCCATCAATGAAGACCGGATTTTTCCTGGCCCTGATTTTCTTCGCTTCCGCGGCGCTCCTGGCCGCTGCCGAGGTTTATCAGCCGGCGACCATTATCCCGCCTTCGCCGCCGCGCGAATTTCGCGGCGCCTGGGTTGCCACGGTAGCGAATAAAGACTGGCCGTCCGCACCGGGCCTGAGCGTGGCACAACAAAAAGCGGAATTGATTTCGCTGCTCGATACGGCGGTGCGCTTGAAACTCAACGCCGTCATCTTCCAGGTGCGCCCGGCGTGCGATGCGATGTACGCTTCCTCGATCGAGCCGTGGTCGTACTATCTCACCGGCGTTCCCGGCGCGGCACCGCAGCCGTATTACGATCCGCTCTCGTTCGCCATCCAGGAAGCGCACCGGCGCGGGCTCGAGTTGCACGCGTGGTTCAATCCTTTTCGCGCGCGGCTTACTCCCACCGAGCCGCTGGCCATGAACAACGTCGTGCATACGCATCCCGAATGGGTGCACAACTACGGCGACCAGCTTTGGCTCGATCCCGGCGTGCCCGCGGTGCGCGAATACGTCCTGCGCGTCATCATGGATGTCGTGCGGCGATATGACATTGATGGCGTGCACTTCGACGATTATTTTTATCCCTACCCCGTCAAAAACAGCAGCGGCGTCAACACCGCTTTCCCCGACAACGCGAGCTGGAAGATATACGGCACGCGAAGCGGTTTGAGCCGCGACGATTGGCGCCGGCAAAATATCGATGAGTTCGTCCAAAGCGTTTACCAAAACATCAAGGCCGAAAAAGCGTGGGTAAAATTTGGCATCAGCCCCTTTGGCATCTGGCGCCCGGGCTATCCACCACAAATCAGGGGCACGGATGCCTACGCCTCACTGTATGCCGACTCGCGCCTGTGGCTGGCGAACGGCTGGGTGGATTATCTCGCGCCGCAACTCTATTGGCCGATTGAATCGCCGGAGCACAGCTACCCGGTTTTGCTAAACTGGTGGGCGCAACAAAATGTGCGGCAGCGAAATCTCTGGCCGGGGCTGGCGGCGTACGAAGCCGGCCTGGAATTTCCCCCTGCCGAAATCGCGCGGCAAATCCAGGCCACGCGCGCGCAACCCGGCGCAGGCGGCGTCATTTTGTTTCACCTGAAAAGTTTGGTAGACAGCCCGGTGCTCGCCAGTTTGGTGGCCGCCGAATACACCCAGCCAGCCATGGTGCCGCCCTCGCCGTGGCTGGATAACGTGCCCCCGGCCAAACCGCAACTCGCCGGGCACGAAAGCGGCGGAGGCTCGACGTTCCAATGGACCACGCCCGGAGGCAATCCCGTCGCGAAATGGCTGCTGCAATATTACACGCTGGAGCATGCTTGGCAGACGGTGACTTTGCCGGCCAACCAATGGGAACAATCGTTTAGCTTTGCGCCCGAAGTCGTTTCCATTCGCCCGATAGACCGCGCTGGCAATCTCGGTCCGCCGGCGACCGTGAGAAAGGCGGCCGGGACAGTGACCGCTACTATTCCTTCACAACCATCCCCACAGCCACGCGCGCCACCTCCACAGCCCACCCCGTCCAAAAGTTTTTGGGACTCGTACAAGTACAAGAAATAATTTGGCAGCGAGGAGTTTTGGGTTTTAGCGAGGCTTGAGTGAAGGAGCATGCCCGCAAGCGGCCTGTGACTGAGCGAAAACGAAGCTAAAACCCAAAAAAACCGCTGCCCAGGAGGAGAGACGGTTTTGGAAGGGGTGTAAGCCGAATTTTGTACCGCTTTTTAACGGTGAGAATCATTTGTCTGCGCAGCCGATACCCGAAACCCGTTCGCTTTCGCGAAACTGGAGCGGGCCGCTCCGGGGTTTCCTATTTGGCCTTGCACCCGATGGGGTTTTCCGTGCCGCGTCGCTTACGCTTCGCGCGGTGCGCTCTTACCGCACCTTTTCACCATCACCGCCAGTTCGCGCCGGCGGCTGTCTGTTTTCTGTGGCACTTTCCGTCGAGAGTTTTGTCTCCCGCCCGCGTGTATCGCCCCCGGGGATTAAGCCGGGAGGTTACGCGGCATCGCGCCCTCTGGTGTTCGGACTTTCCTCCCCCGGCTTCCGCCGGAAGCGATTCTCCGCCCTTCCAAAACCATGGCCAGCATAACGCCCTGGCTTTGAATAATCAAGGAAAAAGGGCTTTAACGCGAATGTTCTTGGTACAAATCGGTTATACCGGCAATCTATTGCCAGGCTGAAGAATCGGATTACCTTAACCACATGAGCAACGATATGGGAAAAGTCATCGCCCGAATTAAAGTAGAGAATTGGCTCGATTCCGAACTGGTTAAAGCGGGTGTGCGCAAAGAGAAACCGCGTTCCATCGAAACCGATGCTTTGGTTGATACGGGTGCGGTTAAATTCTATTTGAAGAGTTCGGTAATCAAAGAGCTGGGTCTTCACCCGGTCGGCGAAGTCAGATCCCGCACCATGTCCAATCGTTCCGAATCACGAACCGTTTTTTCGCCCGTCGCGCTGGAAATTCAGGGCCGCACTGGCAGGTTTGACGTCGTGGAAATCCCTGATTCGCTTCCCAATATCATCGGCCAAATCCCGCTGGAGGATTTAGATTGGGTCGTGGATTGTCGCAACCAAAAACTCATTCCCAATCCCGAACACAAAAACGGCGAGCTGGCGGATGAGTTTTAATTGGTGCTTTCCTAAAAAAAATCGGCCCCGATTTACGGGGCCGATTCGAAACTTCAAATACTCTTTCCTTACGCCGTCGTCGCCATTTCCGGCTCGGGCGTATCGAGGAAGCCCTGCAAGTGACGCACGCGCGTCGGGTGACGCAGCTTGCGCAACGCTTTCGCTTCAATCTGACGGATGCGTTCGCGCGTGACGTTGTACATCTTGCCGATTTCTTCGAGCGTGCGTTCGTAACCATCAAGCAATCCGAAACGCATTTCGAGAATCTTGCGTTCGCGCTCGGTCAAGGTCGTAAGCACATCGCTCAGTTTTTCACGGAGCAGGCTGTAGCTCGTCACGTCGGACGGATTCTCCGCCGACTTGTCTTCGATGAAATCGCCAACGCTGACGTCGCCGTCATCGCCCACGGGGGCGTGCAATGACACCGGCTGCTGCGCCATTTTCAGGAGCGCATGGATGCGGGCGACCGGCATGTGCATTTCGTCCGCCAATTCTTCCGGAGTCGGTTCGCGGCCCATTTCCTGGGTCAACTGCTTTTGCGCGCGCCAGAGCTTGTTCATGATTTCAATCATGTGCACCGGGATGCGGATGGTGCGGGCCTGGTCGGCAATGGAACGCGTAATCGCCTGGCGAATCCACCAGATGGCGTACGTGGAAAACTTATAGCCGCGGCGATACTCGAATTTCTCGACGCCCTTCATCAGGCCGATGTTGCCTTCCTGGATCAAATCCAGGAACGACTGGCCGCGGTTCGTGTACTTCTTGGCCACGGACACCACGAGGCGCAAATTGGCCTCGGCCATGTGCGTCTTGGCCTTGAGCCCGCGTTCGGCGGCGGACTTCAAATCAGAAAACGCCTTGTAGAAATCCTCGCGCGACATGCGGACGAATTGCTCCAGCGTCTGGAGCTTGGCGCGTTCGGATTCGAGCATCGAACGGCGTTCGCCGCTGGCGCGATGCGCTTCCAATTCATTCACGTGGCGCAGGCTGGCCTGGAATTTTTCGTAGACGTTGCCGGCCACGACGATCATTTCCTCGACCACTTTCTGCTTGTAATAAAACTTCGGGAACATGTCCTGGAGTTTCTGGCTGGCCTTCTTCAGCTCGCGGGCCAGTTTTTCTTTGCGGCCCTTTTGCTGGGCTTTTTGCCAGTTGAAATATTTCTCGTCCACCTTTTCGTCGAGGGCGTGGACCTTTTTGATGAGCTTGCGCAGTTCGCGCAAATGGCCTTCACGATTGGCGACTTTCTTGTCCACAATCACGCGGTCAAAGCGCTCCTTGGGCGGCTCAGACAGGAGCTTCTCGGCGATGGCGATATGTTCCTTGGCGGTAAAACCAAGGCCATAAACGATCGTCTTCATCGAGACTTCAGCTTCCTCGATCTTTTTGCAAATCTCGACTTCCTGTTCGCGCGTGAGCAGGGGCACTTTGCCCATCTGGTTCATGTACATGCGCACGGGGTCGTCCAAAATTTCCAGGCGCGCCTCGTCGTCGTCTTCGGCCTGCGCGGGCTCGGGCTGCTTGGCGCGTTCGGCTTCCGACTGGTCCATGACGATTTCCACGTCCAGGCTGCGGAGCTTGGACATCAACGCGTCCAAATCATCCGGGTTCAAATTGTCCGGCAGGACGTCATTGATATCATCATAGGTGATGTAGCCGTGCTCCTGGGCCAGGTGCAAAAGGGTTTTAATCGTCTCGTTGAGTTCAACGGACGGCTGGCCGATCGGGGCGGTGGGAGCGGGGTGCCCGTTTTGGCCGGGAACGGCGTGGGCCTTGCCATTGGAATCAGGCGATTTCGCCTCTTCCCGCCGTGCTTTGCTGGAAATGATAAAACGCCGTCTTGGAGGGGTCTTTTTCACTCCTCCACTCCGTTTTCCACCACTGCGCTGACGTCCATGGGATGCCATATTCTTTCTGTTCAACATACAAATGAGACCGCAAAAAACGGATTTGGTTCAGAGAATTCCAACAACCACACCTGTTTCGCGGAAAAAACCTGTTCGCGGCGAACTTCAAGAGAATGCGAACCCAGAAGACCGACGCCACTTAATAATAGAGCGGATTTTGAAGGATGACAAGAAGAATCCGCATCTAAATTTAAGCTCTAAACTATTAAAAACAAGGCATTTACGATAATTAGGCCTCCTGATTCACCAATCTTTAACCGGCGGATTACCGTTTTCCGGCTGCCCTTGTTGCTTGTACTGGAGGACCTGTTCATTGCCCTTTTGGGCATCCAAAAGCCGTTTTGCCTCTTCGGGGGTCATGGCCTGGGCTTGTTGGGACTTGTCCTGGCCATTCTGGTCTTTCTGCTGCTGGGCCTGTTGTTGCTGGTTTTGTTGATTTTGCTGCTGCTTTTGGGCATTAGCCTGGTTTTTGGCCTGCTGGTTCTGCTGTTGTTGATTCTGCTTCTGCTGGTCTTGCTGGTTTTTCTGCTGCTGTTGTTGCTGTGACTGCGATTGCTGGTTCTGCGAATTCTTATTTTGATTTTGCTGCTGTTGATTCTGTTGGTTTTGCTGATTTTGCTGGTTCTGTTGATTTTGCTGTTGCTGCTGTTGCTGCTGTTGTTGTTGTTTCAACAATTCTTCCAGCTTTTTCAATTTCTCATCTGAAGGATAAGCCTGCCGGCCGGCTTCCACTTTTTTCAGCGCATCGGGAATATTATTGGAAATATAGAATTGCGCGCCGCCGTTAAAATATTCAGCGGCGCTTTGGGCGCGCAGCGAGAGCGTGGCGAGCCACAGCAGGCTACTGGCTATGAGGAGTCGCGATATCATCGATTTGTTTCAGTCGTTTGGTGAAGTCCTCAAATTGTTTGGACATGACGGTCTTTTGCAGTTGGGCCTGGATCGGCTCCATGATGGCCAGCGCCTGATGGAACTCCGCCATCCGGACGTCCGTATCGGCCTCGTTTTTGGCACGCTGCAGCATCGCCCGGAATTCTTTGATGCGCTCAATGTAGTCCTTCGTGTATTGCAGGTTAAATTTGGCATCCACGTCGTTGGTATTTATCTCCACGGCGCGCTGATAACTTTTTTCGGCGGTCTCAAATCCCGACTGCACTCCGTCCAAATCCGTCGCCTGTTTGGCGATTTGAAATTGCGTGTTGCCAAGATTGTAATACGCCTTCTGCTGGAGATTGATGTCCGGGGCCAGCGTCACGTCCTGGAAAAGGGTTTGGGCCAAATCAAAATTGGTCGAGCGATACGCCGCGTCACCGGCATTGAACACCAGGCGATAATCGTTCGTCTGTATTTCCGCGAGCTTGGAATACTCAGTGAGTGCGTTGGTGAAATTGCCAGAGTTATAAGCATGCAACGCACTGTCCGGCGAGCCCATGGCGGCCAGGGGCAGGAGCAAAAAGGCCACGAGGACCATCGCGGCAAGCACGGGAGGGAGTTCGCCCGCGCGGGCAACTTCAATTTTAGCCGGTTGTGGGACGGACATGAACGGCTGGGGCGTGCGCTGGATGGTTCCTTTCGTGCGGGTCCGTTCCGGAACCAGCATCTCGGCCAGCAGCAGCAGGATGGCGATCGCCAGCGGCAGATGATACCACTCATGATAATTGCGGATCATTCGCCCGGCTCCCTGCG
>Ga0335083_10003529_pt1 | contig 20209 bp, 16 predicted proteins | sample Lox_Sample_42_FD_206716 | JGI IMG/M metagenome (GOLD analysis project Ga0335083, IMG submission 206716) | Soil microbial communities from Loxahatchee National Wildlife Refuge, Florida, United States - Lox_Sample_4.2 | ecosystem: Environmental > Terrestrial > Soil > Wetlands | place: USA...
TACCCCCGGGATCGGGCGCTCCCTGGTGGCGGGATACGCCGCTTCGCGTCCCGGCTGGGGCGACGGTCGGCCGGGATACGCCTGGTACTTTGGACGGGATGCGTGCTGGAGCGCGCTGGCGCTGCTAGCGGTAGGAGACTTCGCGGGCGCCCGGCTGGTGCTGCGGTTCCTCGGCGAGACGCAGGACGTGAGCGGCAAGGTGATCCACGAGTACACCACCAGCGGTCTCGCCCACTACGATGCCGCGGACGCCACTCCGCTCTACCTCCTGCTCGCGGGTCGGTATGCCGCGTGGACCGGAGACCTCGCGTTCCTCGAGGAACGCTGGAGCCAGATCGATCGGGCTTACCGGTACTGCCTCGAAACCGATCGTGATGACGACGGCCTGATCGAGAACACCGGCGTCGGCCATGGGTGGATCGAGATGGGCCCGCTCTCGGGCGCGCATGTGTCGTTGTACCTGGCGGCGATCTGGGCGGCGGCGCTGGAAAGCCTGGCACCGATCGCCCGGGCGTTGGGTCGGGTCGGCGAGGCTGATGATCTGACCGGACGCGCCGAGCGGGCCCGCCGTGAGATCGGGCAACGCTTTCGAACCGACGAGGGCTGGGCGTTGGGGCTATTGGCCGATGGGACGCCGCAGCGCCACCAGACGGCGTTGACGAGCGTGGCGCTGCTGCTCGGCGCCGTCGATCCGGCAACCGCCGCTCCCTGGTTCGATGCGATGGCCAGCGACGCATTCAGCGCGCCGTGGGGGGTACGGCTGCTGTCTCGCCGTGATCGGCTCTACAATCCAGCGGGCTATCACTTGGGCTCGGTGTGGCCGCTGTACACCGGGTGGGTCAGTCTGGCCGAGTACGCGGGCCACCGGCCGGCGCAGGGCCTGCGGCATCTGCGCGCCAACGGACGACTCCCGTTCGTGCGCGCGCACGGCGCGTTCGACGAGGTCTTGAACGGCGAGGTCGAAATCCCGGCTGGGGTCTGCCCCGACCAGGCGTGGTCGGCGGCCCTGTTCCTACTCCCGGTCGTCGAGGGGTTGCTGGGCGCGAAACCGGACGCGCTGCAACGGCAGCTCACCCTGGCGCCGCACCTCCCGCCGGACTGGGCCGAGTGCGAGTGGCGCGGGTTGCATGTGGGAGCCACGGTCATGGATGTACGGGTCGTGCAGGCGCCGGACCGTCTCGTCCTGCGGCTGCGACGGACGGCAGGACCGCGTCTGGCGGTGACGGTGAGCCCCGCGTTGCCGGTCGGCCGGGTCGCCGTCGATGCGATGGTGGACGATCACCCGCTGGTGCCGAGGCTCGTCGAGCGATTGGGATGTCGGCACGGCGAAGTGTCCCTCGAAGTGAGCGAGGAGCACGACGTGACGGTGTGGCACCAACCGACTTCCTGAAGCTCCGAGCCTACTGCCCCGCAACCCTCGTCGGCGTGATGCGGATCCCCATCTGTGGCGTGCCGAGCTGGCCGCTCGTTCCATCGCCCCAACAGTAGGCGACGACCGCACCGGTGATGCCGCAGCTGAACCCGCCGCCAGTCGCGATCTGCGCGAAGCGCAGGCCCAGGGAGACCGGGACGGGAGTGGGACGGTCGGTCGTCGAGCTGTCCCCCAGCTGCCCGGTCGTATTGGCGCCCCAGCAGTAGGCGAGGCTGTCGACGCCGATCCCGCAGGTGTGGTTGCCGCCGGCGCTGATCTGCAGGAATCGCAAGCCGCCGGCTACGGCGGTCGGAGCGATGAGGGCAGCATCGGGGAGACCGGAGCCCGACTCGCCGTGGCTGTTCCCGCCCCAGCAGTACGCGACCCTGCCCGGGGTGAGCGCGCACGAATGCAATCCCCCGGCGCTGATCGACTGAAAGGTGAGCCCGCCCACGACGGCCGTCGGGACCGGGACGGCCGTCGTGGAGCTGTCCCCCAGCTGGCCGTTGCCGTTCGCCCCCCAGCACCAAGCCGATCCGTCGTGCGTGATCGCACAGGTGTGTTGGGCGCCTGCCGAGAGCGAGGCAACGTCCGCGAGTACGGGCAGGGGAGTGGCTGTGGGGCTGGTCGAGCCCGTGCCCAGCTGGCCCGACGCATTCCCTCCCCAGCACGCCGCCGCATCGGTCGTCGTCACGCCGCAGCTGAATCCCACCCCCAGAGCCAGGAGGCGGAATCGGAGGGATGATGCGACCGGGGTCGGTTGCAGCGGGTCACCGAGACTGTTGCCGCGTCCCAGCGCCCCAGCGCCGTTGTCGCCCCAGCAGGACGCCACACCGAAGCCGTCGAGGCCGCAGGAATGTGTGCTCCCCGCCGCGACCGCGACCACGGGTGGAGGCAGCAAGGTCAGTCGCGCCGTCGCTTCCACGAACGATGTCGTGCCCGTACCGACCTGGCCGAACGCATTCACCCCCCAGCAGTAGGCGCGCGCATTGTTGGCGGCTGCGCAGGTATGGTTCCCTCCCGTGGCGATCGCGGTGAAGACATAGGGCACGACGAACAGGGCGGCGGAATCCACCACATCGTCCACCTGCAGATGGACCGTCGCTCGTCCGGGGCTGAGCGCGGAAACGAGGCCGACGCCGTCCACGCTGGCGATGGTGGCGTCGAGGTTCCACCAGAACAGATACCGGTCGGTCAGCACGTGACCGGCGGAGTCACGCACGATCCCGCGCAGCCGTACGGTGTCGTCCACGATCACCGTGGCCGAGTCCGGGGTGATCTGGAGAAAGGCCGCCTGGGCCGGGGGCGGCGCTAACTGGGGTGGCGGCACGAAGGGTCCCTCGCATGCCACCAACCCAAGCAGGGAGATCACACCGAGTGGGCGCATCGCAGTACCGTATCAATTTTACTACCTTACCAGCGCCATGGCGTCCGTAACCCTCCGCCACCTCGGCAAACGTTTCGATTCCACCGGTAACCCCGTCCTCCACGACCTCTCGCTCGAGGTGCGGGACGGGGAGTTTCTGGTGCTGCTGGGCCCGTCGGGATGCGGCAAGACCACCGTGTTGCGCTGCGTCGCCGGCCTCGAGGAACCGAGCACCGGTGAGATTCTGATCGGTACGCGGGACGTGACGCACCTGTCGCCGGCGGATCGCGACGTGGCGATGGTATTTCAGAATTACGCGCTGTATCCCCACCTCTCCGTGCGCGCGAATCTCGCGTTTCCGCTGGAGATGCGCCGCCTCGCCACGCCGGAGATCGCCCGCCGAGTGGCCGATACGGCCGCCCGGTTGGGCTTGAGCGAGCTGCTGGAGCGGCGGCCGGGACAGCTGTCCGGCGGGCAGCGCCAGCGAGTGGCGCTGGGCCGGGCCATCGTGCGCGAGCCCCAGGCGTTCCTGTTCGACGAGCCGCTGTCCAACCTGGACGCACAACTCCGCGCCGAAATGCGAGCGGAGGTGCTGAAGCTGCATCGCAGCCTCGGAGCGACGATGCTCTACGTCACCCACGATCAGGTCGAAGCGATGACGATGGGTGAACGCGTCGCCGTGTTGCACGAGGGTCGGTTGCGGCAGATCGGCACTCCCGCCGAAGTGTACGAGCGGCCGGCGAACACCTTCGTCGCGCGGTTCATCGGCAGCCCGGGAATGAACGTCATCGCGGGGAAGGGGGAAATGGGGGACGGCGTCGGCGTGATCTCGAGCGGGTCGCTCCGCGTGACCGTGGATGCGCTGCACTATTCGGGCGAGCTGCAGATCGGTGTCCGGCCGGAGCACGTGGGGATCGGCGCCCGGGGTCGGGCGGCCGGCAACGCCGTGGTGCGGCTGGTCGAGCCTCTGGGGAGCGAAACCCTGGTTCATCTGGAGGCGGGGGACCGGTCGTTGGTCGCCCGAGTACCGGGGATCGCCGCCTTCGAAGTCGGCGCGGAAGTCGGCGTGAAGCTCGACCCGCAGCGCTTGCACTTCTTCGACGCGGCCGGCGAGCGCATCGGGTGAAGCGGGCCGCCGCGGTGCTCGCCCTGGCCATGGGGGCCGTCGGATGCGGGCGCGCCGGGCGGGGGGCGGCCATCGGCGGCGAGCCGGTGTCGCTCGAATACGCGAACTGGGCGGACTACCTCGAAGCGGACCTCGAGTCCCGCGCGCTGGCCCCGTACGCCCACGCGCACCCGGGCGTCCGGGTCCAGCAGCAGAGCGCCGGCAACGGCCAGGCCGAGTATCGCGAGCGCATCCTCAACTCCATCGTGGCGGGCACACCGCCCGACGTGTTTCTCCTCGACGACATCGACGTTCCCGCGTTTGCGAACCGTGGCGTGCTGCTCGACCTCGCGCCGTTCCTGCCGCGCCTGGGGGTCGATCTGGCACGCTACGACTCCACCGTGCTCGGCATCTTCCGGCGTGGCGCCGCGGTCTATGCGATCCCCAAGGGGTACACCCCGATGGTGATCGTCTATAATCGGGACCTGTTCGACCGGGCGGGACTGTCCTACCCGGTCGCCGACTGGACCTGGGACGACTTCCTCCATACCGCCAAGGCATTGACCCGGGACCTGGATGGGGACGGGCATCCCGATCAGTGGGGAACGGCCTTCGATCGCCGCCCGTTTCTCTGGCTCCCGTGGATCTGGTCGGGGGGCGGCGACGTGCTCTGTCCGGATGGCCGACGGGCGACCGGTTGTCTCGACAGCCCGCAGACGATCGCCGCCATCCGCTGGTACACCGATTGGGTGACGCGCGACAGCATCGTGCCGCGGGTGTTCAATTTGCGCCGTTCCATGGGCGACAACCTCCGCCTGTTCTATACCGGCAAAGTGGCGATGCTCGTGACCGGCCACTTCTGGATTCCCAATTTTCGTCCCTACGTGGACCAGGGGCGCCTGCACATCGGGTTCGTGGAAATTCCGCATCAACTCGGCTTCGCGCCGCAAACGGTGGTGTACGCCTCGGGGCTCGCCGTTCCGGCCGGCGCCGCGCACCGCCGCTTGTCGGTCGAGCTGGCGGCGTACCTGGCGGATTCGGTAGCCCAGCGGATCCGGGCCGCGGCTGGATTGGAGCTGCCCAGCCTCACGGCGGCGGGCGACGCCCTCGCCGCCGCCGATACGCTGGGGTGGGAATCCGTCTTCCTGAGGGCCGAGCGACACGCGCGGGTGCCCTGGGGTGCGCGCATCGAGCAGTGGCGGGAGGTGGAAGCCGCGCTGCCGGACCTGATGGATCGCATCACGCTCGCCGGCGTATCGCCCGACGTCGCGGCACATGAGATGGCGGAGCGCCTCGATCGCCTGTTGGCGGAGCCGACCAGCCGGTGAGCCCGCACCGCCTGGGGCGCATCCTGGCCGGTAGCGTCGCGGCCGCCGCCGCCTTGGCCGCGCTGCTCGCCGGGCGGTGGGCCGGGCGACGCTACGAGCGCGAATTCCAGGCTCGCCTGGGCGCGGCGGTGGCGGCCTATCTCGCGGTGGTGACCCCGCCGGCCCCCGGTGATTCGGACCTCGACCTGGCCAAGCTGCTGATTCATGTCCGCGGCCTCGCGGCGGTGCCGACCCTGGCCACCGGACTCGAGGTGTACCACGGGACCACGCCACTGCTCGACTCGCGGTCGGCCCCGCTCCCGGTGCAGGTACTCGACGCCCTGCGCGAGCGCGACGTCGCGCAAGACGTCGGACCGGCCGCGGTGAACCCCCTGAAGGATCGAGACGATTGGAACGTGATCGGCGCGGTTGCGGTGGAGCCTGCCGGCGACCGCGTGACGCGCGGCGCGCTCGGCGGATGGGTTCCGCTGGCGCTCCTGGTTTGGCTCGGTGGGTTGGTCTGGGTCGGGTGGGCCCTGCGCGCACACCGCGTCGAGGGAAAGCGCCACTTCCGCGCGGCGCTTGGCGGCAGCCTCGTGGGTGCCGTGCTGGTCGGCGCCGCCGCGGCGGCCAACGCCAGCGCCTCAGGCCGCGCGGCGACCGACCGCTGGCTCACCGGTACCCGGTTGCTGATCGAAGAAGCCGCTCACCGCCTGCCGGCAAAGACCGTGGATGAGGCGATCACCGCGTTTTCCAGTATTGCCCGGGGCGCTGAGCTCGTGCCGGGGGATTCCGACAGCTTCGCCGCGGCGCGCGAGGTCGTGGCCGGCGCGCCCCGCGCGCGGGTGGCCGTCCGTCTTGGCCACGGGCACTGGCTCGCGCTACGCGCCCTCCCGCTCGAGACCGGCAGCGGTGGTTGGCTCGGGCTGACGCTCGGCTTGGCGCTGCTGGGCCCCGCGGCGCTGGCCCTGCTGCGCTGGGTCGAGCGGATGCGCGCGCGACCTCGGGGGTTGCGCGAAACCGTGACCGCCTGGGGATTCCTCGCCCCGGCGGCGTTGCACCTCGCCGTCTTTTCCTTCGCGCCAATGCTGTTCGCGCTCTACCTCTCCGTGCACCGCTGGAGCCCGATCGAGCCGGTAAGGCCGTTCGTGGGCCTCGCGAACTTCATGGACATCGCCCGCGATCCGCTGGTGTGGACGTCGCTCCGCAACACGCTCCTCTACACCCTGCATGTCCCGATCGCGATGGCCTTGGCATTGGCCGTCGCCCTCGCCCTCACTTCGGGCGGGCGTCTGGTGCGCCTGGTGCGGACGGCGTTCTTCCTGCCATACGTGTCGTCCGTGGTCGCGATCGCCCTCGTCTGGCAGTGGATGTATCACCCCGACTTCGGCCTGCTCAATTACGCGCTCCAGTCCGTCGGGCTGGGGCCGTTCGATTGGCTGGGCAATCCGCGCACGGCGCTGCTGGCGGTCATGGGGATCTCGGTCTGGGTGCAGGTGGGATACCAGATGGTCGTCTTCTTGGCCGGGCTGCAGGGGATTCCGCAGGACTATCTCGACGCCGCGCGGGTGGACGGGGCCGGTGCCTGGCGCCGGTTCTGGCGGATCACCTTTCCCTTGCTGCGACCGGTGACGTTGTTCGTGCTGGTGACGGGGATCATCACGTCATTCCAAGTGTTCACGTTCGTCTACGTGCTGACCGACGGCGGGCCGTTGCACGCGACCGATGTGATCGTGTATCGCATCTATCAGATCGCCTGGGAGTTCCAGCAATTCGGTCGCGCCAGCGCGCTCGCCCTGTTCCTGTTCCTGTTGCTGTTGGGCCTGACGTGGACCCAATTCCGGTTGCTCGACCGGCGGGGAGACCATGTCGCGTAGCGGCCGGATGGGGCGGGGGTTCGCGACCCTGGTGGTGGGCTTGCTCGCGCTCACCATGCTGTTGCCGTTCCTCTATATGGTGAGCACGTCGCTGATGGACGAGTTCGAGGTGCTGCGCTACCCACCCGCGCTGCTCCCCTCGCACCCACTGACCGCCAATTACCCCCGGGCCCTGACGGCGCTGCCCTTCGCGCGGTTCTTTCTGAACAGCGCGATTCTCGCCGGGGTAGTGGTCGTGGCCCAGGTGACGACGAGCGCGCTCGCCGCCTACGCCTTCGCCCGGCTGCACTTCCCGGGACGGGACCGGGTCTTTCTCGGCTTCGTCTCGGTCCTGATGGTGCCCGCAATCGTCCTGTTGATCCCGCGGTTCCTGATCGTCAATGCCCTAGGTTGGGTGGACAGCTACGCGGGGTTGATCTCCACGGAGCTCGTGTCGGTGTGGGGGATCTTCCTGCTGCGTCAGTTCTTCAAAACGATGCCGCGGGAGCTCGAAGACGCCGCCCGCTTGGACGGGGCCAGCGAGTGGCAGATCTTCTGGCGGGTGGCGCTGCCGTTGTCCCGGCCGGCGCTGGCGACCCTGGCCGTCTTCGCGTTCGTGGATCAGTGGAAGAGCTTCTTGTGGCCGTTGATCGTGACGCGCTCGGTTCACATGCAGGTGGTGGAGGTCGGCATCGCGTCCTTCCACGGGCTCTACTACACCAATTGGCCATACCAGATGGCGGCCGCCGTGACCGCCGTCGTGCCGCTGGTCATCCTGTTCTTCGTCGCCCAGCGGTACTTCATTCGCGGGATTCAGCTGACGGGGCTCAAGTGAGGGGAGAGGGAAGAGGGGAGCGGGGAGAGGGCTTTCCGGCGCCCCGGTACGCCTGGTATGTGGTGGGAGTGTTGTGTCTCGCGTACGTGTTCGCGCTGCTCGATCGCCAGGTCCTGTCCCTCCTCGTCGGTCCGATGCGCGCCGACCTCGGCATCAGCGACACGCAGGTGAGCCTGCTGCAGGGATTCTCCTTCGCCGTGTTCTACACTTGCTTCGGCCTGCTGCTGGGGCGGCTCGCCGATACCGGCAACCGGCGTAATCTCATCATCGGCGGGACGACCCTGTGGAGTGCGTTCACCGCGGCGTGTGGCCTGGCCCAACGTTATTGGCAGCTGCTGGTGCTGCGGATGGGCGTCGGGGTCGGCGAGGCGGCGCTCTCACCGGCCGCCTACTCGCTGCTCGCCGACTACTTCCCGGCCGAGCAGCGCGCCACCGCTTTCAGCGTCTATTCGATGGGCATCTATGTCGGCGTGGGCCTCGCCTCGGTGCTGGGCGGCGTCATCGTGCAGTACAGCGTCGCCGGCGGCGTTGCCGTGGTGCCGATCCTCGGCGCCGTGCGCCCGTGGCAGCTCGTGTTTCTCCTGATCGGCGTCCCCGGTCTCCTGATCGCGGCTCTGATGGCGACGGTGCGGGAGCCGGAGCGGCGCGGGGCTGGTGAACCTATCCCTCTGCGCGCCGTCGTCGATCATGTCCGCGCGCATCTCGGCACCTTCGTCTGCCTGATCCTCGGAATCTCGCTCATCTCGCTCGCGAATTACGGAGCCGCGGCGTGGATGCCGAGTGTCTTCATGCGGGATCACGGGTGGTCGGTCGCGCGGGCCGGCGTGTTCCAGGGTCTGGTGGCCGGCGGTGGCGGCGCGATCGGCATCGTGGGTGGGGGATGGCTCGCCGATCGGATGGAGCGACGCGGCGGGCGCGATGCCTACCTCCGGGTCGCCGCCGTGGCGGCGCTGCTGCTGCTGCCTTGCGGGACGCTGTACCTCGTGATGCCGACCGGGCGCCTCGCCGCCGTCGCTTTTGTCCCGCTGGGGATCGTCGCGGCGGTTCCTTTCGGCGTCGGCCCCGCCGCCATTCAACAGTTGGTGCCGCCCGCGATGCGGGGACAGCTGATCGCTCTCTACCTCTTCATGATCAACCTGATCGGATTAGGGGTGGGGCCCACGGCGGTGGCGCTCGTCACCGACCACGTGTTTCATGACGATCGTGCGGTCAACCTGTCCCTGTTCGGGGTGGCGGCCGTCGCCTACATCGGCGCCATCGCCTTGTTGTGGCGCGGGCTGCCGCGCTTTGCGGCGAGCCGGGACCGCCTGGCGATGGGTGGACTAGGGGACGCGAGCCGGAGCCGCTGAGCGAGAGGCCGATCGGAAGCTGACGCTCCAGGCCACCTCCTGAAGGTCGGGCGCCGCGCCCCACTCGAGCACCACGTGATCGGTGCCGAGCAGCCGGAGCGTGCATGGGGGGTCGGACTTGCAGGCGCCGGCCCGCCATCCTTTCGGAACCGCGATCGTCACGGCGTAGGCCCGTCCGTCCAGGTGCGTTCCCCGTGCCGCGAGCGTGCGCGTGCCGGCAGTCCACGTCTCGCCCGCTACGTCCACCGCACCCTGAACGACATGTCGGGTGGTCCCGACGACCTGAGGCCGTGGGAGGGCGGGTCGGATCGCGACCGTCACGCTCTGGTGCGGCTCCAGCCGAGCCGGCAGCGTGTCGGTGAGATCGGCGAGTGGACGATCGGCCCACGTGTCGTAGGCGGTGAATCGGGTACCACCGATCCCCAGGGCAGAAAGCGCCGTGGAGAGATCGCGCGCCGTCTCGTCCCAGTTCACGAGTGTAACGGTCCACCACTGCGGGGCCCCTTCCACCACCCATCGTGCCGGAGGACGATCCCGTCGCACGCTCCAGAAGCCGCCGTCTCCACCGCCGTCGTACACGCGGATGGCGAGCACGTTCTCACCACCCCAGTTCAGCGCCGCGGGCGGGACCGGGTACTCCCGGTAGGCCTGCCAGGCGCTTTGATAGGACGGCGGGAACGTTCCGGTGCGGCCGATGAGCACGCCGTTCAAGTAGATTTCGTCGGCGTCGTCGAGGCGGCCCAGCTCGAGCCGCGCGGCCGGCGGCGTTGTCTGGGACGGCAGCGTGAACCGGGTCCGGTACCAGGCGATTCCATCGTAGCCAGGATGCCCGGCCCGTTCCCAGTTGGCCGGCACGGGGATCGTCTCCCACGCGTCCTCGTCATATTCGCGGGTGGCGTAGGAGGCGTCGTCGCCGGTGCGGAACTTCCACGCCGCGGAGAGACGGACGACGGTGTCGGCGGCCACGAGCGCCGGTGCGACCTCGCTCTCCGGCGCGGACGCGTCGATTGCCCGCCCGGTGACCGGGGCGGCGGGGAGCGCGCGTTGCAGGATGGCGATCCGATCGGCCGGCAGCTTGGGGAGGTTGTCGGACAGCAGCGTCATGCCACCGGATGTGGCGACGATCGACGCCCAGGTCCTGGCCTCGGTCACCGACAAGGGTGGCCGCACGACCAGGCAGTCGGGGTCGTTGAACCAGGTGGTCCGGTGGTAGTAGCTGCGGAGTGCCGCAGCGCGGGCGGGCGCTTGAATGCCCTCCCAGGAGGCAGCGACGTCCTCGCCGATCCGCATCCCGTCGACCAACCCCACCGCATGCTGCAGAGGCGCCCCACAGCCGAGCAGGAAGGCCTCGTCCCCGAGTCCCCGCCGAATCGCCGTCAGTCCCTTACGGTACGCTTCCGCATGGGTCAACCCACCCGCATGAGCATCCCCATCGGTCGCGTACAAGAGGAAGTCGATCTTCAGGTAATCGTACCCCCAGTCGCGCACGACGCGTCGAGCGAGGGCGGTCAGCCACTGCTGCACCTCCGGGTGGGCCGGATCCAGGCCGTAGACGCTGCCGCTCCCGCCCCAACTCGGATTGGTCCCCTTCACCTGCGGAGCTCCGTTCTTGCGGATCAGCCACTCAGGGTGCGCCGCGGGAATGCCGGACGCGTCCGTCACCGCGAACGGCGCGATCCACAGTCCGGCCAGGAATCCCCGCGCGTGGATCTGATCGGTGAGCCAGCGGTGTCCGTGAGGGAACTTGTCGTTGGTATCCCAGTCGCCGGCCGCTTTCTGGTAGCCGTCATCGATCTGGATGTAGCGGAGCAGCTTCGAGCCGAATTGCGTCGCGCACAGCTCGAGGTTCGCGAGGACGTCGGCTTCCGTCACCTTGTCGTAGAGCTCGTACCAGGAGCACCATCCGGATGGCGCCGCCGCGGTCGACAGCGCGGAGGGTTGATCGGAGGGCGGCGGGGAGAGCAGGCGCCGCAGCGTCTCGACCGGCTCCCCGGCAGGGTCGAACCCAAGCCGCAGAGCCAGGACGTCCCCGCCTGGGGCCAGCGGGCGGACCGGCGCGAGCTCGCTCTTCATCTGGATTCGGCCGCCGGCGTAGCGCAACGTGCCGTTGCCGGGTTCATCGGCGCCGAAGCTCAGGGCCAGGCTGCGGCCATTGCGTGTCACCGCGCCGGTGGCATGACTGACGATCTCCGGAGCATCGGCATCGATCGCCTGGACCACGCAGTTGCTCCAGGAGTGGTACCCGTTGGACACGATGGTGAGGGCCGCTGGGTCTGGCAGAATCTCCCCCGGCGCGCAATCCGCGTAGCGGACGCCACCCATGATGGGGAGCGCCGCCTCGGGAGAAACGGTCACCGTGATGCTCGCCCGGGGGCCGGTCGCGGAGGCAGGGGCCACGGCGAATTCCACGTCCACGACCGCGCCGGCGGCGCGACCGCGAACAGCGGTGGCCGGCCCCAGCGGGGTTTCCCGCTGCTCCGCCTCGACCTGCTCCAGCTCGCCCAGCGGCACCGCCCGGTCATTCAGGATGACCGCGAGGGGCGTGTGGTCGATGAGCGTGGTCGCGACGTCGCTCTGCCACACCAGCGACCAGCGGTGTTGGTCATCGAGCTCGAAACGGAGTTGGCCCGGGTTGCGCCGCGGAGCTCGCGGAACGGGTTCCGTCCGGTCCGTGAGCCGCGCCCGGGGCAGGGCGGCGGCCGCGCTGGAGAGTGCCAGGAACGTGCGTCGGTCCATGGCGCCAATGTCCTGCCCGGTGCGGGTTTTGTCCACGCCGCTGGCGCGTGGGGAGCGGGTTCCCTAGGTTAGCGACGGATGACCGCCTCACTCCTCGACGCCGAATCGCCCGCGCTACGGGCCCTCGCGAACGTGGCGGAGATCCTCTCCGCCGGTCTCCCGGCAGATGACGCCTTGGTTCGGGTCACGGACGTTCTCGTCCGGGATCTGGAGCTCTCGCGCTGCCGGCTGTGGTTGCGGACGGCCGACGGCAGCGCGTTCCTCCCCGTCGCACATCCGGGGGCTACCGTGGGACCGCCGTTCGTCGCCGTGGCCGACTGGTTCCGGCACGGTCCCGAGCGCCGGGAGACCGCCGAAGGCATCCAGGTGCGGATTCCGCTCGTGAACGAGGACGAAGGGCTCGGTGCGCTCGAGATCCTCGTTCCGCCGCGGCACTCCGAGCGCCCCGCCGTCGATGTCGCCGCGGTGGTCGCGCGTATTCTCGCGCCCGTCATCGCGTCCACCGAGCTGTCCCAGGATCTGGCCTCGGAGGTGGCGCTCGCCACCCGGGAGGCGGAGGCGCAGCGGAACTTCGCCGCCCGCATCATCGACTCGCTCCCCGTCGGCCTCTACGTGATCGATCGCTCGTATGTGATCCGGGCCTGGAATCGCAAGCGCGAGAGCGGCACGCAGGGCGTCTCGCGGGAAGATGCGATGGGGCAGGAGGTCTTCGAGGTGCTGGACCGCCAGCCGCGCGAGCTGCTGAAGCGGGAATACGACCGGGTGTTCGACACCGGAGAGATCCAGCAGGTCGAGATGGAATCGCAGGCGACGGGCGAGCCACGCTTCTACCGCATCACCAAGATCCCGATGCGGGTGGACGACGTGAACATCTCGCACGTGATTACGATCGGCGAGGATGTGACCGACTGGCGGCAGGCGCAACACCGCCTGGCCCAGACGGAGAAGCTCGCGGCGGTGGGTCAGCTGGCCGCCGGCGTGATGCACGAAATCAACAACCCGCTCGCCACGATCCTCGCCTGCGCCGAAGCGCTGTCGCACCGGACCGCTGACCTGGCCGATCCGATGCGGGCCGGGTTCGACGAGTATCTGCGGATCATCGACGCCGAAGTGCAGCGGTGCCGCCGCATCGTGGACGGACTGCTCGACTTCTCGCGCCCCAAGACGGGGGAGAAGGTCCGCGTCGACGTCCACCAGGTGATCGAGCAGACCCTGTTCCTGCTCAAGCACCACGAGCGGTTCAAGCGGCTGACGGTCGCGCGCGGGTTCGCCGCGGGTCTCCCCCCGCTGCACGCGGATCCCGAACGGTTGATCCAGGCCTTCATGGCCCTGATGCTGAACGCCATGGACGCGATGAACTCCCGGGGCGTCCTCACGGTGCGCACGGGGTACAATCCCGATCGCGATGACGAGCTGCTGATCGAGTTCATCGATACGGGGACCGGGATCCGCCTGGAGGAGCTGCCGAAGATCTTCGAGCCGTTCTTCACCACCAAACCCCAGGGGCGGGGCACGGGGCTGGGACTGTCCATCTGCTACGGCATCATCGCCGACCATCGCGGGCGCATCGAGGTCGAATCGCAGGTGGGGGTCGGCTCCACGTTCAAGGTCTACCTGCCCATCGCATGAAGCTGCTGGTGATCGAGGACGACCGCACCGTCGGCGAGTACGTCAAGCGGGGACTCACCGAGGCCGGTCACCATGTGGACCTGGTCCCCGATGGGGCCGAAGGCCTCGCCGTGGCCACGGATGGGCACTACGACGTCGTGGTGCTCGACCTGCGGCTGCCCAAGATGGACGGCCGGGAAGTGCTGCGCACGATTCGCGACCGGGGCAATACGGTGCCGGTGCTGGTGCTCACCGCGCAGGACGCCGTGGACTTCAAGGTCCAGGCGCTGCGCATGGGCGCGGATGACTACGTCACCAAGCCCTTCGCGATGGAAGAGCTGCTCGCCCGCGTGGAGGCGCTGTCCCGGCGCCCCCAGACGATCGCCACGCCGGTGCTGAAGGTCGCCGATCTGATGCTGGATACGGGAAGCCGCGAGGTCCGTCGCGCCGGCAAACCGATCGAGCTGACGCCCAAGGAATACGCGGTCCTCGAGTACCTGATGCGCCACCACGGGCGCGTGATGTCCCGGACCCTGATCACCGAGTACGCCTGGGACTACCACTTCGATCCGGGCACCAACATCGTGGACGTCGTCATCACCCGGCTGCGCAAGAAGATCGACCACGTTCGCGAGCCCAAGCTGATTCACACCGTGCGCGGCGTCGGGTACGTGGTCAAGGCCTGAGATGGACACGCTGCGGGGCCGGCTCACCGCCTTGTATGCGACGGCGTTGGCGCTCACCCTGGGTCTGTTCGCCGTCATTCTCTACATCTCGGTGCGCCGCTCGACCTACATCGAGCTCGACCGCCGCATTGAATCGGAAGCGGACCTGACGGCGGGCATCCTCTCCGGGGTGTACCACGCGGGCGGACTGGTGGTGCAGGGGGAGGGCCAGCGCGGCGGGGGCGGGCTCTCGCTCGCCAACGAGCTCAGTGCGTCGCTCGCCGCGGTCCCCGACTACCTGATCATCACGAGTGCGCGGGACTCCGTGCTCTTCCTGTCGGCCGACGCCCGCGAGCACACCTTCGCCGAAGTCAATCAGCTGTTGACCATCGTCACCGCGGCGGGCGGCGAGCGGCGGGAGGGGACCGTCGCCATTCAGCCGAGCGGGCCGCGCCTCCGCTACATCGTGCGCCGGATCACCGATGCCGGCCCCGACATCGGCGCGGTCTTGGCCGGCGCGCCGAGCGAAAGCGTGGAGGTGAGCCTCGACCGGCTGTTACAGACCTTCGTCGTCGTGCTGCCACTCGGTATCCTCCTGGCGTGGGTGGTGGGCTCCTGGATCGCCACCCGGGCCGTGGCGCCCGTCAACCGGATCATCGACGAAGCCCGGGAAATCACCGACGGCCAGAGCCTGCACCGGCGCCTGCCGGTGCCGTTCGGGCGCGATGAGATGGCGCGACTCGCCGAGACGTTGAATCAGATGATGTCGCGGCTGGAGCGCAGCTTCGCCGCGTTGCGCCGCTTCACCGCGGAAGCGAGCCACGAGCTCAAGACGCCACTGACGGTGTTACGCGCCGGTGTGGAACGGGCGATCACCACCGCGGGGCTGCCACTCGAAGCGCTCCCGCCGCTCGAGGAGTCACTGTCGGAGATCTCCCGCATGACCGAGCTGGTCGACGCGCTGCTCACGCTGGCGCGCGCGGACGAAGGCGAGGTGCCGCTGCATCGCGAGCCGGTCGACCTGAAGGCGCTCGTGGATGACGCGAAGGAGACGGGGGAGCTGCTGGCCGAGCAGGCCGGGGTCTCGATGAAGGCGGAGACGCCCGCCGAGCCGGTGGTGATCGCGGTCGATGGGACGCGGATCCGCCAGCTGCTGCTCAACCTGCTCACCAACGCCGTGAAGTACACGCCGCCCGGCGGGCGGGTGCGGCTGTGGATGGAGCGAGAGAATGGGCGGGTGAAGCTCGGCGTGTCGGACACCGGCATCGGGATCGCGCCCGGTGATCTGCCGCACATCTTCGACCGGTTCTGGCGCGCCGATTCGGCGCGCACCCGGACGGGGGAGCGTCCCGGCGTGGGCTTGGGGCTCGCCATCTGCAAGTGGATCGCCGAGGCGCATGGAGGATCGATCGAGGTGCAAAGCCGGCCTGGGCGCGGAACGACGTTCACGGTGACGCTTCCGGCGACCGCTCCCGGCGCGGCTCCCTCGCCTCACCCTGCGGCGAGCTAGGCCCTGAACGCCGGGCCTCACATGGCTGTCATCCTCTTGTAATCTTTCCCCCACTAGCGGGCAACCGCGTTCCGGTAGTATCTCCGTAGCCAATCTCCGCGAGGTGTGCCGTGTTCGACACGCTGATCGAGTCCAAGCACAAGACGCAGAAAGGACAGCTGTTCGGCACCGGCATGCTGTCCTTGGTGGTGCACACCGTGCTGATCGCCGCGCTGGTGTACGCCACGTTGCAGGCCGGTCAGGGAGACGACAAGGTCAAAGTCGACACGGCGATGGTGTACATCCAGCAAGAGCAGCAGAAGCAGCCCGAACAGCCCCCACCCCCGCAGCTGGACATTCAGCTCAAGGGATTCCAGACGGTGGTGGCGCCCACGGATATCCCGACCAACATTCCGCCGGTGAACCTGAACGAGAAGTTCGACCCCAAAGACTTTTCCGGGGTCGGGGTCGAGGGCGGCTCGGCGACCGGAATCGTGCCGACGGGGGGCGAGGTGCTGACCGTCGACGTCGTCCAGGAAAAGCCGGAAATGCTGTCCCATCCTCCGCTCGTGTACCCGGAGCTCCTGAAGCAGGCGGGGATCGAGGGAAACGTGATCGTGCAGGCCATCGTCGACACCACCGGACGGATCGAGCCGAATTCGATCCGCATCATGGAGAGCCCAAACCCCGGGTTCGATCAGCCCGCCAAGAACCTGGTGCTCAAGTCGCTGTACCGCCCCGCCCGCGTATACGGGCGCGCGGTCCGGGTGCTGATCCAGCAGCCGATCAACTTCACGATTCAGCACAACCGTTAGCCGTTACCACCGTGTCGGGTCGTTACTGACCAAGGAGATTGCGCCGATATGAACATGGATTTCGCCTCACTATGGTCCGCGATGGGCTGGTTCGCCCGGGCCATTGTGATCGTGATGGTGATCATGTCGTTGTTGTCGTGGACGATCACGGTCGCCAAATGGTGGGCGATCCGCCGGGCCCAGCGTGCCACGGTGAAATTCATGCCGGAGTTCTCTCGCGCCTTGCAGGAAGAGCAGCTCGACGCGGCGATCACCTTGGCCGAGAAGAGCAAGAAGAGTCATGTGGCCCGCGTGCTCGGTGAGGCGCTCGACGAGATCAAGCCGCTGCTGCGTGACCGCGCCACCATCACCGCGGCCGACATCAACTCGGCCGAGCGGGCGGTGGAGCGGATGATGCTGCTCGTCACGGCGGAGCAGAAGCGAGGGCTGTCGATCCTCGCGACGACGGGCGCGACGGCGCCGTTCGTCGGCCTGCTCGGCACGGTGTTCGGCATCATCAACGCGTTCCAAGGCATGGCGTCCTCCGGCGGCGGCGGCTCCCTCGCCTCGATCACGGGCGGCATCTCCGAGGCTCTGGTGACTACCGGTATCGGCTTGCTCGTGGCGATTCCGGCGGTGTGGCTGTACAACTACTTCACCACCAAGCTCGACTTCATCTCCGTCGAGATGACGTACAGCTCCAAGGAGCTGATCGATTACCTGATCAAGAGCGTCGGGTCGGAGTTCGGCCGGTCGATCTTCACCAAGGAATTCCAGACCCAGAAGGCGACGCAGTCCAGTGGCCCAATCAGCAAGTAGTCGCGTTCCGGTCAAGGCGGACATCAACGTCACGCCGATGATCGACGTGATGCTGGTGCTGTTGATCATCTTCATGATCGTTACGCCCGCCATCGTGGCCGGATTTCAGGCGAGCGTCCCCCGCGCCATGAACCCGGACAAGCGGGAGGAGCAGGAGGGGGAGATTCGGCTCGGGATCGACTACCAGGGAAAGTTCTTCCTCGACGTCACCGGGCCCGATCAGAAGTACACGGGGATGAGGTTCATTCCGGACGCAGATCTTCCCGGCCGGGACGTCCGACAAGATCATGTTCCTGAAGGTCGACAAGAACGTGAAGTACGAGCGGGTGGAGCAGGCGATTGAAATGGCCCGCAAGGCCGGCGTCCGGGTGATCGGCGCCATCGCCGAGCAGGAGCGCACCGTTCAGCCCGGGGGTCACTAGTCCATGGCGATGGGAGTTGGCGGGGGCGAAGGCGGCCTCAGCAGCGACATCAACGTCACGCCGATGATCGACGTGCTGCTGGTGCTCCTGATCATCTTCATGATCACCTTGCCGCTGTCCCGGCGGGACTTCGACGTGCAGGTTCCTCCTGAGGTGCAGCAGCACAAGCAGCAGCAGTCGTCCGCCAACCAGATCGTGATGGAGCTTACCGCGGAAGGCGGATACGCCGTCAACCGGCAGCCCTACAGCAAGGCTGAGTTGAACAGCGCGTTGCACCAGATCTTCGACAACCGGGTGGCCAAACTGATGTTCATCAAGACGGCACCGAACCGCACCTACGGGGACCTCATCGAGGTGATGGACATCGCCCATGGGGCCGGCGTGCAGGTGATCGGCGTGACTCCCCCCGCCGAGGCCAAGCAGTAGCCAGGGACGGAACCGACGGCGCAGAAAATTCGTAGGGGCACGGTGAACCGCCGTGCCCCTACGCACATCTCCGGTGTATCTATTGGACACGTGACCGCGCGCTCGAATCTCCCGAGTTCGGCTCCTCCGCCCGGCCGTCGTTCACCGCCGCCGCGGGTGCCGGATCTCCGGCTCCCCTTGGGTCGCCGTCGCCTCGGCCCCGGCGCGATCGCCTCCACTCTGCTGCACGGGACGCTGCTCTTCCTGCTGCTCTACAAGGGGACGCAGTACCTGGCCGGCGGAACGGGGAACGGTGATGGGCCGCGCGGCGGCGGCGGAGGCGGGGGGCAGCAGCTGGCCCATTTCCTGAACCTCCCGGCCTACTCCGCACCTCAGCAGGTGACCGTTCCCGCTCCGCCGGCGCTCACCGTGCCGCCCATCACCCTCCCTGATCCGGTGAAGATCGAGCTCCCCCCGCCGACGGAACAACCGGTGGTGGCCGTGCAGACGCCGGCGCCCGTCGGGGCTGGTCCCGGAACAGGGGGGGGACCGGGGTCGGGTCCTGGGAGCGGTGGCGGACAGGGCGGTGGCGTGGGTACCGGGATCGGCAACGACTCGGGTGCTGGTAGCGGAGGCCCCGGCGGTTACATTGATCCCTCCCCGCGCCGGGTCATTCCGCAGCCGCCCGACTGCATGGGTCGCGGGACCCTGGAAGTGCGATTCTGGGTCACCGCAGAGGGTCGGGTCGACCGGGTCGAGCTCAATCCGAGCCCCAAGAATGCGGATTGCCGGGACGAGTTCATCGCGCTGATGAAGGACACCCGGTTTCTTCCGGCCACCAAGCTGGGCCAGCCGGTCCCGGGCGTGTTCTCCATGAAGTATTCGCGGGGACACTGAGCATCCGCCTGTAGTCACCAAACCCGTGTCTTCCAGGAGGCCTCTTGGCCCGGTTGTTCGCCCGGAAGTCCGTAGACCAGTGCATCGCCGACGGGGAAGCGGGTGGCGGCCTCAAGCGTTCCCTCGGTCCCCTCCAGCTCACCGCCTTGGGCATCGGCGCGATCATCGGGGCAGGGATTTTTACGGCGATCGGCTCGGCGATCAGCGGCGATCCGAGCCACAGCGGGGGCCACATCGGCGCCGGCTCGGCGATCGTCATCTCCATTCTGCTGGCCGGCGTCACCAGCGCGCTCGCCGCGCTGACCTACTCCGAATTCGCGGCGATGATCCCCATCTCGGGCAGCGCGTACACGTACGCCTACGCGACCCTGGGAGAGCTGGCCGCCTGGATCATCGGGTGGGACCTGATCCTCGAGTACGCCGTCGGCAATATCGCCGTGGCGATCGGGTGGTCGGGGTACTTCGACTCCCTCATGCGCGGCATGGGGGTCAACCTGCCGCACTGGCTGCTGACCGATAGCCTCTCCGCGCTGAAGCAACACGACCTATTGAGTGCCGCTCCGCACCTGGGCTCGATCCCAATCGTGTTCAATCTGCCAGCTCTGGTGATCGTCGCCGTCGTCACGGCGCTCCTGGTGGTCGGCACCAAGGAGTCGGCGTGGGTCAATACCATCATGGTGGCGACCAAGATCGGGATTATCGGACTGTTTCTGTTCGTCGGGTGGCGGTTCGTGCGCCCGGCGCAGTGGCACACCCCGTCGTTTGCCCCGAACGGACTGACCGGGATCGGGGCCGGTGCGGCGATCATCTTCTTCTCCTATATCGGCTTCGATGCAGTGAGCACGGCGTCCGAGGAAGCCAAGAACCCGCAACGCGACATTCCGATCGGCATCATCGCTTCGTTGATCATCTGCACGGTGCTGTACGTCGCGATCGCCCTCGTGTTGACGGGGCTGATCCCTTGGGATCAGCTCAACGTTCCCGATCCGCTCGCCGTCGCCTTGCAGTACGTGCACGCCGATTGGGCTGCCGGCATCCTGGCCCTTGGAGCGGTGGCGGCGATGACGTCGGTGCTGCTGGTGTTTCAGCTGGGGCAGGCCCGCATCTTCATGTCGATGGCCCGAGATGGATTGCTGCCACCCTGG
>Ga0335083_10003530_pt1 | contig 20203 bp, 17 predicted proteins | sample Lox_Sample_42_FD_206716 | JGI IMG/M metagenome (GOLD analysis project Ga0335083, IMG submission 206716) | Soil microbial communities from Loxahatchee National Wildlife Refuge, Florida, United States - Lox_Sample_4.2 | ecosystem: Environmental > Terrestrial > Soil > Wetlands | place: USA...
GCTCGCCATCTGTCCCGCGTTCGCGGATCCGGATCCTGTCCTCGACATTACCACCGCCTTGACGACCCCCGTCGCGACCGCGACGGCGAACAGCGATGGCACGCCTGCCGACATCCTGCTCGACACCAATGGCAGCATTTCGGTGAACACCGCCGGCGCCGCCGTCACGATCAACTCCGACAACAGCTTCGAAGCCCTCGCCGGAACGAAGATCTCGAACGAGAACACGAGCAACGCCGTCGGCATCCTCGTCGATCTGACCTCGGGCACCACGATCGACGCGACCAACGATGGCTGCACGGACAACTGCGCCCACACCTTCGAGGGCATCACCGAAGCCGGCGCGATCTCGATGACGGGCAGCGGCAATACGAAAACTGGACTTTGGCTGGAAGGCCCCACCTCCGACAGCGGTCTTCCGGTCACGAAATTCATCGGCAACATCGACATGACCGGCTCGACGATGTCGATCACCGGAGACACCAGTGTCGGCGTCAAGATCGACTCGCTCGCCGAGCTCGACGGCAACCTTACGCTCGGCGAGATGACGCTGAGGACGAGCTCGAACACCTCCACCCTTGGCGAAATCGGCATGGATCTGGAAGGGGCCGTCTATGGCGACATCGAGGCCACCGACAAGCTCAACGTGCAGGGCAACGATAAAACCGCGGCCGCGCTCATCGGCATGGACATCGTGGGTACGGTCTACGGCAATCTGACGCTCGACAAGGCCGGCGGCCTTGTCGTCAGCGGCTCCGGCGCCGAAGGCATCCTGCTCACCGGCAGCATCAACGCCTGCGATCCCACCGTCTCGGTCGGCTGCACCAGCATCGGCGCTCTGGTGAACGAGGGCGAGATCTCGACGCTCGGCACCTTGAGCACGATCACGCAGCAGACGGGCAACCCGCTCGGCAGCTTCGGTCTTGCGATCGGCGGTAGCATCGCCGGCGGCATCTACAATGCGGGTCCGGATGCTCTCGGCGATCAGACCGCCACCGCCTCGATTTCCGTGCAGGGCGCGGCGCCGGCGGTCGAAATCACGCCGTTCTTCGAAACCGTCGACCCGCACGTTCCGATCGTCATCGGCGTCTACACGACCGAGATGCTTGACGCGGGCTTCTCGTTCTACAATCGCGGTTCGATTGCCACGATCTCGCCCAACTTCAACGACGCAACGACTGCCGTTCTGATCGGCGGCGGCGATTCTATCGCGACCACGACGCTGACCGGCGGCCTGTTCAATTCCGGTTCGATTCAAACGGGCGCGCAAAACCTCGCGGGCTCCGCCAACGCGGTGAAGGCAATCGCGCTCGATATCGCGAGCTACGCCATCATCGGCGACCCCAACAAGGACAAGTACACGTTCACTTTCAACGGATTTGGAACCTACAACTATACGTACAATAACATGGCCAATAAGCCCAATCACAACGATTGGGCGGCGCTCGTCAATTCCAATGAGTCCGGCAACGGCAGGATCGTGGCCACCGTCGCGGGCGCGGCGGGCGGCGAAGCCGACGCCCTGCTGATCGAGGATTTCTCCGACGTGCCCTCGATCATCAATTCGGGTCTCATTTCCGCCGTGGCGACGACGACCAACACCAAGGACACCACGACCTTGACGGCCCGAGCCATTGTCGACGATTCGGGCACGCTCACCTTCATCCAGAATAACGGGACGATCGCGGCCGCGACGAACAAGCTCGACAACGATGCGCAGCAGGCTATCGCCATCGACCTGCGCAACGACACGGCGGGCTCCGACGCCGGCAAGGGCGTGATCATCCTGGATCAGGCGACGAACGACTCTGCCGCCGCGATCAACGGTGACATCCTTTTCGGCGACGGCAAGAACCAGGTCGTCGACGTCGAAGGCGCGACCACGGACAATACGGCGACGATCACCGGCAACATCGTCTACGGCGGCGGCAAGAAGCCGGGCAGCGATCAGCTCATCATCGGCAACTTCGCAACGGTCACCGGCCAGATCACGGCGGACGCGCTTCTGGGAGTCGACGTCGACGTGCGCGACGGCGGCACCCTCAATCTGCTCAACAATGCCGACAGCGGCGCGCTGACCACCTACGACATGAAGATCGAAGCCGGCGGCATTCTGAACCTGACGGTGCTGGAGAGCTTCAAGGACGGCATGATCAATGCCCTCGACACCATCGACCTTGAAACCGGCTCCAAGCTGAACATCACCTACGGCAGCTTCGTGCCGACGACGACGCAGTATGTCCTGATGACGGCGCCGGTGAGTATTCCGGATTCGCTCATCGTCTCCGACATCGACATCTACAACAACGAACTCGCCGCGAAACTCCCCTTCCTGTTCGAGAGCGCGACCCTCAGCACCGCTCTCTCGCAAGATCAGACCCTGAACGAGCTCATCCTCACGGTCGTTCCGAAGGATGCTTCCCAGCTCGGCCTGACGGGCTATGCGGCGCAGATTCTGCCCTTCGCCAATCAGGCGCTCTCGGTGGACGATCCGCTGGGTGCGGCGTTCGTCAATGGCATCACCGACCAGAAGACGGCGCAGCGTGCCTATAACGAGATGGCTCCGGACGTCTCGGGCGGCGCGCGCGGCATCGCCATCGCGCTGACCGATCAGTCTTCCGGCCCCGTCGCGGCGCGCCAGCGCATGCTGCGCATGTACGGCAAGCAGGAAGGCGAAGTGACGCTGTGGGGCGAGGAGTTCGCCGAATTCGTCAACGACCCCGGCGACAAGTCCACCGGTCAGACCGGCTACAAGGACCACGGTTTCGGCTTCGTCATGGGCATGGACGGCGGCGATCCCAAGACCGGCTGGTATGGCGGCGCGTTCAGCTTCTATTCCGGGGACATTGTCGAGCCGCTGCCGCGCGATTCCCACACCAACACGCTCTGGTACATGCTGACCGGCTACACCGATTGGCGCGGCAAGGGCCTGTTCCTCGATACCAAGGTCGATGTGGGATACGTGGATCTCAAATCCAAGCGCTACATCAGCCTGACGATCCCCGACGCCTCCGGCACCGGATCGACCAATTTCACCGACGAGGCCGACAGCCACCGTCCGGGTCTCGTCGGCGCATTGGGCTTCACCACCGGCGCGATCCTGGCCTACGGCTCGACGACGTTCACGCCGCAGATCAGCGTCGACGGCATGAGCATGCGCGAAGACGGCTACACCGAACATCATGCCGGCCCCAGCACCACCGGCACCGGTCAGGGCATGGATCTTCAAGCCCAGGCCTATTACGCGAACTCGCTGCGGATCTTCGCGGGCACGGAAGTGCGCGAGGATCTCGATCTCGGGGATTTCTTCGTGCAGCCCGATCTTCGCATCGGCTATCGCTACGATTTCCTGAACGATCCGACCAAGCTCAAGGTGAACTTCGCCAATATCGGCACCCTCGATACGCCGACGCCGGGGGCCCAGTTCACCGTCGAGGGTCCGGACCCCGCACAGGGCAACTTCGTCGCCGGCGCATCGATCGCGACCACGACCGATGCCTGGACGCTGGGTGCCAATTTCGACTTCGTGCGCGGCACCAACGGCGCCACGACCGAAGTCGGCACGATCCATCTGCTGGGCCGCATCTAGCCGCGGGCGAGCGCGATCAGGGCTTCGGTATCGTTTTCGGGCGTTGCGAACGACGTGACGAGGCGGATGAGCGTCCGGCCGTTTTCGCTCGGTGTCCAATCGTAGAAGCGCGCGCCGACAGAGCGCAGCCTGGCGACCAGGGCGTCGGGCAAGCGCAGAAAGACCTCGTTGGCTTCGACAGGGTGGGCGAGTTCGCCCGGCATCGTTTCCGCCAGGCGCCGCGCGAGCGCGTTGGCGCGCGTCGCGTTCCTGAGCCAGAGATCGTCCTCGAGATAAGCTTCGAGCTGGACGGAAACGAAACGCATCTTCGAGATCAGATGTCCGGCCTTCTTGCGGCGCCAGACGAAGTCGGCCGCGAGCGCAGGTTCGAAGAATATCACCGCCTCCGCGCCGAGTGCTCCGTTCTTGGTGGCGCCGAAAGAAAGCACGTCCACCCCTGCGCGCCAGGTCGCATCGGCGGGAGAGCATCCCAGATGCGCGATCGCATTGGCGAAGCGCGCGCCGTCCATATGCACCTTGAGCCCCTCGGCGCGGGCGCGTTCCGCGACCGCCGCGATCTCGTCCGGGCGATACACTGTGCCGAGCTCCGTCGCATTGGTCAGGCTCACGGCCAGCGGCTGGAGGTGGTGCACCGATCCCTTTTCGAATCGGCTAAGCGCTGCAGCGATGGCGCCCGGCTCGAGCTTGCCGTCGGCTCCCTCGAGCGGCACGAGCCTTGCGCCATGCGAGAAGGATTCCACCGCACCGCACTCGTCGGTCACGATGTGGCTTGCGCTGTGGCACAGTATCGCGCCGTGCGACGGCACCAGCGTCGCCAGCGCCAGCGCGTTGGCGGCCGTGCCGCTGATGACGGGAAAGACCGCAACCTCGCGCTCGAACAGCGCGCTGAACCGCTCGCTCAGGCGCAGCGTTGCGGCATCGTCGCCATAGGAGGGCTGGGCGCCGCTATTCGCTGCGGAAAGTGCCGCCAGAATTTCCGGCGACGCGCCGAAGCAATTGTCGCTGGTGAAGTTCATGCCGGCCGTGGCGCTCACCAGCTTCCGGTGTTCGGCATCGAGACCCAGGGCTCGGTCGGCGCAAGAGGCGCGCCGTCCTGAAGCAGCTCGATGGAAATGCCGTCCGGTGAGCGCACGAACGCCATGTGGCCGTCGCGCGGCGGGCGGTTGATGGTCACCCCGCCGTCCATCAGGCGGCGGCAGGCGGCGTAGATGTCCTTCACCCGATAGGCGAGATGGCCGAAATTCCGCCCTCCGGTATAGTTTTCCTTGTCCCAGTTGTAGGTGAGCTCGACCATCGGCGCCTGCTCGCGCGCGGCGCGCTCGGCATCGTCCGGCGCGGCAAGGAATACCAGCGTGAAGCGGCCTTTGTCGTTGTCGATGCGCCGGATTTCCTCAAGCCCCAGCTTGGCGCAATAGAAGTCCAGCGCCGAGTCGAGGTCGGCGACGCGCACCATGGTGTGGAGATAACGCATTATGCTGCCTTCACATTTTGCTGAACACGGTCCCGGCTTCGGGACCGGGAAGCGAGCCTATCACTTGCGGCAGGGGGAACAATCGCGGCGCCGGAGAAGGCCGAATCACGGCGAAAGCGCGCGTGCGCTGCATTGTGATTTGTTGCCATCGCGAGAACACGATTTCGACACCAACGGCATCCATAATCCCTTGAAAATGCGTGGCGAATGCGATGACAGCATGATGACGATCCGCCGCAAGATGCCGTGCCGGATTTTGCTTTGGAACGATTTTGCTCAGTGTGTATTGCTACGTCGGCCCAGGGTGGCTGAAAAATTCATCCACAGGCTCGAAACGGGAACGTCCCGCCGGTCGCCGCTTTTAACCAGTTAGCGTATGAGACAGAGTTAACCATTCGAAAGACTGGACCGATCTAAAAAGCATGACTACCATCGACCCAACAGCATTGAAGCGTCCGGTTCCGAGGACGCCCGAAGGGGGATACGTGAGTTCGACACTCCATCGCGGCGGCCCCGGCCGTTGCGCCGCACCGCGTTTTGCCAGGTTTGACTAGAGCCATGGAACAGCCCTTTCACAGTATGCGCAGCGTCCCAAATCCCGCGATCACGCCGCGGCGAATCATCGGCTTTGCTGCTGCGCTCGCGTTGCAGGCGGGGTTCGTCTATGCGCTGGTCAGCGGATTGGCCGCGACGCTGGTAGAGAAACTGCCCGAAGTGCTCAAGGTGGACGTGCAGCAGGAAAAGATCGCGCCCAAACCTCCGCCTCCTCCGCCGCCGCAAGTCGAGCTGCCGCCGCCACCGGTGGCTCCGCCGCCGGTGATCAACATCCAGACGGAAACGGCGCCCACGAACACCATCACGGTGACGAACAAACCGCCGCCGCCGGTGCACAAGGTGGAAACCATTCCGGCGTCCATCGGGCGTCCGCACACATGCACGCAGAACTATCCGGAAGTCTCGGTGCGCCTGAACGAGGAAGGCACGACGACTTTGAGCTTCAAGATCAATACCGACGGCCACGTCAGCGACGTTTCGGTTTCCAAATCGAGCGGCTATGACCGTCTCGACAATGCGGCGGTGTCGTGCGTGCAACGATGGACTTACAGGCCCAAGACGGTCGACGGGCAGCCCGTCGAGACGAACTGGGAGGCCAACGTCCTATGGAAGCTGCACTAGGAACAGGATTCAGTATTCACTCGCGGCCGGTCGAGGGGATCGGCAGGTTATCTGCAAAGGAAAACGGAGTACCGAAGAAATGATCTCGAAATATCTGACCATCGTCGCCGCCGTCGTGCTCATGTCGGGCCCAGCGCTGGCTCAGAACACCGGTGCCACTCCGGCCACGCCGCCAGCAACGACCGCCACGGCACCCGCCGCTGCGCCGGCGCCCGCGCCCTCAGCCCCTGTCGCCGCGCCTTCGCCCAGCAAGCCGGCCGCGGGAGAGCAGGAAAATCCTTATGGTTTGATGGACATCATCCATAAGGGCAATCCGGTGTCGCTCGGCGTGCTTGCGCTGCTCGGCATCATGTCGGTCGGCAGCTGGTACATCTTCTTCGTGAAGTATTTCGAGCAGAGCCGCATCCTCGGCCAGGCGCGTTCGGTGGAACGCCGCTTCTGGTCCTCGGGCACGCTCAACGAGGGCATCGACAAGCTGCCCAAGAACTCGATGTTCCGGCTGATCGCCGAAAGCGGCGTGCGTGCCAGCCAGGGCGGCACCTCGCTGGTCGGCCTCAATGACTGGATCGCCATGTCGCTGACCCGCCAGCTCGAGGATGCGAATGCGCGCCTTCAGGGCGGCATTGCCTTCCTCGCCTCGGTCGGTTCGACGGCGCCGTTCGTCGGTCTGTTCGGCACGGTGTGGGGCATCCTGCAGGCGCTGATCGCCATCGGCGTAGCTGGCCAGGCTTCGATCGACAAGGTCGCAGGCCCGGTGGGTGAGGCGCTGATCATGACCGCAATCGGCTTGTTCGTGGCCGTGCCGGCGGTGCTCTGCTACAACTTCCTCGTCCGCCGCAACAAGGTCATCACCGAAAAGCTTCGCGGCTTCGCGGGCGACCTGCAGACCTACCTGATCTCGAAGAGCAAGTAAGCTCGGTACGCACGGGAGTATGTCCGCATGGCGATGAACGTTCAGGGCGACGGCGGTGGCGAAGAGCCGGAACTGAACACCACCATCAATACCACGCCTCTGGTGGACGTGATGTTGGTGCTGCTCATCATCTTCCTGGTCACCATTCCGGTGATCGTGAAGACGGTGCCGGTGACGCTGCCGAACGAGCGCAACATCGCCACGCAGACCAAGCCCGAGAACATCGTGATCTCGGTCGATCGGGACGAGAACGTCTACTACAACAACCAACCGATCGAGGTCGGCGAGTTGCGCGACCGCTTCGTGGACGCCATCCGCCGCGCCCAGGCGCGGGGCCTGAGCGCGGAAAACATGCCGGAGGTTCACATCCGCGGCGACAAGGATGTGCGCTTCGAGGCCGTCGGCCGCGTGATCCTGGCGGCGCAGCAGGCGGGCATCCTCAAGGTGGGCTTCATCACCGAGCCCCGCAATCAGTCCTGATCGGAAGAAGTAAAGGCTAATCACATGGCAGGCAGTGTCGGTCCGGCTAGCGGCGAAGGCGAGGTGATGGTGGAGATGAACACCACGCCCCTGATCGACGTGATGCTCGTGCTTCTAACGCTTCTCATCATCACGCTTCCGATTCAGACGCATGCCGTGAAGCTCAACATGCCCAAGCCCAACCCCAATCCGCCGCCGCCCTTGGTGCAGCCGGTCAATCTCACGATCGATTTCGACGGGCAGATCCTGTGGAACGGTGCGGCGATCGACCGCGCGACCATGGACTCGTACTTCGTGTCCGAAGCGCAGCAGGAATTGGCCGCGCAGCCGGAAATCCATCTCAATCCGGACAAGCTTGCCAAGTACGATACGGTTGCGATGGTGCTTGCAGACGCACAGCGCCTGGGCGTGACCAAGATCGGGTTCTCCGATACCGCCCAGTATGGGCAATAGAGTGATGGGGCTATCGCGGCGCCTGTACATGCGCTGTTTGGCATGTCCGGACGCCGCGCGCCGAACGATGAGGTTTTGACGATGACTGGTAACGATTTCCGCGCCGCCCTTCGCGCCAGGGCCGCGGCCATTTTCCTCGGTGCAGCGGTGGCCGGCGCCGGGCTGGCAATCTCGGTGCCTGCCGATGCCGCGGTGCGTCCCGCGGTGGGCAGGCCGCTCCAGGAAGCGCAGAGTCTCGCCGCTTCCGGCAACTATAGCGGCGCGATGGCCAAAGTTCACCAGGCTGAAGCGGTCGGCGGTCTGACGGGCGAGGAAAGCCACGTCATCGAGCAGATGAAGGCCTATGTCGAATCCCGCGAGAACTCCACCAGCGGCGCCGGCAAGCTGGCCGCCGACTATCGTTCCGGGCGCTGGAGCGCGGTCATCCAGGACGCAGAATCGATGAAAGGTCTCGGCGCGAACGACATGGCGGCGGTGGCGACGGCCTATTACAGGCTCCACCAGGACTCGCAGTGCCTAAGCTATATCGACCAGCATTTCGGCAATGGCGGCGGCGCCGTCGTGCTCGAGATCAAGCGCGCCTGCGCCTATGAGGCCGGCAACGACAAGGCACAGACGGAAGCGCTCGAACAGCTCGTCGCGATCACCGGCAAGCCGGACTACTGGTCCCAGCTATTGAGCTCGGCCGAGCGCTCCAAGGCGCTCAAGGATCCGCAGATGCTGGATATCTATCGCCTTCGCCTGCGCACGGGCAGCATGGAAGGCGCCAAGGACTATATGCTGCTCTCCAAGCTCGCGCTCGCCGGCGGTTTCCCGTCGGAGGCGATGGCCGTGGAGCAGAAGGGCATCGACGCCAAGGTCTTGAGCGGCGACACGGTGAACCGCCTTGTCGCGATGTCAAAGACCCAGCAGGCGCAGGACATCGGCGGCTGGGCCGCCAAGCTCGCGGCGGCGCAGAAGGCTCCCAGCGGCGACGCGTTGATCAAGCTCGGCGAAGACTTGATCGGCCAGGGCAAGGCCAAGGATGCCATCCCCTTGATCCAGCAAGGCATCGCCAAGGACAAGACCGACATGGGCAATGCCTATCGCACGCTGGGCCTGGCCTATCTCGACGCCGGCGACAAGGATCAGGCGATCCGCGCCTTCGGCAAGGTCAAAGGCAACGGCACGCCAAACCAGGAGCTGCTCGCCAGGATCTGGATTCTCTACGCGCGCAAGTAAAAGACGTCGGGATCGAAGTTCGGACGGCGGATGGGAAGCCATCCGCCGTCTTGTTTTTCCGGAAGCGAATTGCGTTCGGACGCGTCATCCTTCGAGGCCGCCCGCGCGCTTCGAGGCACCGCTTCGCGGTGCACCTCAGGATGACGCCGTCCGAACGAATTCACGCGTCAATTGCTTGCCGTCTTGGGTAAAGCCTGCTGCCGCTCCAGATAGCCCAGAACATCGATATCGGGCGGCACGGGCACGCCCTTTCCGGGGCCCGGCTGGTGAAGCTCTTCGAGCGTGTAACCCATCTGGGCCTCGTAGGTTCTGTCGATCTGGTTGCGCAGGTGCTGCTCGGCTTCGTACCACGCTTGCTTCAGCGTGTTGTCGGGACACGGCGCGAATTCGGCCGGCTCCGTCGCGCCCCACCGCCGCTCGATGCACTGATAGGGATCGAAGGACAGCGCGAAAAGGCGCTTGCGGATTTGTTCGTAACCCAGCGAAAACGTCGTTCCGTCGCTGCGCGTATAGGCGATCGCGCACTGCGAAGCCTTGCGGTCGTAGAGCGCGCGCAGATCGGCGATCAGGTCGCCGCCTTTATAGAGAAGCTTGGGATCGTGGGCGCGCCACATCGTGACATAGCGCTCGACGGCATCGCGCAGTTCCTTGAACGCGGTCTTGAGCCGCGCGTCGCGCGACGGGGTCGAATAGATTTCCCAGTCGCCGTCGGTGCCGTAGATGTTCTCCGGCAGACGTGCCGGTTCGTCGCGCGCGGCCAGGCCGGCCTTGACCGCGAGATCCACCGCGTCCACGCGATCATGCAGATCGGCGCAGTTGGAATCGATCATGTCGGAGACTTCGCGAAGCGGATCGAATTGCAGCTTGCCGCCGGCCAACTTGGCGCGGACATAGTCGTACCAATCGAGCACCTGGCCGTTCAGCGTGAAGGTTCCTTCGCGCCAATCGCGGTCCTCGTCGGGCTTCTTGCCGCTGCCATAGAATTGCTCGGTGGAGAAATCCGCGATCTCGTCGTTGGCGGCGGGAATGGCGCGGCCGCCGATATAGCTTCCATCGGCGCGCTGGCGCGCACCGATCAGCCTCAAGGGCCGCCAGTTCTTGAAACCGGCACTCATGCCCGGATAGGCGCGCACGAAGCGCAGGTCGTAGAAGCCGTGCGTCAGTGACGAATCCGGGTGCGCGTCCATGTAGCGGATGCGCCCGTCGCTTTCGACCTTGTAGATCGTCGCGACATGGCCGTTGGGATCGTAGATCACCGTGCCCGGGCGGATCGATTTGGCATCGATCGCCGGCGAATAAAGATCGGGCTCTTGCGGATCCTCCAAGGTGGGCGGAATGCGGAACGTGCCGGAGGAGACGTTGTCGCGGATCTCGTCCCAGATCTCGTAGCCGCTGACCACCCCGCTCGGAACGGTGGTGCGCTCTTCCACGGCGTTGCCGTTGAAGTCGTAGCGAAAGTCGCGGCCGCTGCCGCGCATGCGCACCTGCGACACGTAGCTGAAGGGCAGGCCGCGCTTCCAGGCGAAGTAGAAACGCAGGTTGTAGGCGAGATCGGCGCAGTCCGAGGCGAAGTACACGCCCGGCGGGTCCGTGCCATGAAAGGGATTGCGCGTCGAATGCAGGCAGCTGTCGACCGTGTTGCATCCGGACTCGCCGATCTCCTCGACGAACCGGCTGTAGTCGCGCTCGTCGGCGTCGGTCCAGCGGTCGTGGCGCACGACATAGATGGCCGGATAAGGCGTCGTGGCCGCTGGCGCGGCGGCTCCAGGCGCGGTATCGGCGCGCGCGCCGACCCACAGCATGGCCGCCAAGCCGGCAGCCGCCATCGTTCTTCCCCACCGCATTGACGCGACGGTAAGGGCTGGGACCGGTGGGTCAAGGTGCCTAAGACCCTGGATTTGCGTGGCGTTGCCCTTAGGCCACGGCCGCCGCCGTCGTATACCTTGTGGCCGCACCTTAGGGGCACCCATGCGCGACTTTTTTTTGACCCCGGACGAGGTCCAGGCCCTGGCGCTGAGCCTGAAGGTCTCGTCCGTCGCGGTCTTCGCGGCGCTGCCCTTCGCGGTTGCCGCAGCCCTGTTTCTGACGCGCGTGCGCTTTCCCGGCAAAACGGTGGTGGACGCGGTCATCCATCTCCCCCTTGTGCTCCCGCCGGTGGCGGTAGGCTTCCTGTTGCTGGTCCTCCTGGGAACGCGTTCGGGGCTGGGCGGGTGGCTGTATCAGGCCTTCGGCATCCGTTTCGTGTTCAGCTGGACCGGCGCCGCGCTCGCCTGCGGGCTCATCACTTTTCCGTTTCAGGTGCGCGCGATCCGGCTGGCGCTGGAAGGCGCCGACCCGGGACTGGACGACGCCGCGCGCACGCTGGGCGCAGGCTGGCTCGACCGGCTCGTCAATGTCAGCCTGCCGCTGGCGCTCCCCGGCATCGTGGCGGGCGTCATCACCGCGTTCGCGGCGAGCCTCGGCGAGTTCGGCGCCATCATCACTTTCGTGTCCAATATTCCGGGTGAAACCCGAACCTTGCCGCTCGCGATCTACACCGCGCTGCAGACCCCGGGGGGCGAAGCGGAAGCCGCGCGGCTCTCGCTGATTTCGATCGGGCTGGCGTTGTCGTTCATGACGTTGGCCGAATCCTTGCGCCGGCGGCCGCGCGCATGAGCGTCGAGGTCGAACTGCGGCACCGTTTCGGAGCGTTCGCGCTCGATGTCGCGTTCCGCACCGAACGTGCAGGCGTGACGGCTCTGTTCGGACCTTCCGGCGCGGGCAAGACCAGCGTCATCAATGCTATCGCCGGATTGTTCAAGCCGCGGCACGGCCGGATCGCGGTGGAGGGCCGTGCGGTCCTCGACACGCCCTCAGGCATCTTCGTGCCGGCGGTCGCGCGACGCACAGGCTATGTCTTTCAGGATGCGCGGCTGTTTCCGCATATGAGCGTCGCGGACAATTTGCGCTTCGGCTGGAAGCGTGCCGAGCATCGTTGCGCAGAGGCGCAGATCGCACATGTGATCGAGATGCTGGGTTTGCGCGAGCTCCTCGAGCGCCGCCCGCTCTCTCTCTCGGGCGGCGAAAAGGGGCGCGTCGCCATCGGCCGCGCGCTGCTGTCGTCGCCGGATATCCTTCTGCTCGACGAGCCGCTGGCGGCGCTGGATGCGGCACGGCGGGCGGAGATCGTTCCCTATCTCGAACGCCTGCGCGACCAGGCGAGGCTGCCGATCTTCTATGTCAGCCACAATGTCGACGAGGTGGCGCGGCTTGCCGACGATATCGTGATGCTGCGCGGCGGCCGCGTCGTGGCACAGGGTTCGGTGTTCGACCTGCTCACCCGGATCAACAGTGAAATCGAGCCGGTCGGCGCCGTGCTCGCCACCAACGTCGCGGAACATCGCGACGGCCTCACCGTGCTTCGCTTCGACGGCGGCGAGCTGTACGTGCCGCGCCTCAAGCGCGAATCCGGTGCGCGGGTGCGCGTGCGCATCCGCGCCGAAGAGATCATGCTGGCGCGCGAAGAGCCCAAGGCTATCAGCGCCAACAACGTGCTGCCCGCGACCGTCACCGCCATCGGCGGTGCTGCGCAGGCCGACGTGCAGCTCGCCATCGGCAGGGTCCATCTGGTCGCGCGCATCACCCGTGCTTCGGTGGCGCGTCTCGAGCTTCAACCCGGCGTCGGCGTATTCGCCGTCGTCAAGAGCGTGATCGTCGATTCCTCGCAATAATGGAGAACACAATGCCTATCCCGATGCGCTGCCTGACGAAGCGCGCGAGGCGTTCGACAAGCTGCCGCGCAAGCTCAATATTTTTCGGATGTGGTCCAACGCCGCGACGTGCTTTCGTCCCGGCCTCTCCTTCGGCACCGCCATCCTCACCAAACAGAAGCTGCGCGCCGATTTGCGCGAGCTGATCATTCTGCTGGTGGCGCGGCTGGAGGGCGGTGTCTACGAGTGGGTGCAGCACGTGCCCATCGGCGAACGCGCCGGATGCACCAAGGCGCAGATCGCGGCGCTGGAAGCACTGCGCTTCGACGATCCGGCCTTCGATGCGGCCGCACGCGCGATGCTGGCGCTGGTGCGAGACGCGGTTCGCAATGTGAAAGCCTCGGAAGCCGCGGTGGAAGCGGCGAACAAGCATTTCTCGCCACAGGAAATGGTCGAGATCGTGCTGACCGCCGGCTTCTACATGGCCATGGCGCGGATGACGGAAACCTTTCGCGTCGATGTCGATGCGCCGCCGGGCATCGCGGTACCGGAGTGGGGGAGGGTTGTATGAAACCACCCTCCCTCAAGGGGAGGGTGGGACTCTGCCCCTGAACACCACCGTCTTCGACAGCGTGAAATTGAAGACCAGTCCCACCAGCACGCCGGCGGCGAGCGCGAGCTGCGCGTTCAGCGCAAGCCAGTGGATCAGCACCTCATAGGTCGCAAGATTGGCCGCCGCACCCAGGCTGTTGGCGAGCGCGAATCGCGTCCACTCCGAAAGCAGCTTGTCGCTCGCGCGTTCGGGAAAGGTGATGGTGCGGTTGCCCCACCAAGTGAAGGTCACCGCCGGCACGAAGGCGAAGAACCACGCGGCATCCTTGCCCAGCGCGAGCAGATGGATCGCGATCCATAGCGCCGCCTCGTTGACGATGAAGCCGGCGCCGCCGACGAGCGCGAAACGCAGGAACGCCGGAACGCGCGCTAGCTGCGCCACGGCAGCCGTAGGTCCTGCGGACCGGGGATGGAGAGATAGGCCATGCGCTTGTCCTCCCAGCGTCCGCGCGTCACCGTGTCGAGGATCAGCCCGCTCGCGAAGGAGAGCGAGGCAAGCACCATGAGACCGACCGAGAGAACCGCCGTCGGCAGCCTGGGCACCAGGCCGGTGTGGAAATAGTCGACCACCACCGGCGTTCCCAGCACCAGTGCCAGAATCCCGAGCAGCACCGAGATAGTCGAGAAGAAGATCAGCGGCCGCTCTTCGCGCACCAGGCTCGCGATGGTGAAGAGGATGCGGAAGCCGTCGCGATAGGTGTTGAGCTTGCTCACCGAGCCGGCGGGACGCTCCTTGTAGCGCGTCTCGACTTCCGCCATCGGCATCATCAGCCGCACCGCATGCACGGTGAGTTCGGTCTCGATGCCGAAACCTTCGGCGGTGAAGGGGAACGACTTCACGAAGCGCCGCGACATCACCCGGTAGCCGCTCAACAGATCGTTGAGGCGCACACGAAACATCATCGATGTGAGCCCGGTAAGCAGGCGGTTGCCCAGAACATGGCCGGGCCTATAGGCGCTTTCGCCGGTCGCGATGCGCTGGCCGGAGACGATGTCGAGTCCTTCGCGCACCAGCTTTTCGACCAGGATCGGCGCGGCGGAGGCGTCATAGGTATCGTCGCCGTCGACCAGCACATAGATGTCGGCCTCGATATCGGCGAACATGCGGCGCACGACATTGCCCTTGCCCTGGCGCAGCTCGCTGCGAAGGAGCGCACCGGCATCGCGCGCCACCATGGCCGTCGCGTCCTTCGAGTTGTTGTCGTAGACATAGACGAGGGCATCCGGCATCGCGGCGCGGAAATCCTTCACGACTTTTCCAATCGCGGCCTGTTCGTTGTAGCAGGGGACGAGCACGGCGATGCGCGCGGAATTGGCGGTCATGGTCATGTTTTTCGAACCAGCGGGCACAATTCATATTCGCCCGCGAGGTTGGTGTCGAACAGGCTGCATTTCGGCCAGTCGATCAAGAGGTCGTAGTCGGCGACGGCGTCGTGCGCGCGCGTCATGTCGAACGAATCGGCCATCAGGTAGAGGTCGCCTTTGAAGGCGCGAACGCGCGCGCGCATCTGCGCGGTCAGCCTGGTGCCGTCCTTGGGTTGCACCATCCAGCCGTCGATGCGCAGGACGGGAATCTCTGGCGGCATCTCCGGCACGATGAAGCCCATGGGCGAATTGCCGGTCATCAGCACCATGGAATGGTGGGGATGCTCAATCTTTGGCAAGGCGACGCCGACATAGGGCTCCTCCAGCGGCGCGCGATCGAGAAAGTCGGGCCGCGTGAACAGCAGCGCCACGAAGAACGCTGCCGCCAGCGAGAGCAGTTGCACACGGCGCGGTATCGGCAGCAGCCCGACCGCGGAGGCGATCAGGATCGGGGAGAGCATCTCGAGCGGCAGGATGTAGCGGTAGATTGCGAACACCTTGAGCCAGGCGATATAGGAGACGGCTGCGAAGCCGAACAGGACAGCGGCTGCGCGCGGCGAGAACAACGGGTCCTTGGAACGCTTGCCCACCAGCCACACGATCGACGCGACGATGATAGCGACATAGGCGAGCATCACGCGGATGTCGCGGAAGGGGAGGTCGTCCGCGACCGACCAGTCCGCGGTGAAGAGGAAGGGGAAGAACACTTCGCGCCAGAAATGCGTCGGCACGAAACGCAGATCGCGATAGGCGCGCGGCAAGGCCAGCGTGGAATGGAAATACTGATTGAAATAGGGAAACAGCGGATTGCCGGTCAGATGCTGCATCTCGATCATCCAATAGGCCGAGAACAACGCAAAGCCGGCGATGCCGCCAAGCCCGCCGGCGATCAGCCGCGTCGCCTGATGCTTCCAATCGCCGCCGAGCATGAGCAGCGCCGCCGCAAAGCCCAGCGCGAACGGCGCCTCCGGAAGCTTCAGGCCCGGCGCCACGCCGACGATGAAACCTGCCAGCGTCGTCCACAGCGCCGCGTGCAACAGCGGCCCTTCGCGCAAGCTGCGCGACTTGACGATCAGGATGGCGAGCCCGGTGAAGACGAACACGCTCATGACGTTGTCGTAGTAGTGCAAGCCGAGCAGCCCGAGCGTCAGCCCGCCCGTCTGGCCCAGGATCGCCAGCGCCGCGGCGCCCAAATGATTCTCGTCGATGCGCAGCGACTGCCGCGCGATGAGATAGAGCGGAACGACGTTCGATCCCTGCGCGGCACCCAACACCGCGAGCGCGAACCACACGGGCGTGTGGCGCGCGATCTCATAGAAGGGGATGTCGAGGAAGGGATTGTAGTAGCTCGCCTGGTGCGCGACGACGACGTCGAAGGCCATGCGATGGTTCAGGAATGCGTAGGGGATGTACCAATGGTAGTTGCGGAAATCCCACGACGTGTCCTTGCCCAGGAACACGACGAACGCCGCCCAGAACAGGATGGTGACGCCGAGGAACAGCCACTCGCGCGGCGCAAGCGGCAGGTCGCGTGGGTCGTCTGGTGAGCGGGACATCCAATGGCCGGGGAAGTTGGGGCGCTGAAGCTAGAGCATGATTGCGCTTTGTAGAAGCAAGCGCGTCATCCTGAGGCGCCGCCCGTCGCCCTTCGAGGCTCGCTTCGCTCGCGCCTCAGGGTGACGGGCGGCCTCGAAGGATGACCCCGGACGATTCGCGCTTGAACAGCCCTCGCGCCGGCCGCCGGGGCGAGGGTGCTCTAATTTCCGCTCTCCTCCACTTCCAGCGCCAGATTGGAGAGGAACTGGCGGGTGCAGGCGCTCCAGGACCGCGTGAGCGCAAAGGCGCGGCAGTCCTGGCGCGGGATGGCGAGTGCTTCCAGGCAGGCCTTGCCAAGATCGGGCCCGATCGCCGCCACCGCCGCATCGCCGATCACGTCCAGCGGCCCTTGGACCGGATAGGCCGCGACGGGTACTCCCGAGGCTAGTGCCTCCAGCATCACCAGGCCGAAGGTGTCGGTCCTGCTCGGGAAGACGAAGACGCTGCTGGCGGCATAGGCGCGCGAGAGCGCTTCGCCGGTTTTCTGACCCAGAAACTTCACCTGCGGAAACTTGCGCTCGAGTGCCATGCGCGCGGGCCCATCGCCGATGACCACCTTGGTGCCGGGAAGGTCGAGCGCCAGGAACGCCTCGATGTTCTTCTCGACCGCGACGCGGCCGACATAGAGCCAGACCGGGTCGGGATAGGGAAACTTGGCACCCTCGATCGGCCGGAAACGCTCGACATCGACGCCGCGCGACCAAATGCGGATGTTGCGGAAGCCATGGCCTTCGAGTTCGCGCTTCAAGGACGGCGTCGCCACCATCATCGCGGTCGCCGGCGCGTGGAACCAGCGGAGGAACCGGTAGACCAGCTCTTCGCGAATGAAAGGAAAACGTGCGCGCACATATTCGGGGAAGCGCGTGTGGAACGAGGTCGTATAGGGAATGCCGTATCTGATGCAGATCGCGCGCGCCGAAAGCCCCAGCGTGCCTTCGGTCGCGATGTGGATGGCGTCGGGCGCGAACGCGCGCAGCTCGCGCTCGATCGAGGCGCGCGGGAAGAGCGAAAGGCGAATCTCGGAATAGGTCGGCAGCGGAATCGTCAAGCGGCCTTGGGGCGTGACGTAGCGCACCTCGTGACCCAGCGTGCGCAGGTCGCGGCCCAGGATTTCGAGCGTGCGCACCACGCCGTTGATCTGCGGCGCCCAGGCATCGGTCACGATCAGGATCTTGAGACGTTCCTCGCCGGACAAGGTCCCGATGCCGGCCGGCATGGCGCCGCCCGGCCTCATGCGGCGTTTCCTACGCGGGTATAAGCGCGGGCGCTGTACGAACGGGCTGCGCAGCGCTTCGAGGCGTGGCGGGTGCCCAGCGCAGAATCTCCAGATTGCCGAAGGCATCTTCGGCAAGGGCGGAGCAGCTTTCAACCCAGTCTCCGTCGTTGAGATAAAGGATGTTGCCGATCCGGCGCATCTCGGCGTGGTGGATGTGGCCGCAGATCACGCCGTCGACGCCGCGCTGTGCGGCGGCGCGGGCCACGATCTCCTCGTAGCGCGAGACGTATTCGACCGCGTTCTTGACGGCGCGCTTGAGATACGCCGACAGCGACCAATAGGGCAGGCCCAGCCGGCGGCGCACCGCATGCAGCCCGTCGTTCAGCCGAAGCGCCATGGCGTAGGCACGGTCGCCGACATGGGCAAGCCATTTGGCACAGCCGATAACGCCGTCGAACTGATCGCCATGCAGCACAAGAAGCCTGAGGCCCGAAGCCGTTTCGTGGATCGCCTCGCGCACGACCGCGATGCCGGCGACGCTGCGGCCGATATAATCGCGCAGGAATTCGTCGTGGTTTCCGGGCACATAGACGACCCGCGTGCCGTCATCGACCTTGCGCAGCACCTCGCGCACGACGCGGTCCTGGGCCTCGCTCCAGTACCAGCGCTTGAACTGCCAGCCGTCGACGATATCGCCCACGAGGTAGAGTTCCTCGCACTCGTTATGAGCCAGGAAGTCGGCCAGCAGCTCGGCCTTGCAGCCGCGCGTGCCCAGATGCGTGTCGGAGATGAAAAGCGTGCGGTGCCTGCGGATGGCGCGGGGCTGGTGGCTCTCACCTGCTGGGGGCAGGCCCCTGGGATCGCGGCCTTTGCGGCGCTCGCTGGATTTCGGGGCGGCGAAGCCGCTGTATCGTGTGGCTTCCGCCAGGATGCGGGAGACCTTCGGCATAGCGGCGAATCATTCCAAGCTTTTCAAGGACTTGGTACAAGCAGCGCAAGAATCTTTTGTTGCGCCGCGGCGACAGAATTGTGAATCCGAGTCATCGTAGATGTGCCGCACAAAATATCGGCAGATGGAATGGAATTTGTGCAATTTAATTTCTTAATAGCAGCATTAGTGTGAAATAAATGGCTTGACTTGGGCGGGTCGACTTCCCATTATGTTGCAGCGCGGCATTGCAGTTTCGCAGTTGCAATATCGCCAGCCCTTCCTGGGCGTTTCCTCCCTGAACTTGGCCGCTCCTTCGGGAGCGGCCCTTTTTATTCCGCAGCGATGGCGCAGGGAGCGGAGAGCGCAGACCAGTCGAAAGCCACCAGCGCCGCAAGCGCTGCGCTCAGCCGGGTCTTGAGAGGCTCGAAGCTGTCGCGGCGCTCGATCCGCTCTTCATCCAGATAGAGCGCGCGATTGATCTCGATCTGCAGGGCGTGGATGCCCTCCTGCCGGCGCGCATAGGAGTGCGTGGTGTATCCGCCGGCATAGGGCGCGTTGCGCACGCTGCTGAATCCGGATGCCGCAAGCACACGCTCCAGATGCTCGACGAGCGCGGGTGCGGCGGAAAGCCCATGACGGTCGCCCACGACGGTGTCGGGAATGGCCGCCGCCGAAGGCATGGTATGGCAGTCGATCACCACAGCCACGCCGAAGCGCGCACGCGTTTCCTCGACCAGCTTGGCAAGCGCGGAGTGATAAGGCCGATGCAGCAGCTCCAGCCGACGTGAGGCCTCGAGCGGATCGAGCTTGGCGCGATAAATCTCCGCGCCGTCGCGCACGATGCGCGGAATGACGCCCAGCCCCGCCTGGATGCGCGGATTCGAACCGTCTGCGCGGATCTGCTGGGGATTCTGGAACATCGCCGGGTCCAGCTCGCCCGGCGCGCGGTTGGCGTCGACGAAGGCGCGCGGGAATCGCGCCGCGATCAGGGGCGCTCCCGCCGCGATCGCGCCCTCGAACAGCACGTCGGCATAGGCGTCTTCGGAGCGGCGCAGGCTCAAAGGGTCGAGCGCGCTGGATGCGACGAAACTCGCGGGGTAGAGCCGGCCCGAATGGGGCGAGGCGAAAACAAAAGGGACGTGCTGCGCGGCTGGTCGGTGGACCTTGAAGGGGTGCGCATAAAGCGCCGCCAGGATGGCATCCGCCGCCAATTCGTTACGCTGCGGCCATTTGAGGCCCATTCGCTTGTTCGCTCCCGTGCTTTGCCGCGACCAGTGGACCCCAACAAGGCCATAGGATCAAGACCGCGGCATTAACCGGCATTTACAGATTTGCCCCTTATACGCTCTACTTGGCCTCTGGAGCGGGGATATGGCCAGCATCCTTCTGGCGGAAGACGACGAGTCGCTGCGCAAGTTCCTGGCGCAGGCGCTGGTGCGCGCCGGCCATGAGGTCAGCGATTACGGCGACGGCAGCGAAGCGTGGGAGAAG
>Ga0335083_10003531_pt1 | contig 20202 bp, 18 predicted proteins | sample Lox_Sample_42_FD_206716 | JGI IMG/M metagenome (GOLD analysis project Ga0335083, IMG submission 206716) | Soil microbial communities from Loxahatchee National Wildlife Refuge, Florida, United States - Lox_Sample_4.2 | ecosystem: Environmental > Terrestrial > Soil > Wetlands | place: USA...
GCGTTGCGGCCGGATTCGCGGATCGTCGTCGAGTCCATGCAGGCTGCGGTTGCCCCACCCTTCCCGCGGTTTGTGCGGGAGGGTGGGCTTAATCAGTAGTCTTGATTTCGAAAAGGATGGGCCAGCCCCCCGATGCCGCAACGATGGACAACGAAATCAAGCAGAACGGTCACGTCGCGGTCTACGGAATTCACTTCAACACCGGCAAGGCCGACATTCTTCCTGACTCGGAAAGCACGCTGAACGAGATCGTGAAACTCATGCAGCAAGACTCAGCTCTTCAGCTCCGTGTCGAAGGCCACACCGACAACCAGGGCAACGCCGCCGCCAATCAGGCGCTCTCTGAGAAGCGCGCCCAGTCTGTGGTCGCGTGGCTCACGGCCCATGGCGTTCCCGCAGCCCGTCTCACCGCCAAAGGATTCGGCCAGACGAAACCGGTCGCCGACAACTCCACCGAAGAGGGGCGTGCCAAGAACCGGCGCGTGGAACTCGCAAAGCAGTAACGCCGTAGCCGTCAGATCTGTCCCCCAAAACTTAGAAGACCCTAGCAGTCAGCCCGACCCGATGAGGGCGCGCGCGAGAGATTGGCGCAGAACTGGTTATGACAGTGAATTCTGAAGGAGGAATGGCGATGCCGGGTGCCCCATCCTTGCGCGTTCTTTGCGCAAGGGTGGGATTCCACGGGTCCGGACCTCCAAGTTCCCGGACCCAGAGGGTCCACCCTACTGAATCAGCGTGCCGCCATTCCCACCGTTTGGTTCGGTCTCCGGTGCGATCACAACCGCTGCCGCCACGCGGTCGCCGGGCTCCATGTTCAGGAGTCGCACGCCTTGGGCGTTGCGGCCGGATTCGCGGATTGTCGTCGAGTCCATGCGGATGATTTTGCCGTAGTGGCTGATCAGCATGACTTCCGACGATTCGTCGACCTGCGCGATGGCGACAACTTTTCCGACGCGCTCGGTGGTCTTCACGTTGATCACGCCCTTGCCGCCGCGATTCGTGAGCCGGTATTCGTCGGCGGGCGTGCGCTTGCCATAGCCGTTTTCGGTGACCGAAAGGATCAGGTCGCCTTTCACAGCTTCGTCAATGGCCTCTGGTTCGCCTTCTACCTTTTCCTTGGCGGGCGCGGGTGCGTCGGGCTTGGTGGTGGTCGCCATGCCTACGACGTAGTCGTTCTTGTCGAGATCGATGCCCCATACGCCGAAAGCCCCGCGGCCCATGGGCCGGACGTGGCTCTCATCGAAGCGGACGGCCATACCCTCGTGGCTGGCGATGAAGATGATCTGGTTGCCGTCGGTGATTCTTGCCGCTACCAGTTCATCTCCCTGCTCGATGCCGATCGCGTTGATGCCGTTGGAGCGCACGTGCATGAACTCGCGCACCGACGATTTCTTTACCAGACCGTTGCGCGTGGCGAAGAAGACATACTTGTTTTCTTCTTCGAGATTGCGCACGGCGACCGTGGTCTTCAGCGTCTCGCCGGGTTGAAGGCCGACGAGGTTGCCGATGTGCTTGCCGCGTCCGGCGGCGCTGACGTCAGGAATCTCGTAAACCTTGAGCCAGTAGACGCGGCCGGTGTTGGTGAAGATCAGAATGTACGCGTGGGTTGAGACAATGAAGAGATGCTCGACGAAATCCTCGTCGCGCGTCTTCATGCCGGTGCGGCCCGTGCCTCCGCGGCGCTGCATGCGGTAGGTGGAGATCGGCGTCCGCTTCAGGTAGCCGGAGTGGCTCACCGTAACCGCAACCTGCTCGTCGGCGATGAGATCTTCGAGAACGATTTCGGCAGCTTCGTCTTCGATGCGCGTGCGCCGCTCATCTCCGTAGGCCTTCTTCACTTCTTCGAGTTCTTTGATGATGACCTTGCGCAGCTTGCTCTCGGAGCCGAGGATGGATTCGTACTCGGCGATATTCTCCCGAACTTCCTTCAACTCGTTCGAGATCTCGTCGATCGAAAGCTTGGTCAGGCGATGCAACTGCAATTCGAGGATGGCATCGGCCTGGCGGGTGGTGAAAGGCTTTTCGGGATTCAGCTTGGGAGCGCGGCCGGTGGTGTTGATGTCGATCTTCTTGCCGCCAAAATAGAGCACCAAATTCTCGCGGGCATCGGCGCGGTTGGCGCTTCCGCGAATGATGGTGATGACGTTGTCGAGGTGATCGAGCGCGGTCAGGTAGCCTTCGAGGATGTGCTCGCGGTCTTTCGCCTTCTGCAGCAGGTAAGCGGTGCGCCGGCGAACGACGTCGACGCGGTGTTCGATGAAGTACTTGATGGTTTGGATCAGGCCCATTTCGCGGGGCTGTCCGTTGACCACCGCCAGCAGAATCATCGAGAAGCTTTCCTGCATCTGCGTGTGCTTGAAGAGCTGGTTGAGGACGATCTGCGGCTCGGCGCCGCGCTTGAGTTCGACGACGATGCGCATGCCGTCGCGGTCGCTCTCATCGCGGATGTCGGAGATATCTTCGATGTCTTTGTCGTTGACCAGCTGCGCGATGCGCTCAACCAGACGCGCCTTGTTCACCTGATACGGAATCTCGGTGATGATGATGGCCTGGCGGTCTTTCGTGACGTTCTCGATCGCGGCCTTGGCCCGCATCATGAAGCGGCCGCGTCCGGTGCGGTAGGCCTCAAAGATCCCGGCCCGGCCGTGAATGATGCCAGCGGTCGGGAAGTCGGGGCCCTGCACGAATTTCAAAATCTCGGCGAGCTGCGCGTTGGGATTGTTAACCAGCGTAATAGTCGCGTCGACGATCTCGGTGAGATTATGCGGCGGAATCTTGGTGGCCATGCCGACAGCAATTCCGTCGGAGCCATTGACGAGAAGATTCGGAATGCGCGCGGGTAAAACGTCGGGCTCGACTTCGCTGCCATCGTAGTTGGGATGGAAGTCGACGGTCTCTTTATCGAGATCTTCGAGCAGCGCGGTGGAAACCTGCGCAAGCTTGGCTTCGGTGTAACGATCGGCCGCCGGCGGATCTCCGTCAACCGATCCGAAGTTGCCCTGACCAAAAATCAGCGGATAGCGCATGCTCCAGGTCTGCGCCAGCCGGACGAGGGCGTCATACACAGCCAGGTTCCCATGCGGGTGGTACTTACCCATGACGTCGCCGACGATGCGCGCGCATTTGCGCGTCGCCCGATTCGGCTGCAATCCCATCTGCTGCATGGTGTAGAGAATGCGGCGGTGGACGGGTTTCAGGCCGTCGCGAACGTCGGGCAGCGCGCGGCCGATGATCACCGACATGGAGTAGTCGAGATACGACCGCTTCATCTCCTCTTCAATGTTGACGGGTTGAATGTTCAACGCGCCGGGGCCTTCGCCGCCGGGAGGAGGAGTGAGGGGAAGTTCAGGGTTTTGATCGTCAGCCATGGGTCAGCTTAATAGCTCCTAGCTGCTAGCTTCTAGCTTACAGCCGTGTCGTTCGAAAACGAGCTCTTCCTGGGCCTGTCAAATCTTGTAACTGGTTGCATTTACAGGATGTTATGTCCACTGGGAGCTGCTTTTATTATACCACGGAGACGGATAGAAATTGGGGGCTCCTGTTGACGTTGATGGGGCTGGGGGAAGTGCAGTTCCGAGATGGGAAATCTGCGAGAAATTGCTGTGATTTTGGTTGGGCATCACTGAGATTCGGCGCGGTTCACTGCTAGGCTGCGCGGGATGAAGCGGATTCCTTCTCTCGATGGCTTGCGGGCCATTTCGATTTCGCTGGTTGTAGTGGGGCATTGGGCCGAACTGCGATATCACTCGGATGTCGCGGGTGCGTTCGCGAATCTGGGCGTCAGAATCTTTTTCATCATTTCCGGATATCTGATTACGACGCTGCTGTTGAAAGAGTATGAGAAGACGTCGACGATTAAGCTGCGCGAGTTTTATGTGCGGCGCGCGTACCGGATTCTGCCGGCTGCGATCGTCTTCATGGTTCCGGTATTTGTGATTTTCTGGCATGAGCTGCGGTGGTATCACATGGCGGCTGCGACGTTATATATGGTGAATTTTGATTTTGCGCATCCGTGGTTTCTGGGGCATTTGTGGTCGCTCAGCGTGGAGGAGCAGTTTTATTTTTTGTGGCCTGGAGTGTTGAAGAGATGGCATCGGCATCGCGTGGCGATTCTAGTGGGGGTCGTTGCGTTCGCGCCAGCATATCGCGTGGCTTGTCACTTTTTGCGACTGCACGGGCGGGCCGACGAGACGTTTCCGGCAGTCGCGGACATTCTGGCGATTGGATGCTTGCTGGCCATTGTTTCTGGACGCGTGCCGGTGATCAAGACAGGATGGGCATTGGCGATGGTCGTGCCAGTAGCGTTGGTTCCGGTTTATGCGGGAGTGCTGCGGTTTCACATCACGCCCATGCTGTTGGTTGTGCTGTGGCCGGTGATGCATCTTTCGATTGCAGGACTGCTGCTGTATGTGGTGCAGAGGCCGTATCGGATTCTCAACATGCGGCCCGTGGTCTGGTTAGGACAGATCAGCTATAGCCTTTATTTGTGGCAGCAGTTGTTTGCATACGGACGGCATTCCAGGCCGTGGTATTTCGCGTTGGTTGCGGTTGGGCTGGCGAGTGCGTCTTATTATTTTGTGGAGCAGCCGATGTTGCGAGTGCGAGAGAGGAAAGCAGCCGCTCGAAAGAGGGAGAGTGTGTTGGCGGCCGCGGCTTGATCGGGGAAATAAGGCACGGCATCGTGCACCCGCGGGGGTGGACAGTAAGCGTGAGAACCACTCTTTCGCCCCTTCGGGGCTTGTCCTTCGCTCTCTCCCCCTCCCACGGCTAACGCCGTGGGCTGCATTCTTGCGCCGCTTCGCGGCTGAAAGGAGAAATTGTGTTCTACGCGGAAGCGATGAATCTAGTTGTTGGCAGGAAACGCCGACGGGGCTAAAGCCCGTTTGATTTCGCCCTTTCGCGGCGCCGGCCTCCACGTGCCTGCTCTCCAACTGTGCTACCACCCCTTGTCCTGCGATTGCGTACGCTGGCGTCTACGAGAGATTACGGGCGGACGATGACTTCGTTGGGATATGAGGGCAGTTGGAATCGCACACCGCGGGACTGGTTTGACTGGATCGTCTCGGCCAGGTTCAGGGACGAGAGTTCGATCTTTTTGGTCCAGGATCCTGTGGCGTAGAAGTCGGAATGTGTGTAGAGGACACCGTCGGCGATCGTGTACTCAGCGGCTTCTTCTCGATGGCCATCGCGAAACACCAGGACCGCAGGCGGCAATTCCGGGAGTACTGGGCGAGTTGCCACGATGGACGAGCCTTGTGGCCGGGTCGAGGAATCGGGCATGGGATCGATCCTCTCCGCTCCTGACATTTCCGGGCCGCTCACGCGGACATAGCGGTCACCTTGCAACTCGATCATCAGGGGTTGGACCGGAGCAGACACGGGCTCGGGCCCGGACGGCACCGGAGGGGCTTGCAAGATAATCATTGGCGGCTGAGAGGCGACAGGGTAACCGGCGGAGAGATAGTCGGCGTAGAACGGGTCACCGTATCCGATTGGGAAAAACGAACTTCGCGGGAAGCCACCTCGATTGAAGCGGGGTGCGAGTCGCGGAGAGGCATTGATCATTCGCTGCGCATTGGCACACGGCGCGATCATCGCGAGCAGCGTGATCAGTAGAACCCGGCGCATGGTCAGTTGGCCTGCGCCGATGGAGGAATTTGAAAGACGACGCCGCGATCGTCGTTCTGCTTTTGGGTAGCTTTGAGATCGAGATCGGCGAGCGCGACCTTGCGGGGATGCCCGGGCGTGAGATCAAAGAGCGTTGCGCCAAGGATGGCGTAGTTTCCAACTTCCAGCTTGCGGCCGTCTTTGAAGATCAGCAGTGTCGGAGGTTGAGGAGGATCGGGATCCACGGGTGCGGCATCGGACTCCTGAAATGCGTGAGGCGCGGGGACATCCTGGACCGGTGGGATGTAGGAAGCGGCGCCCGATCCACGGCGGTCGAAGATCGTTGGACCTCCCTGGTAGTTGGCGTCGTTGTCGTCTGGGCTGGCGTCGTCATTCACCGCGTTGGAGTCGACGTAATATGGAACCGGGACGCCGTAGATCACGGGCGGAGTTGCGTAATCCGCGTGATGGCGATGATGCTCACCGTTGCCATTGCCGTTGTGATGTGAGGTTGACGTGGAAAAGGTGACGCCGGGTGCGGGCGCGTAGCCGCGAGGTCCGAGCGAAGTGACGCTCGGAGCTGTGCCGTTGACGGCACGTCCACCGAATCCCGGAGAGGTTACCGATGCTGGGGCACCGTTGATTTGAGCACGGCTGACAGGGACAAGAAGCAGCGGCAGCACCAGCACGCTGAGCCGTGCGAGCGGGAAATGAGTCGAATGCCGCACGGAAATATGATACTCCAACGAGGAAGTCATGGCGCACCTCAACTATAGAACGGGCACACTCGATTGGATTGCAAGCTTTGCCAGACGGATGCTTGGATGACGGCGGCCAGGGCGGACGAGCGGTATTTCAATGAAAACACTGCATTAGTGGTGCCCGCAAGGTGCGGACTATAATCCTTGCTGAACGGCCTTGGTTGGCTGTGAGGGTTCGCTCGGGACATTTTGGTCGGAACGCTTCCGGGCTAACGCCCCTGAAGACAACGAAAGGATTTTGTCGCAGCTCAGAAACCACTGCGCCACTTAAAGCCCGAGTCTTTCTCAAGACCCAAAGCCCGAGTTCTGTGAGTCACTGAAATATGAGATCTGCACTCCGATTCGCGATGCTGGCGCTGGTGCTGGTGATTGTGGCGATGGTATCGGCGCTGACGGCGATGCGCTTCGCCATTCACGGGCAGGAAGTGGCAGTGCCTCCGTTGGTGGGGCTCTCTCCGGCGGAAGCGGAGCACGCGGTGGCCGGACTCGGCTTACAGATTTCGATCGAGCGTCAGTACTACAGTCCGCAGATTCCTGAAGGACGAATCATGTCGCAGCTGCCGCTGCCGGGAACCAAGGTGCGGCGAGGGTGGCAAGTGCGCGTGGCGCAGAGTCTGGGGAAGACTCGCGTTTCGATTCCCGATGTCACGGGACAGAGCGAACACGCCGCAGAATTGAATATCCGGCGGCGCGGGCTGGACGTTGATTCCATCGCGGCCGTGCAGGAGCCAGGGATTCCAGCGGATCAGGTGCTGGCGCAGAGTCCTACGGCGAATGAAACGCAAGTCGCCGCGCCCAAAATCAATTTCCTCGTAACGGCAGCGCCGGAGCCACAGGCCTTTGTGATGCCGAGCTTCATAGGACAGCCGCTCGGCAGCGCCAGCCGGAGTTTGCAGGATGCCGGATTCAAACTAGGGAACGTGAATGTGGTTGCCTCCGCGACTCCCGCTGGCGGAGACGCGGCTGATGCTGAGGAACCTTCCACTTCGACGCCTGCGGCCCCGGCGCAGGCTTCGCCCGCCAGCATCATCGTGTCGCAGGTTCCGCTGGCGGGGCAGAAGGTGCTATTAGGAGCGGCGGTAAATTTCGACGTGCGGTAAAAGAACTTTGCCACGGATTTGCACGGATCTCCACGGATCGAACCAGCAACTTTCCTAGATCTTTTCCAATACCGCGGCGAAGAAACCGTCGCAGGGGTGTAGGCCCGGGATCGTGCGCAGGTAGGCGCCGCGGGTCAGTGAAGCCGGGTCGGGCCAGACTAGTTCTGCGGCTACTTTCAGGCGATCAAGTTCTGAGCGGCAATCGAGCACACGGACCGAAGGATCGTCTGCCAAGGCGCGCTCGATAACATCCTCGTTCTCTTCTTTTTCCAGCGAGCATGTGGAGTACACAATGCGGCCGCCGGGGGCGACCTGCGCGAGGGCGGAGCCGAGGATTGCGAGCTGGCGTTGCTGCAATTCGGCGAGATCGTTCGCGGTGAGACGCCACTTGATTTCTGGATTGCGGGCCAGCGTGCCGGTGCCCGAGCAGGGGACATCGGCGAGAACGCGATCGAAATGCTGAGAGACGGGAAGATGCTGCGCGTCTGCGGTCACGACTTGGATTCTTGCAGACTGGGATGGATGAGCATGCAGCAGTTTTTGCAGCAGACGGGCGCGATGCGGATGAAGTTCGACGGCGGTGATTGCGGCCTCGGGATTGCGGTCGGCGATGGCGAGGGCCTTGCCTCCTGGCGCGGCGCAGCAATCGAGGATGCGCGCCTGTTTTCCAAGGGGAGCATGGCCGACGAGCACAGCGACCAACTGCGAGGCTTCGTCCTGGATGACGATCTGGCCTTCTCGAAACTGTGGAGTCTTCGTGATGTCTCCGGCTTCGACGCGGCGGGCGGAAGAGAGGAGAAAGCCGGAACTCAAAGTGATTCCGTTCTGATTCAGCTGCTGTTCCGCTGCAGCCATGCGAAGGCGGATCGCTGTGGCGGGAATCGACTGGTCGTGTTGGCAGATCTGCTGAGCGGCGAGGAGTCCGTATTCACGGGCCCAGCGCTCGACCATCCAGAGTGGATGCGCAAAGGCGCTCGCCAGACTCTCGGGTGACGATGCTTCTTCCGCGACGTGGGGGACGTGTGGCGTAGAGGATAGTTTTCGCAACACCGCGTTAACGAACGAGGCAGCTGAGCGCTTGCGGGCGCGCTTCACCAACTCAACGCTTTCATGGAGAGCGGCACGCTGCGGAACACGATCGAGCCAGCGGAATTGATAGAGGGCCAGGCGCAGGGCGATGAGGATCTCTAGATCAAGTTTCGCTAGAGGTTGCGAGGATGCGGCAGCGATATTTGCATCGAGCCGCGACCGCCAGCGGAGAACGCCCATCACGAGTTCGGTAAGGAGGGCGTGATCCGGCGTGGAGAGGCGCTCGAACGTTGAGGAGTGCAGCAGTTCGGAGGCGTAGGACGATTCGCGCTCGACGCGCAGAAGAATGTCGAAGGCAGCGGCGCGAGCGGAAGAGACGGACATTGCATTTCCGATTGTAGGCTTTCCGGATGGACGAAAAAGCGACAAAAGGCTTTCACCACAGAGGACACGGGGGACACAGAGGACTGAGAGCTAACCCACCTTATCTCCTTCAGCGGGGCGATAGCCGCGGACGAAATCTTGCGCCGCGGTGCGCTTTTTGCCTTCCAGTTGCACTTCCAGAAGTTCGAGGGACGAGTTGTGGCCGCAGCCAACAAGAAGACGATCGCTGGTGACGCGAAGTTCGGCTTGAGGTACGGCATCGGTGCCCGGGCGCGCCTTTATGATCTGGAAACTCTTGCCGCGGAATCTTGTGTAGGCTCCGGGCCAGGGTTGGAATCCACGCAGGCGGTTGACGATTTCGGCGGCGCTCCGGGAAAAATCGACGAGTCCGTCTTCTTTTTTCAAGATGGGAGCGAGGCTGGCTTGCGAGTTATCCTGCGGCCGGGCTTGAATAGAGCTCGCTTGCAGACCGTGTAGAGTTTCGACGAGCAGATCGGCGCCAATCGCGGCCAGGCGTGGAGACAGAGTTTCAGCGGTGTCGTCGGGCGCAATCGCCATCTCTTTCTGCTGGAGAATATCGCCAGTGTCAAGGCCGGCGTCGATGCGCATGGTCGTGACGCCGGTGACGGTTTCTCCGTTTGCAATCGCCCACTGGATGGGTGCGGCTCCTCGGTATTTGGGGAGCAGCGACGCGTGGAGATTAATGTTGCCAAGCCGAGGTAGATCGAGCATCCATTGCGGAATGATGCGGCCGTAGCCGACGACGATGATGGCATCGGGCTTGAGGGTGGTGAGTTGGACGCGGAATTCGTCGTTGGTCTTGATGCGGTCAGGTTGGATGATGGGGAGATTGAGTTTCAGCGCGGACTCTTTGACTGGCGATTGGACGAGTTCGAGGCCGCGCCCTTTGGGGCGATCAGGCTGCGTGACGACGAGATGAGTGCGGAACCCGGCTTCGACCAACCTTTCGAGTGCAGGGACCGCGAAGCGCGGCGTGCCACAGAAAACCAAATTGAGCGATGGAGTCATTGAACGATTGAGTCATTGAGCGACTCAGAGGTTGCGTGATCGAGCCGGCTTCCAGTGGCTGAATCTCTCAATCTCTCAATCACTCAATTCCTACCATTCTCCCGCTTTCATCATCTTGCGGATTTTGCGCTTCATCAGGTCGCGCTTGAGGGCGCTGATGTGGCTGATGTAGAGTTTGCCGTTCAGATGATCGGTTTCGTGCAGGAAGGCGCGCGCTAGTAACTCTTCTCCGGTCTTTTCATACACCTTGCCGTGAACGTCCTGGGCGCGGATGGTGACCTTGTTGGGGCGAGTCACGTTCTCACGGAAGTCGGGGATGCTGAGGCATCCTTCGCTCTGGGTGTGACGGCCCTCGGTGTGAATGATTTCGGGATTGATGAGCACGAGCTTCGCGTTCGGATCTTCTTTGAAGGTTACGTCGATGACGGCAATGCGGCGTCCAATGCCGATCTGCGGGGCGGCCAGGCCGACTCCGTGGGCGGCGTACATGGACTCGAACATATCTTCCGTGAGCTTCTGAAGCTCTTCGTCGAAGACGGTTACGGTTTCGGAAGGCTTTTCGAGAACCGGATTGCCGAATTTTACGATGGGATAAATCATCAATAGTTCTTCAGTTGCTCGCAGTAGCCATGGAAATTTCTCAAGGTCTCGGTCATCGAATCGCCGCCGAACTTTTCCAGAGCACTTCGCGCCAGGGTCAGCGCGACCATAGCCTCCGCGGCGACACCGGCGGCGGGAACCACACACACGTCCGAGCGCTCGTAGGCGGCCTTCACCGGTTCGCGGGTTGAGAAGTCCACCGACTGCAGCGGGCGGCGCAGCGTGGAAATCGGTTTCAGATAGCCGCGGACGCGAATCTCCTGCCCGTTGGAGACGCCGCCTTCGATGCCGCCGGCGTTGTTTCGTGTGCGCGAGAAGGCGGTGTAGCCGGAGTTGGCGGTGTAGCCGATCTCGTCATGCACGGCGGATCCAGCCGCAAAGGCCGCCGCCACGCCCGCGCCGATCTCGACAGCCTTAACCGCCTGCAATGACATGACCGCGGCCGCAAGCAGAGCGTCGAGACGCTCATCCCACTGGACGTAAGTTCCCAGACCCGGCGGAACTTGATGGGCCACGACCTCGAAGACTCCGCCTAAGGAGTCACCCGTCTTCAGAACTTTGTCGACCTCTTCTTTCATGCGCTGCTCGGCGTCAGGGTCAGCGCAGTTGAGGAGAACGTCTCCTTCACGATTATGAAGGGCGCGAATCTTTTCCCAAGGAACTTGGTCAGGAAGGGTGACGGCTCCGGTGGTGACGACGTGACTGAGAACTTCGATGCCGAGCTCGCGAAGGAACAGTTTGGCAATCGCTCCCAAAGCCACGCGGGCCGCCGATTCGCGGGCGGAGGCGCGTTCGAGAACATAGCGCGCTTCGGGAAAGTTGTATTTCAAGGCTCCGGCGAGATCGGCGTGACCGGGGCGCGGGGAGGCAACGCGTTTGTGCTTGGCGGGATCGCCCTCACCCACGGGCAAGGATTCCTGCCAGTTCTTCCAGTCCCGGTTTTCCAGTTGGACGGAGATGGGCGAGCCGATCGTCATGCCCTGGCGCACGCCGGAAAGAATGTGGGCGGAGTCGCGCTCAATCTTCATGCGGCCGCCGCGGCCATAGCCTTGTTGGCGGCGCCAAAGCTCCCGGTCAACGAACGCCTGGTCAACTTTCAGCCCGGCGGGCATGCCCGACAGGAAGGCAACCAGAGCTTCGCCGTGGGATTCTCCCGCAGTGAAGTAACGCAGCATAAACGGTCGATTGTACCTGATTGCGAGGCGGGATCGGGGCTCCAGTACGGCCCACCGGAGCCTGCTATGTCAAAGAAAAGACGCGAAAGCCTTGATTTTCGCGCGGCAAATGACGATGTCAGCGGGTACAATGAAGCAACGTCGTTTCGTCTGGTTCGGGCCGAATCCGCGCCGCGTCGCAAATTTCTCTGGCCATGAAGAAGGAGTTGCCCCTGTGTGTCCCCCCGCACAGATACAACGCGAAGATTCTTCCGGCGATCGGGAGATCCGTTGCCTGCTGGTGCACGATCATGTTTTGCTGCGCCAGGGATTGCGGCGTTTGCTCGAGGATGAGCCGGATATGGAAGTGGTTGCGGAGGCCGGGAATGCCGCAGAGGCCTTGCGAAAGGCGTTTGAGCATCGTCCTGAGATCGTAATTACGGATTCCCACATCTTTGAGTCCTCGGTCGATCAAACGGAACGACTGATTTTACGCGAATCCCCGTCCAGCAAGGTGCTGTTCCTGAGTACGCAGGAAAGCGACGAGTTGCAGGGCGAAGTACGAACGGACGCGGCTAGCTGCCTGGTGCGGCAAACGTCGGCCGAAGAGCTGGTGGAGATGGTGCGGAGAACGCACCGCAGCCAAAGAATTGGGCTGCCGGAGGGTGTGGAACGACGATCGGAAGAATGGCGGTCGGAAGAGTGGCTGCCGCGAAAGCGCGTTTTAACTACTCGCGAACGCGAAGTCTTGAAGCTGCTGGCCGAGGGCAGGACGGTGCGTTCCGCGGCCGACGTTCTGGGACTGAGCATGAAAACCGTCGATGCCCACAAGTTCAATCTGATGCGGAAGCTGGGGATTCATAACAAGGCAGAGTTGGTGATGTGGGCCATTCAGAAAAAAGTGGTGAAAGTGCCGGCGAATTTCTAGCGAATCGCCTTTGAGCGAGATATCGCTCGGCTCTCTTCAGAGTGTTGAGTCTTGGTTTTCTTTCTCCCCTCGGCGGCTGAAGCCCTCTTCGGAGCGAGCGCCTGACGCGGCGCTCAAGCGCCGCCCCGATCTGATCCCCTACCAGCTGATCTCTAGGAATCGGGTCTTCCAGAAGCTCGTCCTCGATCATCGGGGTTATTGTTCAGAGGCAAACTCGGCCAGTTCCGCGAGACTTGAGACCGTCAAGTCGGGCTTGGCCTGCGCGGCCTTTACCGCGCCGATGCCGGGGCGGGCCGACGGGCGGTTGACCCACACCGTAGCCAGGCCGAGTGCCTGCGCGGGAATCACATCGTGGTAGATGCTTTGTCCGACGTGCAGCACGCGGTGCGCGGGAGCATGGATGCGGCCCAGGGCCAGCTCGAAGATCTTTAGCGAAGGTTTGTAGGCCTTGGCTTGCTGTGCCGTGATGACCTCGTCGAAGTCTACTTCCAGTTGAGGACGCGTCCGCGCGAAGAGATCGTCGTCCACGTTGGATAGAATCGCCAGCCGAAAACGGGTCTTGAGCTGGCGGAGCGCGCCGACCGTGTCGGGCCAGGGCTTCCAGGTGGGGAGAGAGTCGGGCAGAGAGCGAACTTCTTCGGCGGTTGGAGCGAATCCAAGTTCAGCGCCGAACTGGCGCACGACAGATTCGAGGACCTGACGATAAGGCTGAAATGCACCTTGTTCGGAACGTTGCTCAAAATCTCCGTAAAGTTTGAGCAGGGTAGCGTCGTCCATCTCCTTCTTGTGGGCAGAGAGAATGCGACGAAGCACCGAGAGAATTCCCGCTTCCCAGTTAATCAGGGTCCCGTAACAATCAAACGTCAGGATTTCGAAGCGAGTGAAGTCGAGCATTGGCGGTTGTACGCCTTCTCTATCATCGGTCCCGGGATCGGAAGATTGTTTCCTGGGAGCGGATTGTTTCGGAGGTTTGGGCCTAGGCATGAGTCGGACAGCTTCGTTCAGAGTCGGGATCCGGTGGACTCAATTTAGCGCCGCGGGTCGAGACCCGGCAAGGTGGGCGTTGGCTCCTGGGATTCGTCGAGGTCGGATTCAGGAGTTGCGGCCAGATCTTCCGGCAACGGCTTTTTCGGCGCGAGAAACTTTTCAGTGTTCAGCAACGGGCGGCCGAGTGACGAATTGTAGCTGGTCCATGGACTCTCGAGGCCGGCTTCGCGTTCGAACTGAGCGCGCATCGCTTCCATCTTCGAATCGAGATCGTCGAGGTAATGCAGCATCAGAGCCTCGGGGAACATGGGCAACTTCGGCGACCCGAAATCGTACTGGCCGTGATGGCTGATGATGAGATGTTCGATCATCGTCTTGAGTTCGTCGGGGAAGCCCGGTTGCAGCGCGAGCTTGGCCTGCAACATTTCCAGCTCGATGATCATGTGGCCGAGAAGCTGGCCCTTCGTCGTATACGAGAAGGAGCGGTTGTAAGTGAGTTCGTGAATCTTGCCGATGTCGTGCAGAAATGCGCCGGTGAGGAGCAGATCGCGGTTGATCCGCGGATAGTTCTGGCACATCAGATCACAGGAGCGGAAGAGAGACACGACGTGGTCGAGCAGCCCGCCGATGTAGGCGTGATGCAGAGTCTTCGCCGCCGGTGCGTTACGGTAGGCGGCAGCGATCTCAGGATCGGCCATGAAGGCCTGGATGAGCGACTTGAGATGTTGATTCTGGAAGGAAGCCACGAAATTCGTCAGGGTTAGCCAGAGTTCGTCGACGTCCTTGGTGGTCTTGGGAAGATAGTCCGCGAAATCGATTTCCGATTCGCCCAGCTTGCGCAGTTTATGGATAGTGAGCTGAAAACGGTTCTTGTACTTGTTGATGAGGCCTTTGATCTTGAGGAAGTCGTCTTGTTCGAAGGCTTCGAGGACTTCCTCTACGTTGTCCCACATTTTCGCTTCGAGCTGGCCGCTGCGGTCGCCCAGCGTGAGCGCCAGGTAAGGTTCGCCGGTCTTCTTGGGCTTGATCTGTTTGCCAACCACCACGAAGCTCGAGGTGATGACCTTGTTTTCGTGGCGCGCGCAATCGCCGATGTAGAAGTCTTTCATCGTCGTCCGAGTAGGGCTGTCTGAGTATAAAGCACGCGCCGCCCGGCAAGATCAGAGGATGCCGAGCTTCTTATGTTTCTTCTTGCCCAGCTTCTTGGCGTCGGCTTCCTTGGCAGCAGCGGTTTCGACCGGCTGGGTCTGGTTCGGGCTCATCCCGGTGTCAATGTAGCCGTCGGCATACTTGATGTAGGCCTCTTCGCGCAGCTTGGTGAGGTAGACCCGCAGTGCGGGCTGCAGTTTCTCGTAGTAGAGAGCATCCTGAATTCTGGGAAGGACGTCTTTCAAGGGCGGGACGCCGGCTGGCTGGTGCTCCACGACCTTCAGGATCACATAGCCTTGTTTGGTCTGAATGACATCTGTGACTTCGCCGGCTTTCAAGGCGAATGTCTTGTCTTCGATCGCTTTCGCCAGCTTGCCGCGCTCGAAGGTGCCGAGGCTGCCGCCGTCGGCGGCTGAGGGGCCATCCGAATACTTTTTGGCGATGTCCTCAAATGCGGCACCATCGTGAATCTGCTTGAGGAGATCATTCGCCTTGGCTTCAGCAGCGCTCAGGGCCGCGGCTTCGGCGGCCTTCTGGGCCGCTTCATCGGTGGCGGGTGCTGCGGTCGGAGTCGTAACTGTGGGTGCAGCAGCCGAGTCTGAGGCTGGTGCCGACGCCGCAGGCGCGGTGGTGGGCGCGACCGCTTTGGGAGCGACCAGGATCTCACTCAGCCGTATGAATTCCTCGTGCTGCATCTCATTTTTGTGCGCGTCGTAGAACGCTTGCACTTCTTCTTTGCTGACCGAGAGGTGGCTGCTTACTTCCTCTCCAATCACTTTCTGCGTGATGATCTGGTTTTTCTTGCCTTGCTTGAAATCTTCCCAGGAGATGCCCTGTTTGACCGCTTCCTTCTCGAGGTCTTCCATCGAGTCGAGCTTCATATCCTTGCGCATCTTGTCGAGATCTTTGATGAGCTCGGTATCGCCGGTAATTCCAAGATCCTTGCCCTTGTCCAGCAAAAGCTGCTGGTCGACGAGATCGCGCAGGATATCTTTCTCTCGGTCGGCGTACAACTTGTCGGGGTCTTTCGAATTCTGCTGCTTGACTTCGTCCCGGAGCTGGTCCTTGCTACGTTCATACTCGGAACGTGTGATGATCTGGTTGTTGACGCGCGTAATAATCTCTTCGACGGTTTGTCCCGAGGATTGAACGGTCGGGACGGTCGGCGCGGGGGCGGCGGCAGCAGCGGCAACCTTGGGCGCGGGCGGCTGAGAGGCGGTTTGTCCCAAGACCAGGCAAGGCAGACAGGCTGAAGCAATAAGAACCAAGCAAGTTTTCTTCATAGGGTGTATTGGGCCGCCACGCTTCCAGGGCTTGCGGGCAAAAGGTGGGCTCGGGCCGATAGGTTATTTTACTCCTTCGGAACCAAGCCTGTGTGCCGTCCCTTCGTTGGACGCCGGAATGAGCAGGAAAGTTGGCCGAGAGCGGTCCAGGGCCGACCGCACTAACTGGCCCGCACCAAGGCCAGGGCCGTTCGGTCGTCACACATCGGCGATCCGCCCGTAAAATCACCTACAGCCTTTAGGACCAACGCGCAGAGAGCCTCCGCACTGCTGGGTGGGGCGGACTGGAAAACCTGTTTTACGCCTTCCAGCCCGAATTCCTCGCCGCGCCGTTCGCGGTGCCCCTCGCACTCCACTACGCCGCGAGAGACGAGCAGCAAAGTGGACCCCTTCTCCAAGCCTACGGTCGGCGCGTCAGAGGTCGCATGGGAGAAAAGTCCTAGTGGCAGGCCTCCCGAGCCGAGTTCGGCGATCCCGTTGCTGTCGCGCAGGAGGGCGGGCGTGTGTCCGGCATTGGTGTAACACAGCGTACCGAACTTTTCGTGGTAGCAAGCGATGAATGCCGGGCAAGAGCGAACGCCGCTGGAATTCTCAATAATCGTGCGGTTGATGCGAAGGCTCAGTTCCGTCATGGCGTCGGATTCGTTGATATCCGGACGCGAGAAGAGTTCCGCCCCAAAGTTGCGGAACACTTGCTGGGCCGCGATGAGGATGCCTCGGTTACTTTCGCGGAGTCCGGCGACGTCGAGCAGGCCAAACAGAACCCGTTCGGGACTCACGCGAACCGAATCGTAGAAATCTCCAGCAACGCGCTTGCCGACAAAGACCGCAGCGATGTCAGCCCCTTCGATCTTGGGAAAGACAGTCGGGACGGGCTCGACCGAGGGTTCGGGATCAGGCGAGCGGAAGTGAAAAAGTGAACGCAAGGAGAGCAAGCCCCACTGGCGAAGCTAGCACAGGAATTGAGGACTGGGCAAACTGCGCGACCGATGGTCGCACGTTTGGGGGTTCACTTCTCGGTGAGTTGGCCCTTGAGCAGCTCTTCCAGGTATTTCGCCATCACCGATACGTCGAGCTTTCCGTCGTCCCAGGCACGGTCCGCAGCTTCCAGTGCGTCGTAGTAAGGGCGTCGGTTTTCGCGTATGCGTTCTGGCACGATCTTCCGGCCGGGAAGCAGTTTGCCCTGCTTCAAACAAATTAGGTAGTGTTTGCCGACGTATATTGGTTCCTCTCGATATCGTCCGCCGAATTGAGCGATGTTGGCGACAGCAGCATAGTTCAGGGCCCAAAGCGTGTATTTATCGAAGGCTTCGATTCCCTTCTCGAGGCCAATCTCAACGCAATTTGACAGCAAATCATACTGTCGCAGGAGATTCTGGTCCTGAATTCTCGCGTACAGCTCGGGGTTGTCTTTCTCGCGGACGGACATGAATGGAGGGGTGCGGTCCCGCATTGCGGTCCGCGACGGAAGTCTAGGGCAGCAGACGAATATGCTCGGACGCTTGCCTCACGCTATCCTTGGTGTTCCTTGAGCTGGCCGGGGCGTTGCCGAAAGCAAAACTGATCCTCTGTTCGCGCAACTCTTCTTCCGTCACCGGTTCTTGGCGCGATGACTCCAGCGCTCTTAGCAGTTCCGGATCTGCTGTGATCTCCCCGAAGAATTGCTTTCTATCTGCCATGATCAACCACCACCTTCTTTTTCGCCGTTTGTTCGGACCCGAACAAAGATAATAGTCTTTCGATTCCCGCTGTCAACAGTTTATCGATTCAAGGCTATGAATTAAAGTAGTGCGGTCGGCTGCTCTCTAGAGCGCGCATGGTCACTCGCCGTACTTGTCCGCGAGGTACCTGGCCAGATCGGATTCGAACTGGCCGTAGTCCGAGTGAATGGTGGCTCGCAGTGCTGACTCGGTGGAATTGCCCTGGCTGAGCCGCTCCAGGATGCGCTGGATATCGCTCATGCCATAGGAATCGTTGATATAGGACACGGCGGCCAGCGATTCCGCGTAAGCCACCGAGGCTTCGGCGCCGGAAAAGCGTTGGAAGCTTCCCTCCAGGGCATTGAGCGGGATATTTTGTTGCGCTTTGAAAAGCAGAGCGAGCTGGTGGCCATTGCCGCCGAGGGTTCTGGGCTCCACGAACTGCGCGATGCCTTCGTGCAGCCACGGCGGGCACCGCCCGCCGGAGAGCTGCGTGATGAACGAATGCGCCAGTTCATGCTTCAGGACGTGTGCCAATTCCGACGTCATGGAACTCAGGCCGCTGATCGGGATCCTCAGCTTCCCGTCATTAATCGCTCCCGACCATGTGGGCGCGTGCGTGACATCGAAGAATGCCTGCTCGGTGTAGAGGGTGACGACAATACTGTCGCGGGGTGGATTCCCAAGATCGCGAACCAGGTCGTCATAATCGGATTCAAGCGCAGCCAGGATTTGTCCGCGAAGGCCTTCAGAAGTTTGCTTGCCCTCATAGTGCAGAACAAAGTGGCTGCTCTCTCCCTGGGAGAAGTCGGATTCCACATTCTGTTCGCGCTGGGCCTTGGCCAGAAACTGTTCGACCTTCGGATCGGGGCGCAACTCGAGGGAGCGCTTCCACGAGACGGCAGCTTCCTTGGTATGGTCCGAAGCGAACTGAGCGTAGCCGAGCATGGTATAAGCGTCCGGCGAACTCGGGGCGGCCCGAGTCGCGCGCTCGGCATACGGCAGCGCCATGGCTGCGTTTCCGGTACGGACCAGTAACGCGGCGTAATAGATCAGGATCGTGGAATTGTCTGGCTGGAAGCGGAGAGCGCTTTCGAAGTACTGCCGCGACTGCGCGATGTTGCCGTGCTCGAATTCGAACTTCCCGGCGATGAAGTCGGCGGTGGCGCTCAGCTCGGCATTGCCCTTGCCTTCCAGGCCTGCGAGAAGATCTGAATTGACTTTGCCCTCCTTGATAATCCGGGCGACGAGATCGCCCTCATTGGCCAGGCTGTCGGCCGGCGCAAAGGCTGGCAGATCGGCGACTTTTGCGCCTCCCGAGGAATGCGCCGGCATGCCTCCGGCCTCGATGTGATCTACGGAAGACTTTAATATGGCGTAAGAGTCGTCGCCGATATCGTATTCGTAGTGATTTCCGTTTTCGCGGACCTGATCGGCTACGATGGTGCGGCCATTCTTCAGGTGGATCGTGTCGGCCCGCGCGCCACCGAGAGTGGAAGCCACCACTATAAAGAGGATAATGACACGCAGACGCATTCAGGCGCATTCTAGCAACAGGGGACAGCTCAACCCACGTGACGAAGGTACTACTCAACAGGCGAGGCTTGCGGGTTGTCGCGGCGATCGGGTTGGCCTTTTGCGCGCTGCCCGCGGCGTGTACGGCTGGCGCTGAGAATCCGCCAGACAAGCCGGGCGAGGCGCTTTACTTGCAACTCGGAGACGTGCCGCTGGACCCGGCGCGGGTGTATCAGGTTCGAGGCGCGTCGCTGGATCGATCGTCAATCCACATTACTTTGGAGGATGGCACGATCGGCTTCACCCAGGACGTGATGGGCCGCATCACGGGAGCGTTCTTCGAGGGAGACGGCGAAGTGCTGCTGACGCCTCTGAACTCCGTCGAACGCCGGTCCATGGGCCTGTTCACCGGCATGGCAATTCTGGAAGAACACTTCGCCACCGCCTACTTTCGCTTCAACGATGATGCCGCTAACGAATTGCGCCCCGATCTGCGCGCCACCGAGAACCGGCAGGAGTTTGTGGATCGCTGGGGAGCAACAGCAAGAAATCTCTCGAGCGCTGACGCGACCAGGTTATTGATGACCTTCAGCAGAATGCTCCCGGTGAAAAACAAAACTGGTCCCGCCGAGCGCACAGAAATCGATTCGCAGGCGAACGCGGGTGACCGGTTCCTGCATGCCCGGCTGCAAGGAACGAAGCTTGGTGTGTTTGATGTTGCCTACGATTCCACGGCGGCGGAACAGGTTCAGGCCGGCCAAGCCAGAACGGCCGAGAACGGCGACCTCTACTACGACGTTTGGGCATCGTTTTCTCCGCCCGATCTGAACTCCGGCTCCCCCAAGAGTGAGCCGAAGAGCGACGCGAAGCCAGCGTCCGATTCTGTGAAGGACCCGGATGGTCGGCTTGCCATTCGACGCTATACGGTCACGGCCGAGGTGCAGCCGCCCAAGCGCATTCACGCGAAAGCCCGCGT
>Ga0335083_10003533_pt1 | contig 20194 bp, 15 predicted proteins | sample Lox_Sample_42_FD_206716 | JGI IMG/M metagenome (GOLD analysis project Ga0335083, IMG submission 206716) | Soil microbial communities from Loxahatchee National Wildlife Refuge, Florida, United States - Lox_Sample_4.2 | ecosystem: Environmental > Terrestrial > Soil > Wetlands | place: USA...
GCTTGTTCGATAAGAGGGTTGAAAATTTGGGGTCGCCAAACTCATGACCACGAAATGTCCGCTGGGTTACGCATGCCGACCGGTGTTATCGAGGAGATAAGGGCAGCTTATTGGAAGACGGCAGACTTCAATCCTGAGACTGTCTCTGTAGACGGGGACTCGTGGGAAATTCAGACCATAGATGTGCGTACATCAGCAATCGAGCTCGCTATCGCAAAAGCTTCGCGGAACGGCGTGGCTGTTTACATGGACCTGCAAGTAAACAAGGAACAGGCGCTGAAGCTATGGCCGATAAAGCAACAGTAGGACGCTTCGACAAGCTCTTGCACCTCATGGCGACCGTCCCGCCAGAGGCGCTGAGCGGCGTCACAACTTCGGTTTCGGAAACGCCAGCAGAAGCGTCTCAAACATCAGATGCGGAGATTTCCGCATGTTGTGACGATACTCAAACTCCCAAAGATAGCGCTGAAGATGCCGAGAGCTGACGGCGATATACGTGCCTTGGATGCCTCTCTTGAGGATGTTCCAGAACGCTTCGATGTTGTTCGTGTGGACGTCGCCGCGAACGTACTCGCCTTGGCTGTGGTTGACGGTCTGAACCTCGTATTGCGTCGGGGCGTGCTTGTAGACGCCAGCATCGTCGGTGAACACGCGGCCCGGCTTCACCAGCAAGTCCATGATGACGTGGATCGCCCAACCTTGGCGGTTCGGGATTTGCCGAGTGATGAGATCGCCGCCGCGTTCGATCATGCCCATGACGATTTTCTTGTCGTCTTCCCCGCGCTTGTCCTTGCCGCCGATAAACGTCTCGTCGATCTCGACGCCAGAGCCCGAACCGCCGACCGGATAGTCGCCGTCGACGAAGCCCATGTACTGGCGGATCATGTGGCACATGCGCCAAGCGGTTTTGTAGGTGACGCCGATCTGGCGCTGCACCTCCTTGGCGGCGACGCCGTTCCGCGACGCGCAGAACAGGAACATGACGAAGAACCAGTCCTTCAGCGACGTGCGCGAATTGTGGAAGGGCGTGCCAGCGGTCGGGTAGACCTGATTGCCGCAGCGCTCGCACTCGTAAGCCCGGCGCGCCTTGATCCGGTAATAGCGTGCTAGGCGCCCTTCGCACTTACGCGAAGGGCAGTGGTACTGCTCGCCGTACCGGACCCGCATCAGGTGCTCCAGGCACGCGTCATCGTCCGGGAAACGTTTGTCGAAATCCGACCGGGTTGGAGGCTTGGGCTTGCTCATGACCCCTATATACGCTGAACGATTACATGTTTCAAGGGGATACATCCGGTACTAGATCAAGTCCGCGCCTGTGGATAATTTGGCGGGGACTTGAGCAATGTCCGTTTGCGTAACGACCGTTGCGTTTGCTGGGCTGGAAGCCCGGCGCGTCGACGTTCAGGTGCAGATCGCCGGCGGCGTGCACGGCATCGTCATCGTGGGCCTGGGCGACAAGGCCATCACCGAAAGCCGCGAACGTGTCCGCGCAGCGTTCGCGAGCATCGGGCTTTCAATCCCCGCCGGCCGCATCATCGTCAATCTCGCGCCCGCAGATTTGCCCAAGGAGGGCACCCACTACGATCTGCCGATCGCGCTGGCGATGATGGCCGCGATCGGGGCGATGCCGAAGGACGCGCTCGATGGCGTGGTCGCGTTCGGGGAGTTGGGGCTCGACGGATCGCTTGCGCCGGCGCCCGGCGCACTCCCTGCGGCCATGGCGGCGCAGGGCATGAATTGCGCTTTCATTTGCCCCGCGGCGAGCGGCGCCGAAGCAGCGTGGGCTGGCGGCGAGGTGATTGCGGCGCCGTCTTTGCTGGCTCTCGTCAATCATTTCCGCGGCGGCGCGGCGCTCAAGCCGCCGGAGCGTGGCGATCTGGTTGCAGAAGAGGGCGTGCCCGATCTCCGCGATGTGAAAGGCCAAGAACAAGCCAAGCGCGCGCTCGAAATCGCGGCTGCCGGCGGCCACAACATTCTGCTCGTAGGCCCGCCCGGCGCTGGCAAATCCATGCTGGCGCAGCGTCTGCCCGGAATTCTACCGCCGCTGTCGTCGGAAGAATTGCTTGAGGTCAGCATGGTGCATTCGGTGGCGGGCTTGCTGGAGCGGGGCCGGCTCACGCGCACGCGCCCGTTCCGGGCTCCGCACCATTCCGCGTCAATGGCCGCACTGGTTGGCGGCGGGCTGCGGGCCAAGCCGGGCGAAATCAGCCTGGCGCATCATGGCGTGCTGTTTCTCGACGAGCTTCCCGAGTTCAGCGCGCAAGCGCTCGACGCGCTGCGCCAGCCGCTTGAGAACGGCCAAGTGATGATCGCACGGGCCAACCATCACGTGACCTATCCGGCGCGCATTCTGCTCGCCGCGGCAATGAACCCGTGCCGTTGCGGCGGCGGCCCCGGCGCCGGCGCCTGCCGGCGCGGTCCGCGCTGCGCCGTTGACTACCAAGCCCGTCTTTCCGGGCCGCTGCTCGACCGCATCGATATTCAGCTCGACGTGCCGCCGGTTACGGCGGCTGACTTGGCTTTGCCTCCGCCGCCGGAGGGAAGCGCAGAGGCTGCTGGGCGCGTGGCGCGCGCCCGGGCCGAGCAGGGCGGACGGGGCGCCGGGCTCAACGCCGCGATCGATCTCGACACGTTGGAGCGCGTGGCCGCGCCGGATGAACCAGGCAAGGCGTTGCTGGCGAAGGCCACGGAAACCTTGGCGCTTTCAGCGCGCGCCTATCACCGCACCATGCGCGTCGCGCGCACCATCGCCGATCTCGACGGCGCAGGCGCTGTACGCCGCATCCATATTGCGGAAGCGCTCAGTCTGAAGCGGCGCTGGGCCACTGCGGAAGGCGCGATGGCGCAGGCTTCGTAATCTTCGACGGAAAGCTTTGTTAACCGCCGCCGCGCTTGATCGGGAGGCGATGACTGCGCCCGCCGCTGCGCTGGGCTTCGATGCGTTCGAAGCGATGCCGGATCCCACCGCTTTGCTGGCGGCGGACGGTTCCCTTTTGCGCGCGAACGCCTCGTTTCGCGCCACCTTTCGGCAATGGATCGGACCTCAGCGTCCGCCTTGGGGGCGTGTGCAGGCGCCGGCATTCGAGCGCGACACGCGCCGCTTTGAGGCGCCGTCGCCGGACGGGCGCCGCTTCGAGTGGGTTGAACGGAGGTTGCCCGACGGCGCGACGCTCGTCGTCGCGCGCGACATTACCCGCCATGCTCACGCCGCTGAAGAAGCGTTGCGCGCCAAGACCGTGCTGTTCGCCACGTTGACGCACGAGCTGCGCACGCCGCTGAACGGCATTCTCGGCATGGCCGGCCTGCTTGCGCAAGCCGAGCTCGCGCCGTCATCGCAGACCTATGTCACCGCGATCCGGCAGTCCGGAGAGATGCTGCTCGATCTCATTACCGAAATCCTGGACTACTCGCGTCTTGAGGCCGGCCGGGTGACGCTGGAGGCGACGCCGTTCAGCCCCGAATCGACCATGCAGGACGTGGCCGAGTTGTTGTCGCCAAAGGCGCATGACAAAGGACTGGAGATTGCGGTGGCGGTGCGGCCGGGCGTGCCGGCGCGCGTTCTGGGTGACGATGGGCGCTTGCGCCAGATCCTGTTCAATCTCGCTGGCAACGCAGTGAAGTTCACCGAGCACGGCGGCGTGTTGCTGGAACTTGCGCCTTGCGGCGCCAATCGCTTGCGCTTTCTCGTGCGGGACACTGGCCCGGGCGTCGCGCCGGAAAAGCAAACGCTGATCTTCGAAGAATTCTCTCAAGCCGACGCAACAGTCTCGCGCCGCCACGGCGGTGCAGGCCTCGGCCTTGCGATCGTGAAGAAGCTCGCCCACGCCATGGGCGGGGAGGTGGGCCTCGCCAGCCGGCCGGGCGATGGCGCAACCTTCTGGGTCGAACTCTCGCTGCCGACCGTGACCGTCGGCGTCGCGCCCACGCCGCTGGCGGGCCTACGCGTCGCGGCGATGAGCGAGTCCGCGATCCTCATGCAGGCCGTCGCCGTGGCCATTACATCGCAAGGCGGGGCCATGGTTGCCGTAGAGGCCCAGCCGGACGTGATTCTGCTCGACTGGCGCGACGCGATGACATCGGCCGACATCGCAGTCCTGAAACGCAAGGCGCGCGCGGTCATCGCACTGGTCGCTCAGGAAGAGCGCGGCGCAATTCAGCGCTGCCGCGCCGCCGGCGTCGATCAATACACGCTGAAGCCCGTGCGCCGCGCCTCGCTTGCGAAGCGGATCGAGGTCGCGCTTGGCGGCGCGGAAGCGCCGGCGTCCTGGCAGGCCGAGGAAGAAGGCGCGCCTCCGCAAGCCCTCGCCGGCCTCCGCGTCTTGCTCGCGGAGGACAATCCGATCAATGCTTTGCTTGCGCGCACTTTGCTGACGCGTTCGGGATGCATCGTGGACGTCGCGCATGACGGGGAAGAGGCGGTCGCCGCCGCCGCCGCGGTCCCCTACGATCTCATTCTGCTCGACATTCGGATGCCGCGTGTCGACGGGCTTGTCGCCGCCGAACGCATCCGCGCCGGTGGCGGGCCATCCGCAGCCGCTCCGATCATCGCGCTCACCGCCGACGCGGGCGACGAAGAGCGGTCGCGCGCTTTCAGCGTCGGCATGGATGATTTCATCACCAAGCCGATCCAGGCCGAGCGCCTGCTTGGCGTCGTCGCGCGCTTTACGAAGGCGGAGAAGCAGGTCAGGTTCGGCGACAAATAGCGCCCCGCTGGCGCGCCGAGGACCGCGCGATGACCGATTCCGACGCCCAGAAAAAGCCAAACGCGATGTCGCAGCGCTGGCGCCGGATCGCCGATCTCTTCAAGCAGCGCTCGACGCTGACCATGCTTGGCCTGGGTTTCGCCAGTGGGCTGCCGCTGTTACTCATTGCGGCGACGCTTTCGGTGTGGCTACGTCAAGCCGGCATCACGCGCAGCTCGATCGGCTTGTTCTCCATTGCCTTGCTTGCATACGCCTTCAAGCCGTTCTGGGCGCCGCTGGTCGACCGGGTCCGTATTCCGTGGCTGAGCCGTTTTGGTCAGCGCCGCTCATGGATGTTGCTGACGCAGGCGTTGATCGCGATCTCGATCATCGCAATGGCGTTCAGCGACCCCAAAGCCAATGTCATGCACCTGGCGATCTGGGGCCTCATCCTCGCCTTCTCCAGCGCGACGCTCGACATCAGCATCGACGCCTGGCGGGTTGAAAGCGGAACGAGCGAAGAGCAGGGCCCGCTCGCGGCGGCGGCGACAATCGGCTATCGCTTCGGCAACCTCGTTGCGGGCGCTCTCGCGCTTTATCTCGTCGACATTGTTTCGCATGGCGCCACGGCCGCGACCGACTGGGCCGCCGTGAACCATGCGTGGCGCGCCGCTTACGGGGTCATGGCGCTGCTCACTTTGGTCGGCTTTGCCGCGATGCTTTATGCGCGAGAGCCGGAGCGGAGCAAGGATCGCAAATTGCGCGGCGTCGTCGAAGCCGTTGTCGATCCGGTCGTTGAGTTCATCAAACGCGAACGCGGAGAAGCCGCGATTGTATTGGCGTTCGTGTTCCTCTCTTACATCTCGATTTTCGTCATGGGGCCCATGGCCAACCCGATGTACGTCGACTCCGGCTACACGCCTTCCGAAATTGCGACGGCGTCTAAGATCATTGGCCTGATCGTAACGCTGATTGGGTCGGTTGTCGGCGGCGTGGCGATCGCCCGCTATGGCGTGGCGCGCGTCCTCGCACTTGGCGTTGCTTCGCTTTGCCTGCCGACGTTAGCCTTGGCATGGGTGGCGGTGTCGCCGCACGAATTTTGGCGTCTCGCCATTGCCATAGGGTTCGACAATTTCGCCAACGCGTTCGGCGGAACGGTGTTCATCGCCTATCTCAGCGCCTACACCAATCCCGCCTATGCGGCGACGCAATACGCGGCGCTCGCCGCGGTGTCGCAATTGCCGGGGCGTCTGATCGCGCCGTTTACGGGCAAGATCGTGGATGCGCTGCAGCCACATTTTGGTTCGGCCGGTGCGAACGGGATCTTCTTTGCGGGCGCTGCGCTGATCGGCGTGCCGGCAATTGTAATGGCGATCTGGTGCGCGGATTTGCTGCGCCGCAAGCAGGCGCCGATCGATGCGCCGGCCGTTGCTTAGCCTTTCGACGGCGCGAGCAATCCAGCCTCAAATGCGGCCACCTTGGCGAAGTTCACGATGTCCGACACCGTGGCGCCCAAGGGCGCGATCTGGATCGGGGAGGTGAGGCCGAGCAGCACCGGGCCGATGATTGTCGCGCCGCCAATGCCTGCGAGCAGGTTGGTCGAAATCGCCGCCGAGTGGATGGCCGGCATGATGAGCACGTTCGCGGGCTCGCTAAGCCGCGAGAACGGATAGAGTTTGCGGGCGTCGGGGCTGAGCGCGACCTCTGGACTCATCTCGCCTTCATATTCGAAATCCACATCCTCGCGACGATCAAGGATCGAGACCGCCTCGCGCACTTTGTCGGCGCGCTCGGAGCGCGGATTGCCAAACGTTGAATGCGACAGGAACGCCACGCGCGGCGTCGCGCCGAAGCGCCGCGCAGCGCAGGCGGCCTGCATCGCGATCTGCGCAAGTTCGGCCGAGGTCGGAAATTCCGTGACCGTGGTGTCGGCGATGAAGAGAGTGCGGCCCTTAGACAACACGATCGACATGCCGATCATGCGCTCGCCGCGCGTCGGATCAATCACGCGGCGGATGTCGTCCAAAGCGGTGGCGTAGTTGCGGGTTACGCCAGTGACCATGCCGTCGGCATGGCCAAGCGCCACCATGCACGCGCCGAACACGTTGCGGTCCTGGTTCACCAGGCGCTGCGAGTCACGGAGCAGCATGCCGAAGCGCTGCTGGCGCTTGTAGAGGTAATCCGTATAGGCAGGGTTCTGGTCCGACAGCCGCGCATTGACGATCTGAAGCTTGGAATCTTCAGGCACGCCGAGCAGCGCCATGTTGCGCATCACTTGCTCTTCGCGCCCGATCAGAATGGCTTGCCCGAGATCCTGTTCCTGGAAAGCATAGGCGGCGCGGATCACCGCCGGCTCTTCACCTTCCGCGAAGACGATCCGCTTCGGCGCGCGGCGCACCGAGTTCTGCACGCGCTGCAGCAGCGCTGCGGTCGGGTCGAGCCGCTGCGCCAGGCTTTCGCGATAGGCGTCCATATCCGCAATGGGCTTGCGCGCAACGCCGGTATCCATCGCCGCTTTCGCCACATAAGGCGGGATTTCGGAGATGAGGCGCGGGTCGAACGGAGCGGGGATGATGTAGTCCGGTCCAAATTTAAGACGGCGGCCGTGATAGGCGGCCGCGACTTCGTCCGGCACGTCTTGCTTTGCTAGCGCCGCCAGAGCTTTGGCCGCCGCGACTTTCATCTCTTCGTTGATGGTGCGGGCGCGCACATCGAGCGCGCCGCGGAAGATGTAGGGAAAGCCAAGGACGTTGTTGACCTGATTAGGGTAGTCCGATCGGCCAGTCGCCATGATGGCGTCCTTGCGCACCGAGTGGACATCCTCCGGCGTGATTTCCGGATCGGGATTGGCCATGGCGAAGATGATCGGCTTCTTCGCCATCGACTTGACCATGTCCTTGGTCATGGCGCCGGCGACGGAAAGGCCCATGAAGCAATCGGCGCCCTCAACCGCGTCAGCCAGGGTGCGGGCGCGCGTCTCCACGGCATGTGCGGCCTTGAACTGATCCATGCCACTTTCGCGGCCGCGATAGACGACGCCCTCGCGGTCGCAGACAATGACATTGTTGTGGGGCACGCCAAGCTGCTTGATCAGCGCAATGCAGGAAAGGCCAGCAGCGCCGGCGCCGTTCACGACGACCTTGATGTCTTTCAGTTTGCGCCCGGTCAGTTCGCACGCATTCATCAGGCCCGCGGCGGCGATGATGGCGGTGCCGTGCTGGTCGTCATGGAACACCGGAATATCGAGTTCGTCGCGCAGCCGGCTTTCGATGATGAAGCATTCCGGCGCTTTGATATCTTCGAGATTGATGCCGCCAAACGTCGGCCCGATATTGCGGACCGTGGTGATGAACTCTTCGACCTCCTGCGTCGTCACCTCGATATCGATCGAATCGACATCGGCGAAGCGCTTGAAGAGCACACTCTTGCCCTCCATCACCGGCTTCGAAGCGGCCGCGCCGAGATTGCCCAGACCGAGGATCGCGGTGCCGTTCGAGATCACGGCGACCAGATTGCCTTTTGAGGTATAGTCGTAAGCGCGGTCCACATCCTCGGCGATCGCTTTGACTGGCACCGCAACGCCGGGCGAATAGGCGAGTGAAAGATCTCGCTGCGTTCCCATGGGCTTGGTTGGCGTAATGGAAATCTTGCCAGCTGGCGGATTGCGATGGAACGCTAGCGCTTCCTCGTCGGTGAAGCTGCGTTTTATGTCGGCCATGGTAGAATTGTGCTTTCGGCGAAACGGAAGGGCGCCAACCTAGCCCTCGTTGCCTAGGCGTCAATGGAAGTTCGGGCCCGCATGCGGTTAAGTCGCGGCGATGGCCGATTCTTCCGCCTCCGGACCCAGCAGCGCCGCGGTGCGCGCGACGCCATTCATGGCGCAATACCTCACGGCAAAAGCCGAGCACCCCGAGGCGCTGCTGTTTTTCCGCATGGGCGATTTTTTCGAGCTGTTTTTTGACGACGCGGTGAAGGCGGCCGCTGCGCTCGGCATCGCACTGACGCAGCGCGGCAATCACGATGGCGAGCCGATCCCAATGGCGGGCGTGCCGTGGCGACAAGCCGAGACCTATCTCGCCAAACTAATCCGGGCCGGCTTCAAGGTCGCGGTTTGTGAGCAGCTTGAAGATCCCGCCGAGGCGAGGAAGCGCGGATCGAAATCCATCGTGAAGCGCGCCGTCGTGCGCGTGGTCACGCCTGGCACGCTGACGGAAGAGGGCCTGCTTGACGCGCGCGCGGCCAATCGTCTCGCCGCGGTCGCAATCGCCGGCGACAACGCTGCCATCGCTTGGGCGGACATCTCCACCGGCGCCTTTGAAACGCGTGCGTGTGCCGCGGACGCGCTCGAAGAGGAGATCGCGGCGCTGTCTCCCGCGGAGGTTCTCACCCTTGACGCAGATAGCGCCAAGCTGAAGCGCGCCGTCGAGCTGAGCGGCGCCGTGCTCACGCTGCGGCCTTCAGTAAAGGGCGACACGAAGGCCGCGGTTCGCCGCGCCAAGGAGATTTTCGAAGTCGCCTCGCTCGACGCGTTTGGCGAATTCAGCGCAGCGGAGCTATCGGCGATCGGTCTGGTGCTTGACTACATCGAACTGACGCAAGCTGGCGCCGCTCCGCGGCTCGCGCCGCCCAAGCGCAGCGCTGCGCGCTCTTTCATGGCGATCGACCCAGCGACTCGCAGTGCGCTTGAGATCGAGCGCTCGGTGCGCGGCGGACGCGATGGGTCGCTGCTTGGCTGCATCGATCGCACCGCGACATCGTCGGGGGGGCGCTTGCTGGCGGAACGACTGGCCCGGCCGCTGACGGATCCCATTGCGATCAATCAGCGCCTCGACGCCGTGCGATTTTTCATCGACGCACCCGATCGTCGTGCAGGCGTTCGCCAAGAACTCAAAGCTGCGGGCGACATTGCGCGGGCGCTGACCCGGCTTTCCCTCGGGCGCGGCGGTCCGCGCGATCTGGCGCAATTGCGTGACGGCCTTCACGCTGGTGACCGCGCCGCCGCGCGCTGCATGGGGTTAAGCCGCGAAGCGCCAGCGGAGATCGGCGCCGCCTGCGCTGCGCTGTCCCTGACGGCGCACGCAGAAAGCGCGGCTCTGGTGCAGACCTTGGGACGTGCGCTCGGCCCCGACTTGCCGCCGCTGGCCCGTGACGGCGGCTTTATCGCTCCGGGATTCGACCAAGCGCTTGATGAGGCGCGCACGCTCCGCGACGACAGCCGGCGCGTGATCGCCGCGCTGCAAACCAAGTACGCCGAGGAAACCGGAATTGCTTCGCTGAAACTCAAGCACAATGGCGTGCTCGGCTATCATATCGACGCCACAGCAAAGCAGGCGGAGGCGCTGATGGCCCCGCCGCTCAATGCGCGCTTCATCCATCGCCAGACCAATGCGGGTTCGGTGCGTTTCACCACAACGGAGCTGGCCGACCTCGACGCCAAGATCGCGCGCGCCGGCGACGCTGCGTTGGCGCGTGAGTTGCAATTGTTTCGTGATTTCGCGGCGCGGGCCGCGGCGCTGGAGAAAGGCATCCGGGCCGCGGCCGAAGCGCTTGCCGTATTGGATGTTGCTGCCGGGCTTGCCGAATGGGCGGACGAAACGGGTTCTACGCGGCCCGAGATCGATGAAAGCACGGCGTTGATCGCAGACGCAGCGCGGCATCCGGTCGTGGAGGAGGGCGTGCGCCGCGCCGGCGGCGGCTTCACGCCGAACGACGCGCGCCTCGACGCAGAAGGAAAGACTGGCCCACGCCTGCTCGTTGTGACCGGGCCAAACATGGCGGGCAAAAGCACGTACTTGCGCCAGATCGCGCTGTTGGCGGTGCTAGCGCAAGCCGGCGCTTACGTCCCGGCGCGGCGGTTGCGGCTGGGGATCGTGGACCGCGTTTTCGCGCGTGTAGGCGCGTCGGACGATCTGGCCCGCGGGCGGTCTACGTTCATGACCGAGATGGTCGAGACCGCGGCTATTCTGCACCAGGCCGGGCCTCGCGCTTTGGTCGTGCTGGACGAGATCGGCAGGGGCACGGCCACCTTCGATGGGTTGGCCATAGCTTGGGCGGTAGCCGAACACCTCCACGAGGCCAACGCCTGCCGGGCGGTGTTCGCCACCCACTATCATGAGCTGACGCGGCTGGCCGACAGGCTGGCGGCTGGCGCCAACGCCCACCTCCGCGCTAAGGAATGGAAAGGGGACCTAGTGTTCCTGCACGAGGTCGCGCCCGGCCCAGCGGACCGATCTTACGGCATCCAGGTGGCGAAGCTGGCCGGGCTGCCGCGTAGCGCGGTGGAGCGCGCGCGGGCCGTGCTTCAGCGATTGGAACAGAACAGCGGATCAACCCGCGTCGAGATCGTCGAAGACTTGCCGCTCTTTTCTCAGGTCCAGGCGGAGACCCAGCCCTCGGCGCTGGAAACGGCGCTTGAAAACTTGGACCCGGACAAGCTCAGCCCAAAGGATGCGCTCGACGCGCTCTATCAGCTAAAGACTCTAGCGAAATCCGACGATTAGCGCTCGTGGCCGGTTTGCGATTGTTGCGGCTGGGTCTGGTCGTCCTGCATCAGCGGCGGACGGCCATCGACCCGGCTGCGCGCTTGCTCAACGGCCATGCCCCGCGCCAGCGCGTCAGATGCGATGGGCAGGGATGAATTCGTCGCTACATACATCATGTAAGCGCCGAAACAGGCTCCGATGACCAAGCCGCCCGTGCCCCAGATCGAGGCCGCCATCCAGAAGGCGGCGGATCGCTCGCGACGGATTTGCGAACGAAATAAGTTCTGGTCCATCAAGGCTTCAATGCGCCCGCGCTCCGGGTGGTCTTGCACCTGGCTGGCGTCCTCTACGGTGAGGAATTCGCCTTTTCGCGGTCTCGCCATCGACAGTCCTCCGTCAGGGCCTCAAGCCGGGACGTACGCGAGACATCCCCCAGCCCGCATACATAGTCTTCGCAGTGCCCGCGAATTAAGGCAAGTTTGCGGTCTGCTGTTTACTAAGAAGTCATCTGCACGCGCAAATTCAAGGCGGGCGCCTAAGAAAGTACGCTGGAACCGATGGCCCCACGCCTAAAACCTGCACATATCGAACATGTTGTCGATGGCTTGCGCCTGCGCGCGCAACTGAGCGCGGTGGCGCTGAGCCAGGAAGGCGACGACGCCATTCGCAAACGTGCACTGCAATTGCTGCATGGCGCGTTGTTCCGCGGCCGAATGATTGCGAAGGAGCGGCTCGAGGCGGGCGAGAACGGGCTCGCGGTGGCGCGCCTGCTGGCGAAGGTCGCAGATGAGGTGATCTCGGCGCTTTACGATTTCACCACCGTCCACGTCATCCGCTCGCGCAATCCGACCGCGGGAGAGCGCTTCTCCGTGATCGCTGTCGGCGGCTATGGCCGCGGCGAACTGGCGCCGTCGTCGGACATCGATCTGCTGTTCCTGCGCGCCTACAAGCAAACGCCGTGGGCGGAGAGCGTCACCGAATACATGCTCTACATGCTCTGGGACATGGGCCTGAAGGTCGGCCACTCCTCGCGCACTGTGAACGAGTGCATTCGGCTCGCGAAAGAAGATCACACCATTCAAACTGCACTGCTGGAATCGCGGCGGATCGCCGGAGATGAATCGCTGGCGCAAGAATTGGAAACGCGCTTCCGCAAAGACGTCGCCGAACAAGACCACGCCGGCTTTATCGCGGCAAAGCTGAAAGAGCGGGACGAACGCCATCTGCGCGCCGGGGCTTCGCGCTACATGGTCGAGCCCAACATCAAGGAGGGCAAGGGGGGCTTGCGCGATCTGCATACGTTGTTTTGGCTCGCCAAGCACCGCTACGGTTTCCCCAAGCTGCAGGATTACGTCTCTCACGGCGTGTTCACGGTCGAGGAATGGACCAGCTTCCGCCGCGCGCTCGAATTCCTGTGGACCGTGCGCTGCCACCTGCATTTCATCACCGGCCGCGCCGAAGAGCGTCTCTCTTTCGATGTTCAGCCAGAAGTCGCCAAGCGCATGGGCTATGGCACGCGCGCCAATCAGCATTCCGTCGAGCGCTTCATGAAGCGCTATTTCCTGGTGGCGAAGGAGGTCGGCGCGCTGACGCGTTCGCTGTGCGCCAAGCTGGAAGCGGATCAAGCCAAGCGCGAGCCGCGTGGGTTGCAGCGCTTTCTGCCGCCGGCGCGCAAGGCGCCCACGCCGATCGCGTTCGGGTTTCGCGAAGAGGGCGGACGGCTCGATGTCGAATCGCCCAGCGTATTTGATGACCCAGTGAACCTGCTGCGCTTGTTCGAGGTGGCGGATCAGCGCGATCTCGATATTCACCCGGCGGCGTTGGGCGAGGCCGCGCGGCGGCTGCGCAGCATCACGCCGCTGGTGCGTCGCGATCCCGCGGCGCGCGAGTCCTTCCTGAATGTCGCCACTTCACACCGCCATCCCGCTGAAGCGCTGCGGCTGATGAACGAAGCCGGCGTGCTGGGGCGCTTCGTCCCGGAGTTCGGGCGCATCGTCGCGCAGATGCAGTTCAATATGTACCACCACTTTACGGTGGACGAGCACACGCTGAACGCTGTCGGCTACATCTCCGACATTGAGCGAGGCGGACGCCAGGCCGACCATCCGCTGTCAACTGAGATCTTTCCGAAAATCATCAACCGCCGCGCGCTCTATCTCGCCATGCTGCTGCATGACACCGGCAAGGGCATCGGCGATCAGGAGGTGGAGGGCGAGAAATCGGCGCGCGCGGCGTGCGAGCGTTTGGGTTTGCCGGAGGAGGAGGTCGACCTCGTTGGCTGGCTTGTGCGCCATCACTTGCTGATGAGCGACGTCGCTCAGAAGCGCGATATTGGCGACCCGCGCACCGTGGCCCAATTCGCGCAGGAAGTTGAAACGGTTGAGAAGCTGCGTCTGCTGCTTGTTCTCACGGTGGCGGATATCCGCGCGGTTGGTCCGGGTGTTTGGAACGGTTGGAAGGGCCAGTTGCTGCGTGACCTCTATCGGCTGACCGAAGCCGCCTTCCACGGCGGGCGTTCCGATGAAGAAGGCGTGCGCGAGCGTCTCGCCGATCTGGCCGGTCAAGCCAAAGCGCGCTTGCTCGTGGAATTGGGCCGGCCGGACGACGGCGTGCTCGATGATTGGCTAGAGACGCTCGAAGATGGCTATTGGCTGTCGCACGACAACGAAGCGCTGCTCTGGCACGCGCGTGAGGTGCTGCGGGCGCGGCGCGCTCAGCAAACGCCGCACGTGGCGGCGCGCCCACGCACGGCGCAAGGCGTCACCGAGCTGCTGGTCTATGCGCAGGACCGGCCTGGCTTGTTTGCGAGTCTTGCCTCCGCGATCTCGGCCTGTGGCGCCGACATTGCAGACGCGCGCGTGCACACGACGAGCACCGGCGTCGCATTCGACGTGTTTTCCATCCAGACCACGGACTACAAGCCCTTTGGTCTGGATGACGATGACATCCTGGAAAATCTGATCACGCGCGTGCGTCGTGCGGCGATTCAGGATCATCCGGCGCCGCCGGTCAAAGCGCCCTCGCGCCGCACGGCCGCGTTCAAGATCGAGCCGTGGGTCCGTGCAGACAACGGTCTTACCGCACAGGCGACGGTCATCGAAGCCTCAGGACGAGATCGGCCAGGATTGTTGGCGCAACTGGCGCATGTATTCGCGAACGCCAAGGTCTCGATTAACAGCGCCCATATCGAAAGCCACGGCGAGCGCGTTGCGGACGTGTTCTACGTGCAGGAAGAATCTGGCGGGCAATTAATGGATCCGCGCCGCATCAGCTTGGTTCGTGCTGAATTGGAAGGCGTATTGCGTGCGGCAGAACCCGAAGCGCCGGCGGACCCTGCGAAGCAGCCGCTCGCCGTCGCGCGCGCGTCCACTGGCCGCTAACCCATCGCCTTGACCCCTCGCGCGGCGCAGCGCAGAAGCCCAGCCCGTGAGTGTAGAAACCCCGACCGCCGAAACCTTGGCCGAGAAGAAGCAAAAGGGCGGGGGTCTGATCCGCTCGTCCATGATTTATTCCGGCCTGACTTTGGTCAGCCGGTTCATGGGGCTGGCGCGCGATTTGGTCATCACCTCGCGCTTTGGCGCGTCGGCGCACATCGAGGCCGATGCCTACAACACGGCCTTCTCCTTCCCGAACCTGTTCCGGCGCATCTTCGCGGAAGGCGCGTTCGCCTCCGCGTTCGTACCGGCTTATTCTAAATCGCTTGAGCGCGACGGCGAAGAGATCGCCGATGTTCTCGCCGCCGACGCGATGGCGACTTTGGCCGCCGCCACTCTCGTCATAACGATTGTCGCGCAGCTGGCGATGCCGTGGCTGATGTACGTCATCAACCCGGGCTACGCGTCGGATCCGGAAAAGTTCAAGCTCGCCATTCTGCTGACGCAGATCTCGATGCCGTACCTGCCGTGCATGGCGATTGCGGCGCATTTGTCCGGCGTTTTGAACGCGCGCGGGCGCTTCATCGTCTCCGGCCTGCACCCGACGCTTCTCAATGCGGTCATGCTGATCGCGGTGATCCCGACGCACGGCCCGCACAACGCCGCGCTGGCGGCGACCTGGGCCATTGTGGTCGCCGGTATTTCGCAAGCCGGTTTGCTGTGGTGGGGCGTAAACAAGTCGGGCGCGCGCGTAACATGGCGCTGGCCGCGGCTGACGCCCGAAATCAAATCCCTGATCGCGCTCGCGGTGCCGGGTTCGATTTCCGCCAGCGCGACGCAGATCAATATCTTTATCTCGGGCATCCTGGCTTCTGAAATCGTGGGCGCGCGCTCCTGGCTGGCGACAGCGGATCGACTGTACCAGCTTCCGCTCAGCCTTATCGGCGTCGCTGTTGGCGTTGCGCTATTGCCGCGGCTCTCGCGCACGGTGCACGCGGGCGATCACCAAGGCGCGCAGGAGGCGATGGACGGCGCTATTGTGTTCTGCCTCGCGCTGACGCTGCCAGCGGCCGCTGCGTTGATGGCGATTCCGACCTGGCTGATCGACGGCATCTGGCGGCGCGGTGAATTCCACATCGACGACGCCATCAAGACTGGGTCTGCGCTTTTCTATTACGGCGCGGGCGTGCCCGCGTTCGTACTGAATCGCATTCTGCAGACCGCGTTCTTCGCGCGCCAGGACACCAAGACCCCAATGCGCTTTGCACTGATCTCGGTCGCCATCAACATTGTGCTCGGCATCGCGCTGTTTCGTCTGATCGGCTTTTCCGGAATCGCGGCGGCCACGGCAGTCGCTTCGTGGGTAAACGTGGCGCAGATGCTGTTCACGCTGTCACGGCGCGACCACTACGCGATCGGCGGCAAGACGTGGTCGAAAGTCGTGCGCACGCTGCTGGCGAGCGTGCTGATGGGCGGCTTGCTTTACCTGGCGGGCATGTTCCGCCCGCAGCTCGAAGCTTTGGAGCCGTTTCATTTGGGCGGGCTTGGCGCGAAAGAAATCACGGTGCTTGCCGTCTGTGCGCTGGGCGCGGTGCTTTATCCTGGGGCGCTGCTAGCGTTCGGCGGCATGAGCCTTGCCGACATTCGCGCCGCCCTCAGGCGCGGGCCGAAACCGGCGGCGGGCGAAGCGGCTCCGCCAAGCGGCGAGTGAGCTTGAAGGGGAGAGCCGGCTCAGGTAAGCGAACCGCCATGCGTTTCCTGATGCTCCCGCCGCGATGGCGCCGGTCGTTTGCTAGCGCCTGATTCGAGGCGTTTTGACATTCGCGCATCAATTTGAGGAAGCACGAACCCCATGTCCGACACTCCGCCGCCCGTCTATCAGGGCCCGCAGCGCGTCTTCTCCGGCATGCAGCCGACCAACGGTCTGCATCTCGGCAATTATCTCGGCGCGCTGAAGAAGTTCGTCGCTCTGCAGGATAAGCACGATTGCATCTATTGCGTCGTCGATCTGCACGCCATCACCGTGGAACTGACCCCAGGCGATTTGGCGCAAAAAACGCGCGAGGTCGCGGCCGCTTATATCGCCGCCGGCGTCGATCCGAAAAAATCGATCATCTTCGTGCAATCTGCGGTGCGTGAGCACAGCGAGCTGGCCTGGGTGTTGAATTGCGTGGCGCGCATGGGCTGGGTCGAACGCATGACGCAGTTCAAGGATAAGGCCGGCAAGCACGAAGAGCGCGTCAGCGTTGGCTTGTTCGATTATCCCGTGCTGCAAGCGGCCGACATCCTGCTTTACAAGGGTACGCACGTGCCGGTGGGCGAAGACCAGAAGCAGCATCTCGAGCTGTCGCGCGATATCGCACAGAAGTTCAACAACGACTTCAACACGCCGGCCTTCTTCCCGCTGCCTGAGCCTTTGATCCAGGGGCCCGGGGCGCGGATCATGTCGCTGCGCGACGGCTCGAAGAAGATGTCGAAGTCCGACCCTTCGGATCAGTCGCGCATCAATCTCACAGACGACGCCGACGCGATCATGGGCAAGATCAAGAAGGCTACCACCGATCCCAACCCGCTGCCGGAAAATGTCGAAGGCCTCGCGGGCAGGGCGGAGGTCGAGAACCTCGTCGGCATTTACGCGGCGGCGGCGAGTGTCAGTGCGGCTGACGTGCTGAAGCAATTCGGCGGCAAAGGCTTTGGCGTGTTCAAGCCAGCGCTTGCCGAGCTGCTGGCGCAGCAGCTCGCGCCGATCTCCGCCGAGATGCGCCGTCTCAACACTGATCCTGCGGCGCTCGATGCGATCCTGCGCGACGGCGCCGAGCGCGCCCGCGCCATCGCTGCGCCGGTGATGGCCGAGGTGCGCGATATCGTCGGCTTCTGGCGCTGAGCGCTTGCGCTAGACGTCAGCGTCCGATTCGGTCAGCATTGCCGCCATGAGCGCCGGCTTCGCCTGTCTGGTTATCGCCGACGAAAGTCCGGAATTTCCGGCGGCGCTGACCTATGCCGCCATTCTGGCCAAGAATGCCGGCTGGCGTCTGATCATGCTGCGGGTGCTGGAGCCGTCCGATCCCGCGCCTTGGGCCTCGATCTCCGAGGAGATGCGCCGTCAGGCCCAGGCCGCCGCCGAAAGTCTCACCCAGCGCTTTTGCGCCGAGGCCTGGGCCGAATGCGGCGTGACGCCCGAGCCCATCATCATGGAAGGCGAGCTGCGCCCCGAAGTGCGCAAGCTGATCGAGACTGACGCCTCGATTAAGCTCGTTATCCTCGCCTCCGAGCGTGGCCCCGGCGGGCCGGGCGTCTTGGTTTCGGCCCTGGCCAAAGGACACGGGCTGGGCGCGCGTCCGGTGCCGGTCGTGGTCGTGCCGGGCTGGCTCAGCAAGGAGGAGGTGCGCGCTTTGGCGCTCCCGGTTCCTTCCGACCCGATGCCGCCTCCGGCTTGACCGCGGGGCGCGCTGGGGCCACCTCAGCGGCATGTTTATTCAGACCGAAGCCACGCCAAATCCGCAGACGCTCAAGTTTCTGCCGGGCCGCGATGTACTGGGCGCCGGCAGCCGCGATTTCATCTCGGCTGACACCGCGTCCAGCTCGCCTTTGGCGGTGGCGCTGTTTGCGGTCGACGGCGTCGAGCGTGTCTATCTGGGCGGCGATTTTCTGACTGTCACCAAATCGGCCGCAATCGAATGGCCGCATCTCAAGCCACATCTGCTCGCCGCGATCATGGATCACTTCACCTCGGGCCGTCCCGTTGTCGGCGAGGCCGTCAATGAAAGCGCGGACGAAGCTGACATCGTCTACGAGGGCGAAGCGGCGGAGATCGTGCGCGAGATCAAGGAAATCATCGAAGCGCGTGTGCGGCCCGCCGTGGCGCAAGATGGCGGCGACATCACCTTCCATTCTTGGGATCAGGAGGAGGGCGTGGTGCGGCTCAATATGCGCGGCGCCTGCGCGGGCTGCCCATCGTCAACCATGACGCTGAAATCCGGCATCGAAAACATGCTCCGCCACTACATCCCGGAAGTGAACCGGGTGGAGCAGGTAATCTGATAATTCGTGTGAAATAACACACGGCTGTGCTATTGTGCGTGGGACGCACAATTTGCGCGAATTCTTGATTCCGAGGCCGAACTCGTATGGATAGCGTGACATTCCAAGACGAGGACTTGTACCTGATGTCGAATGTGCAGCCGAACGAAAGCGGTTTGCCGTTCGTCGTCTACATTTCCGAGCGTCAGGGCCAGCACGATGTTCGCGTCAAAGTTGGCAAGCCTCCAAGCTTTGACGCTTCGGTATCCGTGCGCCCCACGGTGGAAGTTGTCGCTGGCCAATTGTCCAACCGTGATCTGGATCTTGTGCGCCAGTGGGTCGAACTGAATCGGCAAGTGATCATTGATCATTGGGAGGGCCGGATGGCGTCCTCCCGCGATGTTCTGAACGCGCTGAAGCCGCTTCCGAACGCTTGATCGTTCTCGCCATCGATACAGCACTCGACGCATGCTCGGTCGCCGCGATCGAAGATGATGATATGCGCGCGGTACAGAGCGAACGCATGGCGCGCGGCCAGGCCGAGCGTTTGGCGCCGATGGTGCGCGACGTGATGGCGGCCGCCGGCATCCGGGCCGATCGGATCGATCGTGTGGCCGTCACCGTTGGGCCCGGCTCTTTCACTGGCGTCCGCGTCGGCCTCGCCTTTGCGCGCGCGTTTGCCTTGGCCATTGGCAAACCCTGCCTGGGCGTCCCGACTCTGGAAGCTTTGGCTTTGGGCGAGAGCGAGGAGGGCCTGCGCGCGGCTCTGATCGAAACTCAAGGCGCAACTTACCTCGCGCTCTACGAGAACGGCACGCCGGTCTTGGCTCCGCAAGCTGCGGAGCGCGCTGAAGCCGCGCCGCTGCTTGAACAAGCGGCGCGAGGCCAACCATTCTGGATCAATGAGCATGACGCCATCGTCGATGTCGTCGCGCTGGCGCGCCGCGCGGCGACACTTGATCCTCAACTTTATCCGCCGGATCCGCTCTATCTGCGCTCACACGGCGCGAAGCTGCCATCATGATGCGGCCTGTGGGCGCCGAGGCGGCGGAGGATCTCGCGCAGCTGCACGGGCGCGCGTTCCCGGCGGCGTGGAGCGGCGAGGAAATCGCCAAGCTGCTGGAAAATCCGACAGCCTTTGCCGTTCTTGCGAGCGATAATGAACCGCAGGGCTTCATCCTGGCGTGGTCCGCAGCGGGCGATTCCGAAATCCTCACGCTTGCGGTCGCGCCCGAAGCGCGGCGCAAGGGCGTGGGCACGAACCTCGTCAACGCTGCGTGCGCCGCCGCTCTGGTGCGCGGCGCGTGCGCGATGTCCCTCGATGTGGCCGCCGATAACGAAGCGGCGCGCGCGCTCTACACTAAGCTCGGTTTCGCCGAAGCGGGCCGGCGCCCGCGTTATTATCGGCGCCCCGAAGGCGATGCTGACGCCTTGATTTTGCGCCGCGCGCTGCCGCGGCCGGTGGTATGAGCCGGTTCGCCTGGACAGCGCATCACACGAGGCATATTTATCCCTCATGATGGATCGCATCGAAAAACTCTGTGTCGAAAAAGGCATGCGCATGACCGAGCAGCGCAAGGTCATTGCGCGCGTGCTTTCGGTGTCGAAGGATCATCCGGATGTCGAAGAATTGCAT